>Ga0068865_100001241_pt1 | contig 14845 bp, 14 predicted proteins | sample KBSMisM12_FD_75293 | JGI IMG/M metagenome (GOLD analysis project Ga0068865, IMG submission 75293) | Miscanthus rhizosphere microbial communities from Kellogg Biological Station, Michigan, USA - KBS Miscanthus M1-2 | ecosystem: Host-associated > Plants > Roots > Rhizosphere > Soil ...
GGGGGCCAGCCCGGCATGGACCATCACCGCTTCGATCTTGCGGCGAAGCAGCGGAATGGAACGGGGTTGCGCGAAATAGGCATTGGAGGTGAACAGGCCGACAAAGCGGCGTTCGCCGGCAAAGGCGCCATTGGGATCGAAGGTCTTGATGCCGATATAGTCCATATGGGCGCGGCGATGGACCAGGCTGCGTGCCGCGCTTTTGGTGACGATGATGGGTTCGGGCGCATTGAGAAAGGCGCGCACTTCCGCGGTCAATCCGCGGCGCTCGCCGCCGCGCCGGATCACGCGGGTTCCTTCATCGGACAGGACGCCCAGCCCGCTGCTTTTCACCGGCTCCAGCATGCCGTTGGCGCCGTCTTTGCTCAGCACATAATCGCGCGCACCCAGGAAGGTGAAATGATTGTCCGCCAGCCAGTCCAGAAAGGCGAGATCTTCGCTGATATCCGCCGGTTGACCGGCGATGAAAGGCGGATGGCGGGCCAAATCCTCGCGCGCCGCCGCCAGCCTGGCCAGCATCGGCTTCCAGTCCCTAACCGCCAGCGCGCCCTGCGCATAGGTGTCGCGCAGGGACTCGATCAGCTTTTGCTTGGCCTCGCTCTCAAGCGCATCGCAGATCAGCGCAATGATACTGGTGCGCACGCCATGAATGTCCATGATGGGATGGAAAGCCGCGCGAATGCGCGCGCCTCCCGCCATGGCCGCCTGCAGGCTTGAATCGAACAGGAACGGGCGATCGTCGTTGATGCCAACCAGCACAGTTTCATGGCCATGATCCAGCGCCGTCACCAGGGATGTGCCCGGCACGCGTTTCATCGCTTCGCCGCTCAGCATCACCGCCAGCGCCGCCAGTTGGTCGGGGCGGGCACGCAACACATCCTCCGCCACCGCACCGCTATAGAGCGTATCGAAGAAGCCCAGCAGGGCGGCATCATCGGGAACCAAAGCTCGGGCGTGGGCGAGACGATCGGCCGCGAGCTTGGCTTCTTCGCTCTCGGCAGAACGGATGGCAGTCATCACGGTCATGGGACCCTCGCAAATGAGCGCTGCGATTGAAGCGCCACATTATAACGGCCACGCGGCAAAAGCGCCGGTGCCGGACTCAACGCAACGCTGGAACGCGCTTGTGGTTGGCGCGGTGCAACATGAAGGCGCCCGGAAGGCAGGCCAGAACGATCAGGCCTGAGGCCAGCAAGCCATGGGACCAGGGCTTCAGGACGCAAGCACTTACCGTCAAAAGCGCGGCGGGCGCATGGAAGGCAAATGCCGCTCTCTCGTCCTTTAGAATGAAAGTGAGCGCCAAACCGGGAACAATGCCGAAACCCAAGATCAGCCCCAGGCTAGGTTGGTCCGGCATGATCAGGAAGGTTCCCAAACCCCAGGCCAGGCCTGTGTACGTCAGAAACTTGTTCAACTCCCCGGCGGCGCTTTCCAGCGGCTGGAGGGCGGGATGGCGCGCGAAGCCACGGATATAGATCACCGTCATGGCCACGACTCCGGTCAAAAGCCATAGGCTCCAGACAAAAGCCTCGCTCAAAAGGGCGCCGCCTTCCAGCGAGGCTTCCAGCAAAATCGGCACGCCCAACAGCATCAAGGCAAGACTGGCTTGCGGCGAGCGATCCAGCACTTGCGACAACCGCCAGTCTCGATGGGCCTCGTCATGGAGTTCGGCCAGGCGTGCCAGGGCCTGGGCAGGGAAGACGCTGTCATGGGAATGTTTTGGGAGGCGCGCGGACTCGAAGGCCAAACCGGTTGGATTCGGATCGATAAGCGCCATTTTTAACGCCTCCCCAGCGCCAACCAGCGTTAGGAGCACATGTTTAACAATGTATTAATGCGAAGCAGTAGATGATTCGCACCGGTTCGGACAGTCGGGGCCAGCACTTGGCATCACCCACAATCACCGTCTTCGACCTGGAATACACCGCCTGGGAATGTTCGATGGCGCGGCGTTGGCTGGCGCCCGGCGAATTCAAGGAAGTGGTGCAGATCGGCGCCGTGAAGCTGGATGCCGACAGTTTCACCATCCTGGCGGAATTCGATGTCTTGGTCAGGCCCCGCATCAATCACAGCCTGTCGCCCTATTTTGAAAAGCTCACCGGCATTTCCACCGCGATGGTTGCGCGGACCGGGTGCGATTTCGAAAAGGCCTATGACCGCTTCTTGAATTTTGCGGGCGAAGGTCCGATCGCCGCCTTCGGCCGCGACGAGCGTGTGCTGGAACACAATCTGCGCCTTTACGGCATCGCGGGCGCGCGGCCTCTGCCGCCATTCTATGATCTGCGCGGCTGGTTCGCGGCGCTGGGGCTTGATCCGCGCGGTTTGCATTCCTGTGACTTGGCGCCCGCCTTGGGGCTTACGTTTGCGGGGCGGATTCACAATGCGCTGGATGACGCGCGCGCCATCGCCAACGCCATGGCGGCGATGGCGCCGCGGGGCGCCCCCCTTCGCCCGGCGGCCTGAAGATGTCGGAGGCCGACCGGATCATCACGTTGCTGGATCTCAAGCCGCATCCCGAAGGCGGCTACTTCCGCGAAACTTTCAGAGATGGCGAAGGCCGCGGCCATTCCACCGCGATCTATTTTCTGCTGAGAGCGGGAGAAGTCTCACGCTGGCACCGGGTGGATGCCGCGGAGGTTTGGCATTTTTATCGCGGCGCAGCACTGGAGCTTCGCATCGGCAAGGACCTGTATGTATTAGGCCCGAATGTGGACGAAGCCCAAGCCCCCCAAGTTGTGGTGCCGCCGCAAGCCTGGCAATCGGCCCGCAGCCAGGGCGACTACACGCTGGTCGGTTGCACGGTCGCTCCCGGCTTTGATTTCGCCCATTTCGAGTTGGCGCCGGACGGTTTTGAGCCGTAAATCCCCCATAAGATTTTTGCGCCGCACCTAAGCATCTGTGGCGCATTGCCGATTGACGGCGCTGCCACGGGGCGCGCATCGTTCCTCTCAAAACAACTGTCCAGGGACCTTCCATGAAAAAACAGACTTTCGCGCTCACCGCGTTGGCGCTTGCCTTGATGACCGGCGCTGCTTTCAGCCAGGCCAGCCGCCTGGCGATTCAAAGCGAGCCCGCCAAGAACGGCACGCCCGGCTGGCATCTGGGAGAGTCTTTCCCCGATCCCACCGGTTTCACTTATGTGGATCCGGACGGCACCGTGCATGTGATACCGCGCGAGGAACGCGCCGCTCTGACGGGTGGTCGCATTCCTGGCGGCGCGGGCGGTCCCAATTGCAGCCATTCCTTGGTGTGCGGCCGCAAGGGCGGCGCGGCGCGGGGCCAGTTGGCGCGGGTCGAGTATGACCAGACCATGGGCTACAAATTTTCCTATCCCTATGTGGTGCCCAAGGGCATTGGCGGCGTGCCTTCGGTGGCGCTGGATTCCAAGGGTTATCTCTGGGTGTTCAAGCGCTCGCCCGCCGGCGTGGTCCAGCTGATGAAATTCGATCCCAACCACAAGCTGGTTTTGGAAGTGCCCGAAAGCGTGATCGGCCATCAGGCCAAGGCGCATGGCATGGCGGTGGACAAGGAAGACAATGTCTGGATCACCGACAATGGCCAGGCCACGGTGATGAAGCTGTCGCCCGAAGGCAAGTTGCTGATGACCATCGGCGTCAAGGACAAGCGCGGCGATTGGGTGGAAGAAAAGGGACAGCGCCTGTTGTGGCAGCCGGTGATGGTGGCGTTTGCCCCCAACGGCGATGTCTACATCGCGGAAGGCCATGCCAATGAAAGCCCCAATGACGTGGACTCCGACGACCCCGCCAACAAGGAAGGCGTGGCGCGGGTGATTCACCTGACCAAGGACGGCAAATATGTCGGCCAGATTTTCGGCAATGAAGTGGGGCAGGGCAAGTTCGATTCCACCCACGGCTTTGCCATCGATCCCACCAATGGCGATGTGTGGATCGGCGACCGCGAACAGTATCGCATCGTCGTTTATACCGGCGACGGCCGTTTCAAGAAGACCTTCTCGATGCGCAATCTGGTGTGCGCCCTGAACTTCGATCACAAGGGCAATCCCTGGATGGCATCGGGCCAGGACGGGCAGTTCCTCAAGCTCAACCGCGACGGCAAGGTGCTGGGTGCGGTGGGCAATGGCATGGGCGTGGGCACCGGCCAGTTCACCGAAGCCAGCTATTGGGTGTTTGATCCCAAGGATAATCTGATCGCGGGCGACACCAGTGTCGGACGCGTGACTGTTATGTCTAAGTGACCCCCTCCGGTTTCAGCTTTCGCTCGGCGGCTATCGCCGCCTTCGCACGCTGAAACCACCTCCCCCTTAGGGCGTGCTTACGCACGCAAAGGGGGAGGCGGGTCATGGCCCTAGCGGATGGTCGCCGCACGAAATGCGCGGCTCGAGACTTATTTTATCGCTATATCTCTGGCCGAAATCGCCATCAGCTTGCTCAATTCCTGTTGAATGGCCAGCGACGAAGCATGGCCTTCATGGCCTTCGCCGGGCACAAAGCTGACCAGCAAGGTCTGTCCCACCAAGCTCACCGTGGGCTTGCCGCCTTCCGCCACCTTCACGCTGTTGACGCGCTTGACCAGGGCGGGCCGCGCCGAAGGCGCGGCGGCCAGGAACCGCTCAATCCCCACCGCGGCATTGGTCAGCGCATCAAAAGCGCGGCCGCGGGTCTCGGGATCGGCCGCCAGGACGGCGGCGTCCGCCGAGAATTTCAGCGGAACGTTTTGCACATAAGTGAGGTGACTGCCCTCATCATTGATGGCGGTCTGCAATTCCATGGCCGAGATCGCCAAAGGCGGGCTGGCCGGCGCCACGCCCTGATAGGTGGCGGGAACGCCCTGCGGCGCATTTTGGGTGTAAAGCGTGAGCCCGCCCCAAACCGATATGCGGATCGCCGTGGTGCCGGTGTCGTATTTGAGCAGCTTGGCGCCCAGGGACGCGCGTTCCACGTTCAGCACGAACGTCTCGGGATGTTCCGAAAAGCGCAGCAGATATTTGCCGCCAGCATAAGCCTGCAAGGTGAAGCTGTTGTCCTCGCCGGCGGTGTAAATCCCGCCCTGGACCGTTCCCACACGCTCGGCGGCGAGCCGCGAAGCCATGGCCATGGCCGGCGGCACGCCAGGCGGCGCGTCCGGTTGCGCCCAGGCGGTGGCGCCGCTCGCAAGCAACAAGGCCAGCAATGTGAACGCAGTCTTCACAACTTTCACAACAACTCTCATGGCGGTTGTTCGCCCGCCTGCGGTTGGCAGCAGCCACTACCCCGTGACCTCACCAAGCCCCTCTTTGTATGGGAAGATTGCCATCCCAATGGGGCAATTTTAAGCCCGCATATATACTTATGGGTTAAGCCGGAGGGCCGGGTGAGACCGTTTCGCGCCTTCCTTTTGGGCGGGATTATGACTAAACGGTCTTGCATTCAAATCTTAACGGATAAGGGACTCCCGTGACGCAGAGCCTGGACAGTTTCAAGTGCCGCAAGACGCTGACGGTGGGCAACAAGAGCTATGTCTATTTCAGCCTGACTGCGGCGGAGAAAAACGGTCTCAAGGGCGTCTCCAAGCTTCCCTATTCCATGCGGGTGCTGCTGGAAAACCTGCTGCGCTATGAAGACGGCCAGACTGTTACCAAGGATGACATCCAGGCGGTGGCGGATTGGGCCAAGACGCGCACCTCCGACCGCGAGATCGCATTCCGCCCATCGCGCGTGCTGATGCAGGATTTGACCGGCGTGCCCGCGGTGGTGGATCTGGCGGCGATGCGCGACGCCATGAAGAATCTGGGCGGCAATCCGGAAAAGATCAATCCGCTGGCGGAAGTCGATCTGGTGATCGATCACAGCGTGATGATCGACAATTTCGGCAAGAAGGATTCCTTCAAGAAGAATGTCGCCATCGAATATCAGCGCAACAAGGAGCGTTACGAGTTCCTGCGCTGGGGCCAGCAGGCTTTCGCCAATTTCCGGGTGGTGCCGCCGGGCACCGGCATCTGCCATCAGGTGAATCTGGAATATCTGGCGGAAACGGTTTGGACCCGCAAAACCAAAGATCTCAAGAGCAAGAAGACCGTCGAGGTCGCCTTCCCCGACAGCGTGGTGGGCACCGACAGCCACACCACCATGATCAACGGCCTGGCGGTATTGGGCTGGGGCGTGGGCGGCATTGAGGCGGAGGCCGCCATGCTGGGCCAGCCCATCTCCATGCTGATCCCGGAGATTATCGGCTTCAAGCTGACCGGCAAGCTGCGCGAAGGCGTCACCGCCACCGACCTGGTGCTGACCGTCACCCAGATGCTGCGCAAGAAGGGCGTGGTGGGCAAGTTTGTGGAATATTACGGCCCGGGGCTGGATGAACTGTCGCTGGAAGATCGCGCCACCATCGCCAATATGGCGCCGGAATATGGCGCCACCTGCGGCTTCTTTCCCATCGATTCCGAGACCGTGCGCTTCCTCAAGAACACGGCGCGCAAGCCGGCGCGGGTGGCGCTGGTGGAAAAATATGCCAAGGCGCAAGGATTGTGGCGCAATGCCAAATCGGCGGACCCGGTGTTCACCGACACGCTCAGCCTGGACATGACGACGGTCGAGCCCTGCATGGCCGGTCCGATGCGGCCGCAGGACCGCGTTGCCCTATCAGGCATCTCGGGCAATTTCGCCGAGCATCTGATCAAGACTTGGAAGAAGGAAGATACCGCCAACAAGCGCGCCAAGTTGGAAGGCAGCGAGCTGTCCATCGGCCATGGCGATGTAGTCATCGCGGCCATCACCTCTTGCACCAACACGTCCAATCCGTCGGTGATGATCGGCGCCGGTCTGGTGGCGCAAAAGGCCGTCAAGCGCGGCTTGAAAGTGCGCCCCTGGGTGAAGACATCCTTGGCGCCGGGCTCGCAAGTGGTGACCGACTATCTGGCCAAGGCCGGGTTGGACAAGCCGCTGGATAAGCTTGGTTTCACCTTGGCCGGTTATGGCTGCACCACCTGCATCGGCAATTCCGGCCCGCTGCCGGAGCCGGTGGCCAAGGCCGTGACCGAAGCCGACCTGGTGGCGGCGGCGGTGATTTCCGGCAACCGCAATTTCGAAGGCCGCGTCCATCCCCAGGTGCGCGCCAATTATCTGGCCTCGCCCATGCTGGTGGTGGCTTATGCGCTGGCCGGTTCGGTCAATATGGATCTGACCCGCGAGCCTCTGGGCTATGACCAGAAGGATAAGCCGGTTTATCTGAAAGATGTCTGGCCGAGCCCTAAGGAAATCTCCGCGGCCATCGCCAAGGCGGTGAAGCCGGCCAGCTTCAAAAAGCGTTATGGCGATGTCTTCAAGGGCGATGCCAATTGGAAGAAGGTCAAGCTGGTCAAGGGCCAGACTTATCAATGGGACATGGGCTCGACCTATGTGAAGAACCCGCCCTTCTTTGAAGGCATGACCGTCAAGCCTAAGGCGGTGGAAGAAATCACGGGCGCGCGGGTGTTGGCCCTGTTCGGGGATTCCATCACCACCGACCACATTTCGCCCGCCGGCAATATCAAGGCGACGGCGCCGGGCGGCGTCTATCTTTCCGAGCGCCAAGTGGCGCAGAAGGATTTCAACTCCTATGGCTCGCGGCGCGGCAATTTCGAGCTGATGGAGCGCGGCACCTTCGCCAATATCCGCATTCGCAACGAGATGATGGGCGGCGCCGAAGGCGGCAACACCATCTATTACAGCGAGCCCAATGCGGCGGGCGAAACCATGTCCATTTTCGATGCCGCCCAGCGCTACAAGGCGGACGGTCACCCCAGCGTGGTGATCGGCGGCAAGGAATATGGCACCGGCTCGTCGCGCGACTGGGCGGCCAAGGGTCCGGCGTTGCAAGGGGTGCGCGCGGTGATCACCGAAAGCTTCGAGCGCATCCACCGTTCCAACCTGATCGGCATGGGGATTGCGCCTTTCTGCTTTGAGGCGGGCAGGACGCGCAAGGATTACGGCTTCACCGGCCGCGAGGTGGTGGACATTCCGGGCCTGTCGGGAACGCTGAAGCCGCGCCAGCAGATGGAAGCGGTTGTTCATCGCCCCGACGGTTCCAGCTTCAAGCTGCCGCTGTATCTGATGATCCTGACAGCGGACGAAGTGGGTTACTACAAGAACGGCGGGATCCTCCCCTACGTCTTACGGAACCTCCTCGTCGCGTAACCAGCAAAAGCCATCTGGAGTATCTTGCTCCGGATGGCTGTTGATTCGCTTACGCTGCTTTGCGCCGGCCTGTTATTCGCCGCCAGTATCGGCGGCTGGGTTTTGAGCGCCCCCTATCGCGCCGCCGCCCGCCTTTATCTGCGCTTTGCCGCCATGCTGTTTGCCGCTTTGGCCGTGTCGGCGCCGCTCAGCCTGTTGGCCGATCTCGCGCTTTTTCTGCTGCCTTTGGCGGCCTGCGCACTGATGATCGTGGCTTTCGCCCGCTTTGCCGTGGCCTTGCCGGTCTTTGCCGCCAGCCTGGCTTTGATCGCGGGCCTTTTTTGCGGCCTTGCCGCCATGCTGTGGGGCGCCGTCATGCTGGCGGTCGTGCCGGTGATATTGGCCAGCCTCGCCATTATCGGGGCAGCGCTTCAGGGCTTCGCCATCATCGCCGTGCTGGCGGGCGCCGCTCTGCTGGCGTCCGGTCTGGTGTTGTTGCAGCAAAGCACGGCAGGCGCACTCTTGCTGTTTGCCGCCGCCGCCTTGATTGGGCTGGCCACCCGCGAAAAATCAGCTCTTGCGGTCCAGCACTAGCGCCATACGGGGAAAGGCGATGCTGGCATAGGCGGTTTCCAGCACCATCGCGCCATCGCGCCGTTCCGGTACCGCCATGGCCTGCGCCATCACCTGTGCGACAAAAGTTGGCAACAATCTCGGCCCGTCCCAAAATGGATCGAAATCAAACGTCTCGTCCTGGGACACAAGTTCCAGCGGCGAAAGTGCGATGGAATTTTGCGCATCCGTATCACCACCTTGCCGGTAACCATTCAAGGCGCTGGATGAACTTGTTTTTTCACAGCGGCGAGGCAAGGAAACCAGGGCTTTGGAGCCTCGGTTAGCGGTAAATTCGTTCGGTCCGCTGATACGCATAAAACCTTATAACGCAAAGCTTGTTCCTTGGTGCGTGGAACATTGGTTTTGCGCTTTCTTAAGTTCAAGCCCGCCATACTTTCCCGCGACAGGCCGGAGAAACCGGCCGATGGATGGTGGTTGTGATTAACGCGGCACTGCAAAAGCGAGACGATCTCGCCCAGCTGACTACGCTGGAAGACGAACTGCGCTTGCGTCTGGCGGCCCAGGCCGCGGGCGCCGCCGCCTTTGATTGGAACGTGGCGCAGGCCAGCATTCGCTGGGACGGCGCCACCGATCTTCTGCCGCCGCATCTGGACACCGGCAATGCCAAGAACTTTGTCGATGGCATTCCGCCGGAGCGCCGCCGCGAGCTGCAGGCAGTGCTGGACTCCCGCGAGAACGCGTCCACTTTCTTCCAGGCCGATATTGAAATCGCCAGCGCCCTGGGCGCGGTGACCTTCACCCTGGTGGGCACCCGCGTGCCCGACGAGAATGGCCGCACCGCGCGCCTGATCGGGCTGATGCGTGACACGACGGAAAAGTTCCGCCAAGTGCGCCGGCTTACCTATCTGGCGACGCGCGATGAATTGACCGGCCATCTCAACCGCAACGCCTTGCGCGAGGAATTGGCCCAGGCCATCGAAGCCGCCAAGGACGAAAACCGCAACTGCGCCTTCCTGGTGGCTTCGGTCGACCGCCTGGCGATGATCAATGACAGTTTCGGTTTTGACGCCGGCGACGAAGTGATCATGGGGGTGGGCGAAAGGCTTGCCCGTTCCTTGCGCGGCAGCGATGTGATCGGCCGTACCGCCGGCAACAAATTCGGCGTGCTGCTCAAGAATTGCCGCGAGCATGAGATCAATGTGGTGGCGGCCCGTCTGCGCGCCAATGTGCGCAGCAACGGCATCGAAAGCCGGTCGGGCCTGGTGCACGCCACCTGCTCGGTGGGCGCGGTGTGGCTGCCGAGTGCGGCTTCCACCAGCCAGGAAGCCATGCTGCGCGCCGAACATGCCCTGGACAAGGCGCGCGCCAATGGCCGCGACGGCTTTGCCGTCTATGAGCCCTCACTCCAGCGCGAAACCGCGCGGCTGCGCCAAATGCAGATCGCCGACGAAGTGGTGTTGGCCCTGAAGGAAAAGCGGCTGAAGCTCGCCTATCAGCCCATCGTGGCGGCGCGCTCGCGCAAGGTGTCGCATTACGAATGCCTGCTGCGGATGATCAAGCCCGATGGCAGCATCCTGACCGCGGGTCATTTCGTGCCCGCAGCCGAACAGATGGGCATCGTCCATCTGATGGACCGTTTTGCGCTGGAAGCCGCCATCGCCACGCTCAGGGCGCATAAGGATGTCACCCTGGCGGTCAATGTCTCGGGCACCGCGGCGTCGGATCCCGGCTGGCTGAATGATTTTGTCGATTATGTCCGCGTCGCCCGCGATGTGGCGCCGCGCCTGATCGTGGAGCTGACCGAAACCGCCGCGCTGCATCATTTCGAGGAAAATGCCCAGTTCGTTTCCCAGTTGCGCGAAGTGGGGGTCAGGGTGGCGATCGATGATTTCGGCGCCGGCTATACCTCTTTCCGCAATCTGCAGATGCTGCATGTCGATACCGTCAAGATTGACGGCTCTTATGTGAAGGATCTCAGCCAATCGCCGGAAAACCAGGTGTTTGTGCGCACTTTGGTCGGTTTGGCGCGCAGCTTCGACATCAAGACGGTGGCGGAATGGGTAGGCTCGGAAGAGGATGCCGCTCTGCTGCAGAATTTCGGCGTCGACTATTTCCAGGGCTTCTATTTCGGCGAGCCGGTTATCGACCCCCAATGGGGTGAGGAGCGGTTCGCCAAAGGCGAATGAAATGGTCCAGTGGACCATTTCAAGCGACGAACGCCGCGAGCTTGGGCGAGCGGCCGGGTGTAGCCGAAATGTGCGGCTCGAGACTGGTAAGATGGATCCCCTTCCCTCGGCGCTGGACGCGCCTCGCCGGGGATGATTTCGCGCTAAGGCGCGAAATCACTTATTCCAGACAGTAACTTTCGAATTCCCGTCATCCTCGACAATGACGGTGAACTTCTGGCGTGGAGCTTCAATGTCCACCAGCCAGCGGCTTTTGATCTTCTGGGTGCGGGCCAGTTGGAGAGCGCCACAATGTCCCTCGCAATATTTGACCACCCGTTCGCGGGCAAGCGTCTGCGCCTCGCGCGTGGTCATGGGCGCGATGCAGCCGCAAAGCAGCGTGGCGGTAACGGCGATGAAAGCCCCCCGAAGGAGAGCGGTCACTTGCGCTGGCTCAGCTCGGCCAGTTGCCGGCGCATCGCTTCCATCTCTTCCTTGAGATCGGCGATGTCTTCCGTGGACTTGGGGGATTTGGATGCGGCCTCCCCGCCTTTGGCGGCGCTGCCAAAGGGGGTAAACATCGCCATGGCATTCTCGAACAATTGCAGGTTCTGGCGGGTCATGTCCTCGACCATCTTGTTGCCGCCGCCCAAGGCTTCGGCAATGCGGTCGCGCATGGCGCCCTGGTTCTTGGTGAAGCCGTCCATGCTCATGTCCAGGTAACCGGGCACGAAAGCCTGCAGGCTGTCGCCATAAAAGCGGATCAACTGTCTGAGGAATTTGATCGGCAAGAGCGACTGGCCCTTGGCTTCTTCCTCGAAGATGATCTGGGTCAGGACCGAGCGGGTGATGTCCTCACCGGTGCGCGCGTCCTGCACTTCGAATTCTGTCCCTTCCTTCACCATGGCGGCGAGGTGGTCCAAGGTGACATAGGAAGAGGTCTGGGTGTTGTAGAGCCGCCGGTTGGCGTACTTCTTGATCACCACCGGACCTTCGGCTTTGGATTTTTCTTCAGACACGCGTGTTCCCCGGTTACTGTATACACGCCTCCCCGAAGGCGTGGCCCGCTGCTAACGGTGGGTGCAATAAGGCCTCTAGGACATCACCCCGCAGCGCGGGAGTCCAGCGCCATTTAGCATTCGCAACAGCGGATAACTTGTCAAAGTTCCAATAAGTATCTGAAATATCACAGTATTTTTGCGCCTGTTTACCATTGCCCGCGTTCGCGGCATTTTGCGCTCCGCGCCATAACAAAATCCGCCAACGGAAGGTTTCGCCATGGAAGACGTCGTCATTGTTTCCGCCGCCCGCACCCCCGTGGGGACCTTCAGCGGCGCCTTTGCCACCCTTCCGGCCCACAAGCTGGGTGAGGTCGCCATCCGGGCCGCTTTGGAGCGGGCCAAGGTTTCCGGCGACGAAGTCAGTGAAGTGATCCTGGGCCAGGTCCTGACCGCCGGCCAGGGTCAGAATCCGCCCCGCCAGGCGTCCATCGCCGCCGGCATTCCCATTGGCGCCCCGGCTTGGGGCATCAATATGGTCTGCGGCTCCGGCTTGCGCACTGTGGCCTTGGGCGCCCGGGCGATCGCGGCGGGCGACAGCAAGATCGTGGTGGCAGGTGGACAGGAGTCCATGAGCCTTTCCAACCATGCCGCTTATTTGCGCGCCGGTCAGAAAATGGGCGATTTCAATTTCATCGACACCATGATCCGTGACGGGCTGTGGGACGTCTTCAACGGCTATCACATGGGCATCACGGCGGAGAATGTCGCCAAGGAATGGCAGATCACCCGCGAGGATCAGGATCGTTTTGCCGTGGCCTCGCAGAACAAGGCGGAAGCCGCCAAGAAAGCCGGCCGCTTCAAGGATGAGATTGTCGCTGTCACCGTAAAAGGCCGCAAGGGCGACACCGTGGTGGACACCGACGAATATATCCGCGACGGCGCCACCTACGAGACGGTAGCGGCCCTCAGGCCGGCTTTCGACAAGGCGGGCACGGTCACGGCGGGCAATGCCTCGGGCATCAATGACGGCGCCGCGGCGTTGGTGCTGATGAGCGCCAAGGATGCTGCGGCGCGCGGTCTTACGCCGCTGGCGAGGATCGCCAGTTGGGCGCAGGCCGGAGTCGATCCCAAAGTGATGGGTTCCGGTCCCATTCCTGCGTCGCGCGCAGCGCTGCAGAAAGCCGGCTGGAAGGCGTCTGATCTGGATCTGGTGGAAGCCAATGAGGCCTTTGCCGCCCAGGCCTGTGCCGTCAACAAGGACATGGGCTGGGATCCGGCCAAGGTGAATGTCAATGGCGGCGCCATCGCCATCGGCCATCCCATCGGCGCATCGGGCGCGCGCATCCTGACCACCTTGCTGTTCGAGATGGGCAAGCGCGATGCAAAAAAAGGCCTTGCCACGCTGTGTATTGGCGGCGGCATGGGGATCGCGCTTACCGTCGAACGCTAGCTTATAAAGGGGTCGCGCCGCCTGGCGCTTCGCTGGGCGGTCGCTCCGTGCACCGCAGCATCTTTCTCTGTTTGAAACGCCCGGAAAATCGGGCCTAATTGCTTTGTCAGATACAAAGCAAAGGACAAAGCATGGCACGGGTGGCGGTGGTAACGGGCGGGACGCGCGGCATCGGCGAAGCGATTTCGGTCGCGTTGAAAAAGGCCGGTTACACAGTGGCGGCGAATTATGCCGGCAATGACGAGCGCGCCAAGGCGTTCAGCGATCGCACCGGGATCAAGTCCTACAAATGGGATGTGGCCGATGTCGACGCCTGCATCGCGGGCGTGAAAAAGGTCGAAGCCGAACTGGGGCCGGTGGATGTGATCGTCAACAATGCCGGCATCACCCGCGACGGCACCATGAAGAAAATGAGCCGCAGTGCCTGGGACGAGGTGATCGATACCAATCTGGGCGGCTGCTACAACATGTGCAAGGCGGCCTGGGACGGTATGGTCGAGCGCAAGTTCGGCCGCGTGGTCAATATCGGCTCCATCAACGGCCAGGCGGGGCAGTATGGCCAGGTCAACTATGCCGCCGCCAAGTCCGGCATTCACGGCTTCACCAAGGCGCTGGCCCAGGAAGGCGCGCGCTCCAGCATCACCGTCAACGCCATTGCGCCGGGCTATATCGACACCGACATGGTGGCGGCGGTGCCCCAGGACGTGCTGGCCAAGATTGTGGCGCGTATCCCAGTCGGACGGCTGGGGCATGCCGATGAGATCGCGCGTGGGGTGCTTTTTCTTGTGGCCGACGAGGGTGGATTCATCACCGGATCGACTCTGTCGATCAACGGTGGGCAGCACATGTACTAGCGCGGTCCTTTGCGCCGCCTGCCGACGAGTGTTCTCCTGAAGGCGATGAGAAAATGAAGCTTAGCCCCGTCAAACGCGTGGCCCTAGCCGTCGTCATTTCGCCGCTGGCGTTTTTGATCATCGACCCGCTGGTGTCCTCGGTGGGCGCATGGATCAACGATGCTGAAGTCTCGGATATGGGGGATCTATTTTCACGGTCGCCTTATGGGCTGTATTTCCTTTATCCGATCATGGTGGTCTTTGGGCTTCCCAGCTATCTTGTGCTTTCCCGCTTACGCGGCGCGTCAATTTGGGTACTTGCGGCTGTCGGCTTTGTTGGAGGTGCATTCAGCTTCCAACTCCTTTTCTTTTGGCCCGCCTTGTTAGTGTTTTTCCGCGACGGAAGGGTGGCACTGCTACGTGAGCTATGGGGCGTTCCAATACTCTGGCAATTTGGTGTGGAAGGCATGCTGCTGGCCATAGTCTTTTGGTGCATCGCTCGCCCGGATCTGAATTCCAAAGCAACAAATCGTTCCGCTCCGGGCGATCTTTCGCAGGCTAGTGCTGCGAAGGATGAAGATGTATTGAACCTTCTATGATCTCTTCCCTTACCGCCGAGAAACTCGCCTGTGTGCGCGGCGACAAAAGACTGTTTGATGGCCTGAATTTCCGCGTCAGTGCCGGGCAGGCGCTGGCGGTGGAGGGCGCC
>Ga0068865_100001242_pt1 | contig 14825 bp, 13 predicted proteins | sample KBSMisM12_FD_75293 | JGI IMG/M metagenome (GOLD analysis project Ga0068865, IMG submission 75293) | Miscanthus rhizosphere microbial communities from Kellogg Biological Station, Michigan, USA - KBS Miscanthus M1-2 | ecosystem: Host-associated > Plants > Roots > Rhizosphere > Soil ...
GGCTAACGTTCGCGTTTTGCCGCGCCGCACTGAGCGCGAAGCGGCGAGGAGTAGGCGTCGGTCAACAACGCGCTGTTAGATTGCACGATTGTGCTTCCTGACGCGCGGTAGGTGCTTCATCTCCAGACGAGCGATGCGCTCAACATTCTTAGAGCCGCGCTTGTAGTCGGTCAACAGCTTGGCCTTCATTGCTGCTGTAAGCCGAGGTCCGTTGGCCAGGAATGCTTGGACCTCCTCGATGGTGGGCATACGGTCTTTGGTAGCCAGCACCGTCCTCGTGTACTTGAGTAAGCGGTCAATGGCGCTCGGCATGGGCGTGCAATCTAACGTCCGCGTTGTGCCGCGTTGAAGAAGGCGCGGAAGCGCCGCCCGCAGGCGTCGGTCACCAACGCGCTGTTAGAGCGCGGTCCCGACGTTAGTGCGGTCATGGGCCCTTGTCGTCTGCAATCCAAATGCGACCTGATATTCCTACAGCCGCGGCTCGTTTGCCGCGCCGCTGAAACGAATACGTCGTCGAGCAGAAGAGGTCTTCTTCACGCAAGGTACTCAGTTCCTCAGCTGTCAATATGCCAGGTAGCTGCTGCTTCATATAGTTAGCCAGTAAACATTCGTTGACGGTCCAAAGCAATGCGAACAGCGTGGCTACGGTCAGAACAAAAGCAAACACTGTGGCGAGCGCGCGTGACGCCTCCATGCGCCTCGCGAAGACAAAGTACGGCGCCCCTATTAGAGCGAGAACCGCAAGAGCAATCAAAAGAGCTGCAAGCGAATACATTGGTCGTAGCGCTCTAACGTCCGCGCTGTGCCGCGCTGCAGAAGGCGCGCAGCGCCGTCACGCAAGCGTCGGTCACCAACGCGCTGTTAGGGTGCATTCCCGCACCCGCCGTTCCTCGTCGCAATACTCCTATGATACTTATAGGCCTCACCGTCCCACCGCCACACAGGGTCACAGAATCCTCTTCCCCCGAATCGGATATCGGCGAACCCATTGCTTTTGGATTTCAGGACCCTGTAGCTAAAAATTGGGAATCCAAAATGCTTCGCATACGAACCGTTCGCATCCTTAGTAAACAACCATATCGACGTATTCGCGCGCCATGATCTGTGGCGGCTACCGCCGGTTACGAACACCTCGGGCACCCCATCACCGTTGAGATCTACCACGCTTACTGAATACAGCGCCTTACAATCCGTTGCGATACGTTCGGATGCATCAGTGCCCGCCGCCTTTGCTGATCTAGATAAGGCGTCGACGCACTCTAGGTCCACAAAAGACTTCTGGTCCTCAGACAGGCGGCTCTCCAGCGCGTAATAGATTGCCTTTTTGTCCTTTTCAGCTAGCGTTGCGGCGTTGCCGCTAAATAAGAGCTGGTAGCCAGTATCGGTTTCTGGTTCGAGGCAGCTCGGCTCAACAGCCAATCCACTAGACAGCTCGCAGTTCGGCTTATCGTCCGGATAGGCCCCTGCTGAAATCACCAACAGCGCCAGTGCAGCGAGTCGCTTCACGTGCACCCTAACGTCCGCGTTGTGCCGCGTTGAAGAAGGCGCGTAGCGCCGCGGCGTAAACGTCGGTCACCAACGCGCTGTTAGCCCTCACCGTCCGCCCCCTGACTCGGCTACCTTTGACAGGAGTTGATCGATCGACCAATGCCGGGTTAGCCAGATCGTCAGCGCTGCGCCTGAAAGATGCCACCACAATCCACCCTTGTATCGCTGGTGCTCAAGGTTGTAATCCGATGCAACCCACCACGCGACTAGTAAGCCTGGGTCTGGAACTGTGGGAGTGCGGGCGAGGCCAGAAATGTAGAGGTATGGATTTACGGGTTCGAGTACGGGGTCGCCGATACCGCGCGCTTTTCTCCAAACTGCGATGCGCTTCTCGGTTGAGGCAAGCTCTTGAGGGAGTGCTGGTCGACCCGCGACACCATGTAAGCCGACTGCGTACAGCAGCATCGGGCTCGCTAGAGCGAGGACGACGGTGAGGATCGCCAACCCAAGAGCTATGCGTGCAATGCGGTGCGCCATTTGGTGAGGGCTAACGTTAAATAGTCAGAATCACTGTCCGCCTATCTTAGCTGCGCGCTCCGAGCAGGTCGCGGCAAATCTCCCGGAATCAACGTCTTACAGAGCTGCGATGCATTCAGCGGAGGTGTTATTCAGATGATTTAGGGACAAGAACCTGATTCGGCTTACGAATCGCGAGCACGACAGGACAGGGAGACAAGCGAAAGAGCACTCGGCAAACGAGACCGAGGCTGAGCTGCATTTCCTCTAGCGCGAGAGAAACTCTCAAGAGCGGAGGTATTGCGCAATGCGCACGTAGTCAGCGGGAGAGAGGTTCTCGGGTCGAGCGCTCGGGTCGATACCGAGCTTTGGGAAGTCGGCGGCTGCCAAGGGCAATGCGTTGCGGAGCTGCTTGCGGCGCGAAGAGAAGGCGCCGCGAAGGAGGTCGTCGAAGCGCGTGCCCTCGAGGGCCGGAGGGTCGGCGAGCGGCTCCATGCGCACGACGGCGGATTCGACCTTGGGCGGCGGGCGGAAGGCGCCCTTCGACACGTTGAAGAGCTTCTTCATCCGGAACCGCACCTGCAGCGCAACGGACAACCGGCCGTAGTCTGCCGTGGATGGTGAAGCAACCATGCGCTCCACAACCTCGAGCTGAAGCATGAAGTGCATGTCTCGAACTCGGTCGGCGTAGCGAGCGAGATGAAAGAGGAGCGGCGTGGAGATGTTGTACGGCAGGTTGCCCACCAAGCGCATGCCGCGCGGGAACTGGCCGAAGTCGAAGTCGAGGGCGTCGGCTTGATGCACGACGATCTTGTCGTCCCGCTTCAGCGCCGCGGCGAGGTCGCGGTCGAGCTCGATTACGTGAAGCTTGGCAACTCGCTCAAGAAGGGGGTGAGTGAGCGCGCCTTCGCCGGGGCCGATTTCGACCATGAAATCGTCCTTCGTGGGCGCGACTGCCTGAATGATCTTCTCGAGAACTCGCCGCTCGTGCAGGAAATGCTGCCCGAACCTCCGCCGTACGCGGTGAGGCCGCTTAGGAGGCAGCGGCCGATGCGAGCTCAATGGCGAGCTTCACCGCCTCGATCAGGCTGCCGGGGTCGGCCTTGCCGGTGCCGGCGAGGTCGAGCGCGGTGCCGTGATCGACCGAGGTGCGGACGAACGGCAGGCCGAGGGTCACGTTGACGCCGCGGCCGAACGAGGCGTACTTGAGCACCGGCAGGCCCTGGTCGTGGTACATGGCGAGCACTGCGTCGGCATGCTTCAGCCGCTCCGGAACGAAGAGCGTGTCGGCCGGGATCGGTCCGGAGGCGTCGACGCCGGCGGCCTTGATGGCCGGGGCGATGATGTCCTGGTCCTCGCGGCCGAGGTGGCCCGACTCGCCGCTATGTGGATTCAGCCCGGCGACGAGGATGCGGGGCTTCGGGATCCGGAACCGCTTGCGCAGATCCTGATCGAGGACCTTGAGGGACTTGACGATGAGGTCTCGCGTGATGGCTCGCGGAACTTGGGCAAGGGCCAGGTGCGTGGTGGCGAGCGCCACGCGCAGGCCGCCGCCGACCAGCATCATCACCACGTGGTCTGCGCGCGCCTTCTCGGCGAGGAACTCGGTGTGCCCGGTAAAGGCGATGCCGGCGTCGTTGATCACGCTCTTCTGCACCGGCGCGGTCACCATGGCGTGGTATTCGCCCGAGAGGCAGCCGGCGAGCGCACGCTCGAGCACCGCGAGCACGTAGCGGCTGTTCGCCGGATCGAGCCTGCCCGGGACGCGCGGCCGCGCGAGCGGAACGTGCTCGACATCGGGGAAACCCGCGAGCAGGGCTCGGTCGCCGATCGCCACCAGCCGCGCAGGGAAGCGCTCGCCGGCGAGCCGCGCGCAAAGCTCCGGGCCGATTCCCGCCGGCTCGCCGGAGGTGAGCGCGATGACCGGGCGGGCGGCTATCGCTCCTCCAGGCGCAGCTCCACGTAGGCCTGGTCGCGGAGCTGCCTCAGCCATTCCTGGTAGGCGTCCTCGCTCTTTCTCTCGCGCAGCACCTTGCGCGCCTCGAGGCGCCGGCGCTCCGAGCTGACGTCGGACGCGCGGCGCTCGAGGACCTGGATAAGGTGATAGCCGAAAGGCGTCTTCACCGGCTGGGAGATCTCGCCGGGCTGGAGCTCCTGCAGCGCGCGCTCGAAATCCGGCACGGTGTCGCCGGGATAGATCCAGTCGAGCTCGCCGCCGCGGGCGGCGCTGCCCGTATCGTCGGAGTGCACCTTGGCCAGCTCGGCAAAATCGGCTTTGCCGTTGACGATGCGCTCGCGGATGTCGGCCAGGCGCCTGCGCGCCTCGTTCTCCGACACCACCTCGCTGGTACGCACCAGGATGTGGCGCGCCCGCGTCTGCGTGACCGGCGCGGCGCTCGCGCCGCCGTCGCGCCGCTCGTTCAGCTTGACGAGGTGGAAGCCCGCAGGGCTGCGCAGCGGCTCGGTGACCTCGCCCGGCTTCATCTTCTCCAGCGCCGCGGCGAAAAGCTCGGGCAGCCGCTCGTGCTGGCGCCAGCCGAGGTTGCCGCCCTCCAGCGCGTCGGGGGCGTCGGAATAGCTCGCCGCGACCCGGGCGAAATCGCCTCCCTCGCGCGCCTCGGCGAGCGCCTTCTGCGCCCTCGCGCGCGCCTCCTCGATGCGCTCGGGGCTTGAACCCTCCGGCACGCGCACGAGGATATGCGACACGTTGTACTCCGAACGCGCCGGATTCGCCTTGAGCTCTTCGAGGAAGAGGTCGATCTCGCTGTCGTTTACCTGGATCTTGTCCTCGACTTCACGCTCGCGCAGGCGCGTGACCAGGATCTGATCGCGCAGGTCCTGGCGCCAGGCGTCGAAGGGGACGTTGTCGCGCTCGAGGGTGCTGCGGAAGTCGGCGAGCGTCATCTTGTTGTTTTCCGCGATGCGCTGGACCGCGCGGTCGACCTGGAGGTCGTCGACGCGGATGCCGGTGTCGCGCGCCTTCTGCAGCTGCGCCCTGTCGACCACCAGGCGCTCGAGGATCTGCCGCTCGAGCACCGCGCGCGGCGGGATCGCGGTCCCCTGCCGGCGCAGCTGGCGCTCGGCGGAGGCCACCGCGGCGTTGAGCTCGGAGAACGTGATCACCTCCTTGTTCACCACCGCCACGATGCGGTCGACGAGCGCCGGCCCCTGCGCCGGCACTGTCAAGGGCAGCAGAAGCAGGAACAAGAAGGACGTCACGCGCATAGCTCGATTCCTAGTACGCCATCGGGAACGGCAGAGGCCGCTGCATGCTCGGCGGGCCGGCCGCCGGATTTCTAGGGTTGGTCACGTTGTAACCGGGAATGTTCCGCTGCAGCAGGCCCACCACGTCCTCGGTGCCCACCTGGCCTATGCCGTTGAACTCGATCTGAAAAAACAATCCGGTCGACACCACCTGTGTTGCGGCCTGCACCTTGGTCACGACCGCGCGAAACGCCCAGCAGCCCGCGTTGTACTCGACCCCAGCCAGCCCCTCGAGCAGCCGCCCGTCCAGGAAGGAGTAATTGTAGCGCCCGATGCCGTACCAGCCCGCGGCGATCGGCCACTGACTGGCGATGTCGATCTGGCGCACGGAGCCCCGGGTAAAGCGGTAGCTGGCGTTCAGCACCTTGGCGACCTCGGGACTGTACTTGAACGAGACGCCGAAGCGCTCGGTCTCCTGCTGCAGCCGGCTGTACTGGGCGGTGGTGTCGAAGGTCCAGTAGCGGAACAGGCGCCCGCCCACGGAGCCCAGGATGTCGGACGATTTCGAGGTGCGCAGCGTCGAAGTCGGCGTGAGCCCGACCCGCTCGTCGGCGAAATAATAGCGCTGGCCGATCGTGGCGCGCAGCGACTCCTGCCCGTTCTGCGCGAGAAAGCGCGAGCTCATGGCGAGCGTCAGCTGGTTCGCGTCGCCGAAGCGGTCGCCGCCGGTGAAGCGGTTCTCGCTGAAGAGCTGCGTGTAGTTGAAGTCGGCGAGCGCGGTATCGAAGATCGGAAACGCGTCCTGGTTGCGGTACGGCGCGTACACGTAGTACATGCGCGGCTCGAGCGTCTGGGTCAGCGCTTCACCGAAGAATCGCGCGCTGCGCTCGAACACCAGTCCGCTGTCCAGGCTGGTCCAGGGGATCGTGGCGTGCGGCGACATCTGGGCGCCGGGATCGGTGTGGTCGAGGTTGTAGCTCGCCGCGCGCAATCCGACCTTGGGCGTGATGAACCAGCTCGGAGCGAGCATCGGCAGCGCGGCCACCGGGTTGATGCTCGCGCGCGTGCCTTCGACCTTGACGTCGTGGGCGAAGCGCACCACCTCCGCCGGCAGCGTCGAGTCGAACAGACCCGCCACGTTGCTCTGGCTGGAGCTGAAGGTGAGCTGCGGCACGCGGTGGTACGGCGGGTCGATCGGCGCCAGCGGATCCTGCAGCGTCTGGAATTTCTGGACCCGGACCTGCGCGCTGTAGGGATAGCCGCCCAGGGTGCTGTTGTAGGTGAGGTAGCCGTCCTGCTGCAGGTTGCCGATCGTTACCACGCGAACCTGGCTCGCGAGGTCGGTGAAATAGCGATCGTCCGAGACCCGGTTGTAGTCGAGGTTGCCGGTGAAGTTGGGCGCGAAGCGCTGCGCGTGCTGCCAGGACACGCCGGAGCGGCTCTTCCCGAACTCCTTGTCGTCGGGCAGGTACTCGAGCTTCATCTCGCCGGAATAATTGGGCTGGAGATAACGCCCCCAGTTCTTGAGCTGCACCCCGCGCTTGGTCATGTACACCGGAGTGATGGTCAGGTCGGCCTCGGGCGCGATGTTCCAGTAGTAGGGCACGCCGATCTCGAGGCCGCGCTGCGAGGTCTGCGAGTAGTAGGGCGCGAGCAGGCCGCTGCGGCGGCGGTTCTCGAGCGGGAAGGTGGCGTACGGAAAGGCGAGGATCGGCACGTCGTAGAAGCGCAGCCGTGGATGCTTCGCGGCTCCCTCCTGCTTGTCGTAGTCGAGCTCGATCTCCGTAGCCTGGAGCACCCAGTCGTCGCGCCCCGCCTCGCAGCTGGTGAAGGTGCCGTTCTTCAGGCGGTAGTGCTCGCGGTCGACGATCTCGATCTCCTCGGCGCCGCCGCGCGCCGTGGCCTCGCGCTGGATCAGGTACTTCGGGCTCTCCACGGTGCCGCTGTCGTCGAGCGTGTTGAACCGCAGGCGCGGCCCGTAGAAGCGGTCGCCGTCGCGCTGCAGGCGTACCCCGCCCTCGCCCTGCACGCGGCCGAACTCGGAGTTGTAGCGCAGCACCTCGCCGAAGATCGTGACGTCGTCGCGGCGGATCTCCGCCTTGCCGCGCGCGGTCACCTCGAGGTCGCCGACGCCCTCGATCGTCTCGGCGTCGACGGTGGTAGTGCCCTGCGCCTGCGCTGGTGGAACGCTCTGCGCAAAGGCTGGCACGGAGAAATACAATGCCAGCAGAGCAACGCGGTACCGCATGGAGCGCGGGACCTTTTTTCGTTGATGTTAGAATTTTCAATGATACACGCCGACCCTCGCGGCGAAGCGCTCGCGCGCTGGCTCGGGCGCGAGCTCGGCGGCAAGCGCTTCACCCTGACCCCGGCATCCGAAGACGCGAGCTTCCGCCGCTATTTCCGCGCGACGCTCGACGACGGCTCGAGCCTGATCGCGATGGACGCGCCGCCGGACAAGGAAGATTGCCGGCCCTTCGTGCACGTGGCCGGGCTGCTGCACGAGGCAGGAGTGCACGCGCCGCAGGTCCGCGCCCAGGACCTGGCGCAAGGCTTTCTGCTGCTCACCGACCTCGGCACCCGGACCTATCTCGGGGAGCTGGCGCCGGGCACCGCGCCGCGGCTCTTCGCCGATGCCACCGGCGCGCTGATCCGCTGGCAGCTCGCCACCCGGCCGGGCGAGCTGCCGCCCTACGACGAAGCCCTCCTGCGCAGGGAAATGCAGCTCTTTCCGGACTGGTACGTCGCGCGGCATCTCGGCGTCCAGATGCAGGACGAGCAGAAAAACAGGCTGGAGCAGGTCTTCGCGCTGCTGGTGCAGAGCGCGCTCGCACAGCCGAAGGTCTACGTGCACCGCGACTACATGCCGCGCAACCTGATGGTCTGCGATCCGAACCCCGGGGTGCTCGATTTCCAGGATGCGGTAATCGGACCCATCGCCTACGACGTGGTGTCGCTCATGCGCGATGCCTTTCTCAGCTGGGACGAGGAGTCGGTGCTCGACTGGACCGTGCGCTACTGGGAGAAGGCGCGCACCGCGCAACTGCCGGTCGCCGCCGACTTCGGCGAGTTCTGGCGCGCCTTCGAATGGATGGGGCTGCAGCGCCATCTCAAGGTGCTCGGCATCTTCGCGCGCATCAACTATCGCGACGGCAAGCCCAGGTACCTCGGCGACACGCCGCGCTTCATCCGCTACGCCCGCGAAGTCGCCAAACGCTACACGGCCCTCGCTCCCCTCACCCGGTTGCTAGACGAGCTGAAATGCGAGTAATGATCCTTGCAGCAGGCCGAGGGGAGCGCCTGCGTCCGCTCACCGATACCGTGCCGAAGGCGATGGTGCAAGCGGGCGGCAAGCCGCTCATCGGCTGGCACCTGGAGCGCCTCGCCGCGGCAGGCTACGGCGAGGCGGTGATCAACGTTTCGCATCTCGCCGATCGCATCGTCGAGGGCCTGGGTGACGGCAAACGCTATGGCGTGCGCATCACCTACTCGCGCGAGCGCGAGCCGCTCGAGACCGCGGGCGGAATCGCCAAGGCGCGCGCGCTTCTCGGCGAGGCGCCGTTCCTCCTGGTGAACGCCGACATCTACTGCGAGTTCGATTTTTCCGCCCTGCGCCGCGTTTCGCTCGGCGCGCGGCTCGCGCACCTCGTCCTGGTCCCTAACCCGCCGCACCGCAGCCGCGGCGACTTCACGCTCGCGGACGGGGTGGTCGGCGACGGTGCCGAGCCGCGCTACACTTACGCCGGCATCGCCGTCATGTCGCCCGCCATGGTCGCCGGCGTAGCAGCCGAGCAAAAAGCCCCTCTCGCCCCGCTGCTGTACGCCGCCGCCGCGCGGCGGCTAGTGGGCGGCGAGCTCTACCGCGGCCTGTGGCAGGACGTCGGCACGCGCGAGCGTCTCGCCGAGCTCGAAGCTCATCTCGCCCCCGGATCGGCCCAGCGATGAAACCGAACGACGCCATCTCCCACCATCTCGAGCGCCGGCGGCGCCTCGCGCAGGCCCTCGCCGAAGGTGTCGCGCTGGTGCCGACGGCGCCGGAGCGCCTGCGCAACCGCGACACGCATTTCCCCTACCGCTTCGACAGCCACTTCTATTACCTCAGCGGCTTCGCCGAGCCGGAGGCGGCGCTCGTCCTCACCGCCCAGGGCAAGAGCATCCTCTTTTGCCGCAGCCGCAGCGAGGAGCGCGAAATCTGGGACGGCTTCCGCTATGGCCCGCAAGCCGCGCGCGAGCGCTTCGCCTTCGACGAGGCCTACCCCATCGAGGCGCTCGACGAGAAGATGATCGAGCTGCTCGAGAACCAGCCGGCGCTGCACTATCCGGTCGGCGCAGACCCCGACTGGGACGCGCGCGTCATGCGCTGGCTGAATGCGGTGCGCGCCAAGGCCCGCGCCGGCATCATGGCGCCCGATCGGGTGCAGGACGTGCGCGCCCTCATCGACAACATGCGCCTGGTCAAGGACACGCAGGAGCTCGCGGTCATGCGCCGGGCCGCGCGCATCGCCTCTGCGGCGCACCGGCGCGCCATGCAGGCCACGCGGCCGGGCCGCCGCGAGTACGAGATCGAGGCCGAGCTGCTCCACGAGTTCCGCCGCAACGGCGCCCAGTTCCCCGCGTACTCTCCGATCGTCGCCGGCGGGCCGAACGCCTGCGTGCTGCACTACGTGTTCAACGACGCGCCGTTGCGCGACGGCGAGCTGCTCCTGATCGACGCAGGCTGCGAGCTCGACGGCTACGCGTCCGACATCACGCGCACTTTCCCCGTGGGCGGGCGCTTCAGCCCGGGCCAGCGCGAGGTCTACGAGGTCGTCCTCGCCGCGCAGAAGGCAGCCATGGACAAGGTGCGCCAGGGGAACGCGTGGAACGAGCCGCACGAGGCCGCGGTGCGCGTGCTGGCGCAGGGCATGATCGATCTGGGATTGTTGAAGCCGGGGCTTCAGGAGATCCTGGAGAAAGAGACCTACAAGCGCTTCTACATGCACCGCACCGGCCACTGGCTCGGGCTCGACGTGCACGACGCCGGCGAATACAAGCGCGCCGGCCAATGGCGCACGCTCGAGCCGGGAATGGCGCTCACGGTGGAGCCCGGCCTCTACATCCGCGCAGCCGACGACGTGCCGGAACGGCTGCGCAACATCGGCATCCGCATCGAGGACGACGTGGTCGTCACCGAGGGAGCCTGCGAGGTCATCACGGCCGAAGCGCCCAAGGGCGTCGCCGAAATCGAAGCGCTGATGCGCGATGCCCGCCCCAGGGACTGACGTCCTCATCCGCGGCGCCGGCCCGGTCGGCTGCGCACTTGCGCTCGCCCTTCGCGGTTCGCACCTGAAGGTCGCGATCCTCGGAAGAACCGAGGCCAGGGCGGCGTTCCGGCCGCTCGCGCTTTCGCACGCGAGCCGGCTGATCCTCGAGCGTCTCGACGTGTGGCCTTCGCTCGAGGCCACGCCCATCGAGACGATCCGCGTCTCGCAGCAGCAGGCCTTCGGGCGCACGGTGATGCAGGCGGCCGACGCCGGCGTCCCGGCGCTCGGCTACGTGACCGAGTATTCGGCCCTGGTGTCGCTCCTCCAGGCGAAGTGCGAAGGATTGTTTGTCCAAGGCGAGGTGCAGGCGCGTTGCGTAGTGCACGCCGAAGGATCGCCGCCCCAGGCGCGCGAGAAGCGCTACCCGCAGGACGCGCTGGTCGCGATGGTGCGCACCGAGCCCGCCTCCGGCACCACCGCATTCGAGCGCTTCACGCCCGAGGGGCCGCTCGCGCTGCTGCCGCTCGCAGGGCGCTACGCGCTCATATGGAGCTGCCGCCCCGAGCGCGCCGCAGAGCTCGCGAGCTGCGAGGAGAGGCTGTTCCTCGCCCGCCTCGGAGCGGCCGCGGGACGCCGTCCGGGCGTGCCGGTGCAGGTCGAGGACCGGGCGCTGCAGCCGCTCGCCCTGCGGGTGCATCCCGCGCGGGTCGCGCAGCGCGCCGTGTACATCGGTAACGCTGCGCAGACGCTGCACCCGGTCGCCGGACAGGGACTCAATCTCGGGCTGAGGGACGCATGGGATTTGTCAAGAGGCTTTGTCGAATCGCGCGATCCCGGCGACGCGGTCGTGCTCGCGCGCTATGCCGCAAGCCGCAGGTTCGACGCACGGGCGACGATCGGCGTGACCGACGCGCTGGCGGGCGCGTTTCTGGGCGCCAATCCGCTCGCGCGCGCGGCGCGCGGCCTGGCGCTGACGGCGCTCGATCTCTTTCCGGCGCCGAGGCGATTCTTCGCGCGCCGCATGATCTATGGGCCTTCCGCGCTGCCGTGAAAAAACAACAGTGGTCGCGGTGGACGATTCTTTTTGCGGGGCAAAGCGGATAAAATTCGCTTCCCTGTTTTTCCGGAAGACGCCACGGCCAATGAGAATCGGCGCGCACGTTCTGCGCAGCGGATTGTTCGTCGCTCCGATGGCAGGCATCACCGATCGCCCCTTTCGCCGCCTCGCCCGGCGCTACGGCGCGGCCGTCGCCGTGTCGGAGATGGTGTCTTCGCGGCCCGAGCTGCGCGAGTCGCGCAAAACCCGGTTGCGGGTCGATCACAGCGGCGAGCCGGGCCCGATCGCGGTGCAGATCGCGGGCGCCGACCCGCAGATGCTGGCCGACGCGGCGCGCCACAACGTGGCGCTGGGCGCGCAGATCATCGACATCAACATGGGCTGCCCGGCGAAGAAGGTCTGCAACGTGCTCGCCGGCTCCGCGTTGCTGGAGGACGAAGCGCTGGTCGCGCGCATCCTCGAGGCGGTGGTGAAGGCGGTCGAAGTGCCCGTGACGCTCAAGATCCGCACCGGCCCCAGCCCCGAGCGGCGCAACGCGCTTTCCGTCGCCCGCATCGCGGAGGAGGCCGGCGTGCAGATGCTCGCCATCCACGGCCGCACCCGGGCCTGCGCCTTCCGCGGCCACGCCGAGCACGAGACCATCGCCGAGGTGAAGTCGCGGCTGCGCATCCCGGTGATCGCCAACGGCGACGTCGACACGCCCGAGGAGGCGAAGCGCGTGCTCGAAGCCACCGGCGCCGACGGCATCATGATCGGCCGCGCCGCGCAGGGACGGCCGTGGCTGTTCCGCGAGATCTCGCAGTTCCTCGCGACTGGAGAGCCGGCGGCGCCGGCGGCACCTGCCGAGATTCGCGCGGTGCTGCTCGAGCATCTCGAAGCGCTGTACCAGCTCTATGGCGAGGAGCAGGGGACGCGCGTGGCGCGCAAGCACATCGGATGGACGGTGCGCGCCCTGCCCGGCGGCGACGAGTTCCGCTGCGCGGCGGTTCGCATCGAAAGCGCGGCTGCACAGCATTCGGCGGTGAACGACTATTTCTCCAGGCTGGCCGCATGAACCGACAAAACGAGCTCGCCGACTCGGTCAAGCGATCTCTCGAGCGCTACTTCAAGGACATGGACGGCGAAAAGCCGACCTCGATCTACGACATGGTGCTGAAGAACGTGGAGAAGCCCATGATCGAGATGGTCCTCGCGCAGGCCAAGGGAAACCAGACGCTCGCCGCCCAGATGCTGGGCATCAACCGCAATACGCTGCGCACCAAGATGCAGCAGCTGCGGATCAAAGGGTAGTGTCGAAAGTCCGCCGGGCTCTCCTCAGCGTCTCCGACAAGTCGGGCATCGTCGAGCTTGCGCGTGCGCTGGGCGCGCTCGGCGTGGAGCTCGTGTCCACCGGCGGCACGGCGAAGCTCCTGCGCAAGGAGGGCATCGCCGCGATCGAGGTCTCGTCGTATACCGGCTTTCCTGAGATGCTCGACGGGCGGGTCAAGACGCTGCATCCGAAGATCCACGCCGGGCTGCTCGCGCGGCGCGACGATCCGGCGCACGTCGCCGCGCTCCAGGGCGCCGGAATCGGCACCATCGACCTGCTGGTGGTGAATCTCTACCCGTTCCAGGCGACCGTCGCCGATCCAGAATGCCGCTTCGAGGACGCCATCGAGAACATCGACATCGGCGGGCCGGCGATGCTGCGCTCGGCGGCCAAGAACCACTCCGGGGTCGCCGTGGTGGTCGATCCGGCCGACTATGCGCGCGTGCTGGACGAGATCCGCTCCGGCGGCGAGGTCTCGGCCGCGACGCGCTTCGAGCTGGCGGCGAAGGTGTTCGCGCACACGGCCGCGTACGACGGCGCGATCGCCAACTATCTTTCGTCGCTCGACGCCGCTCGGCGGCGGCGCGAATATCCCGCGGTGCTGAATTTACAGTTCAGGAAGCTCGAAGACCTCCGCTACGGCGAGAATCCGCACCAGAGTGCTGCGTTCTACCGGGACGACCGCGCCACACCGGGTGGGATCGCGGCATACCGCCAGGTGCAAGGCAAGGAGCTCTCCTACAACAACATCGCGGATGCGGACGCGGCATGGGAGTGCGTCAAGAGCTTCACCGACCCGGCCTGCGTGATCGTCAAGCACGCCAACCCCTGCGGCGCCGCCGTCGCCGACACGCTCGCCGAAGCCTACGCCAAGGCGTTCAAGACCGATCCGGTGTCGGCTTTCGGCGGGATCCTGGCGTTCAACCGCGCGCTCGACGCCCACACCGCCGAAGCGCTCTCGGCCCAATTCGCCGAGGTGGTGATCGCCCCGCGCGTCGAAGCGGAAGCACAAAAGGTGTTTTCCAGGAAGGCAAATCTTCGGGTGCTGGAGGTGCCGTTGGTCCACGGCGCGCAGGCGCACGACTACCAGCGCGTCGGCGGCGGGCTGCTGGTGCAGACGAGCGACTCGCGGCCGCTCGACGCCAAGGACTTCAAGCTGGTGACGCGCGCCCCGCCGAGCGAGGCGCAGCGCTCCGACCTCGTCTTCGCCTGGTGCGTCGCCAAGTACGTGAAGTCGAACGCGATCGTGTTCTGCCGCGACCGCGCGACGCTCGGCGTGGGCGCGGGGCAGATGAGCCGCGTCGACAGCGTGCGCATCGCCGCCATGAAGGCGTCGGCCGCAGGCCTCTCGCTGCAGGGCTCGGTCGTGGCGTCGGACGCCTTCTTCCCGTTCCGCGACGGGCTCGACGCCCTCGCCGAAGCGGGGGCCACGGCGGTGATCCAGCCGGGGGGCAGCGTTCGCGACGCGGAAGTGATCGCGGCCGCGGACGAGCGCGGCATCGCCATGATCTTCACCGGCGTGCGGCACTTCCGCCACTGACATGAAGCTCCTCGTGATCGGGTCGGGCGGACGCGAGCACGCCCTCGCGTGGAAGCTCGCCCAGAGCCCGAAGGTGCAGAAGGTCTTCGTCGCTCCCGGCAACGGCGGTACGGCGCGCGAGAACGGCCTGGAGAACGTCGCGATTTCCGAGGTCGCCGAGCTGATGGCGTTCGCGAAGAAGGAAGGCATCTACCTGACCGTGGTCGGCCCCGAGGCGGCGCTCGCGGCCGGCGTGGTGGACGCCTTTCGCGATGCCGGCCTGAAGATCTTCGGCCCGACCCGCGCGGCCGCGCAGCTCGAGTCCTCCAAGGACTTCGCCAAGGCATTCATGGTGCGCCACAACATCCCGACCGCGCTCCATCGTACGTTCCAGAGCGCGGATCTCGCCAAGGCCTTCGTGGCCCAGCGCGGCGCGCCGATCGTGATCAAGGCCGACGGGCTGGCAGCCGGAAAGGGCGTGGTCGTGGC
>Ga0068865_100001243_pt1 | contig 14825 bp, 12 predicted proteins | sample KBSMisM12_FD_75293 | JGI IMG/M metagenome (GOLD analysis project Ga0068865, IMG submission 75293) | Miscanthus rhizosphere microbial communities from Kellogg Biological Station, Michigan, USA - KBS Miscanthus M1-2 | ecosystem: Host-associated > Plants > Roots > Rhizosphere > Soil ...
GAGGTCGAGGAGGCGGACGCGCCGGTGCACGTGCTGGGCGCGTACGTCTCCAGGACCCCTCCGACGCTGGTCGTCCCGAGCCTGCATGCCGGGGCGGTGCAGGCGCTCGACACCACAGGGCTCACTCGCTTTGCCCGCGAGAGGGATTGTCTCATCGTGGTCCGCCCGGCCGTTGGCGACTTCGTGTCGCAGGGCGCGGCCCTGTTCGAGGTTTACGGAGCCGGGCCGCTCGACGACGCGACGGCCACGCGTCTGCTGTCGATGATCGTGCTCGGCGTCGAGCGCACGATCGAGCAGGACCCGGCGTTCGCGATCCGCGTCATGGTCGACATCGCGATCAGGGCCTTGTCGCCTGCCGTCAACGACCCGACGACCGCCGTGCAGGTCCTCGACCACCTGGGCGAGACCCTCCGGCTGCTCGGGGCGACGGGGCGACCCGCTCCCGACCCGGACGGCGCGGAGGCCGCGTCTCCGGGGCTCGTGGTCCGTGCCAGGAGCTGGGACGACATCGTGGAGCTCGCATTCACCGAGATCCGCCAGTACGGCGGCTCTTCCGTCCAGGTGGTCAGGAGGCTGCGGGCGGTGCTCGAGGACCTTCGCGAGCAGGTCAAGCCCGAGTACCGGGCGGCAGTCGACGAGGAGCTCAGGCGGCTCGACGCGACGGTCGACGAGCACTGGTCGCGCTCTGTCGACCTCGACCTCGCCCGTCTGCCAGACGGCCAGGGGATCGGCGGGCCGCGTACAGGCGGACGCGAGGCCTAAGGTGCGGGCGCCGCGGGAGGCAGGCTCATGGTCGCCTTCTCCGCCAGGAGCGGTGTCGCGGGGATCTGTATGAGGCCCCGCGTCGGGCGGTCCAGATCGAATGTGACGAGCACGAGGAAGCTGACGATCACGGCGGCGGAGACAATCGGGACGAGGCCCCTCCCGAGCAAGGAGAGGTGGAGAGCGAGGAGCCCGAGTGCGACCGCGGCGCCGAGTAGCTCGAGCCAGAGCACGGCGGCGGGAACGCGGTTGTTCAGCCCGGCGAGTCGGACGGCCTGCTGGTCGATCATCTCGTTCAGGCTGTCCACGTACAGCCGTGGCGCGCTGTCGCGGGGGCGGCCGTTGAGGCTCTGACCCGCGAGACGCCACAGCCGACGCTGCAATCGCGCTTGCTGCGTCGAGGTTGCACGGATGGCTGCGTGGCCGGGGACCTCGTACGTCACGCGGATCGCGAGGTCGTTGTAGCTCCGAAGCAGTGCGAGGGAGGCGGTGCGCTGCGGCTCGGCGATCGTCTGCGCGCGCAGGTAGGTCGTGCCGATGGTGTTTGCCTCGATCACGACATCCGCTCGGCGATCCTGGTACCGGCCGACGGCAAGCGAGAGGCCGAAGGCGAGAATGAGGCCGACGATTCCCAGGAGCGCACCTTGGAGGACACCGATCGGCTCGCGATGCCTCTCGGAGCTCGCGCGGAGGAACCGGCCCGCGAACACGCCCAATGCAGACGCGCTCATGACCACAGCGAAGACGAAGAGCCCGAGTTGCCAGCTGCTCAGCGAGAAGAACATTGCGAGCGCAAGCTAGGGGAGCCGGCGGACGGGAGATCTACGGGCGTCCGAAGAACTGCGACAGGGTCCCGTGCTGGAACGGCCGTGAGTCGATGGCGAGATCACCTGAGAACGGGTAGACCAATGTCGCGAGCACCACGAGCGACATGCCGATCACGAGCGCGATCGATCCTGCGCCGATCGCGTGAAACCAGAAGCTGCGCGCCCCGACGAGCACCGCATAGCCGACGATCACGAGGGACCCGACGAAGAGGAGCGCCCCGATCACCCAGGGCAGGCCGCCCCGTGCGTCGTCGAGGCGATCTCGGCGGGCCGCGAGTGCGGCATTGAGCTGCCTCACGGAGTCGTCGTAGAACGCCGCCGCCGAAGGCGACCGGGGCTCGATTCCCTGCAACGCCGCAAAGATGCCGTCGACGGCGACGGACACCTCGGAACGGGAAGCCTGTCTCCAGGGCGTTGTCGGTTTCCGTCTCGTGGCTACGCCTGCGGCGAGATCCCCCAGGTGGTGGTGACCGACGCGCCCGGCTCGAGCACGATGAGCCCGTCCCCGCTTCGGAATGCGTTCGGTGCGCAGGTCATCGGCTCGACGGCGAGCCCGCGGCGCTGGACGTCCGGGTGGTCTCCCGTGAACACCATCAGGTACGGATACCCCTCGTCGACCCAAAGGGTCACGCGGCGTCCGCCGTCGTGAGTTGTCAGCACGACGCGAGCGAGACCATCGCTGTCGCGCTCGAGATCGGTGTACCCGGTGTCGAGCCTCGCGCTTCCGATCGGGCGGGCGGCGAGGAAGTCAAGCTCCGTCCCGCTGACGGAAAGCGAGCCGACCGGGATGCCGCGCTCGTCCGACCGCAACCCCGTCCCTGCCGGCACGCGCAGGACGATGTCGTCGACGGTTGCCGTTCCGACGCTGACGTACGGGTGCGCGCCGCTCCCGTACGGACAGGTCCCGACACCGACGTTCGTTGCCGTCATCCGGACGGCGAGGCCGGCTTCCGAGAGCTCGTACGCGACGCGAAGCTCGAGCGCGAACGGGTAGCCGGGCCGGGGGTGGAGGACGTGCCCCAGGACCACCCGGTGCGGCTCGAGCTCCCGCGCCTGCCAGGCCTCCCAGCGGACGAGGCCGTGGATGGCGTTCGCATGCTCGGGCTCGCTCAGCGGCAGCTGGTGGCGCCTCCCCTCGAACTCGTACGTCCCGTCCTGCAGCCGGTTGGGCCACGGGGCCAGCACCTGACCCCGGCCCGCGGTCGCCATCTCCCCCGCGCCGTAACCATCGAGGATCTGCCGCTCGCCGACGGTGTACGAGCGCAGGCCGCCGCCGACCTCGACGACCACGACGCGCTGGTCGTCGTGCGCGATCTCGTACTGCTCACCGGTGGGGTTGTGCACGCCTGCTCCGGCCCCGACGGTCAGTTCAGCCGTGCGAGCAGATGGTCGCCGACGCGGAGCGCGTTGGCCATCGCGGTCAGTGCGGGGTTCACCGCCCCGATCGAGGGGAAGCAGCTCGTGTCGACGACGTACAGGTTGTCGAGCTCGTGCGCCTTGCAGTCGGTGTCGAGCACGGAGGTCGCCTCGTGGGTGCCGAAGCGGCAGGTCCCGGCCTGGTGGGCGCACCCGGCGATCGGGATGTCGTTCTTCATGTAGGCGAAGCGGTGAATCAGGTGGTCCGGGTTCATGTCCAGCTTCCCGAGCAGGGACTTCACCTTCGTGTAGAGCTGCTTCTTCGCCTCCGCGTTCGTCTCCGTGTACGCGAGCGTGATGTTCCCCTCGCGATCCACCGTGACGCGGTTGTCAGGCCGCGGCAGGTCCTCCGTCGAGAGCCAGAAGTCGATCGCGTGCTTAGCCATGCGCTCGAGCGTCCACTCGGGCGCGAGCCGCGTCTCCCGCGGACGCTCGCCGCGGAACATCGCCGCCTGCGACTTTCCGACCATCTGGACGTTGCCGAGCGGGTACTCGAAGTCGTCGGCGCCGAAGTAGAAGTCGTTGAGGCCCAGCGTCTTCTGGTACGCGGTCTCGTTTTCCTCACGGGAGAGGGCGAGCACGGCGGTCGAGTCGTGGAACATGTAGTTGCGGCCGACCTGGTCGGAGCCGTTCGCGAGACCGTTCGGGTGCCGGTCGTTCGCCGACTGCAAGAGCAGCTTTGCGCTGTTCGCCGCACCGCACGAGACGACGACGACGTCGGCCGTGAAGCGCTCCTCGGAGCCGTCGCAGTCGACGACCACCTCGGTGACCGACGTCCCCGCCTGGTCCGTCCCGAGCCGCGTCACCTTCGCCCCGGTCAGGAGCGTCACGTTCGGGTGCTCGAGCGCGGGGCGGACGCCGAGCACCTCCGCGTCCGACTTCGCGTGGACGAGGCAGGGGAAGCCGTCGCAGGTGGCACAGCGGATGCACGTCGAAAAGGCCGGGTTCGACTCGTCGAGCATGATCCCGCACGGCGCATGGAAAGGGTGATGCCCGGCGGCGGCGAGATCGTCCGCAAGCTGCTGGATCCGCGGCTCGTGAGACACCGGCGGGTGTGGGTACGGCGCGCTCGCGGGCGGCTCGGTCGGGTCCTCGCCGCGTGCGCCGTGCACCTGGTACAGCTGCTCTGCCAGCGTGTAGTACGGCTCGAGCTCGTCGTACGCGATGGGCCAGGCCGGTGAGATCCCGTCCTGGTGACGGAGCTCCCCGAAGTCCTCCTCGCGGAGCCGGTAGAGCGCCGCGCCATAGAGCTTCGTCGCCCCGCCGACGTAGTAGTGCACGCCGGGCTGGAACGCCGTGCCATCCCTGTCGTACCAGGTGTCAGGCGACACGTATCGGTTGTCGACGAACACCGACCCGGTTAGCCAGTTGTCGAGCTCGCGCGGCAGCCAGCCGCCCCGCTCGAGGAGGAGGATGCGCTTGTCGGAGGTGGCGAGGTGGCGGGCGAGCGTCCCGCCTCCGGCGCCCGTGCCGATGATGATCACGTCGTATCTGTCCATTGCGTCCTCTCTACGTGATCTCTGAGACGAGCTCGTCGAGGATGATGCGCCCCGCGGCCTCGATGAGCGCCAGGTGCGAGAACGCCTGGGGGAAGTTGCCGAGATGGCGTGCACTCGCGGTCTCGAACTCCTCCGCGTACAGCCCGAGCGGTGAGGCGATGCGCAGGAGGCGCTCCATCAGGTCACGCGCGCGTTGCCGCTCGCCCACGATCGCGAGCGCGGACACGAGCCAGAACGAGCAGATCAGGAACGTGCCCTCCTTCCCGGAGAGACCGTCGTCGGTCTCGTCCGTGCGGTAGCGGAGGACGAACCCGTTCTCGGTGAGCTCGTCGGCGATCGCGAGCACCGTCGCGTGCAGTCGCTCGTCTCCGGGCGGCAGGAAGCCCTCCATCGCCGCGAGCAGGACCGAAGCGTCGAGCGAGTCGGTCTCGTAGTGCTGGCGGAGCACCCCGCGCTTCGAGAGACCGTGCTCGAGGATGTCCGCCTTGATCTCGTCGGCCGTCTCACGCCAGCCCCGCGCTCGATCCTGATCGCCTCTGATCTCCGCCAGCTGCCCGGCCCGGTCGAGGGCGACCCAGCACATGAGCTTCGAGGAGACATAGTGCTGCGGTGCACCGCGCGCCTCCCAGATGCCCTGGTCAGGCTCGCCCCAGACCTTGCTCGCGCAGTCGGCCTGCGACTCGACGAGCGGCCAAAGGCGCCGCGGCAGACGCTGGGCCCGCCGGGTGTGCAGCAGGATCGAGTCGAGCACGGAGCCGAACACGTCGTTCTGGCGCTGGTCGAAGGCGGCGTTCCCGATTCGGACGGGTCGGGCGCCCTCGTAGCCCGTGAGCTCGTCGACCGTCGACTCGGTCAGGTCGCGCCGTCCGTCGATCCCGTACATGATCTGGAGTGAGCCGTCCTTGGTCGGCTCGACGTCGGCGACGAACTGCATGAACTCGTCGGCCTCCCAGTCGAGGTTCAGGAAGTGGAGCGCCTGGAGGGTGAACGTCGCGTCGCGCATCCACGTGTAGCGGTAGTCCCAGTTGCGCTCGCCGCCCGGCGTCTCCGGCAACGAGGTCGTGAGAGCCGCGACCGTCGCCCCCGTCGGCATGTACGTGAGGCCCTTGATCGCGAGCGCGGAGCGCTGGATCGGATCCCGCCACCGGTGGTCGGGGATGCGGGCGCGGCCGAGCCAGTCGCGCCAGAACCGGATGGTCGACGCTATCCGCGCCTCCGCGTCGTCGACATCGTGCGGCGTCGCCAGGCCCTCGGCCCAACTCAGCGCGCAGAACGCGCGCTCCCCTGCCCGGAGCGTGTGACGGCCGCGCGCGCGGCTCGCTTCGATCCCGAGCGCGAGGTCGCTCGCGAGGCGGATCGTCAGCCCCCCGCTCGACGCGTCCGCCAGGTGGCGGCCCCCGTCGACGAGCGTCCACTCCGCCGGAGCGCGGCCGTAGTCGAACACCGGCTCGCAGACGAGCTCGACCTCGACGTGGCCCTCGATGCACTCGACGGTGCGCACGAGCAGGTGCTCGGCGTCGTCGTCCGCCGGCGGACGCGTGTGCGGCGTGACCGAGTCCTCCTTGTCCCACGGGCCGAGAGTCAGCGCATCCCGCACGACGATCCAGCCCGAGGGCACCTTCCAGGTCGTGACGAGCACGTTCGTTCCGGGCTCGTACGTGCGGGCGGCCGGGTGGTGGATGCCGAACGGCCCGAACCGGAACACACCGGCCTGGCGGTCGAGCAGGCTCCCGAACACGCTCGGGGAGTCGAACCGGGGCACGCACAGCCAGTCGACGCCGCCGTCGTGGGCGACGAGGGCACCCGTATGGCAGTCCGAGAGGAAGCCGTAGTCGGCGATCGGCGGGAACGGCGAGGCGCCTGCGCCCGGCATGACGCTGTCGACCGCTGCCGCGCTCACGACACGATCCACGGGTCTTGCCAACGGCTGTGACCGGCGACCAGCCTGTCGGCCGGCTCGGTCGGCCCCCAAGAGTCGGGGATGTAGGCGTGGACCGGCGGCGGAGCGTCGAGCAGCGGCTGCATGATCCGCCAGGTCTGCTCGACGCCGTCCTGGCGCGTGAATCGGGACGTATCGCCGGCCATGGCGGCGTGCAGAAGGACCTCGTAGGGGGTCGGGCCCTCACCGCCCATCTCTGCGAACTCGACGTCGAACAGGATCGGCGCCGCCGTGCCGACGTCCGCCCGGTGGGCGTCGAGGACGATGCGCGCGCCGGTCGCGGGGTCGAGCTTGATCACGAGCTGATTCGGTTCGGGTCTGCGGTCGAAGGCCGCGAAGCCGAGGCGCGGCGGGTGCTTGAAGACGAGGCGGACCTCGGTCTGCGTCACCGGCAGGCGCTTCCCCGTGCGGATGAAGAAGGGGACGCCCGACCAGCGCCAGTTGTCGATGTCGAGCCGGAGCGCCGCGTACGTCTCGGTCGTCGAGTCGTCGGCCACGCCCTCGATCGAGCCGTAGCCGTCGTACTGGCCCCGCACGTACTGCGCGGGGTCGGCAGGGCTGATCGCGCGGAACAAGGCGACCTTCGCCTGCTGGAGCGTGTCCACGTCGCCGCCCGCGGGGGGCTCCATCGCCGTCATGCCCACGACCTGCATCAGGTGGTTGACGACGACGTCGCGCAGCGCTCCGACCGGGTCGTAGAAGTGGCCGCGGTCCTCGACGCCGAAGTCCTCGGCCATCGTGATCTGCACGCTCTCGACGTAGTTCCGGTTCCAGACCGGCTCGAGCATCGTGTTGGCGAAGCGGAGGTAGAGGATCTCCTCGATCCCCATCTTCCCGAGGTAGTGGTCGATCCGCAGGAGCTGCGATTCGTCGATGTACTGGTGGAGCTCCGCCGCGAGCGCCCGCGCGGACTCGAGGTCGTGGCCGAAGGGCTTCTCGACGACGACGCGCGCCTCCTTCGTCAGCCCCGCCTCCGTGAGCCCCTTGACCACGGTGCCGAAGAGGAACGGCGGGATCTCGAGGTAGAAGACGCGTGAGCGCGTGCCCGAGATCGCGGCGCCGACGCGCTCGTAGACGGCGCTGTCGGTGAAGTCGCCGGAGACGTAGGAGAGGCGGGCCGCGAAGCGGTCGAACACCTTTGGATCGATCGACTCGCCGGTTCCCTCGATCGACTCGCGCGCACGTTGCACGAGCTGGTCGATCGTCCAGTCGTCGACCGCCACGCCGACGATCGGGCAGTCGAGGAGCCCTCGCTGCTCGAGCTTGTAGAGCGAGTGGAAGGTCATGACCTTCGCGAGGTCTCCCGTGATGCCGAAGACGACCAGCACGTCCGCCGGCGCTGTCGTCGATTCCGAGGTGCTCACGTCTTGCGCTCCCTCCTGTTCCGCTTACTCGTCCGGGCCGACGCTGATCCTGCCCACGCGCTGGTGCGTCAGCTCGCTCCCGGCCCAGTCGACGACCGCTTTCGCCCGATCCTCGTTCGTCGGGAGGAGCGCGAGGTGCACCGTGCGCCACGCGAACTGCGCCTTGTGGCCCTTCATCGTCCTTCCGCCGAGCATCTGCACGACCGCCGCGTTGCGGCCGATCGCGGCCATGGTGCCCTTGTCGCGGTAGGAGAACGGCTTGGTCGCCTTGCCGGCGACGCGACGGGCGATCGACTCGCCTGCGTGCTCTCCCGACTGGAGGGCGACCGAGCCGAGCTGCGGGAGAGCCTGCCCCGTCCTCGCGTCGGTGATCACGGCGATGTCCCCGACGACGAAGACGCCGGGGTGGCCGGGGAGCTCGAGGTCGGGGCCGACGGCGATCCGGTCGCCGTGCTGCAGCTCGATCCCGAGCGACCTGACGAGGCTGTTGCCCTGGAGACCGGCGCCCCAGACGAGCGTATGCGCGGGAATCACCTCGCCCGAAGCGAGCGTGACGCGCGTCGGCGAGATCGAATGCACGCGCGCGCCGGTGACGACCTCGACCGTCCGCTTCTCGAGCGCCTCGCGCGCGTACTTCTGGAGGTTCGGCTTGAACATCGCGAAGATCTCGTCCCCCGCCTCGACCAGGACGATGCGCGCCTTTTCCTGCGAAATGCCGGGGTAGTCCCTCGCGAAGTTGTCCCGGTAGAGCTCCGCCAGCGCCCCTGCAGTCTCGACGCCGGTAGGCCCGCCACCCACCACGACGACGTTGAGCGCACCGTCCTCGACGAGGTCCGCGTCCTTGTCGGCCGCCTCCCACCGCTCGAGCACGTGGTCCTTCAGCCTGAGCGCATGGGCCATGGTGTACATCGGAAAGGCGTGCTCGGCGGCGCCCTCGGTTCCGAAGAACGTCACCTCCGCCCCCAGAGCGAGCACGAGGTAGTCGTAGGTCTCCGGCGCGAGCCCGTCGAACGAGACCTCCTTCGCGTCGAGGTCGATCCCGGTGATCGGCGCCTTGTGGATCACGGCGTTGTCCTGATCCTTCACCAGGTCACGGAGCGAGTGCCCGACGGCGGTCGTCTCGAGGAGACCCGTCGCGAGTTGGTAGAGCAGCGGCTGGAAGGTGTGGTAGTCGTGCCGGTCGACGAGCACGACGTCGACGTCCGCGCCCCCGAGCTTGCGGGCTGCGCCGATGCCGGCGAAGCCGCCGCCCAGGACGAGAACGCGGGGACGTGACGTCATGGTCACGTGACGAGCATTACAAATGGCGCACGTCTCGCGAATGCGATCGCCAACCTTCACTCCGGCCGCGAGACATGACCTCAGCCGCGAGGAGTGAGATGATGTGGCCCCGATGAGCATGCTCGCGGTGACGACGGTCGACCTCGCGCGGATCCAGTTCGCGACGACGTCGCTGTACCACTTCCTCTTCGTCCCGCTGACGCTCGGGCTCGCGCCGCTCGTCGCGGTGATGCAGACGCTCTGGTACCGCGGACGCGGTGACCACTGGCTTCGTCTGACGCGGTTCTTCGGGACGCTGATGCTGATCAACTTCGCGATCGGCGTCGCGACGGGCCTCGTCCAGGAGTTCCAGTTCGGGATGAACTGGTCGGTCTACTCGACCTACGTCGGCGACGTGTTCGGCGCGCCGCTCGCGATCGAGGGGCTCGCCGCGTTCATGCTCGAGTCGACGTTCCTCGGGCTCTGGATCTTCGGCTGGGACCGCCTGCCGCGGCGCGTGCACCTCGCGACGATCTGGCTGCTGGCGCTCGGGACCTGGCTGTCCGCGTTCTTCATCATCGTGGCCAACTCGTGGATGCAGCGGCCGGTCGGCTCGCACGTGGTCGACGGCCGGGCCGAGCTGACCGACGTCTGGGCGCTCATGACGAATCGCTTCGGGATCGCCGCGTTCACGCACGTGATCCTCGTCGGCCTGACAACCGCGGCGGCGATCGTGTTCGGCGTCGGCTGCTGGCACCTCGTCCGGGGCCGCAACAGGGAGCTCTTCCGGCCGGCGGTCAAGCTGGCGCTGATCGTGGGCGTTCCGATCTCGGCCCTCAACCTCGCCGTCGGCAGCCACCTCGGCGTCGTCGTGACCGACTACCAGCCGATGAAGATCGCCGCGACCGAGGCGCAGTGGACGACGTGCCAGCCGTGCTCGTTCTCGCTCTTCCAGATCGGCGGCTTCAGCTCGGACGACGAGACACCGTCGTTCTCGATCCAGATCCCGCGGCTCCTGTCCGTCCTCGCGACCGGCTCGCTCGACGGGCAGGTCCAGGGGATGAACGAGCTGCAGCAGCAGGACGAGGCGACGTTCGGGCCGGGCGACTACACGCCGCCGATCCGCACCGCTTACTGGAGCATGCGGATCATGGCGTACGCGGGAACGCTCGTCTTCCTCGTCTTCGCGCTCGGCGCGTTCCTCCTCTGGCGCGGCCGGCTCGAGACAACCCGTTGGTTCCTGTGGGCGGGAGTCCTCACGATCCCGCTGCCGTACATCGCGGCGCTCGCGGGCTGGGTGCTGTCGGAGGTCGGGCGGCAGCCGTGGATCGTCTGGGGCCTGCTGAAGACCGCCGACGCCAACTCGCCGAGCGTGAGCACTTCCACCATCGCGTTCAGCCTGGCAGTGTTCGCGGCGTTGTACGGCGCGCTCGCCGTGGTCGACTTCGTGCTGATGCGCCGGTATGCGCGGCTCGATCCACCCGAGCTCGGAGGCGACGGCGACGAGTTCTCGCTCCCGGCGGTGGAGTACTGATGGACCTCGAGACCTTCTGGTTCTGCCTGATCGCGCTCCTGTGGGCGGGTTACTTCGTCCTCGAGGGGTTCGACTTCGGCGTCGGGATGCTGCTGCCGTTCGTCCCGCGCGACGACGCGGAGCGCGGCACGCTGCTCCGGACGATCGGCCCGGTCTGGGACGGCAACGAGGTGTGGCTCATCGTCGCGGGCGGCGCGACCTTCGCCGCGTTCCCGGCGTGGTACGCGACGATGTTCTCGGGCTTCTACGTGGCGCTGCTGCTCGTCCTCGTGTTCCTCATCGTCCGCGTCGTATCGTTCGAGTGGCGCGGGAAGAGCGAGAGCCCGCGCTGGCGGTCGGTCTGGGCGTGGGCGAACACGATCGGGAGCTTCGGCGCGTCGCTGGTGTGGGGCGTGGGCCTCGCCGCGCTGCTCTCCGGGACGCCGATCGGCTCCGACGGGCACTACGCCGGCAGCTTCTGGGACCTGTTCTCCCCCTACACGCTCGTCGCCGGCGTCGCGGCAGTGCTGCTGTTCACCTTCCACGGCGCGACGTTCCTGACGTTGCGCACGGTCGGCGAGCTGCACGACCGCGCCGAGCGCGCGGCGCGGCGGCTCGCGCTTCCGGCCGTCGCCCTCGGGGCCGTCTTCGTGATCTGGACGGTCGCCGTTGCCATCGATCGAAACGACAAGGATCTCTTCCCGCCTGCGCTGCCCGCAGCGATCGCGCTCGTCGCGCTCGTGCTCGCACCGCTGTTTCTCGTGCGCGGCCGGAACGGGAGGGCGTTCTCGATGACGGGCATCGGGATCGTGGCCTCCGTCGCCACGCTGTTCACGAGCCTCTACCCGCGCGTGATGGTCTCGAGCCCCGACTTCGGGAACAGCCTCACCGTGAGCGATGCCGCCTCGTCGCACTACGCGCTCACCGTGATGAGCGTCGTCGCGCTGGTGTTCGTTCCGCTCGTCCTGCTCTACCAGGGCTGGTCGTACTACGTCTTCCGCCACCGGGTCGGCGACGAGCCGGTGGGCTCGTAGGCCGGGCGTGGCATCGGAGGACCACCACAGCGCGTATCTGGCCAGGGCCGTCGCGGCGCTGGAGCCGGACGGTCGCGCGCGGGTCGAGGAGCTTCTGGAACAGCTCGCCGAGGCGGCCCGGGCGGACGCGCGGGTCGTCGGGTTCGCAGCCGCCCGGCGGGCGGAGGTGGCGGCCGGCCGGGTCGACCCCGAGCCCTCGAACGGTCTCACTGAGCAGGAGCTCGACGTGCTGCTCGGCGGCTTCCTGCGGATCCGCGACCAGGAGCCGCGCGACGACGTCTCGGATTGGGCGAACGCCGTCGTCGCGCTGCTCGAGGACGGGCTGAACGAGCTGCAGAAAGAGAAGCGAGCCTGAAGTCACGCCCTGGCGTCCGGGTCGGCTGGTGTCCGACTTCAAGTCGGACACCAGCGCGTCCGGGCGCATGGCCTACTCGTCGTCGAGCCCCGCGGTCTCGAGCGCGAAGCCGAGCGCGCGGACGATGTTCCCCGTCGCGGTAGCGATCCGCGCCGTGCCGACGATCGGGGCAATCCCCGCCAGCACGCCCTGCACGTCCTCCAGGCCGAAGCCGAGCTCGCTCGCGGCGCCGAGGTTCAGCACGTAGGCCGCAGGGGGCGCGTCGGCAGCGACGAGCGCGGCGAGGCGGACGAGCATCAGCTCCTCCGAGTCGAGGCTAGACGCCTCGAGCGAGTCGGCCGTCATCGATGCGAGCAGGTCGAGCACCGGGGTGTCGGAATCCGGCATGTCGTTCTCCTTCTGTCGGTGGTTGGTTCGGCCGACGCAGGCTACGCGTTCGCCGGCTGCGCGGCAGTCGCCTCGTCTCCCGCGTGGTAACCGGCGCGCAGCTCCTCCTCCCGCTCCTTCCGCGGGTAGAAGAAGAAGACGAGCGCCATGCCCGCGACGATCGCGACCATGGCGCCCACGTAGGCCCAGTCGCCGCCGTCGAGGAACGACTTCTTCGCCGCAGTGGTGATCTGGCTCGCGTACTGCGGATTCTGCTTCGCAAGGTCCTCGGCGCTCGCGAACGAGAGCTGGAGCTGTGCCTGCGTTGCATCGGTGACGTTCTTGCCGGACTGGTTGATCGCCTGGCCCATCGCCGACGCGTAGCCGAGCGTGAGCAGCGTGCCGAGCACCGACGTCATCACGGCGCCGCCGAGGTCGCGCTGCAGGTCGGCCGTCCCGGAGGCCATGCCGACGCGCCGCACGGGCACCGAGCCGGTCAGCGAGTTCGACGAGGGCGTGCCCGCGAGGCCGACCCCGGCGCCGAGGAAGCAGAGCGGCAGCGCGACCTTCCAGTACGCGATGTCGTCCTTCCAGAGCAGGAGCATCAGCACGAAGGCGACGAGGAGGAGCGCCTGTCCCATCAAGAGCGTCTGGCGCGAGCCGTTCGCCTGCACGAGCTTGGCCGAGCGGGGCGCCACGAGGACCATGCAGACGACCGCCGGGAGAATCGCGGCCCCGGCGTCGATCGTCGAGTAGCCGAGGACGTTCTGGAGGAACTGCTGGTTCACGAACATCGCGGCCATCAGCGAGCCGAAGACGATGATTCCTGCCAGGCCCGCGACCCAGAACGTCGGGCGCGCCGCGATCCGCAGGTCGTACAGCGGGTTCTCGGCCCGGCGCTGCCGCAGGAAGAAGAGCACGCCCGTGACGACCGCGACCGCCAGCAGGGACAGCGCGAGCGTCTTCTCGCCCGGGACCGGGAGGAAGTTGATCGCGATGACGAGCCCTCCGACCAGGAAGGCAGAGAGGAGGCCCCCGATGTTGTCCACGGGCTCGGTCGACTCGTTCACGTGGGCGGGGACGAGCGAGATCGCCAGCAGGAGGGCGAGGACGGCGAGTGGCAGCGTGACGAGGAAGACCGAGCCCCAGTCGAAGTGCTCGAGCAGCGCGCCAGATACGAGCGGGCCGAGCGCCGCGATCCCGCCGCCGAGTGCCGACCAGAGCGCGATCGCCTTCGTCCGGGATGCGCCGGACCAGAGCGCCGTTATCAGCGCGAGGGTGGTCGGATAGGCCATCCCGGCGGACAACCCTCCTGCGACACGTGCGACGAAGAGCACCTCGTCCGAGGGCGCGAACCCTGCGAGAAGGGAGGCCGGGATCGACAGCCCCATCCCGAGCACGATCATCAGCTTGCGGCCGTAGCGGTCGCCCAGCGCGCCGAACCAGAGCACCGACGCCGCGAGGCCGAGCGAGTACCCCACGGCGATGAGGTTGAGCGTGGTCTGCGAGGAGTCGAACGCCTCGCCGATGTCCGGCAGCGCGACGTTCGCGACCGACAGGTTGAGGTTGGCGACCCCGGCGACGACGATCAGCGCGAGGAGGACGAGCTGCGCCCGGTCGGGCGCCTGGTCGCCGGCCGACGCCGTGGCCGCGCCGGTGCGTGGTGCAGCGCTGTCCATCCCGTCCTCCCGTCCGTCCGCACGGCCCCCGGCGCGCTACGCGCGCGGGAACGACATCCGCAAAGCGGCACTCTCGCGCACCCGAGGGCGGACCGGCAACTCACAAGCGGCCTTTGTCCGGCTGGCGCCCGTCTTATAGTGGGGCGCCCGTGGACGACGTCGCCGCCCTTCTCGCGCTGACCGCAGCCGTCTGTTTCGCGCTCGCCGCGACGCTCTGGCAGAAGGCGGCGCTCAACCTCGAGGGCGTCTCCTTCCGGCACCCTCTCTCGTTTGCGGTGCTTCTCGGCCAGTCCGTCTGGCTGCTCGGGCTCCTCATGCAGATCGTCGGCGTCGCGCTGCAGGCGGCGGCGCTCGACCGCGGCCGCGTCTCGATCATCCAGCCGCTCCTCGTGACCACGGTGATCTGGGCGCTCCCGCTCGGCTACTTCCTCACGCACCAGACGGTCGGTCGACGAGAGATCCTCGGGGCCGCGATCATCGTCGTGGGCCTGGTCGGCTTCGCGTCGTTCGGGGATCCCGCGGCAGGGGTCGACGACGCGTCCAACGCCGACTGGGCGATCGCCGTGATCCTGATCGGCCTTGCATGCACCGCGCTGCTCCTGTTCGCGAACCGCGGCAGCCTGTCGACGCGGGCGGCAGTGCTCGGGACGGTGGCGGGGATGCTCTACGGCCTCTCGGCGACGATGATGAAGCCGGTGGTGGAGAACCTGCACACCGACGGGCTCGCCGAGGTGATCGCGGGCCTCGAGTTCTGGATCTGGGCGGCCGCCGGGATCGTCGGGTTCCTGTTCCAGCAGCTCTCGCTCTCGAC
>Ga0068865_100001244_pt1 | contig 14824 bp, 14 predicted proteins | sample KBSMisM12_FD_75293 | JGI IMG/M metagenome (GOLD analysis project Ga0068865, IMG submission 75293) | Miscanthus rhizosphere microbial communities from Kellogg Biological Station, Michigan, USA - KBS Miscanthus M1-2 | ecosystem: Host-associated > Plants > Roots > Rhizosphere > Soil ...
CTTTTTCTTTTACCGATTATAAAACCTATCAAGTTTGTCCAAAACAGTACTTGCTCAAGTCTGTTTTTAAGCTGCCGACCGAACCGACCTTGCCGCTCGTCTACGGTAATGCGGTTCATCGAGCGCTCGAGCTATTTTTCCGGGCCTATCGAGCTACTCGTCTTTTACCCAGCAAGGCTGATCTATTGGATTATTTTCGACTGGCCATGAGTCAACAGCCGCCGCTAGAGCAGAAAGAGGCGTTAGTGACTCAAGGCGCCGACATTCTGAGCCATTACTATGAAGCCAAGGCAGCAACGTGGCAGATTCCGATTGGGGTGGAGTACTCGTTCCGACCGCACCACGTTATGCTCGAAGATATTTGGCTGACCGGAAAGTTTGATCGGCTCGATGCGCTCGATCCTAAGACCCGAGCCGTTCGAGTAGTTGATTATAAAACGGTTAGTCGAGCCAAGAGCCGCAACGAGATTGAAGGAACGACCAAGAATAGCGATGGCATGCTTAAAACTCAACTGGTTTTTTATGCGTTATTAACTTCCTTGGATCGATTTTTCCCCTATCAGGCCAAGGAATTTATGTTGAGTTTTGTTGACGATAAAGCTTCCTTTAAAGAAGAGGCTTTTGTTATTACCGCTCAAGAAACGAAGAAGCTGGCCGAAGACATTAAAAAGATGCGCTCGGAAATACTTGGTCTTACGACCTTCTCCCATACCCGGGATACCTTTGATCAAGGCTGTGAAATCTGCGCCGCTTTTGGGCGCTTGTAGGCTTTTTTACCCTAACGCCTTGGTAATGGCTGAGACAAGCGTAGACTTGCCCTGAGCTCCAACGAACTGCTCAACAACGTGACCGTCTTTTTCAATAAAATAAGTGGGCATCGCCATCACATTGTATCGGGCAACCATCGCTTGATTCTCTGGCTCGTCGACATTGATTTTCTCCACCGTTAGTTTGCCGGCGTAGGTCTTTTCGAGTTCTTCAATAATCGGATTCATTATCTTACACGGCCCACACCAAGCGGCCCAAAAGTCTAAGAGTTTAACGCTCGTTTTATCAGACATATATTGCCGCCCTCCTTGATTAATTTCTTTTCTAACTAAGCCAGGCGGTGAGTTTTTTGTCAAATTGAACCAAGAAAGAGCGGTTCTGAGCCCAGGCATACAAGCCAAAGAAGCCGAGTGAATAAACCAGGTCACCGGCAATGGTCAGTTTGAAGAATGGAATCGCCATCATGTAGCAGCTAACCAATCCAGCGAGTGTTTGCGGGTAGAGACCGCCCTGTAGCCAGACCCCAAAGTTGGTGATGATAAAAAATAGCAGCGATCCCGTAAGACTAACGGCGGCAACCTTAGATAGATTGGTTTCGTTACGCAAAAAACGTTCGCCCAGCCAAGCAATTAATAGAAAGCTGGCATAGACGTACGGCATGGTTGCGTGAAAGCCTAAGAAAATATCCGTTACCAGCATAACGCCAATGGGCAGTAGGTAATTAAGCGGTCGAGTGAGCGTTGAGCCACCAAAGAGCGCCGCTCCTCCGACCGGAGTGAAATTGGGCGGATGGGGTAAGAATCGTCCTAGAATTCCTAGGACGGTTAATAGAGCCGTTGACGATTGTTGGTTCTTCCCCTCTTTCATGCGTAAAAACACGATACCAAACGAGGGTAAAAAGAAAAGAGCCTTAGCTGCAATAAGGAAAGGATAATGCGCGGCGTCAGGCTCTTTTTTGGGTTTTCCGAGCGGAAAAGTACCGAAAACCTACGGGAGGGGTACGAGGTTTTCGGTACGTTTCTACTTAGAAAATCATCTCTTTGTTAACGCTGACAATATACCAGACTGCTATCTGGTGGTCAATACCTTTATGACGATTATTCGGCAGCGGTGCTTTAGCGTTCTTTCCAAATCGTTTCTTTTTGCTGGTGTTGATGGTTGTAGAAACGGGCCATCTGGAAGAATAAATCCGATAGCCGGTTGAGGTAGCGACTAACGGCTTCTATTTTGGTTTCGGCTGGTAGTCGGTGATACTGCCGCTCGGCGGCGCGAACAAAAGTTCGGGTCAAATGCATCGCCGAAGCGGCCGGCGGACCGCCCGGGAGAATAAAGTTTCGCAGCGGCGGTAGCTGCTGCTCCCAGTCGTCAATTAACCCCTCAAATTCCCCCGCTCTTTTCTCTAGATATTGGTCGGCGTCGGCAGGGCTTTGCTGGTCGGCTGCTAGACGAGCACCGAGCCCAAAGAAAGTCTTCTGTATTTCTTCTAGCTCTTCGGCGAGCTTTGGTTCTTTAGGGTCTAAGAAACTTCGGATTAAGCCTACTCCGGCGTTGGCTTGGTCAAAGCTACCTAGGACTTCAAAAACTAACTCGGTTTTAGCAACCCGAACACCATCAAGTAAACTGGTCTTACCCTTATCCCCTTTTTTGGTGTAGATGGACATTAAGATTTGCCTTGCTTGCGGTGCTCCTCTTTAATTTTCCAGTAGTTTTTTAAGCCATCTCCTTTGACCACTTCGGCTGGGTATTTCTTTTGGGCATCAGCTAGTTTTTCAGCGGCCACTTTCTCAAAATCAATATCCAAGACCACACAAGCTTCTATGCTAAAAATAATCACGTCAGCAATCTCCCGACTTACTTTTCGGAGCTTTTCCGGGTCTTCTTTTACCTCTGTTGCCGTTGGGTTACTCCACTGAAAGTGTTCTAATAGTTCCGCCGCTTCAATACATATAGATTTGGCAAAATCTCCTGGTGGGTAAAGATGCCAGTCTCTTTCCTCAAGATGCTTTTTGATACTTTCTTGAAGAGCAGACATCGGTTCTTAGCTGCAGCCGCCGGTGGTAGAGGCGCAATTCAAGCAGGTGTAACAAGTACCAGTTTTGATGGTCATCGAACCGCAGGTTGGGCATGGCGGGGCGTCGCTCTGAACTTCTTTAGTAGGGGTAGCAGTCGGAGAGCCGACTGTTGATCCTGTCGTTTCGTCAACGAAGGCATCTTTGTCGTTCTGCTCGCCGATGGTGGGCAAGTTGAGCTTAGCTTGCTCGGGTGCGACTGATCCTTCGACTTTAATGCCGATCTCTTGCTGCTCTTCGGGGCTCAAAAAGCGGATAGCTAAGTAGCGCATAATGTAGTCCACTAACGATTTAGCGATTCGAATTTGTGGGTTGGAAGTAAAGCCGTACGGTTCGAAGTGGGTGTTGATCATTTTGCGGACCCAGACTGTTAACGGTACGCCGTATTGCAGGGAGATAGAGATTGAGGTTGCCCAAGAGTCCATTAAGCCAGAGATCAGACTCCCCTGTTTGGCCATAGTGATAAAGATTTCACCAGGCGTACCGTCTTCGAACAAGCCAACGGTAAGATAGCCTTTGTGGCCAGCAATTCGAAACTTATGGGTAATAGCGGCGCGGTCATCTGGTAATCGGCGACGTCGGGTTTCGTAAACAATCTTCACCTTCTCTTCAACTTCTTTTTCTTCGGCATCCCGTTTAGCGTTTAATGGCTGGCTCATTTTGGAGCCGTCTCGGTAAAGAGCCAATGCCTTAAGGCCGAGCTTCCAGGCTTGAATATAAACGTCCTTTACGTCTTCGACGGTGGCTTCGTTAGGCATATTGATGGTCTTAGAGATAGCGCCGGAGATAAACGGCTGAACGGCGGCCATCATCCGCACATGACCCATTGCCTCGATGTAGCGTGTGCCTTTCGGGCCGCACTTGTTGGCGCAGTCAAAAACGGCGTAGTGCTCTTTCTTGAGGTGCGGTGCACCTTCCAGCATTTGAGTGCCACAGATGATCTCGTTACTTTTTGTTACCTCGGCTTCGCTGAAGCCAATTTTCCTCAAAAAGGAAAAGGTCATTTTGGCTTCTTCATCCACGGCTACGCCAAAACGTTCCATCGCCTCATCGCCTAAGATGTAGCGATTAAAGGCGTGGTTGATATCAAAAGAGGTAGCCAGAACTTGCTCAACCTTTTCAATCTCGGCCTCTAATAAGCCCTTTTGAAGCAATGCTTCCTTATTGATAGGGGTATCGCCGTTGATGGTGCCACTTCCAAGAGCATAAGTAATAATGTCTTGCTGTTGGTCGGCGCTGTAGCCCAAGTTCTCCAGAGCTTTACCGACGGCGTTATTAACGATTTTCATTGAACCGCCGCCGGCTAATTTCTTGAATTTAATCAGAGCGAAATCTGGTTCGACGCCAGTAGTATCGCAATCCATTAATAGGCCGATAGTGCCAGTTGGGGCAATAACGGTTGCTTGGGCGTTTCGGTAACCGAACTGCTCGCCTAGGGCGACGGCCTCATCCCAGTCCTGGTGAGCAGCGGTTAAGATATCCTTCGGACAGTATTTCTCATCAATTCGGTAGGCGGCATTCCGGTGCTTACGCATGACGTTAAGCATCGGGGCGCGGTTTTTCAAATAACCAGCAAATGGGCCCTTAACGGCCGCCATTTCGGCCGAGGTCTTATAAGCGTGTCCGGTCATAATGGCAGTAAGGGCACCGCCGATAGCGACGCCTTCCGGTGAGTCGTACGGAACGCCTCGGAGCATCAGGAGGGTGCCGAGGTTGGCGTACCCTAGGCCAAGCGGTCGATAGTCGTGGCTGTTTTTAGCGATTGGGTCGGTTGGGTAGCTCGAAAGATCGACGGCAATCTCTTGGCCGATGAACATGATTCGGCAAGCGTGGCGATAGCCGGCGACGTCAAACTGACCGTTCTCGTCGATAAACTTGGCTAAATTAATCGAGGCTAAGTTACAAGCTGAGTCGTCAAGGAACATATACTCAGAGCAGGGATTAGAGGCGTTAATTCGATTAGTGTTCGGGCAGGTGTGCCACTCATTCACGGTGGTATCAAACTGCACACCAGGGTCGGCGCACTGCCAAGCGGCCTGAGCGATCTTATTCATTAAATCAGCCGCCTTATACGTTTTGACCGGTTCCTTGGTGGTAACGGAACGGGTCTGCCATTCGGCGTCTTGCTCATAGGCTTTCATAAACTCGTCGGTAATCCGAACCGAGTTATTGGAGTTCTGGCCGGAAACGGTGCTGTAGGCCTCACCGTTAAAGTTAGCTTCGTAGCCAGCCGCAATTAAGGCCTGAGCCTTGTTCTCTTCTTTAACTTTCCATTCAATGAAGTCCTCAATTTCGGGGTGATCAATATTAACGACGACCATTTTGGCAGCGCGACGAGTTGTGCCACCAGATTTAGTGGCGCCAGCGGCTCGATCAAAAACTCGCAAGAAGCTCATCATACCGCTCGAGGTACCGCCGCCGCTTAAGCGTTCAAAACGACTGCGTAAATGAGAGAAGTTAGCGCCCGAACCGGAGCCGTACTTAAAGATGTGCGCTTCCGTTTTGACGAGCTCGAAGATGCCTGGCAAGGTGTCTTGGACGGCTAAGATGAAACAAGCCGAACACTGTGGGTTACGATAGGCGGTACTAGTTGGGAGGATTTTCTCTTCTTTAAAATCCCAATAAAAAGATCCGCCTTGGCCCTCGATTCCATATTGATGAAATAGGCCGCAGTTGAACCAAACTGGTGAGTTGAAGGCAGCTTTTTGGTAGAGCAATAAGTGGCTTAGCTCGTCTTCAAAGGTCTGGCGATCGCTAGCAGCGAAATAACCGAACTTCTCACCAAAATCAGCCATTGTATGAGCGATTCGGTAAATGGCTTGTTTGGCGCTCGTTTCCCGACCTTCTTTGGTCGGTACGCCGGCTTTGCGGAAGTATTTGTAGGCAATAATATCCGTAGCTAATTGAGTCCAAGTCGAGGGTACTTCGATATCGGTAATCTGGGAGATAACATTACCTTTCTCGTCGCTAATAAGCGTACTGCGCTTGTCCCAAGTAACAGTACTAAAAACGTCCTCGCCAACCTTGGTATAACGGCGACTGATTTTTAGACCAGGCTTTTGTTTGCTGGTTTTATTCGGTAAATCAATCGAAATTTCGACCGGTTGCAGCGCGATATCGTACTGCTCTTGTTTGTTCGAGCGCTTTTCTGCCATAACACCTCCCTATTAGCCTATGATCTAGCTATTACCCTACCACAGTCTTTCCATTGGCTGTCAAGGCATAAAATATTTGTTCGGCTCTTCATCGGGCCGCTAGTTTTTGTTATTCTGACAAATATGCAGATGAGCTGGGATTTAACCCGATTATACGACGGCGACAACGACCCGAAAATTGAAATCGACAAAAAGAAGATAGGCAAAGCAGTTGGTGATTTTTCTAAAAAATGGCGAAAAAATACCGAATATCTAGTTGCGCCAAAAGTTCTTCGCCAGGCTCTTGATCAATACGAGCAACTGTCTTGGCATTTTGGCGTGAGCGGCCGGCCGGGATTCTATTTCTGGTTGAGGAGCGAGCTTGACGCGCTCGACTCAGAGCTGAAGGCAAAGACTAACCAGCTGATGGAATTTGCCGAAAAGAACGCTAACTCGTTACGCTTTTTTACGCTGTCGTTGTCCCAGGTCAGCATTGATCAGCAGCAGAAGTTTCTGAACGCTCCAGAGCTTAATACTTATCGGCACTTTTTAGAACGGCTTTTTGCCACTGCCGCCTATCGTTTGAGCGAGAAAGAGGAGAATATCCTATCGCTCTTTGATCAGCCAGCCAGCTACAACTGGATTCGTATGACCGAGGAGTTTCTGTCGGCTGAAGAACGGACGTTGACCATGAACGGCCGAGAGCAGAAAAAATCATTCTCTGAATTGATTAGTCTTACCACCGATCAAGACAAGGCGACGCGTGATCAGGCAGCGACCTATGTTAATGAGATTGTTGGCATACACGCGTCAGTGGCCGAGCATGAGCTGAATTCTATCCTTTTAACTCATAAGCAGGGGGACCAGCTGCGTGGCTTTACTCGCCCCGATCAAAGTCGCCATTTGGCAGACGATGTTGATACGCAAGTGGTTGACGCTATGTTGTCGGCCGTGGAGCAGCAGTTCTCGCTCGCTCATCAATTTTATCGGCTTAAAGCCAAGATCTTGAAATTGTCTCAACTGAAATATCATGAACGGGGCGTAGAGGTTGGTAGTTTGCCTGATGATTTTTCAGCCGAAAAATCTGTCGGTCTGGTTAAAAAGGTGCTTGGTCGACTCGATCAAGAGTTTCAAATGATCTTTGAAACTATGCTGGCAGCCGGCCAACTTGATTTCCTGCCCCGTCGGGGCAAGTCGGGCGGAGCGTTTTGTGCGGCCGATCTACCGAGCTTACCTACTTTTGTTTTACTGAATCACACCGATAAACTGCGAGATGTCACCACCCTGGCGCACGAAATGGGTCACGCGATTAACGACGAGTTAATGAAGAAGCATCGGCACGCCTTGGATTGCGGATCGACGTTATTTGTCGCTGAAGTGGCCAGCACCTTTATTGAAGACTTTGTCCTAGAGGAATTGGCAACAGCTGCTAAAGACGAACAGCGATTGGCGATTATTATGATGAAGCTTAACGATGATATCTCCACCATCTTTCGTCAGGTAGCAGCCTATCGTTTTGAGCAGGAGCTCCATCGCCAATTCCGAGCCGAGGGTTATCTGTCGAAAGAAAAGATTGGAGAACTTTTCCAGCGCCACATGGCTGCTTATATGGGTCCAGTCGTGGAGCAATCAACGGGTTCCGAAAATTGGTGGGTTTACTGGAGTCATTTTCGTCGGTTCTTTTACGTTTACTCTTATGCCTCTGGACTCCTTATCTCAAAAGCTCTTCAAGCTAAAGTTCGTCAGAACCCAACGTCCATTAAAAATGTTAAAGAGTTCTTAAGCACGGGCTTGTCAAAAAGCCCGGTCGAGATGTTTGACCAGTTAGGACTCGACGTTACTAATGAAGATTTTTGGCTATCTGGCTTACAGGAGGTTAAGCAGTTACTTGCAGAGGCCGAAATCTTAGCCAAGAAACTTAGGTATTAAAAAAAGCCCCCTTGCGGGGGCGATGAGCTGCTAAGCGTTGCCTTAGGACGGTTCCATCCAGGCAACGCCGCCGAGCGTTAGGCCAAGATCGGCCATGTTCGCTTCGGTCAGCGGTGAAGGCAGGCTAGCCGAAGGATCGAAGATGAATATCTTAACGATCTTCGTCACCTTGCCCGTTCCATCAACTTGCCATTCGAGGCCAGTCACAGCGACGAAGCGGCGGTTACTATCCATATCGATCTGGAGAATGAGTGGCGAATCGCCCTTGATGAGCTGGACGGCCTTGTCGTTAAAAGCGCTTGGCCAGCCTGCTCCGCCTAGACCCTGATACGACTTTCCCGAGGCGTCTGTCTTGTTGGCAAGGTAGACGTCGGTTAGGACTGTTCTGAAGATCGTAATGTCAGGATTGCTCATTGGCGGGTCATCAGTGCCATCCCAGCCGCCGTTTGCCGGCAAGCTGTACCAGTTGCCAGCAAACCCTCTCGGCGTTACCGCTCTGTGCGTCGACTCGAAATAGTTCCCGACTCCAAGAGTTTTGGCTACTGCCGTAGCACTTGCTGTCCAGGTCAAATCCAAGCGATCGGTCGGCCAAGGATTATTGGCTTTGACGAAGCTTGAGATTTGGTGGTATGGATTGCCGCTTGTAGTTGCAGTTGTTGACGTGGTCGCAGTCGTGGTCGCGGTTCCGCCGCCTCCACCACCACAGCCAATGATGACGATCGCGGCGCACACCATGGCGCCGAATGCGAACTTGTTCATATTAAGGTTCCTCGCCGAGAGCTTGACTTGGTCTAACCGCGTCAATTTCTAGCGAGGTCATTGTACTGCCGCTTTATAAAAAAATCAAGTGCCTAAGCACTCATTTTACAGCTACAAGTTAAGGAAACTTCTAACGAAGTTTCCTTCGTATGAACGCGGGGACGTCAAAATCGTTGTCGTCCTCTTTATCTTCTGCGGGACGCAACGTTGGATTATTACCGCGTTTTGGCGTTGGTGGTTCGGCGATCGGTTCCGGTTCTGGTCGCGGTCTGGCTGGTCGCTCTCTTCGGGTCATTGGCTCTGGCTCCTGATCTTCGGGTAAGTAGGCCGGAGAGACTCTTGATCCAAAAAATGGTACCCCCGGGTCGGGATTGTTATTGGTCATTTGGCTCAGGCCACTGCCGAATCCGAGGTTGTCTTCGTTGGCACGGCGCTTTGTCGGTGGTTTTGGCATCTCATTTTCGAAGCCGGTGGCGATAACGGTGATCTTAATTTCACCCGACATCGCTTCGTCAACAATGGCGCCAAAGATAATATTGGCTTCTGGATGGGCTGCTTCAGTAATCGCCTTGGAAGCTTCCTCAACCTCGTACATCGTCATATCGGGCCCGCCAGTAATGTTATAAAGAATGCCCATGGCGCCATCGATCGAAAGTTCTAGCAGCGGAGAGTCGATGGCTTGACGAGCAGCTTCAATAGCTCGGTTCTCGCCGCTAGCCCGACCGATGCCCATCAAGGCCGAACCAGCGTCGGCCATAATTGTTCGGACATCAGCAAAGTCAACGTTAATAATTCCAGGAATGATAATCAAATCAGAGATCCCTTGAACACCTTGGCGCAAAATGTCATCGACGATGCCAAAAGCGTCAGGTAGGGAGGTTTTTTTATCGATAACCTGTAAAAGCCGATCGTTAGGGATAGTAATTAAAGTGTCAACTTTATCTCGGAGCTCTTCGATGCCAAGCTCAGCCATTTTCTTGCGGCGTAAGCCTTCGAAGCTAAATGGTTTAGTAACGACACCAACGGTTAAAGCGCCGAGCTCTTTAGCGATTTGAGCAACAAGCGGTGCCGCTCCGGTGCCGGTACCGCCACCGGAGCCGAAGGTAACAAACACCATATCGGCCCCCTTCAGGACCTCGTAGATTTCGTCTTTATTTTCTTCGGCGCTCTTGCGACCGACTTCCGTATCGGCACCGGCTCCTAAGCCGCGAGTAGTTTCTTTGCCGATCTGAACCTTGGTGGGAGCGGGGTTATTAATTAACGCCTGAGCATCAGTGTTAATCGCGATAAACTCGACGCCTCTCACTCGGGCGGCGATCATGCGGGCAATAGCGTTTCCACCGGAACCGCCTACGCCACAAACTTTAATATTTGCGAAGGTATCCAAACTCTCCCTATCCATTAACTACTTATCTAGATTAGTTTGTAAAATTCTTAAGTATGCCTCGGAATCGGTCAATTACCCCCCCAAATTTTCCTAACTCCAGGTGCCAAGGTGCACTTTTGTCTCCTGACTCTTCGAGAGCCCAGAGGACTAGCCCAACGCTGGTAGCGTATATCGGACTATCTATCTTGTCAATTATACCGCTTAACGGAGTGACCGGAAAGCCCACTGATGCGGGTAAGCGCAGTTGGGCCCGAGCTAATTCAGTTAAGCCTTCTAATTCGCTACCGCCTCCCGTAAAGACGATACCTGCGGGCAGTAAACCATCCTTTCCGATCTTTTGCAACTCCTCTTTAATCATTTGGAAGATTTCTGAGATACGAGCCTCGATAATCTCTGCTACGTGTCGGCGAGAGACCTTGTCAGTTTCGCCGGGATCAATGGTCGCAAGGTTGATAGTTTCACTTTCTCGAACTTGGTCGGGCAAAGAGCAGCCGTAACGATTTTTAATAACTTCGGCCACATCAAGGTTAGTTCGTAAGCCAATCGCGATATCATTAGTAATATGCATTGAACCGACCGGCAAACAGGCAGCATGTAAAAGCTGTCCTTCTTCATAGATAGTCAGGTTAGTTGAGCCGGAGCCAAAATCGACAACAATAACGCCGCTTTCACGTTGTTTCTTGGTGGTGATGGCTTTGGCGGCGGCCAAAGGACTGAAAACAATCCCGTCGATCTCTAGGCCGGCTTGGTAAACAACTTTCGTTAAATTACGCATCGCAGCTGAAGAGCTACTAATAATAAGTGCGTCGAGCTCTAAGCGAATGCCGTTCATGCCGATCGGATCACGAACCTCTTCGTGGCCATCGATCAAAAACCGAGTCGGGAAAATATGAATAAGCTCTCGATTTTGGGGTAGGGTGGCCGTTTTAGCAGCGTCGAGTACCCGTGCCACATCGGATTCATCAATCTCTCCGTTGGGTCGAGATATGGCCACTACGCCTTTAGCGCTTTGAGCTTCGATCGGAGCACCATTAATGGCAATATAAGCGTGGCTAATACTGGTACCGGCCATGCGCTCGGCCTCCTCTAGCGCGTGTGAGATGGCGCTGACCGTTTCTTCGAGGTCGGTAATCACTCCTTTGCGCAAACCACTGTGCGGAACGGCTGAGAGGCCAACAATCGTTACCCCCTCTTCGGTTAGCTGACCAACACAAACAGCGATTTTGGCGCTGCCGATGTCGAGCCCTACTAATAAATTATCTTTAGCCATTCCCCTCTTTTATTTTCTAATGATGATAACCGAGTAGATGAAGTAATCCGTGACCAGCTAAGCTGTTAATCTCTTGCTCGGTGGTGACCCCAGCTTCTCTGGCTTGTCTGGCAGCCGTGGCTTCGGAAATTACCAACGCTCCAAGCGCCAAAATATCCTCGGGCTGTTCACTGATTGGATGAGCAAAGCTTAGGACGTCAGTTGCTTGGTTATGTCCTCGGTGCTGGTTATTAAGTTCTTTTATCTTTTCATCCCCCACAATGTTTATCTCAATCACTACTGTAGCAACGCTCCTGAGTCGTCGCAAGGTTGCGTTTATCTCAGCGCTACTTTTTAACCGGTCTAAAACTCTTTCAAGGTGTAAACGAATAGCTGATTCATTCAACGATAGCGGGGTGTTATTTTGCAGATCTAGCTCAAGCATGAGCTGGTCTTAAATTAAGGCTAGAGTCTTGAGGCGGTAGCTGATCATAAAGATTCGCGCAGAATCTGAGAAACCTTACCCATATCAGCCTTGCCTTTCAGTCGAGCGCTGAGCGCTCCCATCGCTTGACCGGCTTTGTCAGGAGCTGTTGGGTGCTCTTCTAGGTAGCTGGTTACCTCTTGGCGAATCTCCTCATCACTCATTTGTTTGGGTAGGTAGGTAGATAGTATCGCCATCTCTTCTTGTTCAGCGGCAACTAAGTCGGGTTTCTGAGCCGCCTCGTAGGCAACGATAGACTCTTTGCGCCGTTTCACTTCTTTTTGAATAACGCTCACCGTCTCTTCGTCAGTTAACTCACTTCCCTTTTCAATCTGAAAGTTTTTGAGCGCCGATTTGAGCATGCGCAGCGTATCACGTTTAAGCGACTCGCCTGATTTCATCGCGGCGAGTAAGTCGGCGTCAATTTTTTCTAGCATTAGTAACCCCGCTTGGCTTTGCGGCGAGTTTCCTTGCCTTGAGCAGCTTTGCGGCGAGCGTTCCGGCTGGGGCCTTTTTTGAATTCTTTGCGAGCTTTAATCTCGGTCATAATGTCCGATTGCTGGACATCCCGAAAAAAACGTCGTAAGACGACTTCAACTGGCGCACCTTCTCGTTCTCGTTGATATGTTTCTGCCATTAGTACGTTTATTTTAACACGAATTTTTAATAAATTGTAGAGTAGCTCAAGCCTTCTCTTAATACATGCTTTTGGCGGGAGAGCCGCCAAGCAGATGCATGTGGACGTGATTAACCGCTTGGCCGGAATCGGCCCCCACATTAAACAGTAATCGGTAACCTGATTCTTTTACTCCAAGGATCTGGGCAATCTCTTCGGAGCCATTCAACATATCGTGAATCTCCTCCGGTCGAAGCTCTTCTGGTCGTTCCACGTGGCGTTTCGGCACAATCAGAATATGAACCGGCGCTTTTGGGTGAATGTCTTTAAAGGCGACGTAATTAACTGTCTCCAAAACTTGTTCGGAGGGAACTTCTTCTTTAATTATCTGGCAGAATAAGCAATTTTCCATTTGAGAACATCCTAGCAGAAATTGGGCTAAAAGGGTTGACTAAGGTCAAAAAAGCCGGTAAGATGCTCATACTTCCTTTGGGAAGCTTTTTAATAAGTCGTTAGGCAACTAACGCCAAGAAGCGTCAACCAAAGAAGCGCCTCTCCCCTATTGGGTGAAGCAAACATAAGAAAAGGAGTTGATTGATATCGAAACTATCTTTGCCCGTCTCTTGAAGACGACAAGGAGGGTCGGTAAGCGCGCTAAACGAGCTTACCAGCGCAATCTTAACATTACGAACAGTCTGCGAACCATTTTGGTAATCGGTGCGTTGGTGGCATTTATTTTGCCGACAGGCAGCGTTGAAGCGGTTGGGTCAACAACTCAAACCGCCTCAATTCCAGTGCTGGTTAGTTTGACGTCCGACATTGTCAGCGCCAAACAACCAACCGTTACAATTGAAGTAACCGATTCAATCTATTCGCAAGAGCAGCAACAAAAAGCCGAGCTAGCCAAAAAGGCCGAAACGGCTAAAAAGCTAGCAATAGCCCAAACCGTTACTACGGTTTCCGTTTCGAACGACGCTTCGTTTGATCAAAAACGAGCGCTCGCTCAAAGCGCGGCTGCTGCATATGGCATCGACTGGAAAGTTCTGGAAGCTGTCTGGCAAGTAGAATCAGGTAAGCAGTGGAAAACCACCGTTACCTCCTGGGCCGGCGCTCACGGTCCGTGTCAGTTTATGCCGGGGACTTGGCGAACTTACGCCGTTGACGGTAACAACGACGGTGTTAAAGACGCAACCAGTGCCCAAGACTGTTTATATGGTGCCGCTAAGCTTCTAGCCACTAACGGTGCCAGTACCGGTAATGTGACGCAAGCGCTCTTGCACTACAACCACTCGTTGGCCTACGTGCAAAAAGTGTTGCGGATTGCCGCTTCCATCTAAGTAATTAGAGGAAACAAAAAGAACCCCGATCGGGGTTCTTTTTGTATATGGAACGGTGGATTTATTGAGCTAAATTCGTTAAAATATGGCCATGTGGTACCTTAGCTATATTTCGGATTGTGAGAGCTGTCAATTTTTTATGTCCTCGGGTGGCTACCTCAAGGTATTGGTGCCCCTCGAGGCCAAGACCCTTCGTCGGGCCAAGACAGAAGCCACTAAAAAGTGGCAGCAATTGGTAAGTAACAGATCTTTTAGCTCACCCAAGGTGACCTATCAAGAATCTATTTCTTGCTAAGCAGATCTACTTGTCTTAATCTTGCCGTCGTCGTGACGGCTTTTTGTTAACTTAAGCGCTGGGCGCGGCGGCGACCGAAAAGCTACCAGTTTGTGGCACGACTTCAACCCAAATCTTGCCGCGATTGATCGATATTTCCTGGCCAGCACTGTCATAAAACCTGGTTCGGTCGGTTCGGGTTGGCTTTTTCCATTGTCCATCTATCTTTGTTCCATCTTCGAAGACAGTGACGTTGCCGGAACTAATAGTATTCATTGTCCACTCGGCCTCATGACCAGCGATACTTTGGTAAACACCGTTGCTGGAGTTTTGAACAGTCATTACCACAATTGCCCCGGCTTTAATCTGCTCGCCGGTCACTCGGTCTTTATGGGCGGTACCCGCCAACGTTCGACTGTACTGGTTAGCGGTAGTGTCAAAATCCCATTTAACATCGTAGTCAGAGGAAGAGAATTTAATAGTGACTGGTCCGGTGGCGGTTGGCGTTGCCGAAGGATCTTTAAATTTCCAAGGAGAAAAGTCGTTAGTGGTACTCCAGCCTTTAGTGGTGGTGCCGATGCTATAGACTTGGGCCAAGTTAACAAAATCGGTATGTTCTGTGGCCACACCAGCTTTTGGTTCGCGATGATAAGCAGAGCTAAATGGTCCAGCGTCTTTAATACCGTAACTGCTGATGTGAGCCAAGGCAGTTGGGCTGCCACCGACGTGAGCGTAAATAGCATCAAACTCACTTAACCAGTCGATGTAATAGCTTCGGGCTGACCGAACTGGACCGGCTTTATCGGGATATGTTTGTT
>Ga0068865_100001247_pt1 | contig 14804 bp, 14 predicted proteins | sample KBSMisM12_FD_75293 | JGI IMG/M metagenome (GOLD analysis project Ga0068865, IMG submission 75293) | Miscanthus rhizosphere microbial communities from Kellogg Biological Station, Michigan, USA - KBS Miscanthus M1-2 | ecosystem: Host-associated > Plants > Roots > Rhizosphere > Soil ...
CGGCGGTGACCACCGCCACCGGCATGCGCGCCGGAAGGTCGCCCGCGCCCGCCTGGTCGGAGGTCGCCAGCCACTCGTCGACCTCGGCCGAGGCCCAGCGGGCATGGCTTGGCGAGCCCCAGATGCGGCGCTTTTCGGCCGAGGCTTCCCGGTCCAGCAGGATCCGGTCGCCGGCCACCACCGCCAACGGCCGGTGCAGCCCGAGCCGCGCCGTATGAGCGCCCAGCCGCAGGATGCGCCCGAACGCGCGCACGGCGCCCGCCCCGATCGGTGAGGCCACCACCTCCGGCGTCACCGCGTCCACCAGCACCAGACCCAGCACCCGCTTCGGATGGGTCAGGGCATGGACCCTGACCATCAGCCCGCCCATGGAGTGGCCGACCAGCACCATCGGCGCGGTCTCGCCCAGCGCGGCCAGCAGGGCGTCGAGGTCAGCGGCGATCGCGCGGCCGTCGCGCGGCAGCGGGCCGGGATCGGAGAGGCCCAGGCCGGCGCGGTCATAGGCGATGCTGCGAAGCCCCTTGGCGGCCAGCCGGTCCTGCACCACCGCCCAGTCCGAAGCGCAGCCGAAGGCGCCGTGCTCGAGGACGATGGTCGGCCGCGCGCTCTCCGCCGGCGCGGCGCGCACGATGCGGAGCGCGCGTCCGCCGATGTCGACGAACTCGCCGCGAGAGGCGGTGGTGCGGGTCGTGGCGTTCGCTACGGACATCGGGAGAGCTCCAGCGCGAGCCCGACCATATGATCAGAGCCGTGTGACGCGTCGAGGTCAGCAGCGTCGTCACTCAGCAATATCGGCGCAAAGGCCCGCCATTCAATCGATGGCGGTTCGCTAGAGGCTCTTAAGGATCCCCTCGACCATCTTCTTGGCGTCGCCGAACAGCATCATGGTGTTGTCGCGGAAGAAGAGCTCGTTCTCGACGCCGGCGTAGCCGCTGGCCATCCCGCGCTTCACGAACAGCACCGTGCGGGCCTTTTCCACGTCCAGGATCGGCATGCCGTAGATGGCGCTGGTCGGGTCGGTCTTCGCCGCCGGGTTGGTGACGTCGTTGGCGCCGATCACGAAGGCCACGTCGGCGGTCGGGAACTCGGCGTTGATGTCCTCCAGCTCGAAGACCTCGTCGTAGGGGACGTTGGCCTCGGCCAGCAGCACGTTCATGTGGCCCGGCATGCGGCCGGCGACCGGGTGGATGGCGTATTTCACGTCGACGCCCTCGGCCTTCAGGTGGTCGGCCATTTCGCGCAGCGCGTGCTGGGCCTGGCTGACCGCCATGCCGTAGCCGGGGACGATGATCACCTTGCTGGCATTCTTCATGATGAAGGCCGCGTCGTCCGCCGAGCCCTGCTTCACCGGCCGCGTCTCCGCCTTGCCGCCGCCGGCCGCGACCTCCTCGCCGCCGAAGCCGCCCAGGATCACCGAGACGAAGCTGCGGTTCATCCCCTTGCACATGATGTAGCTGAGGATCGCGCCCGAGCTGCCCACCAGGGCGCCGGTGATGATCAGCGTCGTGTTCTCCAGCGTGAAGCCCAGCGCGGCCGCGGCCCACCCTGAGTACGAATTCAGCATCGAAACCACGACCGGCATGTCGGCGCCGCCGATCGGGATGATCAGGGTGACGCCGATCAGCAGGCTGAGCGCGAAGATCCCCCAGAAGGCCCAGAGCGCGCTGCCGCCGCTCAGCACCAGCATGACGACGAGCGCCAGGATGCCGAGGCCGATCAGGATGTTCAGGGTGTGCCGGGCGGGCAGCAGGATCGGGGCGCCGCTCATGTTGCCGTTCAGCTTGGCGAAGGCGATCACCGAGCCGGTGAAGGTGACGGCCCCGATGGCCAGGCCTAGCGACAGCTCGACCAGCGACTGCAGGTGCACGGTCCCGTCGGCCGCGGCGATGCCGTAGGCGGCCGGCGTGTGGATCGCGGCCACCGCCACGAGGCAAGCGGCCATGCCGACGAGGCTGTGGAAGGCGGCGACCAGCTGCGGCATGGCGGTCATGGCCACGCGCCGCGCGATCAGGGCGCCGATGGTTCCGCCCACCGCCACGCCGCCCAGGATCAGGCCGGCGGTGAGAGCGTCGAGCGCGCCTTGCGACCAGAGCGTCGCCAGCGTGACGCCGACGGCGATGGTCATGCCGATCATGCCGTTGCGGTTGCCCGCCTGGCTGGTGGTCGGGGAGGAGAGCCCGCGCAGCGCCAGGATGAACAGGACGCCCGAGGCCAGGTAGAGGACGGCGGCGAGGTTGGCGTTCACGCCGCCCCCTCCTTCTTGGCGGGCGCGGGGGCCTTCTTCTTGTACATCGCCAGCATCCGCCTCACGACCAGGAAGCCGCCGAAAATGTTGACGCTGGCGAAGGCCGCGGCGACCGCGCCGGCGCCCTTCGAGATCATGATCGACGGGGTGAGTACGTTTTCCGTACTGTGCGCAGCGACCGCCAGCAGGGCGCCCACAATGATCACCGAGGAAATGGCGTTGGTCACCGCCATCAGCGGTGTGTGCAGCGCCGGCGTCACGCTCCAGACCACGTAGTAGCCGACGAAGATCGCCAGCACGAAGATGGCCAGGCGGAAGACGGTGGGATCGACGGCTTCCATCGGCGTTACCCCTTCAGGCCTTCGTGGACGACCTTGCCGGCCTGGGTGACCAGGGTGGCCTTCAGGATCTCGTCCTCGTAGTCAGGCGCGAATTTGCCCTCCTTGTCGAGGAACAGGCCCGCGAAGGCCATCAGGTTGCGGGCGTAGAGCGCCGAGGCGTCGGTGGCGACCCGGCCCGGCAGATTCGGCAGGCCCAGGATCTTCACCCCGTTCTTGGTGACCGCCACCTCGCCCAGCTTCACCCCCTCGACGTTGCCGCCCTGCTCGACGGCCAGGTCGACGATCACCGATCCCGGCTTCATCGAGGCCACCTGGGCCGCACTGACCAGCTTCGGCGCCGGGCGGCCGGGGATTAGCGCGGTGGTGATCACCATGTCCTGCTTGGCGATGTGTGTGGAGACCAGCTCGGCCTGCTTGGCCTGGTAATCCTTGCTCATCTCCTTGGCGTAGCCGCCTTCGGTTTGGGCGTTCTTGAACTCCTCGTCCTCGACCGCCAGGAACTTGGCGCCCAGGCTCTCGACCTGCTCCTTGGTGGCCGGGCGAACGTCCGTGGCGGTGACCACCGCGCCGAGGCGCCGGGCCGTGGCGATGGCCTGCAGGCCGGCGACGCCCACGCCCATGACGAACACCTTGGCCGCCGCGATCGTGCCGGCGGCGGTCATCATCATTGGCATGGCCTTGCCGTAGGCTTCGGCGCCCTCGATCACCGCACGATAGCCAGCAAGGTTGGCCTGTGAACTGAGCACGTCCATCACCTGCGCGCGGGTGATCCGCGGCACGAATTCCATGGCGAAGGCGGTGGCCTTGGCCTTCGCCAGGCCCGCCAGCGCCGCCTTGTCCTGGTGCGGATTGAGCGTGGCGACCACCAGGGTCCCGGCCTTGAGCGCGGCGATCTCGGCGGCCTCGGGGGCGCGCACCTTGAAGAGGATGTCAGCCGTGGCGAGCGCGGCCTTGACGTCCTTGGCCAGGGTCGCGCCGGCGGCCTGGTAGTCGGCGTCGGGATAGGACGCGGCCGCGCCGGCGCCGGCCTCGACCGTCACCGCAAAGCCCTGGGCGATCAGCTTCCTGACCGTCTCCGGCACGGCCGCCACGCGCGTCTCGCCGGCGCGGCGCTCTTTCGTGACGGCGATGACGGCCATTTACGCAACGTCCCCCGGAACTGCGACGGTCCTACATGGTGGTGTCAGTGACCGGCGTCGGGCTTGCTGCGCAGGAGGATGAACCCGATCACGGCGACCACGCCGCCGCTGATCAGCGCGCCCATGAACGGCACTTCGGTACAGAACCACATGACCAGGAACAGCAGCAGGGACGCCAGGATCAGCGACCCCCACTTGGTCATGTTCATCACCAGCTTGAAGGTGTCCACCTGCTCGTGGATGTCCATATCGCCGCGGTGGTAGTCGGAAGCCTGGCCGGCCATGGAAGCGCGCTCTCCGGTCGTAAGATCACTTGGACCGGGTGCTACACGAGACCGCGGTTCCGCTCAAGCGCCGGCCCGATCTGCGGCAGGACCCCTAGTGCGGCCAGGCGGCGAAGAGCGTCCGTAGCGCCGCCACCAGGGCCAGCGGTTGGTCGATCATGATGTGGTGGTGCGAGTCCGGGATCTCGATCTCGATCATGCCGGGCGGGAACGGCGAGGGCGCGCCGGCCTTGCGGTGCTCCACGATGCGGCTCTTGGCGCCGTAGATGTGCACCATCGGGACCTTGACCCCGCTGGCCGCGCCGCTGGTGTCGCGACGCAGGTCGTTGTCGCGGTTCAGCTTGGCCCACATGTTCGGGTCGAACCGCCAGGTCCAGCCCCCGGGAACCTCCTTCAGCGAGCGGCGCGCGATGAAGTCGGCGATGTAGGGGTTGCCCGCCGGCTGCGGCGGCATCAGGCGGAAGCGGGCGAGCGCCGCCTCCAGCGACGGATAGACCCGGCTCGGCCGGTCCATGGTCGGGATGTTGCGGATCGCCTCCATCTGCGCCTGACGCCGCGCCAGCTCCTCCGGCGGCGGGCCGAAGCCGGTGTCAACCAGCACCGCGGCATGCATCCGCTCCGGGTTGCTCACCGCGGCGAAGAACACTTGCCCTCCGCCGAACGAGTGGCCGATGTAGGTGGGCTTGCGGCCGCCCTCATAGAGCCCGGTCGCTCGCGCCACGGCCTCGGCGTCCTCGGCGAAGTCGGGGAAGGCGTAGCGCTCCCGCCAGCCGGACGCGCCCATGCCGGCCAGCGACATCGAGGTCACCCGGTAGTCGTCGGCGAAGAACGGCGCGATGAAGCTCCACCAGTCGGCATGCGCCGAGTTGCCGTGAACGAACAGCAGGCCGGGCTTGCCGACTTCGCCCCAGCTCAGCGTTTCCAGCTTGGTCCCGAGGCTCTCGACGAAGGACCGCTCCGGCTCTTTGGCGATGGCGTCCTTGAACCACTGCGGCGAGGGCGGAAGCTCTCCGCCGTAGTCGGCCAGCGGCGCCTGGACTTCCGGCGGCAGTTCGCCCGGCTCCGAGTGGATCGGGCGGTCGTCATATGCGCCTTCCGCCGGCTTCACGTCTTCGGCCATCGGGTTCCTCGTAGGTGCGGAGGCCCTCGACTAACGACCGTTTGAAAAATGGCAAGCGCTGATAGCCGCGGCTACGGTTTCGCCTCGGACGGCTTCGTCGCGCTGAACGGGCCGCGGGCGGTGTCGACCATGCCGATCAGCTCGCCGCTGATGGTTCCGTCAGCGCCGATCTTGCCGAGGAAGTCGAAAGCGCCGTCGACGCCGTTCTCCTTGCCGACCCATTGCCAAGTGAAGCGCACCGTCGAGCCCTCGACGACGCCGAATCCGACACCCTTGGCGGCCGGACCCTCGCAGGTCCCGCGCAGGACATCACCGGTCTGGACCAGCTGGCAGAGAGGATTGGCCACCCCCGACCTGATCTGCCAGGTCCCGGTAAGATCGGCGGCCCGCGCGGCGCCTGCAATTGCCAGGCTTGCCGCCAAACTCGCCATCAGGACGTTTCCCACCTGACCCTCCTCGTCTCCGAGCCGCACGCGGCCCGCCCACGACGTTGCCCGCTCCAGAGAAAATGTACAGCTGTAATCTGTCGAGTGGCTATTGAAGCACGCCCACGCTTGCGCGCATGAAGCGCCTTGCGACTGCGAGGGGACCGCCATGCGCGCCAACCGCCTGAAGGAAATCTGGGCGGCCGGGAAGCCGGTCATCAACGGCTGGTGCAACATGCCGGGCGCGTTCTCCGCCGAGGTGATGGCGAGCATGGGCTGGGACGCGGTGACCATCGACACCCAGCATGGCCTGCTCGGCTACGAGCAGATGGTCGCCATGCTGCAGGCGATCTCGACCACGCCGGCCGTCCCGCTGGTGCGGGTGTCGTGGAACGAGCCGGGCGAGATCATGCGCGCCCTGGACGCCGGGGCCTATGGGATCATCTGCCCGATGATCAACGACGCCGCCGAGTGCGCACGCTTCGTCGAAGCCTGCCGCTATCCGCCGGACGGCTACCGCTCCTCGGGCCCGATCCGTGCGGCGCTCTACGGCGGACCCGACTACCTGGCCAAAGCCAATGGCGAGATGCTGGCCTTCGCCATGATCGAGACCGCCGGCGGGCTGGAGAACCTGGAGGCCATCGTCGCCACCCCGGGGCTCGACGGCGTCTATATCGGCCCTTCGGACCTGTCGCTGGCCATGGGTGGCCCGCCCGGCCAGGACAGCCAGGCGCCGGAGCTGCTGGCCGCCTTCGACCGGATCATGGCCGCCTGCAAGGCCGCCGGCATCCGCGTCGGCGTCCACACCAACTCGACCGCCTATTCGCAACAGATGGTGGGGCGCGGCTTCGACCTGGTCACTGTCGGCTCCGACATGCGCTACCTGGCCAGCGGGCGACGCGAGGCGTCGGAGATGCGCGCCTGGCTCGAGAGCCGCTGACGCGCTCTGGCTCAGCTTAGTGTATGAAACTTCACGACTTAATTTCGATGTGTTGGGAACCCGACAGAGATCCGGCGAGTTTTTGCCGTGATGCCCCGAGTCCCGCCTGAAAACCCCACCGGGTCCGAACCCGCGGATCCCGAGACCACCGTGCGCGAGCTGCGCGAGCAGTTGGAGGCGGCCAAGGCGCGCATGCGCGAGCATCGCGAGACGATGAAGGCCGCCGGCCTCGCTCATCTGGAACCCAAGGCTCCCGCACCCCGCTGAGCGGCGCTACCTCTTCTTCGCGGGCGCCGGCGGGACGTGCTTCGAGCTGAATTCGGTCTCGATGGCCACGTCGACGTCGTCGCTGACGCCCATGGTCGTGCCGGGCGCAGGGATGCCCGAGCTGATCCCGAACGCCGACCGCTTCAGGACGCCGTGGGCGGAAAACCCGATGCGGGCGCCGCCCGGATCGAACGACATCGGCGGATAGCCGCCGTTGTAGGTCACCTGCAGCACCACCGGCTTGGTCACCCCGTGCAGGGTGAGGTCGCCGGTCACGTTGGCCGTTCGAGGACCCGTCGGCTCCACCTTGGTCGAGCGGAAGGTCATGGTCGGGAACCGGGCCGCGTCGAACCAGCTCTTGCCCATTAGCTCATTGTGGAAGCCGGCGGGCGGGGCGTTCAGCTGCAGCGACGGGACGGCGATCGTCGCGTCGACCTTCATCGCGGTCGGCCTGGCTGGGTCGAAAGTCAGCCGCGCGTCCACTTTGCGAAAGCTCGCCGTGTAGTGCGAGAAGCCAAGGTGGTTGACCCGGAAGGTCAGCGACGTGTGCGCGGGGTCGGCGAAATAGCTCCCGGCCGGCGGCTGCTGCGCCGGCGCCGCGGGTGCGGGGGCCGCCACGGCTGGGCCGGCAGCGAGCACGAGGCTGCCGGCGGCTTTGAGGGCGGCGAACAGGGCGAAGGACTTGGCGGGCTTCAACGGGGGCTCTCCCATGGCGTGGTCCTCCCAAGGACGGGCCGGCCGCCGCCGATCCGACATCCTGCAGACGACACAACGGGAAAGGGGGCGGCTTAGGTCCCCGCGCCCAGCCAGAGCTGCGGCGCCTGGACGGCCAGCCAACGGGCCAGTTCGGCGTTGACGCGGTCCGGCTGTTCCTGAGCCATCCAGTGGCCGCTGGGCACGACCGCCTCGGTCAGGTTGGCGCAGTGCTCGCGCATCGGCCGGGCCAGGGCCGAGTCGATCGTCTCGCAGGTGTAGTCATACGCCCCGTGCAGGAAGAGCACCGGCATCGGAAGCCGCCAGTGGGCCTTGGCCTTTGCGGCGAAGGCGATGTTGGCGTCGGGGTTCATGTACCAGCTGTCGGGGCCGAAGAAGCCGTTGCGCGCGAGCGCTTCGGCGTAGGCGTCCTCGTCGGTCTGGGTCAGCACGGTCTCGTCGCGCGGGAAATCCGGAACCGGCTGGCCGGGCCCGAACCAGCCGCTCCGGGCGCGCACCCCCGCCGTGCCGCTGGGCTGGCCCTTGCCGGCCGCACTACCCGCCCGGAAGAGCAGCTTAACGGTCGCCCGCGGGTTGGCCTCGAAGGCCTGCCGGGCGGCTTCGAAGTTCTCCAGGTAGTAGAGCATGTAGTCCCACTGGGCCGCCGGATGCTCGGCCTCCGGATAGACCCGCCGGTCCGCCAGCGGGATGATGTTCGCCGGCGCGAAGCCGTCCGGGATGTAGGGCACGCAGAGGTTGGCGATGGCGTGGCAGCGGTCGGGATGGTGCTGAGCGATCCCCCAGACCACCGGCGCGCCCCAGTCGTGACCGACCCAGACGGCCTTCTCCGCCCCAAGCGCGTCCAGGAGTTCGATCATGTCGGCGACGATCTCTTCCTGGGCGTAGTCCTCGTGGCGCGGATAGACCGATGAGCGGCCATAGCCACGCATGTCCGGCGCGATCGCCCGGAACCCCAGGCCGGCCATCACCGGCAGCTGATGGCGCCACGAGATCGACAGCTCCGGCCAGCCGTGGACGAAGATGATCGGCGTCGCATCGGCCGCCCCACAGGCGAGGTAGGCCGTCGTGTGCCGCACGCTCTTGATGACGTGCTGCTCGATCGGATGATTCACACCAGCGCCTCAAACTCGTCGACCAGCCGCTCCATCTGCTTCATGCCGGCCGCCCAGAACGCCTTCTCGCGCGGGTTCAGGCCGAAGGGCGCCAGCGCCTCGACGTAGGTGCGGGTGCCGCCGGCGGCCAGCAGGTCCTCGTAGAGCGGGGCGAAGGCCGCCGGATCCTCCCGGCGCTTCTCCATCAGCCCGCGCACCAGGAGGTCCCCGAACGCATAGGCGTAGACGTAGAACGGCGCGTGCACGAAGTGGCTGACGTAGGCCCAGTAGTGCTCGTAGCCCTTGTTGAGCTTGATCGCGGGCCCGAGGCTCTCGCCCATCGTCTCCAGCCACAGCGCGCCGATCTCGCCCTGCGAGACCTCGCCTGCCATCCGCGCGGCGTGGAAGCGGGTCTCGAAGCGGTGGAAGGCGATCTGGCGGACGACGGTGTTGATCCCGTCCTCGATCTTGCCGGCCAGCAGCCCCTTGCGCTCGTCCTTCGACGCCTTGGCGAGCAGCTTCTCGAACACCAGGCCCTCGCCGAAGATCGACGCGGTCTCCGCCAGCGTCAGCGGCGTGTCGGCGAGCAGCGTGCCCAGCGGCGCGCACAGCGTCTGATGCACCGCGTGGCCGAGCTCGTGGGCCAGGGTCAGCACGTCGCGCCGCTCGCCCATGTAGTTCAGGAAGACGTACGGGTGCCGCTCGGAATTCACCGGGTGCGAATACGCGCCCGACTGCTTCCCGGCGCGGGGCCGGGCGTCGATCCAGGGGTGGGTGAAGAAGGTCTGGGCCGTGTCGGCGAACTTTGGCGCGAGCGCGGTGAAGCTCTCCAGCACCATGGCCTTGGCCTCATCCCACGCGTAGGTGCGCGGCGCCGCGGTGTCGAGCGGGGCGTTGCGGTCCCACTGGTCCAGGTAGGGCCGGCCCATCGCCTTGGCCTTCAGGCGATAGTAGCGGTGGCTGACCGGCTCATAGGCCTCGACCACCGCGGCCTCCAGGGCGGCGACGGCGTCGGCGTGGACCTCGTTGGCGATGTGCCGCGAGGCCGCCGGGTCGGGATACTTGCGCCAGCGGTCCTCCACCTGCTTCTCGAAAGCGAGCGTGTTGAGGCAGAGCGCCAGCGTCGAGGATCGCGCCTCCAGCGACTTCGCCAGGGCCTGGGCGGCCTGCTTGCGCCGCGCCCCGTCGGGGTCGGAGAGCCGGTTCAGCACCTCCGACAGGGTGAGGGTCTCGGACCCCACCTTGGCGGTCAGCAGGGCCAGGGTCTCGTCGGAGAGGCGGCTCCAGTTGGCCACGGCCGGGCCGCGATCGATCAGCATCCGCTCCAGGTCGGGCGTCAGCTCATGCGGCCGCGACAGGCGCACGCGGCGCACCCAGGGCCGCCAGCGGGCCGCCGGCTTGTGCGCCCGGAACGCCGACTCGATCTCGTTGTCGTCGAGCTCGTTGATCTCCAGCGTGAAGAACAGGCTCTCGGCGGCGACCTGCGAAGAGCGCGTGCGCAGGTCCGCCTCGAACTTCGCCCAGGCCGGATCGTCGCGGGCGGTCGAGGACGCCAGCCCCGCATAGGCCGCCACGCCCCAGAGGCCGTTGGTCGCCGCCTCGTAGAGGCCGATGCCCCGGTCCAGCAGCTCGCCCAGCAGGCGCGCGTCGCGGCGGCTGGCTGTGAAGCGGCCCTTGAGCGCGACCAGGGCGTCATTGGCCGCCTTGGCCTTGGCGAGGTCGGTCTCGATCCTGGGATCGTCGCGGCCGGCATAGAGGTCGCCGAGGTTCCACTCGGGCAGGGTGTTGGTCTTGAGGGGGGCGTTCATCCCCGACCAATAGCCCTCAGAGCTTCTGCGACGCCAGCAGGATCGAGGTCTCGGTCGAGGCGATGCCCTCAATCTGGCGGATGGCGTCGAGGGTTCGGGAAAATTCCGCCAGGGTCTCGACGTCCAGTTCGGCGACCAGGTCCCAGCGCCCGTTGGTGGTGTGGATCGCGCTGACCTCCGGAAAGCCGCGCAGCGCGCCCACCACCGCCCCCGACCGCTCGCCCTCGATGGCGATGGTCATGATGGCGCGCACGCGGTTGGCCTCCAGCTCCGGGCGCGTGCGCACGGTGAAGCCCTGGATCGCGCCCTCGGCCAGCAGGCGGCCGATGCGGTTCTGCACGGTGCCGCGCGACACCTTCAGCCGGGCCGCCAGCGCCGCGGCGGGCGTCCGCGAATCGGCGCGCAGCAGGGCGATCAGTCGCCGGTCCAGTTCGTCCGCCATATCGCCACCCAAGCCTGACAAAATGCCAGAATGTCTGGCGATATTTAGCATCTTGCCGGCTTTTCGCTAGCGCGTCGAAGGCGGAGACTCACGCAGAAACCGCGGAGCCGCGCCATGGACGAGCGTCCGTTCTTCCTGATGACCGACCCGCAGGCCTTCGAGGTCAGCTACCGGATCAATCCGTGGATGCGGCCCGACGCCTGGGACGCCGGCCGCGCCGCGCAGGCGAAGGCCGACTCAGCCGCCCTTCGCGCCGCGCTCGTCGGGGCCGGCGCCCATGTGGAGGCACTGCAGGCCGTGCGCGGCCTGCCAGACCTGGTGTTCCCCGCAAACGCCGCCGTGGTGCTGGACGGCAGGGTGTTGCTGGCCGCCTTCCGCCATCCCGAGCGCCAGGGCGAGGAGGCGGTGTTCCTGACCGCGTTCGAGACTCTGCGGAGGCGCGGCGTCGTCCATGAGCTCTGCCGCCTGCCGGACGGCGTCTTCCAGGAGGGCGCCGGCGACTGCATCTGGGACGCGGGGCGCGGCCTCTTCTGGGCCGGCTTCGGCCCACGCTCCAGCAAGGCCTCGATCGGCGCCATCGAGCGCACGTTCGGCCGCGAGGTCGTGGCCCTCGAACTGGCCAGCGAGCGGTTCTACCACCTCGACACCTGCTTCTGCCCGCTGGCCCGCGGCGAGGTGCTCTACTACCCGCCGGCGTTCACCGACCAGGCGCTGGCGACGATCCGCGCCCGCGTCCCGGCCAGCCTTCGCATCGAGGCGACCGACACGGACGCCGCCGCCTTCTGCGTCAACGCCGTGAACCTCGGCGACCGCATCGTGATGGCCCGCGCGCCGGCCGCGCTGAAGGCCAGGCTCGCGGCCCGCGGCTACGCCGTCACCGAGGTCGACCTCGACCCCTTCATCCTCTCCGGCGGCGCCGCCTATTGCATGACGCTGCGCCTCGACCGCGCCAGCCCGCCAAGCGGCGACCTGATCGCCGCCGAATAGGGAGCCCTCTCATGAACGACGTCTCCATCAACCGTCCTGTCGCCCAGCAACTGATGAGCCTGGAGGCGCTCTACGGCGCGAAGAACTACAAGCCCCTGGACGTGGTCCTGACGCGCGGCGAGGGCGTCTACCTCTGGGACGTCGACGGCAATCGCTACCTCGACTGCCTGTCGGCCTATTCCGCCGTGAACCAGGGCCACTGCCATCCGAAGATCCTGGCGGCCATGGTCGAACAGGCGGGACGCCTGACGCTCACCAGCCGCGCCTTCCGCAACGACCAGCTGGGCCTCTTCTACGAGGAGCTCTGCGCGCTGACCGGCAGCCACAAGGCCCTGCCGATGAACTCCGGCGCCGAGGCCGTCGAGAGCGCCATCAAGGTCGCCCGCAAATGGGCCTACGAGGTCAAGGGCGTGGCCGACGGCCAGGCCGAGATCGTGGTCGCCGCCGACAACTTCCACGGCCGCACGGTGGCCATCGTGGGCTTCTCCACCGACCCCGGCTCACGCGACCATTTCGGCCCGTTCGCGCCCGGCTTCCGCATCGTCCCCTACGGCGACGCCGACGCCCTCGAAGCCGCCATCGGCCCCAACACGGCCGCGGTCCTCCTGGAGCCCATCCAGGGCGAGGCGGGCGTGATCATTCCGCCGGCCGGCTACCTGAAACGGGCCCGCGAGCTCTGCACCGAACGCAACGCCATCCTGATCCTCGACGAGATCCAGACGGGCCTCGGGCGCACGGGCAAGCTGCTCGCGGAAGAGCACGAAGGGATCGAGGCGGACCTGACCCTGATCGGCAAGGCGCTCTCCGGCGGCTTCTATCCGGTCTCGGCCGTCCTCTCGAACAGCGAGGTCATGGACGTCCTGCACCCCGGCGAACACGGCTCGACGTTCGGCGGCAATCCGCTGGCTTGCGCCGTCGCGCGCACGGCGCTGAAGGTGCTGGTCGAGGAGGACATGATCGGCAACGCCGAGCGGATCGGCGCGTGGCTGCACGCAAGCCTGGCCGCCATCCGCTCCGACCGGGTCAGGGAAGTGCGCGGCCGCGGCCTGATGCTGGCCGTGGAACTCCACCCCGACGCCGGCGGCGCACGGCGCGTCTGCGAGGCGCTGCAGGGCCGGGGGCTCCTCGCCAAGGAGACCCACGACCACACCATCCGCATCGCCCCGCCCCTGATCCTGACGGCCGACCAGGCCGACTGGATCGCCGAGCAGTTCGCGGCGGCGCTGCGCTAGCGTCCCCCGGCTGGCGGCGACCCGCCCGTCACCGTCTTCGGCGGCGAGCTCTTGGCGGCCGCGGCGGCCACGGTCGCCGGGTCCGGCAGCGGTTCGCCCTTGCCCTGGCTGACCAGGAAGGCGCGCGCGTCCTCGACGTCCTGTTTCGTCAGGAACCTGGCGAAGCTCACCATGCCGTTGTGGGCTTTCACGCCGTCCAGCACCACCGAGCTGAAGTCGGCCGGCGTGGTGATCATCGGCGAGCGCTTCAGGTCCGGCAGCCAGGAGCCCGCGGCGTTGGCGCCGTGGCAGAACTGGCAGTTGTTGTTGAAGACGACATAGCCGTGGACCTTGTCGCCCGTCGTCGTGACGCTCTTCAGGTCGATCTCCGGTTGGGCCGGCAGGACATAGGCCGGCGCCTTGGCCGTCGCGCCCAGCTTGAACACCAGGAGCCGGCCGGGCAGGCGCGGCCGCTGGGGCATCAGCGCCGAGTAGGAGATCTGGCCGCCGCCGCCCGCGCCGACCATCAGGGCCACGTACTGCTCGCCGTTCAGCTCATAGGTCATCGGCGCAGCGATCACGCCGTTGCCGGTCTGATAGGACCACAGCTGCTTCCCGCTCGTCGCGTCATAGGCGTAGAACTGGCCCTCCGCCGCACCCTGGAAAACCAGCCCGCCGCCGGTCGAAAGCACGCCGGCGTTCCAGAAGAAGGGGTGCGGGATCGCCCAGGCGGCCTTCTGCTTGATCGGGTCCCAGGCGATCAGGAAGCCCTTGTAGCTGGCCGCCACCGCCTTGGCCTGGTCGGCCGTCATCGGCGCCGCCCCCGCCAGCAGGTTGATGCCCAGGTTCCAGCCGCCGGCCTTGTACGAGAAGTCCTTGACGCCCTCGTACGGGAAAGGGTCGGACTGGGCCGGGATGTACACGAGCCCCGTCTTCGGGCTGTAGGACATCGGGTGCCAGTTGTGCCCGCCCAGCGCGCCCGGCTGCTGCAGGTTGACGCCCCCGCCCGCCTTGTAGCGCGCCTGCGGCGTCTCGATCGGCCGGCCCGTCTGCATGTCGATGCCCGTGGCCCATGTGACGTCCACATAGTTCTTGGCCGAGATCAGCTTCCCGTTGGTGCGGTCCAGCACATAGAAGAAGCCGTTCTTCGGCGCCTGCATCAGCACCTTGCGAACCTGGCCGTCGATGGTCAGGTCAGCCAGGATCATCGGCTGCACCGCCGAATAGTCCCAGCTCTCGCCAGGGTTCACCTGGTAGTGCCAGACATACTCGCCGGTGTCGGCGTTGATCGCCACGATCGAGCTCAGGAAGAGGTTGTCGCCCCTGCCGCCGGAGCGCTGCTCCTGGTCCCAGGGCGTGCCGTTGTCGACGCCGAAATAGATCAGGTTGAGTTGCGGGTCGTAGACGATGGCGTCCCAAACCGTGCCGCCGCCGCCGACCGTCTTCCACTGCCCGTCGGGCCAGGTGGCCATGGCCTTTTCCTTCAGCACCTTGTCGGACGGCTCGCCGTCCGCCGCGCCGGTGGCGTTCGGCAGGGTGTAGAAGCGCCAGAGCTTCTTGCCGGTGGCCGCGTCATAGGCCGACAGGAAGCCGCGCACGCCGTACTCGGCGCCCGACTCCCCGATCAGCACCTTGTCCTTCACCACGCGCGGGGCCTGGGTGATCGTGAACGGCTTCTTCGGATCGTCCACCTGGGCCTGCCAGACGACCTTGCCGGTCTTGGCGTCGAGCGCGATCAGGCGCGCGTCCATGGTGCCGACGTAGACCTTGCCCTTCCAGATCGCGACGCC
>Ga0068865_100001259_pt1 | contig 14750 bp, 9 predicted proteins | sample KBSMisM12_FD_75293 | JGI IMG/M metagenome (GOLD analysis project Ga0068865, IMG submission 75293) | Miscanthus rhizosphere microbial communities from Kellogg Biological Station, Michigan, USA - KBS Miscanthus M1-2 | ecosystem: Host-associated > Plants > Roots > Rhizosphere > Soil ...
GCCGGCAGCCGAACGATGAATTCGCTGCCGCGGCCGGTGCCGTCGCTGTGCGCCGATACGGAGCCGCCATGCCGTTCGACGAGGCTGCGCACGATCGTCAGGCCGATGCCGAGGCCGCCCTGTGATCGATCGAGGACCTCGCGCTCCTGGACGAAGAGGTCGAACACGCGCGGCAGCACGTGCGGCGCGATGCCGGCGCCGGAGTCGCGCACGCGCAGCACCATCTCGCCGCCGACCTCCGCGGCACGCACGGAAATCTGGCCTTCGGGAGGCGTATATTTCGCGGCATTCGTCAGAAGATTCGAGACGACCTGGCTGAGACGGAGTGGATCGCCGTCCACCTGCAGCCCGCTCCTGGGCACGCTCACGGTCAGCGTCTGCCGCCGCTGCTCGATCAACGGGCTGGCGATTTCGATCGCCTTCGCGACCACTTCGGCCATCTCCACGCTTTCGGTCTTGAGCTCGACGCTGCCGCGCGCGATCCGGGCGACGTCCAGCAGGTCCTCCACCAGGCGTGACAGATGCAGCACCTGGCGCTCGATGACGGCGCGCTCCCGCTCGGTGCCGGCTTCGCCGCGCAGCTTCATCAGCTGCAGTGCCGTCAGGATCGGCGACAACGGGTTCCTCAGCTCGTGCCCCAGCATGGCGAGGAACTCGTCCTTGGCCTGGTTGGCGCTTTCGGCAGCGTGCCGAAGGTCGTTCATCTTCACGCGTGCCTGCTCGGCGAGCACCAGATTCCTCACGCGGGCGAGCAGTTCTCGTTCGGCAAACGGCTTGACGATGAAGTCCTGCGCGCCCTCGTCCAGCAGCTTCACTCGAAGGTCTTCGTCGGCCTTGGCCGAGAGCAGCAACACCGGCGTCACCTGCAGCTCCGGATGCGTCCGCATGTCCGCGATCATCTCGGCGCCGCTGACGTTCGGCATCATGATGTCGGACACCACGACCGTCGGTCGATATTGCAGGCCTTTCTCCAGGCCCTCGCGGCCGTCGAACGCGGAGATCACGTCGTAGTGCCGGCTGAGGCACTGGGTGATGAACCGGTTCATGTCGGGGTTGTCTTCGACGACGAGCACGCGCGGCCGCTCCGCACCCGACGGCACGGGCGCGTCGTCTCGCTGCGGCGGTGGCATGGCGAAACGGAGCTCTTCGACGATGCCGTCGAGCATGGTGCGGTCCAGAGCCGGTTCGGCCGCGGCCGCAACACCGGCGCCGGCCCGATTCAGCGGCATCGTCACGACGAACCGTGCGCCGCCGAGATCCGAATCGAGGACCTCGATGCGCCCCTGGTGCATCTCGACGAATTCCTTCGCGATCGCGAGGCCGAGGCCGGTCCCCGCGGCTTTGCGGGTCATGCCGCCATCGCCCTGCCGGAAGCGCTCGAAGATCGCCTGACGCAGGTCCGGCGGAACGCCGGGCCCGGAATCCTCCACGGTGATCGCCAGCTCCTGTGCCGACTGACGCACCGTACAGCGGATGCGGCCGCCGCCGGGAACGAACTTGAACGCGTTGCCGAGCAGGTTCATCACGACGCGCTGCAGCTTGTCCGGGTCCACGGCCGTGACGCAGGAGACCTCGGCGTCGACGGCGTAGTCGATGTGCCGATCGGCGGCGAGCACCGCGAAGTGGGAGGCGAGCACGCGGACGAGCGCCGCGACGTCCGTGTCCTGCAGCTCAATCTTCAGCTTGCGGGCTTCGATGCGCGACATGTCGAGGAGATCGTTCACGTGCTTCAGCAGCATGCGTGCATTGCGCGCGACGACCTGGCCCGACTCCCGGCGCTGCGCGACGTCCATCGTGCCGTCGTCGTCGATCAGGCGCTGGGCAGGACCGAGGATCAGCGCCAGCGGCGTGCGGAGCTCGTGGCTGACGTTGGCGAAGAACTGCGTCTTGATCTCGTCGAGCTCCCGGATGCGCTCGAGCAGGCCCTGCAGCTCGATGTTCTTGGCCGCGATCTCCCGCTCCTGCGCCTTCTTCTGGGTGATGTCCCGGCCCTCGGCGCAGATGAACACCACCTGGCCGTCATCATCCATCACCGGCGTCAGTGAAGCGTCGATGATGATGGTGACCGAGCCGTCCGCGCTCGCGTAAATCGGCGTGTCCCATCGGACGAACTCGCCTTTCGCCGCGCGCACAATCATGTCCCGGATGCCCTGGTTGGCCTCCTCGGAGACCTGCCACCAGACCGTCGTCCAGAACGGCTTGCCTTCGACGTCGGCGAGCTTGATCCCGCCGGCGTCGAGAGCCACCTTGTTGATCTCGAGGACGGTGCCGGCGGCATCGAGCAGGCCGACGAATTGCACCATCGAGTCGAGGGTGATGCGAGCCAGCTTCTGAAGCCGGATGCGAGCCGGATCGCCGGGAACGATTTCCGTTCCGCGGACACTGATCGGCCGTCCGGCGTTGTCACTGGACATGCGGGCTCAGTCATTCTTGAAGCCGCGGCCAGCGTTGTCAACTGGCGCGCTCGAGGCCGGGCCGTCCTCCGACGCCCGGCGATCGACTCCACGATTTCGGAGGCAGCGAGCCTCCACCGTTAAGGAGCACCCGCCCTCTCCCGGTTCGGGGGCCGGCGACCAACCCCCTCTGTCCCCTCGGAATTGCGAGGCTTTCCGTCGATCTCCGGGATCCGCGCGATAAATGGCGCGCCAGTGGCACGAAGCCTGCTCTCGTCAGCCCCAAGCGCAGCGCCATCGATGTGAGGAGAACAGGGAGTGTGGCTCCTGGAGCGAGGCTGTGCGTCAACCACCTATCGAAAGGTATGTCACCCAATGACCAAAGGAATCGTGCTCATGGCGTGCGCGGCGATGCTGGCGGCAGTGCCCGCGTCCGCACAACAGCCGAAGGCCGAAGTCGGCGTGTTTGTCGGCTGGGTCTTCTCGGACGGTGTGAGCGGCGACAACGTCAGGGCCCTGGACGGGAACCTCTACAACCGAATCGACCCGAAAGATTCATTCGGTTGGGGGCTGGACGTCGGGGTGTTTCTCGGACCCAACGCCGAGGTGGGCTTCATCTATGCCAACCAGCCCACCAAGCTGACGGTCAGCGGGACGACCACGAAAGAAGTTGGCGACCAGTCGACGAACACCTACCACGGCTACTTCGGCTACAACTGGGGTGAGCCTGACTCCCCGCTGCGCCCGTACTTCCTGTTCGGCCTTGGCATGACGAGCTACAGCGACGTCGGCTTCACCTCGGCGGCCGGCGTCGCCCGCACCATCCCCGGCACCTCGCGGTTCTCCACGACCTGGGGCGCCGGCGTGAAGATGTACGGGAAGGGGCACGTGGGCGGCCGGGTCGGCGTGCGGTGGACGCCGACCTACATCAAGTCCGACGCGGCCGGGTACTGGTGCGATCCCTACTGGGGCTGCTACGTCGTCGGAGACGCACAGTACTCGAACCAGTTCGACATCAACGGCGGGATCACGCTCCGGTTCTGAAGCTGTTTCCGCTGGTGTCCTCGATCGTCCGGCCCGCAACACCGACGATCTCCTCACGGAGATCGTCGGCCCAACCGGCCACGCCAGGCCTCGCATTCTGGAAAGATCCATGAAACAGCTCATCATCGCGGTCGGACTGTGTGGCGCCCTCAGCGCGGCGACGGCCGGCCAGGCGCCGACATACGGCGTCACCGTGAACGCCGAGAAGAACGTGGACTTCGCCGCGTTCAAGACCTACACGTGGACCAAAGGACAGCCGTCCGCGGTCAAGACCATCGACACACAGATCATGACCGCGGTCGACCGTGAGCTCGCCGCGCTCGGGATGACGAAAGCCGCCTCCGGGAAGGGCGACGTCATGGTGGCGTACTACTCACTGACCCGCACCGATGTGGATCTGAAAGCGAAGCCCGATGCAAAGGGCGCGCTCCCGCAGTACTCCGTCGGCACGCTGATGGTTGCGCTGTTGAAGCCGGCGGATCGTCACCGGCTGCTGCGGCTCCGGGTCGACAAACCGATCGACACCGAGCCGGCCAGGCTCGAAGAGTCGATCAACAGCGCGGTCAAGGCACTGTTCGAGAAGTATCCGACTCGCACCGGCAAGTGACCCGGATGGGCGTTTCCTGACGGCCCGATCGGCGCCTCGTGGCTACGGGATTTCGGAGAGCCTCCGGTCTCCGACGAACTCCGCGCCGGTCGTGAGGCGAGAGTCGGCCCGCATGGGTGCGCAAACTCCCGATAATTCGCGCCTGACGACGTCGGCCCTCGGTCCGCGCGGGATGGCACGAGGGCTGCCTTGCCATTCATGCGTGCGCCTACTCAAACGCCCCATCGGTGTCGCTCTCGTTGCCGTTGCCATCGTCCTGGCGCCCGCGATCGCGCGGGCCCAGCCGCCAGACGACCCCTCGCCGCAGACGCAGGCCACCAAGGCGATCGCGGCGCCGACCATCATCTGCGCATCGCCCGAGGGCGGGCGGCAGCATTGCGCCGCCGATACGTCGGCGGGCGTGGCTCTCGTGCGTTCCACCGGGTCGGCGCCCTGCCTGCTCGGGAAGACGTGGGGATATGACGACACCGGGATCTGGGTGTCGGACGGTTGTGCGGCCGAGTTCATCGCAGGCCAGACGTCGCAGGAACAGGAGAAGCAGAAGCCGCTCGAGTACATCCCGAACGTCGGGTTCCGCTTGTACACCGGTGAGAAAGGCGAAATCTACTTCCGGCTCATGAGCTACGTGCGCTATCTCAATCAGCGCAACATCGACCCGTCGTACACCGACGCCTTCGGCGTCCCGCACACCGTCCAGCAACGGCAGGACGTGCAGCTGGCGAAGTTCTTCGCGCCGTTTTCCGGCTGGTTCCTGACGCCGAAGTTCCGCTACTACCTATACGTCTGGTCGTCGAATGCATCACAGGGCGATCCGGCGCAGGTCGTGGGCGCCGGCAATCTGAGCTACGTGTTCAACCGGTACGTGAGTGTGGGCGCCGGCATCAGCGCGCTGCCGACCGTGCGCAGCACGGAGGGGCAGTTTCCCTACTGGCTGGGCGTCGACGGCCGGTTGATCGCCGACGAGTTCTTCCGCGGCTCCTACACCAACGGCGTCTGGGCGAAGGGCGAACTGCCCGGCAACCTGAAATACAACGCGATGTTCGCCACCAACCTGAGCATCCTCGGCGTGAGCGCCTCGCAGATCGACAACAAGATGGACACGCAGTCGTACGCGCTGACGTGGCTGCCGTCGACCGGGGAATTCGGCCTGTGGGGCACGTTCGGCGACTACGACTACCACGAGAAGGTGGCGACGCGCCTCGGCCTGCACTTTTCGCACAGCCTCGAGGACAAGCAAAGCCAGCCGAGCACGAACGGGATCGAGAACAGCCAGATCCGGCTCACCGACGGCAGCGTGGTCTTCACGCCCGATCTGTTCGGCCCGGGCATCTCGGTGAACACCGTCGACTACAAGATGACCAGCATCGACGCCGGCGTGAAGTACCGCGGCCTCTCGCTCGAAGGCGAGTACTACCGCCGCTGGCTGACGAACTTCACGGGGGTCAGCACCGGCGGGATTCCCGACATCACCGACAACGGCTACCAGCTTCAGTCGTCGGCGATGGCCGTCAAGAACATCCTTCAGGTGTATCTCAGCGGGTCGCAGATCTTCGGGAACTACGGCAATCCGTCCGAAGTGCGCGCCGGTGGGAACTGGTTCTTCATGAAGGAGCGGGGACTCCGGCTCAACGGCGAGTACATCCACGTGAATCACAGTCCGGTCGGCTACACCGCGTATCCGATGCCGGTCGGCGCCAACGGCAACATCTTCCACATCAATCTCGAGATGAACTTCTGAGGGATGGCATGAGCCAGCGACGCCCGCACTCCACCACCGTACTGCTCCTTTCGCTCGCCGCCACGGCGCTCCTGGCGGCCGCCTTCGCGCGCCAGCTCGGCGCCCAGGCGCCGGCTTACGAAGTGAACGACTCCCACCTGCACCTCACGAACTACATCCAGGAAGGGACGAACATCCACGACCTCCTGAAGGTGATGGGGACGCGCGTCGGCCGGGTGGCGCTGTTCGGAATCCCGCTGCAGCAGCAGTGGGCGTACTCCAATACCGGCAAGTTCGCCCCGACCTACTACCTGCAGACCGACGCGCCTCTCTACTACTACTCGTTCACCGACGCGTTCATCGCGATGGCGTACCGGTCGTTGACCCCGGCGGAGCAGGCCCGCTTCGACCCCATGATCACCGGTTTCAACCCGACCGACATGTACGCCGCCGATCACATCCGGCGCGTCTTGACGACGTTCCCCGGGGTCTTCACGGGGATCGGCGAGTTCACCATCCACAAGGAGTTCGTCTCCCCGAAGATCGCCGGCGAGACGGCGAGCCTGCTGAATCCGGCGCTGGACCGCATCCTCGATTTCGCCGCGGATGCCGGGCTGGTCGTCATTCTCCACAACGACATCGACATGCCGTTTCCCAAGCCCGGGCAGGACCCGTATCAGCTTGCGCAGCTGAAGGATCTGTTTTCGCGGCACCAGCGGACGTCGATCATCTGGGCCCACGCCGGCGTCGGACGGGTGGTGACCCCGCTCAAGGATCGGATTACCGCGGCCGACGAAAACCCGGTCGCGGTCAACCATCTCGAGATCCTCGATCGGGCCCTCTCGAGCCCGGAACTGGCGCACGTGAACATCGACCTGTCCTGGGACGAAACGGCGAAGTACATCCTCGCCAGCAGCGAGTCGCTGGCCAGGACCGCGGAGCTGATCAACCGCTATCCGGACCGGTTTGTGTTCGGGACCGACGAAGTCGCGCCGACCGACCAGACCGCGTACCTGAAGGTGTATGCGATGTACGCGCCGCTGTTCGCGAAGCTCAGACCCGAGGTCAGCGAGAAGGTGCGCAAGCAGAACTACGAGCGGATCTTCAACGAAGGGCGCAGGCGTGTCCGCGACTGGGAACGGCTGAACGTGAAGTAGCGATCGGCTTTCAGAAGGAGACTCAGATCATGCAGGCGATACGAATGTTCCACACGGCCATCCAACGGGGAGCGCTGGCTGTCTTGCTGCTCGGCGTGGCGTCGGCTGCGCGCGCGCAGGACGGCGGTCCCGCGCGAGACACGCCGGCGCCGGCGGCCGACGCGCAGGCCGCGGCCGATGCGAAGCCGTGGCTGGAGATCTACGGCTTCGCGATGATCGACATCGGCCAGAACTTCACGCAGATCGACCCGAACTGGTTCGACACCATGAGGGTCACCAAGCTGCCCTCGTTCGAGGATCAGTTCGGCAAGGACAACAGCACCTTCGCCGGCGTGCGCCAGACTCGCTTCGGCGTGCGGTCGTCGACGCCCACCGGGATGGGCGAGCTGAAGACGAGATTCGAGATCGACATGTTCGGGACCGGCGTCGACGCCGGCCAGACCACGATCCGGTTGCGCCACGCCTGGGGCGAGCTCGGCGCGTTCGGGGCCGGCCAGACCGACAGCCCGTTCACGGATCCGGATGTCTGGCCCAACTCGCTCGAATACTGGGGGCCGACCGGCATGGTGTTCTTCCGGAACGTGCAGGTCCGCTGGACGCCGATCAAGGGCCCCACCACGCTGATGTTCGCGCTCGAACGGCCCGGCGCGAGCGGCGATGGCGGCGTCTACTCGGATCGTGTCGAGGTCAAGAACATCAAGCCGCGGTTCACGATGCCGGACGTGACGGGCGCCTACAAATATGGCGAGAAGTGGGGATACGTCAGGGTCGGCGGCGCGCTCCGGCGGATCGCGTGGGACGACCTGCTGGCCGACAAGTTCGAGCTGGGCGACAGCGTCATCGGCTGGGGCCTGAACTTCTCCTCGATCGTCAACGTCGGCAAGAACGACGTGCTCAGGCTCCAGTACGCCTACGGGCGCGGGATCGAGAACTACATGCAGGACTCGCCGGTCGACGTCGGCATCCAGAACAACCTGTCGAACCCGGTCACGCCGATCGTCGGCAAGCCGCTGCCGATCACAGGCATCGTCGCGTTTCTCGACCACACCTGGAACGCGAAGTTCACCAGCGCGGTCGGCTACTCGAGCCAGAACATCGACAACACGGACGCGCAGGCCCCGAACGCGTTCAAGGCGGGCAAGTACGCCCTCGGCAACCTGCTGTATACGCCGGTGCCGAACGTAATGATGGGCGGCGAGCTGCAGTGGGGCCGCCGCGAGAACTTCTCCGACGGCTTTCACAGCGACGGGCTGAAGGTGCAGTTCGCGTTCAAGTACAACTTCTCGGCCAAGATCGGAGGTTAGTGATGGTGCGCAATGTCGGAATCGCTTTCCGCGCAGGACTGCTGGTTGCGGCCGCTGCCGTGCTCGCGTCGATGCCGCTCACGGCGCAGAACGACCCGCAGACGGTCGTCAACGCCGCGCTCGCGAAGTACAAGGATCTGAAGGAGGGCAAGAACGCCGACTACATTCCGGCGCTCGCCAAGGTCAATCCGAACCTGTACGGCATCGCGCTGGTGATGGCGGACGGCAAGGTCTACACCGCCGGCGACATCAAAACCGAGGTGTCGATCCAGTCGATCTCCAAGGTCTTTACCATGGCGCAGGTGATCCAGGAGCAGGGCATCGATTCGATCCCGAAGCGCATCGGCGTCGACGCGACCGGCGCCCGATTCAACTCCATCATCGCGATCGAAGGCGTGAAGTCCGTGGTCGGCACCGGCGCGCCGGAAATGAACGCGCTCGTGAATCCCGGCGCCATCTCTGCAACCAGCATGGTCACGGGCGCCAACGCCGATGCGGTCTGGAAGAAGATTATCGGCACCTACAACGACTACGCGGGGCGTCCGTTGACGGTGCTGCAGGACGTGTACAAGTCGGAGTCCGATTCCAACCAGCGCAACCAGGCGATCGGCGCGCTGATGTTCGCGTACGGGTACATCAAGACCGACTGGAAGCAGGCGGTCGACCTCTATACGCGTCAGTGCTCGGTCGGAGTGAACGCGAAGGATCTCGCGATGATGGCCGCGACGCTGGCGGCCGGCGGGAAGAACCCGGTCACCGGCAAGCAGGTCATGGACGCGGCCAAGGTCCCGGGCGTCCTCGCGGTGATGGCGACAGCCGGCCTCTATGACGACTCGGGCAAGTGGCTCTATCGCACCGGCCTGCCGGGGAAGAGCGGCGTCGGCGGCGGGCTCATCGCCGTCTCGCCGGGCAAGTTCGGCATCGCCGTGATCTCGCCGCCGCTCGACGACGCGGGGAACAGCGTCCGGGCGCAGAAGGCGATCGCCGACATTTCGAACGCGCTCGGCGGCAATCCCTACGCTGCGAAATCGAAGTAGTTCGCAGGCGCGGCGGCACGGGCATCTCGTGTCGCCGCGGTACGTCCCGTCCCAACCGCGCGGAGGCTCGTCATGACCAGGACCCCCATCCCGCCCCACAGTCCCAGTGGCGAAGAGTGGGCCCGCCTGCGATCTGCGCGGGAGGACGGCGTCGGCTGGCGAAAGTGGGGACCCTATCTGAGTGAGCGCCAGTGGGGGACCGTGCGCGAGGACTACAGCGTCCAGGGCAACGCGTGGGAATACTTCACGCACGATCAAGCCCGCTCGCGCGCGTACTTCTGGGGCGAGGACGGCCTCGCCGGCATTTCCGACGATGCCCAGCAGCTCTGTTTCGCGCTCGCGCTGTGGAACGGCCGCGATCCGATCCTCAAGGAGCGTCTCTTCGGCCTGACCAACGCCGAAGGGAACCACGGCGAAGACGTCAAGGAGTACTACTTCTATCTCGACTCCACGCCGACCCACTCCTACATGAAGTGGCTCTACAAGTATCCGCAGCGCGCCTATCCCTACGACGAACTGGTCGAAACGAACCAGGCGCGATCGCGCACCGAGCTCGAGTACGAGCTCGTCGATACCGGCGTGTTCGCCGACAACCGGTACTTCGACATTCAGGTGGAGTACGCGAAGGCGTCGCCGGAGGACGTGCTCGTCCGGATCACCGCGGTCAACCGCGGCGCCGCGCCGGCCACCCTGCACATGCTCCCGACGTTGTGGTTCCGGAACACCTGGCATTGGGCGCCGGAGGAGTCGAAACCCTCCTTGCAGGAAGTGAAGGGCCCGGCCGGGACACGCGTGATTGCCGCAACCCATCGGACGCTCGGCCGGCGCTGGCTGTACGTCGACGGCGATCTGCCGTTGCTCTTCACCGAGAACGAGACGAACACCGAGCGGCTGTTCGGAAAGCCGAACGCTGTGCCCGCGGTCAAGGACGCCATCAACGACTTCGTCGTCCACGGGCGCACCGGCGCGATCGCGGCCGGCCAGGCCGGCACCAAGGCGGCGGCGCACGGCCAGGCCGAGATTCCAGGCGGGCAGACGGTCGTCTGGCGTCTCCGGCTCTCCGATACGGCTCCGCGCACGGAGGTCGCGCCGTTTGCCGACTTCGAGGAAGTGCTCGCGGCGCGCATTCGTGAGGCCGACGAGTTCTACCGGTCGATCACCCCCTCGACAGCGACCCAGGACGCGGCCAGCGTCATGCGTCAAGCGCTCGCCGGCATGTTATGGAGCAAGCAGTACTACTACCTGGACGCGAGCCGCTGGCTCGGCCAGCACGGCGTCGAGCCGTTTGCCGCGCCGGGCGGCGTGGAGCCGAGAAACAGCGCCTGGGCGCACATGATCAACGCCGACGTGATCTCGATGCCGGACAAATGGGAATACCCGTGGTACGCGGCGTGGGATCTGGCGTTCCACGGCGTCGCGCTCGCGATGGTGGACATCGACTTCGCCAAGTCGCAGCTCGAGCTCCTGCTGAGCGAGATGTACCTGCATCCGAGCGGGCAAATCCCGGCCTACGAATGGAACTTCTCCGACGTGAACCCGCCGGTGCACGCCTGGGCGACGATCTTCCTGCATCGCAGCGAGCAGGCCCGGCACGGCCGGGGAGACATCGACTTCCTGAAGCGGTCGTTCGGCAAGCTGCTCGCCAACTTCACCTGGTGGGTCAACCGCAAGGATCGGTACGGCAAGAACGTGTTCGAGGGGGGCTTTCTCGGCCTCGACAACATCGGCGTCTTCGACCGTTCGGCGCCGCTGCCGACCGGCGGATACCTCGAGCAGGCAGACGGCACCGCGTGGATGGCGCTCTTCTGCCAGAACATGCTGGAGATCGCCGTCGAAATCGCGTCCGAGGATCCGACCTTCGAGAACATGGCCGTCAAGTTCGTCGATCACTTCCTCGGGATCGCCAATGCGCTCAACCGCGTCGGCCACACCGGCATGTGGGACGAAGAGGACGGCTTCTACTACGACGTGCTGCGCCTGCCGCACGGATCGGCCACCCGGCTCAAGGTGCGATCGCTCGTCGGGCTGCTGCCGCTCTGCGCGACGACGATCGTCGAGCCGTGGCAGCGCAAGCGCGTGCCGAAGATCGAGGCACACTTCCGGGCCCGGGTCCAACGCACGCCCGAGCTGTTGCGCGGCATCCATCAGACCGGCGAAGGATCGTTCGGCTACGGCGATCGCGGCATCATGGCGGTCGTCAGCGAAGAGCGGCTGCGCCGCATCCTCGAGAAGATGCTCGACGAGCAGGAGTTCCTGAGCCCGTACGGCATCCGCGCGCTGTCGCGCGTTCACAAGGAGCACCCGTACGTGTTCCACGCCGGAAAGAGCGAATATCGCGTCGAGTACCTGCCGGCCGAATCCGACACCGGGATGTTCGGCGGCAACTCGAACTGGCGGGGACCGATCTGGATGCCGATGAACGTGCTCCTCATCCGAGCCCTGCTGCAGTTCTACATGTATTACGGCAACGCCTTCACCATCGAGTGTCCGACCGGCTCGGGCCACCGGATGAACCTGTTCGAGGTGGCCCAGGAGCTCACCACGCGACTCACCCGCATCTTCCTGCGGGACGACCACGGTCGGCGCCCCGTCTTCGGCGGCGCGAAGATCTTCCAGGACGATCCGGAGTGGCGGGATCACCTCCTCTTCTACGAGTACTTCCACGGCGACAACGGCGCCGGTCTCGGCGCCAGTCATCAGACAGGCTGGACCGGGCTCGTGGGGATGCTCATCGAGCTGTTCGGCAAGGTCGACGCGAGCACCTGGCTCGATCTCGGCACGGCCGCCGCCGGGCCCCGGCCCGCTGAAGCGCCACGGCGATGACGACGAGAAGGGGACTGCAAATCGGCCTCGCCTGCGCCCTGCTCGGCGCCCTTCTCGCGGAGCCGCCGGCGCTGGCGCAGCAGGCGCCTGGCGCGCCCGCCGCACGATCGCTCGAGGCCGCGCCCGCGAAGGACGCGCTCGGTCGGGACACGCCCCGCGGGACGGTGCTGGGATTCATGGACGCCGCCCGCGAGGGGCGCGACGAAGTCGCCGCTCAGTACCTCAACACGCGGCTGCGCGATCAGGAGGCGGTCGACCTGGCGCGCAAGCTCTTCGTCGTGCTCGACAGCCGCCTGCCCGCGCGCCTCAATGAGCTCAGCGATCGACCGGAAGGGTCGTTGGCCAACCCCCTGAAGCCCGATCAGGACGTGGTCGGTACGATCGTGACCGCCGACGGCACGCTGGAACTCCTCGTCGACCGCGTGAACCGTGGCGCGGCGGCGCCGGTGTGGCTGTTCTCGCGCAAGACGCTCGACGTGATCCCGGACGTCTACGACGACGTGGACCTCGTCTCCCTGGACCGGTTTCTTCCGACCTTCCTGATCAAGCGCCGCATCGGCGGCATCCGGCTGTTCGCGTGGCTGGTGCTCCTGCTGATCGTCCCGGTCGGCTATCCTCTGACCGGGCTGCTCAGCCGGATGGTCCGCCCGTTCGTCGCAGGATGGCATCGACGGCGGGGGTATCCAGGTGAGCCGCCGGCCACTCTCGTACACGGTTCGGTCCGGCTGTTGCTGGTGGCCGTCCTCATCCGCTGGCTCCTCGGCCACATCGAGATTCGGCTGCCCGAGCGGGTGTTCTGGTCAGGGATCGCGACGTCGCTGACGATCGGGGGCGTCGGGTGGGCGCTGCTGCTGCTGAACGGGGCGGCCGAGCGATCGATCAATCGCCGCCTGCAAGCCGGCGGCCGCGGCGAGCTCGCCGCGATGCTGCGGCTCGCTCGCCGGATGGCGGATTGCCTCGTCATCGCGGCGGGTGGCCTGGTGGCGCTGCATTACTTCGGTCTCGACCCGACCGCCGCCCTCGCCGGCCTCGGCATCGGCGGCATCGCCGTGGCGCTGGCCGCACAGAAAACGCTCGAGAACGTCATCGGCGGGCTCTCGATCATCTTCGACCAGGCCGTGCGCGTCGGCGACTCGATCAAGTTCGCCGACTCCGTGGGGAAGGTCGACTACATCGGGCTGCGATCGACGCGCATTCGTACGCTGGATCGCACGGTCCTGAGCGTGCCCAACGGCCAGATCGCGAACGCGAGCGTCGAGACGCTCTCGGCGCGCGACAAATTCTGGTTTCATCATGTCATCGGGCTTCGCTACGAGACGACGTCCGGCCAGATGCGCGCGATCATCGACGGGACTCGCGCCTATCTCGCCGCCTATCCGATGACCGATCAGAGCGAATCGGTCCGAAGCCGGTTCGTCCGCTTCAGCCCGTTCTCGCTCGACATCGAGATGTTCGCCTACGTCTACGCTCGCGACTGGGACGCGTTTCTCGAAACGCAGCAGGAACTGCTGCTGGAGATCATGAACATCGTCGAGCGCGCCGGGGCCGAGATGGCGCTGCCGTCACAGACGCTGCACCTCGCGGACGGAAGTGTCCAGCTGCGTCGTCCCGCAACAGAGTCACCGTGAGGTACGAGTCATGACTGTGCGCCTGTTCGTCGTCTGGATGCTGGTGGTTCAGGCGGCCGTGTCGGCCCAGGATCCGGCGGCGCCGAGAGTGGGCGTCCGTGATGTCGCCGTAATCACGGGGCGCATCGAGCGAATCGATCCATTCTCGCGATCGCTAATCGTGCGGACGGCCGAAGGGCTGGCCAACAACGTGTACGTGGGGCCCGAGCTGAAGATCTTCAACGAGCTGCGAGCGGGCGACGCCGTTACGGTCCGCGTCACGGAGTCGGTGGTCGTCGCGCTCCGCCCCAACGCGAAGACCACCGTCGTCGAAGACCAGACGGCGGCGGCAAAGAAAGGCGCCCGCGGTGCGGGCGCCGATGTGATCCAGCAGCTCAAGGCGATCGTCACCGTCGAGAGCGTGGATGCCGCGACGCTGATCATCACCTACAAGGGCGCGGACAATCGCCGGGTGACCCGGCAGGTGACCGATCGCCACCTCATCGAGGGGCTGAAGAGCGGCGACACCGTCGAAATCACGTATACGCGCGAGCGCGCGCTCGAGCTCACGAAGGAACGCTGATGACCGGCAGACGCGCGTCGGTCGCGATCCTGATCGGGACTTTCGGGCTGCTGTGCGGCGTCCTGACTCCGCCCGGCATTTCCGTTGTCGCTGCGCCGGGGCCTGCGCTGCGTGCGCAGGCGCAGCAGGCGCCGGCGACGGCCGCGATCTGGGTTGGCCGCACGGCGCAGATGGAAGCGCACCTGAAGAACGCCGAGATCACCAGGCTGGAGGACATTGGCACGGGCGTCACCAAGCCACAGCGCGCGCATCTCCAGCCGGCCGAGCCCTTCGAAAGCCTCGTCTGGAAGCCGCTCCCGCCGGGCAGGCGTTCCGGGTACTGGGAGAGCTACAAGTCGGAAATCGCCGCGTACGAGCTCGACAAGCTGCTGCAGATGAACGTCGTGCCGCCGGCGGTCGAGCGCAGCATCGATGGCCGCGAGGGCGCTGCCATCCTGTGGATCGCCTCGATCAAGAGCGTCAAGCAGTCGGGCGGCAC
>Ga0068865_100001265_pt1 | contig 14732 bp, 14 predicted proteins | sample KBSMisM12_FD_75293 | JGI IMG/M metagenome (GOLD analysis project Ga0068865, IMG submission 75293) | Miscanthus rhizosphere microbial communities from Kellogg Biological Station, Michigan, USA - KBS Miscanthus M1-2 | ecosystem: Host-associated > Plants > Roots > Rhizosphere > Soil ...
GTTGACCGGGTTCATCAGCACCAGCGCGAGCGGCAACCCCAGCAGCATCGCCTCCTCCAGCGGGCGCCCCCGGGACGCGAGCACCACCGTCACCGCCCCGGCGAGCGGCGCCAGCACGAACAGCGGCCACCGGTCACGGATCAGCGCGTTGGTCGTCGAATCGACGCCCGCGATCAGCATGCGCAGGTCCACCTCGTTGGTTCCCAGGTCGGAGTTCAGCGCGCGGATCCGCACCCACCATTCGCCCCACGCGCCGAACGAATAGAGCAACCCCGTCACCAGGACGATCGCCAGCATCGCGCCGACCGCACCGGCGCCGACGCGCAGCGCCTCGCGATTCTCGGCCATGATCTCGCGCAGACCCGGCGCCTGGCGTCGGAACCACCGCGCCACCAGCCAGCCGACGGTAGGCGCCGCGACACCCAGCATCGCGACAGCCGGAACCAGGCGCAGCATGGTCGCGAAGCCGAGCAGCGCGCCGCCCAGCAGCCAGCGTTGCTTGCGCAGCGCGCACGCGGCGAAACCGAGCAGCACCAGCCAGTCATGACGCAGCGTCGCGCCGGCCCAGTTGGTCCCGAACTGGTAGAGGTCGGTCGCGCCGAACACGGTCATCGCGATCAGCGCGGGCAGCAGCCCGAAGGTCCTCGCCAGCACCAGCGCCAGCGCCAGCAGCAGCGCGGCGTCGAGCAACCCGGTGATCGTCAGGGTCGTCTCCGTCGCCGTCACATGGCCCAGCGGCACGCGCGCCACGCCGACCCAGGCGGGCGGCGCGTTGGCGCCGTGATCGTCGAGGGTGTTGATGAAGGACGAGCCGGCGGCGGCGCGGAAGAAGACCATGTCGCGCTTGAACTCCGCCCAGCGCTCCGGGGTGAACCGCTGCTTGACCTTCAGCATGTCGTCGCGCAGGTCGCCGATCGGGCGCATCCGGAAGTCGCGCAGGTCCCTTATGCGCGTCGACGCAATGGAATCGAGCGAGCCGCCACGCTCGTCCTCCGCGAACGCGAGCGCGCTCGCCAGGTAGACGCCGTCGTAGTGAAGCTCGTCGAAGTACTTGGCGAACGGCTGGTAGATCCGCATGTCCGCCACGTGCACGAACATCGGGCGCTGCTTGCCGTTGTGCCAGAACTGCGGGCGTCCCAGGTTGTAGAAGCAGGCAAAGGCGAGCAGCGCGCCCGTCGCGCAGGCGGCGACGACCGTCTTGCGATGCGGCGGCTCGGTGCGAAGGCGATCCCAGCCGCGCAGCAGCGCCAGCAGCGCGATGGCGGCAGCGGACGCGCGCGCCGCGGACACCTCGCGTGCTCCCGCCGGCCACGAGGCCGCGAGCGCCCGCACCACCAGCGCCGCCGCGATCGCCGGCAGCAGCCACAGCAGCAGCACCCGCCCCGGCCGCGATTCCTGGCGCGTGGCGAACAGGCCGATGCCGAACGCCAGCACCAGATAGAGGAAGTGCGCGCGCACGCGCGCCGCCAGCACCTCGGACGACGGCGCGGACGCCAGCGCCGGAAGCGCGCCGGTCCAGACCTGAAGCTCGGTGACCGAGTAGACGTGGTCACCGCCGCGCGGCGCCAACCTCAGCCAGCGGCCGCGCGCACCCAGACCGTCCGTCGATCGGCCGCGCAGCCCCGGCACCCCGACCGACCGCGCCACCCACAGCTCGCGGTAGCTGGCGCCGTCGTCAGACACGCTGACGATGTAGTCGTCGTTGTTGTCGCCCTGAACGTAAGCGGACTCGATGCGCGCCACCTTGCCCAGGTCGTATTCGACGAACGCGCTCTCGGACTGGAAGACCGTCGCGGCCGGGGCGTTCCAGTCCGCGCCCTCCGCGGCCAGCTGGCCGTCGGTGAGCAGCGCGGGGTTGGCGACACCCTGCGCGCGCGTCGCCGGCTTGCCCGCGATCAGGTTCTCGGATGAGCCACGCCCACATGACGTCGCCAGCGCGCACAGCGCGACCAGCGTCAGGAAGGGTGATCGCGTCGGGGGCTGGCGCACGAGAGGCGGATGGTATTATCGCGGCCGCCCGTTGGGAACGTCGATGAGGCCGAGGTTCAAACTATTTTGCGCGCTGTCGCTCGCGGGGGTGCTGGCCGTCTCCGCGTGCTCCGATTCGACCGACAGCGGCTCGGTCGTGATCCTGCACTGGTGGAAGCAGGGTGGCGAGGCCGACGCGATCGGCGCGCTGCTGGATCTGTACAAGCGGCAGAACCCCGGCGTCGGGATCGTCGACGCCAGCGTCGACGGCAGCGCGCTCGCGCGCTCTGCGATCCGCAGCAAGATCAGCGAGGGGAGCCCGCCGGACACGTTTCAGGCCAACGGCGGCTGGGATCTGATGGCGTGGGTGCTGGACGAAAACGGGAGCCCCAGCGCCGAAAAGTCGTGGCTGGAGGAGCTGGACCCGGTGGCGCTGGACCTGGTCGGCACGATCCCGGACCCGGTCCTCAACACCGTGAGCTACAACGGCAAGGTTTACGGTGTGCCGCTCAACATCCACCGTGTGAACACGTTCTTCTACAGCAAGAAGGTGTTCAAGGACGTCGGCCTGGACGTCAGCAAGATCGACTCGCTGGACAAGATGTTCGAGGCTGCCGAAACGGTGAAGGCGTACAACCAGCAGCAGCTGATGATGGATGCCAACGCGCCTCAGATCACGCCGATCGCGATGGGGTACCGGCAGACCACGGGCGACATGGCGAGCGACGACACGTGGACGCTGGCGCTGCTGTTCTTCGAGAACATCCTGGTCGCGCGCCTCGGCGGCGACAAGTACACCAAGCTGTTCACGGAGCCGAAGCCGAACGACATGGACACGGAGATCGTGATGGCGAACGCGCTCGACGATTTCCGGCGGCTGGTCTCGTACTCGAACCTCAACGCGTCGATGCTGACCTGGAAGGAACCGCTGGACATGGTCCTGAACGACGAGGCCGCCATGACGATCATGGGCGACTGGGGCAAGGGCTACGCGAACTCGCTGCACAAGGGCGAAGAGACATTCGGCGCGGTTCCGACCCCGGGCACGGCGGGCACGTTCGTGTTCACCACCGACACGTTCGGCCTGACCGTGCGCTCGACGCACAGAGATAACACCTTGAAGCTGTTGAAGCTGTTCGGTTCGCGCGAAGGCCAAGACGTCTTCAATCCCAAGAAAGGATCGATCTCGGCGCGCACCGATTCCGACATCAGCAACCCCGACTACGACGCGATGGCGAAACAGACCTACGCCGACTTCAAGAACGCGGAACAGGTTCCCGCCACGTCCATTCTCGCGACGCAGATCTACCTCGATGCGATTGGCAAGTCGCTCGCCGAGTTCGCGAAGGCGCGCGAGAACGGCAACCCGAGCCTGGTGCGGCACACGCTGGACAACTACGCCGACGTGCTGCTCGCCAGCTGCTGGCCGAAGCCGGCCATGAACTGTCATTAGAAATCCGGTAATCCGGTAGACTGCCGGCAATGGCCCCCGGCGAGTACGACGACGAGACGCAGCTGCGTCGTGAAGAGCCGGCGCGGCTGGTGCGCAGCTGGCCCGAGCTCGCCTGGACCGACGAGGCTGGTTCGCACCGATGCGCGATCACCGGGCGAACGACGGTGGGGTCGGCGCCCGGCACGCAGGTGCGCGTCGCGGATCGCGAGGTCTCGCGCCTGCACGCCGAGCTGGAGCCGACCGACCGCGGGACCTGGGTTCGCGATCTTGGCAGCCGCAACGGCACCTTCGTCGAGAACCTGCAGGTCGGGGCCGCGCTGGTGCCGGACGGCGCGCGCATCCGCGTGGGCGGCACCGAGGTGGTGCTTCGCTACCCGGCGGCGGCGTCGCCGGTCGAGCTGTGGCCGCGCGAGAACTTCGGCGGCCTGATCGGCGGCAGCGTGCCGATGCGCGAGCTGTTCGCGCAAATGGCGCGCGTGGCGCAGACCGACGCGCCCGTGCTGATCCTGGGCGAGACCGGTACCGGCAAGGAGCTGGCCGCGCGCGCGATCCACGACGCATCGGCGCGCGCGTCGGGGCCGTTCGTGATCGTCGACTGCGCGGCGCTGGCCAGCTCGATCATCGAAGGCGAGCTGTTCGGACATGCGCGCGGCGCGTTCACCGGCGCGGTGGCGGCGCGCGCCGGATCGTTCGAGGCCGCGAACGGCGGCACCATCTTCCTCGACGAGATCGGCGAGCTGCCGCTCGCGCTGCAGCCGAAGCTGCTGCGCGTGCTGGAATCGCGCACCGTCAAGCGCCTGGGCGAGAGCGAGCATCGCCCGATCGACGTGCGGCTGGTCGCGGCCACGCACCGCGACCTGCGCCGGATGGTCAACGCCGCGGCCTTTCGCGAGGATCTCTACTTCCGCATCGCGGTGCTGCCGCTGGTGCTGCCGCCGCTGCGCGCGCGCAAGGACGACATTCCGTTGCTGTTCCGGCAGTTCCTGGGCGGGCGGCAGCCCGTCGAGCCGGTGTCGGAGCGTGAGCTGGCCGAGATGCCCTGGCTCGGCAACGTGCGCGAGCTGCGCAACTTCGTCGAACGCGCGTGCGCGATGGGCGCAAAGGACGCCCTGCAGCCGAGCCGCGCCGCCGACGAGCCGGGCGGGTCAGCGGGCGGCGCGGACGTCCCCGCGGTCGCGTTCGATCAGCCCTTCAAGGAATTTCGCGAGCGCTGGATCGATCACGGCGAACGCGAGTACCTGCGGCGGCTGCTGGAGCACCACGGCCGCAACGTCCCCGCCGCCGCCGAAGCCGCCGGCCTGGATCGAACCTACGTCTACCGGTTGATCCGCAAGCACGGCCTCTGAGATCAGGTCCCCTCTCCCGCTTGCGGGAGAGGGTTAGGGTGAGGGCCGCGTCAAAGACAGACGCCCTGTTCGCAGTGCGTGCCGTCGGTGCAGGGGAGGCCGCAGGCGAAGCATTCCTGGTCGGTCCAGATGGGGTGCTCGCAGCCGTTGTCGTCGGTGGGGTCGGCGTTGTCGTCCTTGTCGTCGCAGTTCTCCCAGCCCGGATTGCAGCCGCCGATCACGCACATCTTGTTCGAGCAGCCGGCCACGCCGTTGGTCGGCCGGTCGCACATGTGACCGCATTCGCTGCAGTTGCGCGGATCGTGCGCGACGTCGGTCTCGCAGCCGTCCCGCGGATCCATGTTGCAGTCGCGCCACGTCCCCAGGCAGCCGTCGGGCGCGCATTCGCCGTTGTTGCCGCACTTGGCCTTCGCGTGCATCGGCGCGCACGGTGCGCACTGGAGCAGCGCGCATCCCAGCGTCGGATCGTTCTTGGGCACGCAGCCCCCGGGGCAGAACTTCTCGTCGGGCCCGCAGTGCCTGTCTTCCAGCCCGTCGAGATCGACGAGCAACTGACAGCCGGCCGCGGCGACGCCGGCAGCCAGCACCACCATCAGCATGCGCGCGAACATCAGAACGCCCCCTTCCCGTGAAGATACAGACCCACGGCCAGCGCGACGAGCCCGACCGCCATTCCGATGTCCGCGATGACCAGCTTGGTCCGCACGGCGTCGACATCCGAAGGGCTGCAGTGCGACATGCAGGTGTCCTCGAGGTGATTCGCGTCGTAAAGGCCGGTGCCTCCGAAGTAGGCGAGGGTGGCAAACCCGGCCAGCGCGATACCGCCGAACACGTAATCGGATCGCTCCAGCCGGAACGGTTTGGGTTCGCTGTGCGCCGCCAGCTGCGCGGCGGTCGGCAGCGGCGGTGCGAACTCGACCTCGATGCGCCGGTCCTTCACGCCCTCGCTCGCCAGGACCTCGCGCTCGATCACCGGCCAGGGCGGCGATTCGAAGCGGAACTTGTGCAGCCCTGGATCGACCTCGAGCGCGAAACCGGTCAGGCGCTCGGCCGCCAGCTTGCCGTCGATGAACACCTTGACCGCCAGCACGTCGGCGCCGCGCGCGCGCGCCGTCACGACCACCGACGGCAAGCTGCGCGAGACCTGATCCAGCCAGTCGACACAATCCGCCCGGACCGCCGAAGGGCACGCCACACCCGAACAGATTCGCAGCGCCGCGCGCGAGGCCAGCAGACGGCGCTCGCGGCGCGCCAGCTGCGCTTCCTCGTAATTCGACAGGCACGCCGCTTTCGAGACGTCGGCGGCTTCGGCGGGGGGCGGTGTCGGTTCGCCGGCGGCGGGCGGTGTGGCCTCGGCGTCGGCGGCCAGAGCGCCGGCGCGTGCCGGTGCACAGATGATCGCGACGGCGAGCAGGACGCGGGCGGACGGGCGGCCGCTCACATGCATTCGGGCCTGAACCTCTTGATGCCGTCCTTGTCGACGAAGAACGGGTGCGCGCAATCGGGCGGCGGCGGCGCGGGCGAAGTGGCCGGCGGCAAAGCAACGTCGGCGGCGGGCGGGGCGCCGCCGGACGGCGCCGCCGCGGGCTGCAGGCGTTTCGCCGTCATCTTTGCAGCGGCGGCGCCGCTGGGACGCGGCGCCCTCGGCGCGGCGGCAGGCGTCGCCGCGGTCTCGTCGGGTTTCGCGGTCGCGTCGGGCGACGTCGCCGTCAGGTTCGTTTGCGGTTTCGGGGCGGGCGCGGGCGGGGCGAGCGCCCCCACACCCGGCCGCGCGGCCGCCGCCGACGGCGCGGACTCAGCCTCGGGCGCGCCGCCGGCGACGCGCCAGATCACGACGGCAAGCAACGCGATCACGCTCGCCGTCACGCCGCCGATCAGCGCCCACCGCCGCTGCCGTTGCGGGGACCGCGCGATGCGCGTCTCGCCGGTGTCGCTCACGGCGGCCAGCCCGGTCGCCATCGACGCGCGCCCCAGCTTCGCCTCGATGGTGCGCTTGGTCTCCGCGCGCACGTCCTCGAACAGGTGCGCGACCATCGCCCCGATCTCGCGGTGGCTGGCGGCCAGCCCCAGCTCGGTCATCGCCGCCTCCAGCTCATCGGCGAGCTGGGCCGCCGTCGCATAGCGATCGCCGGGGGCCCGCGCCAGCGCGCGCCGGCAGATACGCGCGAGCGCCGGCGGCACGTCGGGCCGCACCGTCTCCGGCGTGGGCAGATCGCCCGCGAGCACGCGCGCGCGGATCTCCTGCTCCTGCGACACCTTCCACATCCGCTCGCCGGTCAGCGCCTCCCACAGGATCACGCCCGCGGCGTAGATGTCGGCGCGCCGATCCAGCTTGTCGCTCGCGATTTGCTCGGGCGCCATGTAGCGCAGCTTGCCCTTGACGGTCCCGACCTCGGTCTCGACCAGCGAGCGCTCCAGCTTGGCGATGCCGAAATCCAGCACCTTCGCGTGGCCTTCCAGCGTGACGAACAGGTTGTGTGGCGAGACGTCGCGGTGCACGACGCCCAGCGGGGTGCCGTCGAAGTCGGCCAGCTCGTGCGCCGCGTGCAGGCCCGCGAGCGCGTCGACCAGCACGCGCAACTGCATCGCCAGCGTGAACGCGCCCTGCTTGCCGCGCACGATCACCTGCGAAAGCGGCTGGCCGTCGAGGTATTCCATCACCAGCACCGACGCGCCGTCGACCTCGATGACCTCGTTGGTCTGCACGATGTTCGGGTGATGCAGGCGCGCCGCCAGCCGGGCCTCGCTGACGAACATTAGACGGAAGTCGGCGTCGCTGGCCAAGCTCTTGCGCAGCACCTTGACGACGACCAGCTTCGTGAAGCCGCTGGGACCGTCGGCAACCGCGAGGTAAACGTCGGCGGTTCCGCCCTGACCCAACGGCATGACGATCCGGTACTTGCCGACCGCCTCGACCGTACCCAGTTCCCCTCGCAGCCCGAGCATTTTTGGCGCCCGCAGTATAGTCCGCGCCGGCCCGCTGTCACCCCGCCCGCCGCGTCACGAAAACGTCAAGGCGGCGACGATAGTTTGACGAAACCGCGAACCGCCGCGGGCTCACGGCGCGATCGGCCCGATGTACGACTTCGCGGCCACGACGTTGTCGTACCACTTTCGCGCCTGGCCGTTCGGGTTGGATCCGATGTGAAACGACAGGCCGAAGCGATCGATCTTCAACGTGGCGACGTCGCGCAGGCGCAGGCCGGGGAAGTCGGCCACCACCACGCCGTCCAGCCACACCGCGATGCGGCCGTCGCGCTGGCCGGGCGTGTTGGCCTTCAACATGTACTCGTAGCAGTACCAGCGGCCCAGCTCCTGAATCATGTTCGGGCGGCTCACGAAGCCGGGCCCGTAGGTGAACTTGATGCTGGTGTTCGGTGAGACGTCGCCGTTCGGGAAGAAGTGGTCGCCGTACTGACTGCGTTGCTCGGGATGATAGAGGTAGATGTTCAGATCGCCCGGCGACGGCGTGGCGGCCTCGCCGCGCCAGTTCTCCAGGTTGGCAAGGAACTTGTTGGTGCCGTCGGCGGGGACGCCGGGCGTCGCCTGGTTGCCGATGAAGTAGTGCGCCGAGATGCTGGAGCCGTTGTGGCTGGAGCCGACGACGTCGTACGGCGGCTGGAACTTCGAGTAGTAGCGCAGGAACAGCACGTCCTGTTCGGGGCTGACCAGCTTGTCGGTCCCGTCGGACAGCTCCGCGGTCTGCTGGGGCAGCGTGAACTGCAGCGCCTTGCTGCCGCGGTAGACGTTCGCGGTGTCGGTGGTGATGTCGACGTACTGGTTCTGGTAGACGGCATCCCAGCGGTTGTTCAGATCGGCCCCGCGCGTGTAGCCCTCGAAGTCGTCGGCGAAGATGACGTCCGGGTCGCTGCCGATCCCGACGTCGCCCGCATGCTTGCTGGCGATGCCGCTGTTTCCCTGGGGCAGGGCCGACGTTCCGCCCGCGCCGGTGGTTCCGGACGCGCCGGCGGTGCCCGTCGTGCCGGCACTTCCGGTGGTTCCCGCGCCGCCGGACGTTCCCGCGCCGCCGGACGTTCCCGCGCCGCCGGTACCCGTACCGGAGCTCAGGCTGGAACCGCAGCCGCCGCTGGCGGCCGCGATGCTGCACGCGAGTATGAGCACAGCCGATCGGGCCATGGCATGAACCTCCGCCGCATCATTGTACGCCTCGAGCGCGGCCCGGTGATAGCGTGCGCGCGACCATGTTCTCGGCCCTGTCCGCGCGCGCGCGCCTGCTGCTGAAGATCAGCTTCATGGTGACGTTCGCGGAGGCGATGCTGGTGCCGATGTACGCCGCGTTCGCCGAGAAGGTGGGCGGCAGCATCCTCGACGCGGGCATCGCCTTCGCGGTGTTCTCGATGGCGACCGGCGGCGCCGTCGCGCTGATCGGCACGCGCTCGTGGTTCCAGCACAACATCAAGCGGTTCCTGATGCTCGGATTCGTGACGTCGGCGGCGTGCGACATCTCGTACATCTTCGTGCGCGACAAGTGGCAGCTGTTCGGCGCGCAGATCGTCGCCGGGTTTGCCACCGGCATGATCGAGCCGACCTGGGACGCGCTGTTCACCGACGACATCGAGCATTCGTCGGCGAAGCACTGGTCGATCTGGGCGGGCGGCACGCACCTGACCACCGGCGCGGCCGCGCTCCTCGGTGGCGTCGTCGTCGCCTACTTCTCGTTCTCGGTTCTGTTCGCGACGATGGCGGGCATCGACGCGCTGGCGCTGGTCGTCGCCTGGCGGGGCCTGCGCGAAGCGCCGGCCGCGTGAACGGCGCCGCCGTTGCGCGCTTCTACTGGCGTTTCGGCCGCGGCACGCCGAGCTTGCGCTTGGCCTTCCGGTAGTGCCCCCGAACTTCGTCGAGGACCCAGGCGCGGATCTCGGGATTCTTCATGTCCTCCTGGACCATTTCCGAGGTGAACTTCTCGATGTACGCGAGCGTACTCTCGAGGAGAACACGTTCGGTCGTGGCGGATGCCAGCTTGCGCATGCTGTCTTTCATTCTACGCCGTTATCGGGCCGGCAAGATCTGGGTTGCGTGGTCACTCGTCTACTCGTCTTTCGACGCGGCCGCTTCGGCGAGCCAGTCCTTGATGTGGCTCGTGCGCCGGTCGAGGTCGGCGGCGAGCGCGTCGAGCGCCGCGTGGTCACCGCCGATCGCCGCGATGCGCGCGGCCGGGTAGGGGGCGCCGAGCGCGTTCACGAAGGCGTCGTAGTCGCCGAGCAGGTTCGAGTTGGTGCCCCATTGGTCGATCTGCTTGATGCGGCGGCGAATGTCCTCGGCCGTCGCGGGAACACGCTTCTGGACCGCGAGCACCGCCGCCTTCGTCTTCGCGCGATCGTAGCGGGCGCGTGCCGCGACCAGCAGCTTCAGCACCGCGCGGTGGCCCTTCAGGCGGTCGCGGTCGTAGTGCAGCTTGCGTTCGTGCTCCTCGGCGGCCAGGTGCTCGCGCCACTGCGCGGTCGACTTCGCGCCCGCCACCGGATCCTCGGGCGGCATCGGGTCCGCGCGCACCGACGTGGCGCCTGCCAGCGCGGCGCCGGCGGCGCACGCGATCGCGAGCAAGCGGTTCCGCGCTACGGCCACGACGACTGGGCCGGAGCCTACTACGGTCCCGCCGCCCCGACCGCCCGCGAGAAGTAGATGTCGCCGCCGTCGCCGCTGCGGCGCGTGTCCTCCCAGACGGCCAGCACGTCGTTCCCCGAGACGGCGATGCCCTTGTAGTCGCCCAGGAAGTCGGTGTTGGCGCTGCCGCGCCCGTCGGTGATCTGGATGTTCTTCTCGAAACCCTTGGTCGGATCGACGGAGCGCGCGTACCAGGTCTCGTTCATCCCATTGCGGAGGTCGGTCCACGCGACGTGCACGCGGCCGTAGTTGTCCACCGCGACCCAGGATTCGAACTGGCGCGACGTGTTCGTGTTGTCGTTGACGCGGATCGGTTGCGTCCAGGTGTCGCCGCTGTTGCTCGAGTACACCAGCCAGACGTCGTCGTCGCCCTGCCCGCCGGTCATCCGGCTGGCCCAGGTGATGGCAACGACGCGCCCGGTGGGATCGGCGCCCTGGCCGACGATCGGGTGCTGGCGCGGCTGACAGCTGAAGCAGAAGGTCCCCATGTTCGCCACCAGATCCCGCGTCGCCTCCCAGGTGTTGCCGTTGTCCTTGCTGCGCAGATAGCGGAGCTGGTTGTTTTGCGAGTCGAGGTTGTAGGGGACGTGCACCAGACCGGTCGTGGACACGTTGATCGCCGTGCCGTGAATGATGTTGCCCAGCGACTTCGTCGTTCCCCAGGTCATGCCTCGGTCCGTCGAGCGCTTGATGCCGCCCGGGTTGCCCAGCCACGAGACGAACACCGTCCCCTCGGCGATGCCGCCGCCGCCCCAGGGCTTGTCGGGCGCGCTGCCGATCGTGCGGACGGCCGACCAGGTGACGCCCTTGTCGGTCGACGTCATCATGCGGATGTTCCCGGTGCCGGCGTTGACGTCCAGGTATTCCTGGCAGATGGCGTACATCGTGCCGCCGCCGTCGATCGCGACCGCGGGATCGCCGACGAAGCTCCCGGACACGTTCGGGATCGAGACGTTCTTGCTCCAGGTCTGACCGCCGTTGGTCGTGAACGAGAAGCCGCACACGCGCGTCGAGCGCTCGTCCATCCAGCCGGCGATCGCGAGGCCGTTCGGCCCCGTCGCCAGCGCGACCTCGCTCTGACGGCCGCTGCCGGTGTCGTCGTTCAGGCGGATGTTCGCCGACCACGTGACCGCGGGCGTTGTCGGCACGCCGCCCGTCCCGGCGACGCCGGTGGTGCCGGCCGTCCCGGTGGTCCCGCCGCGGCCGCCTGTAGATCCGCCGCTGCCGCCGCTGCCCGCCGTCCCGGTCCCGCCCGCGCCCGCCGTGGATCCGGCGCTGCCGCCACGTCCGCCGGCGCCCGCTGCCGCGCCGCCCGCACCGCCGCGACCCGCGGCGCCAGTGGTGCCGCCGATGCCCGCGCTGCCGGTCGTTCCTGCGTTGCCCGTCGTACCGGCGGTTCCGGTGGTGCCCGCGTTGCCGCTGGTACCGGCGATTCCTGTCGTTCCAGCGACGCCCGTCGTTCCGGCAGTCCCGGTCGTAACGTTTCCGGCGCCGGCGGCGCCCGCATTACCTGCGTTGCCGGTGGTGCCGGCCGCTCCCGTCGTCCCGCCGCCACCGTTGTTACCTCCGCCGCCGGGGCTTCCTTGATCGACGTCGCCCGCGCACGACCAGGAAGACCCGATGGCGACCAGCACCAACGCGAAGCGAAGGCGCGCCGCCGTTCGTACTTTCACATCCATTGATTGTCCGCCGGGCTGGCTTTCAGTAAGGCGAAGTTCGCGCCGACGCGGTGCGCACGCGGGCCATGATCAGCAGCGCGGTCGCGAAAACCAGGAACACCGGCACGGTCCAGATCGGCAGCCCCAGCCAGGTGTGCAGCGCGAACGCGGCGGTCATCTGGCAGCCCGCGATACCGGTCATCACCAGGATGGTTCCGCCGAACGTACGCCTGAACACCAGCGAGTGGATGACGAAGAGCAGGTAAACCCCTGCGAACCAGCGCGAGAACGGGTGATGCCACAGCGTCCAGCCCGCGCCGATCAGCGACCACGCCAGAAACGGCAGGTACGCCAGCAACGGGATAAGGTTGGTTTCGCGCCGCCGCGCGGCCGATTGCATCGGGCCGCGAAGCTAGCACGCGCAGCGGGCGAGCACGACGGATAGGCGGACGGAACCGCATGCCTGGTAGAGGCACGAGCTCCCCAGACGGGGCCACGGGGCATGACGATTTTCAGGACGCGAGCACGGCCTTGGCCGCGTCTGCGGGCGTGGCGGCGAGAATGTCGGGCTGTTCGGCGGCGAGGCGTTCGGTGGCGACGTAACCCCAGGTGGCGGCGATGGCGCGCGCGCCCAGCGCACGCGCCATCCGGACGTCGGGCAGGCCGTCGCCGACGATGGCGGTGCGCGCGGGTTGCGTGTTCGCGCCGGCGATCAGTGACAGCGCCGCCGCCGGATCGGGCTTGCGCGCGAAGCCATCGCCGTCGCCGATCGTGGCCACGAAGCGATCCGCGAGCGCGAGATCCCGCAGCAGGCGGCGCGCGATGTCGCCGGGCTTGTTGGTGAGCACTGCGCTCGCGACGCCGGCCGCGTCCAGCGCCGCGATCGCCTCGGCGATCCCCGGGTAGACGGCCGAACGATCGCTGACGTGCGCGCGGTAGTGGGCCAGGAAGGCGGCGTGCAGGGCATCGAGGTCGCCGTCGCCTTCCACATTGGCCCGCGCGAGCGCGCGCCGGATCAGCTCGCGCGCGCCGTCGCCCACCATCTCCTTGACGACGGCGAGCGGCGGCGTCGCGACGCCGATCGGGCTCAGCGCCGCCGCGAGCGCGCCCGCGATGTCGGGCGCGGTGTCGACCAGCGTGCCGTCGAGGTCGAAGATGACGAGGTCGACGTCAGCCACGGCGTCAGCCCGCGATGTCGACGTCCGTCGGGTTCAGCGACGCGTCCAGGTTGACGATGATGGCGTGGCCCCAGAACAGCTGGCCGTCGTACAGGCAGACGTTCACGGCGCCTTCCCCGTCGACGGTCACCGAATCGGGCGACAGCTTTGCCATGAACTGCTCTGCGTTCAGCACCGGCGTCTCGCCGGCGTTGCCGTTCTGGTCCTGCCAGGTGCGCCAGCCTTCGTTGTGCACCTTCAGCAGGCCGGCGGCCGCGTGCCGGTAAACCGCGCGCGCGTCCAGCTTGCGCAGGATCGCAGCGGCCCGATCGAACAACCCGCCGCCGGCGTCGTTTGCCCCGTTGAGGTGGAGCCTGACGCGCGGGTGGTCCGCCCACGCGACGTGACCTGTCCACCAGTCGAGGTTCGCGTCCCACACCAGCTCGCCGAGATCCGGGTGACGCCGCTTGAAGCGCTGCACACGCGCGAGCGGCGCGCTGTAGCGCGCGACCAGGTCGGCGTCGGTCTCGCGCGCGAAGCGGTCGATCGGCCCGTCATGCCCGTCGATCTGCACGGGGAAGTCGCGGAAGCTGGTCCACGCGATGGTCAGCCGATCGCCGTCGATCGCGTAGAGCGCGCGCCGCGGACGTTCGCCGACGCTGCCGTCGTCGAGCTCGAGCGGGTGGTAGACGGTGAGGCGCGCGGGCGCCGTCGCGGTGTCGATCTCGACGCGCGATTCGGGCGGCGGCTGGTCGTCGTAGACGACATGGTGCGGGTCGATCTCCCAGGTGAGCGCGTCCACGAACACGCGGTGGGTCGCGCTGGTGAAGACGTCCGTACCGCGGCTGGTGCACGACAACAGCTTCCACACGCCCTGCAAGCGCGGGTCGGCCGGCGTCGTCATTCGTCGTACGGGTAGTCGGCGCTGCCCGACGCGATCAGCGCGCGCACGAACATCGTCGACAGCAGCGCGAACGCCGCGAACAGGAACAAGCCCATCGCCCACCGCGGCAGGTGTAGCCACGGGCGCATCGCGAACGCGGCCAGCAGGTGACAGGCCGCCAGGCCGCCGTACTGCGCCGCCGTCGCGAGCGATCCCATCAGCAAGCCGAACAGCCCCACGATCATGATCCAGACGAAGAGCAGGACGATGGCGGCGATGTTGTGCCACAACATCCAGCCCGCCCCCGCGACCGAATAGACCACGAACGGAACGTACGCCAGCGTCAACAGTCGGCCCGTGCTCCTTCGCAGCGGCGCGGGCGCGGACGCGGGCGGGGGCGAATCCATCCCTCATCAGGCTAACACGCCGCGCACGGGCGCAGGCGCGCAGGTGCTACCCCGCTACCCGATCTGCGGTGTCGCCCAGGTCGCGCGCAGGCGCGCCGCGACGTCGATGCGCGGCCCCGCGGGCGGCGGCGCGTCGGGATCATGACGGTCACCGTTCCACTGCGGCACGACGCGCGCGAACCTGTCGACGATCGCGTCGGGGATGAAGCGCGTGCGCGGCGTGAACACGTGGCGA
>Ga0068865_100001266_pt1 | contig 14725 bp, 13 predicted proteins | sample KBSMisM12_FD_75293 | JGI IMG/M metagenome (GOLD analysis project Ga0068865, IMG submission 75293) | Miscanthus rhizosphere microbial communities from Kellogg Biological Station, Michigan, USA - KBS Miscanthus M1-2 | ecosystem: Host-associated > Plants > Roots > Rhizosphere > Soil ...
AGCGCCGTCGCATCGAGCGCCCAGGTCGGGCTCTCGCGGTAGAGCGGCAGCGGCTCGGCGTCGACCGTCGTCAGCGTCGCTCGATCGACGCGCTTGGCGACGAGCTTGCCGGTCCTCAGGTCGATGAGCACCAAGCAGACCCGGAACGCGTCGGCGTTCTCGTCCTTGACGTTCTTGGTGTTGATCGCCGTGAGGGTGCCGATCAGCAGCAGCGGCCGGCTGGCGAGCGCGCCGCGCGTCAGCGGCTGCACGTTCCAGGTCGGCACGCGGCGCGTGATCAGGCCGGCGAGCTGGGCGCCCATCTGCACCGTGCTGTTGGTCTGCTGGCCGGTGCTGGCATCGATCAGCGGATCGATCACCAGCTCGCGCGGGCCGCTGCCGAGCGTGGCCTGCGCGTCCTGCAGCAGGCGCTCGCCGGCGCGGGCGACGGCGTCCGCGAAGGGCGCCGCGACCAGGGGCGGCGGCGCGGTCGGCGGGGCGGGCTGCGCCGGCGTCGGGGCGGGCGCTGGCGCGGGCTTGGGCGCGTCGCTCGCCGGCGGCGCAGCGCAGCCTGCGACGAGCAAGGCGAAAACCGCGACGGCGCGGCCGAGGAAGGGCATCGCGAGGTTCTTCGTCGGCATGTCGATCCGCGGCGAGCGTCGAAGTGAGAAGGGGGAGCGAACTTTAGCCCCGGCGGATGCGCTTCGACAATCGGCAAGACGACGGATGACCGGGATCGCTGCCTGCTGGAGAAGCGCCATGGATTGGCTCGATCTCGTTCAATGGCCGGCGATGGTCGTCACCGTCCTCGCCGCCTGGCTCGTCGCCTCGACGCACAAGCACCGGCGCGAGATCGGCTTCTGGGTCTTTCTCGCCAGCAACGCGCTCTGGATCGCCTGGGGTTGGCACAGCCAAGCGTGGGCGCTGATCGTGCTGCAGCTGTGCCTCGCCGCGCTCAACATCCGCGGCGCCAAGAAGGCCGCGCCGGCGGGCTGACGGCCGCGCCGGCCGTGTCCTACGCACGTCGCCTGCACACGCCGACAGAACGCGGCCGCCGACGCTGCGACAGTGGAACTTCGACAGCGCGGCTTGGACCGCGGCTTCGATTCCAGCAACCGTCAGCAAGAGGACACCGCATGAACAAGGACCAGGTCAAGGGCCGCGTCGAGCAGGCCAAGGGCAGCGTCAAGGAAACCACCGGCAAGGCGCTCGGCGACCGCGAGTTGCAAAGTGAAGGCAAGGTCGACAAGACGGCCGGCAAGGCGCAGGCGACCTACGGAGACGCCAAGGAGAAGGTCAAGGGCGCCATCGACAAGGCGTGAAGACGCGGAGCCGGTGCGTGCGCTGACGCGGCCCACGCCGGCTCCCCCAGGTCGGGCCGACGCCGAAACGACGGCGGCCCGTCACCAGCGGCAGTGTCGGGGCAGCCCGGCACTGCCGCTTTCTCTTCAGGACCAGCGCGAGCGCACGCGCGCGGCGATGTCGACGCTCGCGCCCGTCGCCGCGCCGGCGTCGCCCTCGCCGCCAGCGGCGACCGGCCCGACGTGCTCGAACAGCCCGTGCAGCGCCGCGGGCAGGAAGCGGCTGATCGCGCCGTAGACGTGGCGATCGCCGCGCGCCGCCTGCTGCGTCACATAGAAGCGCTGCGGCACGAGAAGATGCAGATGGTGGCGTGCCCGCGTCATCGCGACGTAGAGAAGTCGTCGCTCCTCCTCGATCTCGGCGGCGTTGCCGGTCGCCATGTCCGACGGCATGCAGCCGTCGACGACGCGCAGCACCGAAACCGCGCTCCACTCCTGTCCCTTGGCGGAATGGATTGTCGACAGCACCAGGTAGTCCTCGTCGTCGCCGCCGGGGCCGGATTCGTCGCTCGTCGCCGCCGGCGGATCGAGCGCGAGCTCGGTGAGGAAGCGCTCGCGCGACGGATAGCCCGCGGCCAGCCGCAGCAGATGAGAGATGTCGGCGGCGCGCGGCGCGGCGTCGTCGTGGAGGCGCTCGAGCAGCGGCAGATACCAGCGCTCGACGGCGCCGAGCTCGCCCGGCCACGGCGACCCCGGCGTGCGCAAGGCGGCGAACAGCGACGCGAACGCCGACCATGCCGGCGCGACCGCCGGCGTCGGCACGAACGCGAGCAATCGCGCCGCCGGCTCGTCTGCCGCGGCGAGCGCGGCGACGAGCCGACCGGCGTTGGTGGCGCCGATTCCGGGGACGAGCTGGAGCGCGCGCAGGGCGGCGCGCTGGCCGCGTGGGTTGGCGGCGAAGCGAAGCACGGCGAGGATGTCCTTGACGTGCGCGGCATCGAGGAAGCGCAGGCCGCCGTACTTGACGAACGGAATGTCGCGCCGGGTCAGCTCGAGCTCGAGCGCATTGCTGTGCTGCGCGCTGCGAAAGAGCACGGCCTGGCTCTTCAGCGTCAGCCCCGACTCGCGCAGGGCGAGGACGCGCTCGGCGACCCACGACGCCTCGGCGGCCTCGTCGGCGACCCAGACCAGCGCCGGCCGCTCCGCGCCGCGCCGATCGCTCCACAGCTCCTTGGCGTGGCGCTCCGCGGCGAGCGCGATGACCGCGTTCGACGCCGCCAGGATCGGTGCCGTCGAACGATAGTTCTGCTCGAGCGTGAGCACGGTCGCCGCCGGCACGAACGAGGCGGCGAAGTCGAGGATGTTGCGCACCTCGGCGGCGCGGAACGAGTAGATCGCCTGCGCGTCGTCGCCGACGACGGTGAGGTTGCTGCCATCCGGGCGAAGGCGAAGGACGATCTCGGCCTGCAGACGATTGGTGTCCTGGTATTCGTCGACGAGGACGTGGTCGAAGCGCGACGCGATCTGCGCGCCGACGACCGGGTCGGCCATCGCCTCGGCCCACCAGACGAGCAGGTCGTCGAAGTCGAGGACCCGCTGCGCCTGCTTTTCCTCCGCGTAGGCGGTGAACAGGCGGCGCAACGCCTCCTCGTGGTCGCGGCACCAGGGAAAGGTGTCGGCCAGCACGTCGGCGAGCGGTCGCCTGGCGTTGACGGCGCGCGAGTAGATCGCGAGGCACGTTCCCTTTTGCGGAAAGCGGCGCGCTCCGCTTGCCAGCCCGAGGCGCTGGCGCAGCAGATGCAGCAGGTCTTCGGAGTCGGCGCGATCGTCGACGGTGAACGATTCGTCGAGCCCGATCCGCGCCGCAACGCCGCGCAGCAGGCGCGCGCCGACGCTGTGGAACGTTCCGCACCAGGCGAGCCGAGGCGCCTGCTGCAGCGAGGCGAGGCCGAGCGCTTCGTGAAGGACGCGGCCGACGCGCCGCTCCATCTCGAGCGCGGCGCGGCGCGAGAACGTCAGCAACAGCACGCGGGTCGGATCGGCGCCGGCGAGTACGAGGCGGGCGACGCGCGCCGCGAGCGTCAGCGTCTTGCCCGATCCTGCGCCGGCGACGACGAGGAGCGGGCCGATCGGCGCCGCGCCAACGCCATCGACCCCGAACGCGGCGGCGCACTGCTGGGCGTCGTTCAGCCAGGCGAGGAGCGATCCCGGGCGAGCGGCTGGCGAGGGAACGCGAACGGACATCGGCGAGAAGAACGGCGCCTGGCGCCCGGGTGGAGGACGACCGGACTGTAAATCCATCCAGCCCCATCGGCGCGAATCCTGCACACCTCGACCGCCCGTGCGCCTTCACTTCGGCCTGGCGCTGCCGATGACTTCCCATGAATCGGGACCGGTCCGCCCCTTCGTTGCCGCGCGGCCGCCCGTCGCGCGGAGCGGCCCCGCTCGCGGCGCGAGCGACGCCCGTCCCGCGAACGCGCCGCGGCGCGGGCACGACGTGAGCGGCGCCGACACCGGATCGGCCGCGCTCTCGGATCCCGAGCTCCTGCTGGCGCGAGCGGCTGCGCCGTCGGCCAAGGTCTTGCCCGACCTCGACCTCGGCGCCGCCGCGGCTGCCGGCCGCGCAAGGGCCATGACCCCCGGCGAAACGCGCTTCTCGCGCCAGTTCACCGCCGAATGGCTTGCCCTGCTCGTCGGCCTGGCGGTGCTTGGCGCGCTGATCGGCTGGTCGCTGTTCAAGGCGCACGACGCGCTCGACGCGACCGAGCGCGACCGCCTGCGCGTCCAGGCGCGCGTCGTCGACGACAACGTCGGCCAGCAGCTCGACGGCATGTACCGGGCTCTTGCCAGCGTGCGCGGCGAATTCCTGGCGACGCCCGTGCACAGCGTCTCGACGCTGCTCTCGATGCGCCTGAAGGCGCTCAGCGACGCCATCCCCGGCGTTCGCTCGATGGTCCTCCTCGACCCGGACGGCACCGTCGTCGCCAGCAGCGTCGGCACGCTGCTCGGCCGCGATTTCTCGGACCGCGAGTACTTCCGCAAGGCCCGCGCCGGGCAGGGTGCGGACACGCTCTACGTGGCGCCGCCGCTGAAGACCGTCATCAACTCGTACACCGTCGTGTTCGTGCGCTCGATCTACACGCCGAACGGCGCCTTTGCGGGCGCCGTCGCCGCCGCGCTCGAGCCCGAATACTTCAAGGTGCTGATGCGCTCGGTGCTGTACGCGCCCGACATGTGGGTCGCGCTCGGCCACGGCGACGGCAAGGTCTTCGTGACAGTGCCGGAGGACCCGCGCCGGGTCGAGGGCGAATCGCATCCGGCGATCGCTGCGATCGGACAAGTGCGCGGCGCGACCGCGTCGGAGACGCCGATCGTCATCGGCACGATCGGCGGCTCGAGCGAGCGGCGCATGACCGCGCTCAGCCAGATCTCGCCGCCCTCGCTGGCGATGGACAAGCCCCTGGTCATCGCCGTCAGCCGTTCGCTGCCCGAGCTGTTCGCGCCGTGGCGCAAGCAGGCGCTCGCCAACCTCACCTTCTTCGCGCTCCTCGGCGCGGGCGCGGCGTTCGGGCTCTATCGCGGCCAATGGCGGCGCAAGTCGTACGCGCTGCTCGAGGCGAGCGCCGAGCGCGAGCGCAGGAAGACCGCCGAGCAGCTCGAGCTCGCGCTCGAGGGCGCCGACCTGGGGTTGTGGGACTGGGACGTCCGCAACGACCGCTTCAACCACAACGAGGTCGTGCGGCGCCAGCTCGGCTATGCCCCCGGCGAGCTCGGCGATTCGGGATCGGCGTGGCGCAACATCGTCCATCGCGACGATGCCGCGCCGCTGATCTCGTCGATCGAGGCGCACTTCCGGCGCGAGAGTGCGGCCTACGAATGCGAGTTCCGGGTCCGCCACAAGGAAGGCCACTGGGTCTGGCTGCTGAGCCGCGGCAAGGTCGTCGAGCGCGACGCTCTCGACACCCCGGTGCGGATGACCGGCACCCACATGGACCTGACGCGCAGGAAGAGCGCCGAGGCCGACGTGCAGCGCAGCGCCGAGATGCTGCGCCGCACCGGCGAGCTCGCCAACATCGGCGGCTGGGAGCTCGACCTGGCGTCGATGCGCTACGACTGGACCGAGCAGGTCTTCCGCATCCACGAGCTCGAGGCCGGGCCGACGCCGCGTCTCGACGAGGCGATGAGCCATTACCCGCCGGAAGGGCGGCCCGCGCTGCTCGCCGCGATCGAGGCCGGCGCGCGCGAAGGCAAGCCGTGGGACCTGGAGCTTCCCTTCGTCACCGCCAAGGGCAATCCGCGCTGGGTGCGCGCCCAGGGTGTCGCGGTGTGCGAGGACGGCCGGCCGGTGCGCCTGCTCGGCGCGTTCCAGGACATCACCGAGAAGAAGAACAACGCGCTCGAGCTGCACCGGCTCAACGAGGAGCTGACGCGCCTGTCGACCACCGACGCCCTCACCGAGATCGGCAACCGGCGTCTGTTCGACCAGACGCTCAAGTCGGAGTGGCTGCGCGCGGCGCGCCGGCAGGGGCCGATCGGCCTGCTCATGATCGACGTCGATCATTTCAAGGAATACAACGACCACTACGGCCACCCGGCCGGCGACGCCGTGCTGCGCCAGATCGCGCGCATGGTCGGCGAGTCGGTGCGGCGCGGCGGCGAGCTCGTCGCCCGCTACGGCGGCGAGGAGTTCGCGTTGCTGCTCCCGGGCGCCGACCTCGAGGCCGCCTGCGCCGTCGCCGAGCGCTGCCGGCAGCGCGTCATCGACGCCAAGATCGAGCACCGCGCCTCGACGACGTCGGCGTGGCTCGGGGTCAGCATCGGCGTCGCCAGCCAGGTGGCGACGCCGACCGTCGACTGCGGCGTCCTGGTCGAGATCGCCGACGCCGCGCTCTACCGCGCCAAGCGCTGTGGCCGGGGCCGGATCGAGTTCTGACGCAAGGGCCGCGGCGACCGTTCGTCGCCCGCTGCACCGCCGCAACGACCGTTCGTCGGCGCTCCGAAAGCGTCCTACAGAGGGGACGGAAAGGCACTGACTGCCGTGCGCCGTGACTTGCCTGTGTAATGACTTCAGCGCATGCTCCGACTCGGTCCCAGGGACTCACCATCATGTCAATGCTCGAAGGCCTCGCTTCCACGCTCGCGGAAATGAGCTTCGTGCAACTGGCGCTCGTCTTCCTCGCGGTCGGCGCCTACTCGATGGCGATCAACGGCGCCTTCGGTGGCACGGCGCGCAGCGGCGCGGCCAGCGCTTCCTTCGTCGCCGCCGTCGCCTTCGCGGCGCTGTCGCCGTCGTGGATCAGCGGCGTCGTCTTCCTTGCGGTCTCGGTGCTCGCGGTCGCCGCTTTCGCCGGCGCTGCCTGGGGCCTCTCGGCGCTGCTCGGCGTCGGTGCCCAGCGCGGCGTGGTCATCGCCGTCGAAGAGGAGGCGCGTGCTCCGTTCCGCTTGCCCGTGCCGCAGGCCCTGCGCGCCCTCGCCGCGAGCGTGATCCGTTCGCCGCTCTGACCGGCTCGCCGGGTAGCGCGGCGCAGCGCCTTCAGTAAGCGACGAGGACGAGCGCCAGGGCGATCGCCGCAGGCAGCGCCTGCACGAACAGGATCTTCTTGCCCACCGTCGCGGCGCCATAGACGCCGGCGACGATGACGCAGGCGAGGAAGAACACCTTCACGCTCGTTCCCGACGCGCCCAGCGACAGGCCCCAGGCGAGGCCGGCAGCCAGGAAGCCGTTGTAGAGGCCCTGGTTGGCAGCGAGAACCTTCGATGCCGCCGCCTCGGCAGCGCTGTGGCGAAACGTCTTCAGGCCGAGCGGCTTGTCCCAGAGGAACATCTCGAGGACGAGAAAGTACACGTGGAGCAGCGCCACGAGGGCGACGAAGGCATCGGCGAGCAGCTTCACGGCAGTCCCTTCAGCGCGCCGCGGCGATCGGCCGCGCCTTGCGCGGCTTCGCCGCCTTGGCCGCCTTGCCGCTCGCTGCCGATCCCGCGGCGGCCGAGGTGCGAGCGGCGGGAGCGACGACGCGCAGACGCGGCTGGCGCTGCGGGCGCGGCGCACGCGCAGACTTCGCCTTGCCACGGGCGCTGCGCCGCTTCGCGCGCGTCGCCGGGGCGGTCTCGGCCGGCGCCTTCGCGGTCTCGCTCTTGGCGGGCGCGTCGCCGGCGGCCGTGGCGGCGGCCGACGGGACCAGCGCGCGCAGGGTCGCCATCGCCCGCTGGAGGTGGTTGCCGAGCTCGTGAACGTCGGGGACGGCGCGCCGGCACGCGATCAGCCCGAAGCAGAGCTGGTCGACGTGGCTCTGCACGGTGATGTTGAGGGCGATGCCGTGGACGACGATCGACAGCGGGTAGTAGTCGGTCATCTTCGCGCCGCACAGGTAGACCGGAACGCGTGAGCCGGGAACGTTCGAGACCGTCACGTTGGTGATGCGCAGCCAGTCGGCGATGCGCGAGCGCCCGTAGAGCGAGGCCAAGCCGCTGATCAGCCAGGGCGAGCCAAGCGAAGGGAAATCGGTCGGGATGACGCCGCGGAAGGTGCCCATCTCCTTCTTCATCGCCGCCGTGCCGCGCTTGATCGCCTTCAGGCGCGCGGTCGGGTCGGCGAGCTCGGTGCCGAGGTCGATCAGCGTGCCGGCGACCTGGTTGTTGGCGGTCGTGTCGCCCTCCTGGCGCAGCGAGATCGGCACGCCGGCGACGAGCGACTTGTCGGGTAGCTCGCGCCCTTCCTTCAGATACGAGCGCAGCGCCGTCGAGCACAGCCACAGGACGACGTCGTTGATCGACGCGCCGACCGCCTTGCCGATCGACTTGACCTCGGGCAACGGCAGCGAGACCGCGGCGAAGGCGCGCTGGTTGGTGATCGAGTGGTTGAACGGCGTCGCCGGCGCGAGCTTGAAGCGCGTCGGCGGCTTCTCGGCCTTGCGCGCGGCGCGATCGTCCTCGGTCTCGCTGCGCCGCGCCGCGATCGCCTCCTGCGCCGCGCTGTACGCCGTGGCGACGATCTTGGGCAGCAGCTTGACGCTCTGCACGATCTGCTGGATCTGGTTGGTGAGCGCCGCGGCGAGCAGCTCGGCGACGCCGAGCTGGTAGGTGTTGGCGCGCGCTTCGCGTGGTGGCTTGACGGCACGCGGCTCGGGCGTGAGGTCGAACAGGCTCGTCGCCAGGGCGACGCCGGCCTGGCCGTCGACCGCGGCGTGATGCACCTTGCCGTAGAAGCCGATGCGGCCGTCGACGAGCCCCTCGATGATGTAGAACTCCCAGAGCGGACGGCTGCGATCGAGCAGCATCGAGTGCAGGCGCGCGGCGAGCGCCTCCATCTGCTCGATCGAGCCAGGCTTGGGCAGAACCATGTAGCGAACGTGGTAGTCGAGGTCGATGTCGTCGTCGTGGATCCAGACCGGATTGGCGAGGTCGAACGGCATCAGCGCGAGCTTCCTGGTGAACACCGCCGCCAGGTGCATCCGCTTGGCGACGTGCGCCTTGACCTGCTCGTAGAAGCCTTCGCCGGAATAGCCCGCCGGCGGCTCGAACAGGTTGAGGCTGCCGACGTGCATCGGCATCTCGGCGCTTTCCATGTGCAGGAACGCGCCGTCGACGATGCTGAGGTGTTTCATCTGGGTCATGGCGGCTCCTGCGCAATCGAGGTGTTGTAACTCCTTCGCCAGCGCGCCGACAGCGGGCTTGCACGGTGGCGCAAAATGCAGCGATGGATCGCAATCCGGGCGGCAACGCGGCACAAGGCGCCGAGCGGCGTGCCTTCTACGAGCGCATCGACAAGCTCGGCATGACGCCCCTGTGGGAGGTGCTCGGCGCGCTCGTTCCACCGCAGCCGAAGAGTCCGGTCGCGCCGGTCCATTTCCGCTACGAGGAGGTCCGGCCACACGTGCTCGAGGCAGGTCGCCTGATCAGCGCCGAGGAGGCCGAGCGGCGCGTCCTCGTCCTCGAGAACCCGGCGCTGCGCGGCCAGTCGTGCATCACCCAGTCGCTCTACGCCGGGTTGCAGCTGATCCTGCCGGGCGAGGTGGCGCCGGCGCACCGCCATACCCAGTCGGCGCTGCGCCTCGTCCTCGACGGCGAAGGCGCGTACACCGCGGTCGAAGGCGAGCGGACGACGATGCGCTACGGCGACTTCATCATCACGCCGTCGTGGACCTTCCACGACCACGGCAACGACGGCACCGATCCGGTCGTCTGGCTCGACGGCCTCGACATCCCGCTGGTCCGCTTCCTCGACGCCGGCTTCGCCGAGAAGAGCAGCGTCAAGTCGCAGGCAGACGCGCGCCCGGAAGGCGACGCGCTGCATCGCTACGGCAGCAACATGCTGCCGCTCGACCACGCGCCGATGCCGCACGAGCCGTCGCGCGTCTTCAGCTATCCGTTCGCGCGAACGCGCGAGGCGCTCGCCGGCATCGCGCGCGGCGACGCCGACCCGCACTTCGGCTTCAAGCAGCGCTTCGTCAACCCGGCGACCGGGCGATCGCCGATGCCGACGATCGGCACCTTCGCGCAGCTGCTGCCCGCGCGCTTCGAGACGCGGCGGTATCGCAGCAGCGACTCGACGGTGCACGTCTGCCTCGTCGGCGCCGGGCGGGCGACGATCGGCGAGCGCTCGTTCGACTTCGGCCGGCGCGACGTCTTCGTCACGCCGTCATGGCACGCGTGGTCGATCGCCGCGTCCGAAGAGACGATCGTCTTCAGCTTCTCCGATCGTCCGGTGCAGCAGGTGCTCGGCCTCTGGCGCGAAGAGCGCCTGTGAACGCTGCGGCGCGCGACCCGGTCATCGTCGCCGGTGCCGGAATCGGCGGGCTGGCGGCGGCCCTGGCGCTCGCGCAGCGCGGCTTTCGCGTCGCCGTGCTCGAGCAGGCGGCCGAGATCGGCGAGATCGGTGCCGGCGTCCAGCTCGCGCCGAACGCTTTCGCGGCCTTCGACGCGCTCGGCGTCGGCGAGCGCGCGCGCGGCCGCGCCGTCTACACCGATCGGATGGTGATGATGGATGCGGTCGACGAAACCCTCGTCGGCGAGATCCCCACCGGCGCGGCGTTTCGTGCCCGCTTCGCCAACCCGTACGCGGTCATCCACCGCGCCGATGTCCACCTGTCGCTGCTCGAGGGCGTGCGTGCGCAACCCGGGGTCGAGGTGATCACCTCGACCCGGGTCGCCCGCTTCGAGGAAGACGAGCACGGCGTCGTCGTCTTCGATGCCGCGGGCGGCCGCCATCGCGGCATCGCCCTGGTCGGCTGCGATGGCGTCAAGTCGGCGGTTCGCGCCCAGACGGTCGGCGACGACGTCCGCGTCTCCGGCCACGTCGTCTATCGCGCCGTCGTCGACGCCGCCGATTTCCCCGCCGACCTGCGCTGGAACGCGGCCGCGGTGTGGGTCGGCCCGAACTGCCACCTCGTCCACTATCCGCTGCGCGGCGGCGACCAGTACAACGTCGTCGTCACCTTCCACAGCCGCGATGCCGAGACCTGGAGCGTGAGCGAAGGCAGCCGCGACGAGGTGCTGTCGTACTTCGACGGCATCGGCGCGCGCGCGCGTCGCCTGCTCGACCTGCCGAAGAGCTGGAAGCGCTGGGCGACCGCCGACCGCGAGCCGATCGCGACCTGGACGCACGGCCGCTCGACGCTGCTCGGCGACGCCGCGCATCCGCTCCTGCAGTACCTCGCCCAGGGCGCGTGCATGGCGCTCGAGGACGCGGTCACGCTCGGCCGCGCGCTCGCCGCCAGCGGCGACGACGTCGACGCCGCGTTCGCGCTCTACGAGCGCTCGCGCGTCGCGCGAACGGCGCGCGTCGTCCTCATGACGCGCGAGATGGGCCGGCTCTATCACGCCAAGGGCGTCGAGCGCCTGGTTCGCAACGAGCTCTGGCGCGGGCGAACGCCCGAGCGCTTCTACGACGCGCTCGAGTGGCTGTACGGCTGGACCGCCGAGCGCTGCCTCGCGGCCTAGCGCCGCGGCGACGCGCGAACGAGAATCCGCCCGCGGGCGTTCGATCCGCAGTTTCGAGGAGACCGCCATGGCTGTGTTGCGCGATCGTCCGTACTGCCAGTTCAACTTCCTCGTCGACCTCGGCGACGGCAACACCGACGGGCCGCGCGCCGGCTTCCAGGAGGTGAGCGCGATCTCGACCGAGGTGGCGGTCAGCGAATACCGCAACGGCAATTCGAAGGAAAACAGCCCGATCAAGATCACGGGGCTGAACAAGGCGACCGACGTGACGCTGAAGCGCGGCATCATCGGCGCGCTCGACCTCTACGCCTGGCTGAACGACATCAGGAACGGCAACCAGAACGCGCTGCGCACCGTCACCATCCGGCTGCAGAACGAGGACCACAGCGAGGTCGTGCAGACCTGGAAGCTGCTGCGCGCGCGCATCGTCAAGCACAGCAGCGGGCCGTTCAACGCCAAGGGCACCGACGTCGCCATGGAAGAGCTCGTCCTCGCCTACGAGCGGCTCGAGATGGAGTAGCGCGATGGCCGAGCAGCGCGACCGGCCGCACGCCAACTCGAACTTCGTCGTCGAGTTCGGCAGCGGCGCCTCGCGCTCGGGCCGGACCGGCTTCGCCGAGGTCGTGTTCGCGCCGTTCACGATTTCGCCCGCTGCTCCCGGCCGGCGCGGCGCTCGGTCGGCACCGCCGCCTGCGGCGGCCGACGGCGAGGCGGCGGCGCAGCGGCTCGTCCTGCGTCGCGGCGTCACCGGCGCCCTCGACCTCTACGCCTGGTGGGACCAGGCGCGGCGCGGCCAGGCACCGCCGCGGCGCGTGATGAGCGTGAAGCTGCTCGCCGAGGACCACGCCACCGTCGTCTGGACGTGGCGCTTCCGCAATGTCAGGCCGGTCAGCCTTTCGTACTCGCCTTTGCGCGGCGTCGACGGAGGCGTGCTGATGGAGACGATCGAGCTCGCCTTCGACGACGTCGAGATGGCGTAGCGGCGCTGCCGCTATACGGTGCGGCGCGCGTTCTTCTCGCGATACATCGCGGCGTCGACGCGGGTCATCAGCCCGGCGGCGGTGTCGTCCGCCTCGAGCTCGACGACGCCGGCGCTGAAGTCGAACGCCCCGACGGCCCAGCGCGGATCGTGGACAGCGCAGAACGAGCGCAGGCGAGCGACGATCGCTTCGGCCTGCGCGTTGGTGGTCGACGGCAACAGCAGGGCGAACTCGTCGCCGCCGAGGCGAAACCCCGCGTCGACGCGGGAGCGGACCATCGCCCGGATGCCCGCCGTCAGCTGACGCAGGACCTGGTCTCCGGCGCCGTGGCCGAAGCGATCGTTGACCGCCTTGAACCGGTCGATGTCGAGGTACACGACGCAAAGCGGTTGGCGCGTGCGCCGCGCGCGCGTGAACTCGGCGGCGAGCGCGGTCTCGAAGCTGCGCCGGTTGAGAAGGCCGGTGAGGCCGTCGGATCGCGCCAGCGCCTCGAGCGCGCGTCGATCGCGACGCACGCGCCAGACCAGCGCCGTGATCACCAGCCCGCCGCAGACCTCGGTGAGCCAGCCCGTCGGCGAGGCCGGGAGCGAGCGGTGCTCGATCCAGTCGGTCAGGAACGGCACCGGGACGAGCGCGTACAGCCACAGCAAGGGTCCGATCCGGCCGAGCAGCGCCGAGGCGCGGTCGCGCAGTGTCGGCGCCACCGTCGGGAAGCGCGCCGCGGCATCTGGCATGGTCATGACGAACCTCCCGGCGAAAGTGTCGCGCTGACCGCACACGCCGCGGATGAGCGAACCGCGAGATCAGGTAAACGGTCGTAAAGCGACTGCGACAAAAGCACGCGGCGCGCGCCGTCCGCTCAGGCGGCCGGGTAGCGCCGGGGCAAGAGGACCCGGACCGTCGTGCCGTGCTCGGCCACGGTCTCGAACTCGACGACGGCGTCGAGCAGGTCGCACAGACGCTTGACGATCGCCAGGCCGAGCCCTTCGCCCTGCGACTGATGGATCGGGCGCGAATCGTCGTCGCTCGGCGCGGCGACGGTGGCGTCGGGCACGGGGTCGACCGGCTCGCCGGCGACCGCCGGATTGAGCGAATTGACGATCGGCGCGCCCGGGCCGGCGTGAAAGCCCGGGCCGCTGTCCTGCACGCTCAGACTCCAGCGGCGCGCGTCGCCCGGCGCCGCCTCGCCCCAGGCCAGAACGACGCTGCCGGCGCGCGTGTACTTGAGCGCATTGAGGAGGAGGTTCTGGGCGATCCGGCGCACCTTGATCGCATCGCCCTCGACGTCGAGCGTCTCCGGCCCCACGGCGCGGAGCGACAGCTTCTTGGCATCGGCGAGCGGCCGCACGTCGTCGCACAAGCGGCGCAAGACCTCGGCCGCGTTGAACGGCGCGACCCGCCGGTCCTCCTGGCCCGCCTGCAGTCGCGCCAGCACGGTGACGTCGTCGAGCAGGTAGCGCAAGGCGTTGACGTTGTTGCTGAGCAGGGCGACGAACTCGTCGCGCCGATCGGCGGGAAGGTCGCGGAACGACAAGCCATGCGCGACGTTGGAGACGACGCCGAGGTTGCCGCGCAGGTCGTGGGCCGCCTGCTGCCACAGGTCGGCGCGGCGCTTCTCGAGCTCGCGCACCTGCGTGAGCGCGCGCTCGAGATCGTGGACGGCGCCCGCCGCCTCGACGCGCTCGAGCTGGAAGTAGCGCTGCGCGCTCGTGCTCATCGCCTCGCTGACCTGCTCGGCGAGCTTCATGCGCGCCTCGGCGAAGACTTCGGACGGCAATTCCGGATGCGCCGCCGTGAACCGCTCGAGCTCGGCGACGAGGCAGCGGTGCAGGCAGCCCCACTCGCGGGTGACGTCATGCAGGTCGTAACCCTGCTGCCAGCGCTGCAGGCCGTGCGCCTCGGCATCGCGCGCTTCGGCGGCGTCGGCGACCGGCTCGCCCGGGACCGCGGCCAGGATGGCGGCGAACGACTCGAGCCATTGCGGCAGGTGGTCGACGAGCTGGACCCGGGGCAGCGCGTTGCTCGCGGTCAACTGCGGGTCGGCGCCGATGGCGGCGCGCCAGGCGGCGATCAGGGCCGGCGTGGCGGCGCGGAAATGCGCACCCAGTGCCTGTCGCCCCGCCGCCAATGCCTCGTTCACCACGGCCTTCCGACTCCCGGTCCCGTCGCCCAGGCCATTGTGCAGCGGCCGAAAAAGGCGGTCGAGCGTGCCGGTGGTGCCGGCACGCTCAGAGCTGGGACCCGAGCAACGACGCCACTTTCTCGAGGAGCTTCTCCTTCGTCGGCCGCGCCTGCCACTCGGCCAGGGTGATGCGGCGCGACTTCGCCAGGTCGGCGCTGAAGATCGTCACCTGCTCGGCCGCGAACGCGGCGTCGTAGATGTTGAGGTTGGCCTCGTCGTTGAGGCGGAAGGAGCGGTCGTCAAAGTTGGTCGATCCGGTCGAGACCATGAACTCGTCGACGATCATCACCTTGCAGTGGTACATCGTCGGCTGGTACTCGTGGATCTCGGCGCCGGCGGCGAGC
>Ga0068865_100001269_pt1 | contig 14715 bp, 13 predicted proteins | sample KBSMisM12_FD_75293 | JGI IMG/M metagenome (GOLD analysis project Ga0068865, IMG submission 75293) | Miscanthus rhizosphere microbial communities from Kellogg Biological Station, Michigan, USA - KBS Miscanthus M1-2 | ecosystem: Host-associated > Plants > Roots > Rhizosphere > Soil ...
GGGCGTGCTGGTGATCGCGACCGTCCTGGGCCTGGGCGTCGCGCGGCGCGCGACCGGACGCGTGGCGGCTCTGCGCGACGCCGCTCACCGCGTCGGCGCCGGCGATCTCAGCGTTCGCGTCGCGCCGCGCGGCAACGACGAGCTGGACGAACTGGCGCGCGCGTTCGACGTCATGGTCGCCGAGCTGGGCGACGCGCGCTCCCGCCTCGGTTACCTGCAGAAGGTGTCTGCGTGGCAGGAGGTGGCGCGGCGGCTGGCGCACGAGATCAAGAACCCGCTCACGCCGATCCAGCTGGCGGTCCAGGAGCTGGGCTCGAAGTACCGCGGCGACGACGGCGAGTTCCGGCGCCTGCTGGCGACCGCGCAGGAGATCCTCAACGAGGAGGTCGGCGCGATCCGCCGCCTGGTCGACGACTTCTCGGCGTTCGCCAAGCTGCCCAAGGTCGAACCGGCGCCGGTCGATCTCGCGCAGGTCATCGAGGACTTCGCGCGCGCGCACCCCGAGTGGCACGAGTTCCTTCACGTCGAGCGCAACGGACGGGTGGGCGCGCTTTGCGACCGCATGCTGCTGCGCAACGTGCTGGCGAACCTGGTCGAGAACGCCGTCCAGGCCGCCGAGGCCGCCGGACGCAAGCCCGAGATCCGGATCGCGGTGACGCCCAGCCCGATCGAGCGCGGGGCGCGGCTGACGGTCGACGACAACGGGCCGGGCGTGCCGGCGGACGCGCGCGAGCGCATCTTCGATCCTTACGTGACGACGAAGGAGCACGGCACCGGCCTGGGCCTGGCGATCGTGCGCAAGATCGTCCTCGACCACGGCGGCGACGTCCACGTCGACGACCAGGCGTCGCCGCTGGGCGGCGCGCGCTTCGTGGTCACTCTCCCGATCGAGGAGGGATCGCGTACGAGCGGCCCGCGAGCCGCAGCCGTGGACGACCGTCGGCCTCGCTGACGGAGAGCAGATCGCCGAGCACGGCGGCGGCGGAGCTGGCGAGACGCGCCTCCAGGCGGCCGCCGCGCACCCAGGCGCGCAGCACGCCCGCGGCGTCGACGGTCAGCGTGGTCGGATCGAGCGGCTCCTCGCTGCCGTCGGAGAGCGCGAGCTGCACGCCGCCGCCGCCGTCGACGCGCGCGGCGCGCGCAACCAGCGGCGTGTCCGCGACGTCTTCCAGATAGGCGAAGCGCCGCTCGTCGAGGCGCAGCACGTAGCGGCCATCGGGCGGCGGCAGGCGATCCAGCCAGCGGAACAGCGCGCGCCGGAGACCTTCGTGCGTGACCTCGGCGCCTTCGTGCATGAAACGCCCCTCGCGATCGATGCTGATCTCCGATCGCCGGACCCGCTCCAGCCAGGCGGCCTGCTCCGCCTGTTCATCAGGCGCGTCCGTCACGAGAAGAATCTAAGGCGCGCGCATCGCGCCGAGGCGCGTCAGCTCGTCTTTGGTGCGCAGCTTCTCTTTCTTGAGGCGGCTGCGTTCAAGCTGCTCGTCCGGTGTCAGGGACAGGTGGCGTTCCAGCTCCGCCAGGCGCTTTTCCAGCTCGTCGTGCCGTTCCTTGAGCTGAACCATTCGAACCGACGCCGACCCCAAATCAACGCGGACGTTTTGCATGCGCGACTGACCTCCCACCCATGATGATAGCGCCAAGGTTGAGCGGCTATCAACGATTCGTCTTAGCCGCGCTTCACCTCGAACGCAGCGATCGCCGCCTCCTGCGAGAGCAGGAATTCCAGCTCGTCGACGCCGTTCAGCAAACAGTAACGCGCGAACGGATCGATGGGGAACTTCGCCTTGGTACCGTCGGCCAGCGTCAGCGTCTGATCGGCGACCGACACCTTCACCTCCGCACCCGGCGCCGCCAGCAACTTGGCATGCGTCGCCGCGTCGACGACGATCGGGACCAGCCCGTTCTTCAGCGAGTTGCTCCGGAAGATGTCGGCGATCGACGTGCTGACGACAGCGCGGAAACCGTAGTCGTAAAGCGCCCACGGCGCGTGCTCGCGCGACGACCCGCAGCCGAAGTTGTCGCCCGCCACCAGCACGGCGGCGCCCGCCGCCGCGGGCTGGTTCAGCACGAAGTCGGACTTGGGCGCGCCGTCGGCGGCGAAGCGCCAGTCGGCGAACAGCTTGCTGCCCAGGCCGACCTTGCTCGTCGCCTTCAGGAAGCGCGCCGGGATGATCTGATCTGTGTCGACGTTCTCGACGGGGAGAACGACGGTGCGTGAAGTGATCGTCGTGACCTTTTCCATTACGTCAGCTCCCGTGCGTCGGTGATCTTGCCGGTGACCGCTGCGGCGGCCGCCGTCAGCGGGCTGGCCAGGAACGTGCGCCCGCCCGCCCCCTGCCGTCCCTCGAAGTTGCGGTTGCTGGTGCTCACCGCGTACTGCCCGGGCGACAGCTGATCGCCGTTCATCGCGATGCACATCGAGCACCCGGCCTCGCGCCACTCGGCGCCCGCCTCGCGGAACACGCGATCCAGCCCCTCGGCTTCGGCCTCGGCCTTGATCTTCTGGGATCCGGGAACCACCAGCACGCGCACACCGGCGGCGACCTTGCGCCCCTTCATCACGCTGGCCGCCGCGCGCAGATCCGACAGCCGCGAGTTCGTGCAGCTGCCGATGAACACGACGTCGACCTTGTGGCCCAGCAGCGGCTCCTTCGCCTGCAGGCCCATGTACGCCAGCGCCTTCGCGGCCGTCGCGTTCCCGGGCTCCGGCACCGCGCTGCTGATCGGGATGCCCATGCCGGGGTTCGTGCCGTAGGTGATCATCGGCTCCAGCGTGTTCGCGTCCAGCTTCTCCTCGCGGTCGAACACGGCGCCCTCGTCGGACGGCAGCTCGCGCCAGGCGGCGACCGCCGCGTCCCACGCCGCGCCCTGCGGCGCGCGCGGCCGGCCCTTCAGATAGGCGAACGTCGTTTCGTCGGGCGCGATCATGCCGGCGCGCGCGCCCGCCTCGATCGACATGTTGCAGACGGTCATGCGCTCTTCCATCGACAGCGAGCGGATCGCCGAGCCGCGGTACTCGATGACGTGACCGGTGCCGCCGCCGATCCCCAGGCGCGCGATCACCGCCAGCACGAGGTCCTTGGCCGTCACGCCCGGACGCAGCTTGCCCTCGACGGTCACCGCCAGCGTCTTCGACGGGTTCTGCAGCAGGCTCTGCGTGGCGAGCACGTGCGACACCTCGCTGGTGCCGATGCCGAACGCCAGCGCGCCGAACGCGCCGTGCGTGCTGGTGTGGCTGTCGCCGCACACGATGACCGATCCCGGCTGCGTCACGCCCAGCTCGGGGCCGATGACGTGCACGATCCCCTGCCCTGTCGAACCCAGCGCGTGCAGCTCGATGCCGAAGTCGGCGCAGTTCTTCTCCAGCGCCGCGATCTGCGTCGCGGCGGCGTTGTCGAGCACCGGGATGCGCCCGTCGCGCCCGCGCGGCGTGGTCGGCGTCGAGTGATCCATCGTGGCCACGGTCCGCTCGGGCCGCCGCACCTTGAGGTTCTTCTCGCGCAGCCAGGTGAATGCCTGAGGCGAGGTCACCTCGTGCACCAGGTGCAGATCGACGTAAAGGATGGCGGGCGTGTCGGCGCTCGCCGCGCGCACCAGGTGCGCCTCCCAGATCTTCTCGAACATCGTCCGCGGCTTCGAGCTGGCTGGCTTCATCGCACCCACTCTGGCCCCGCCCGCCCGCAGGCGTCCAGTGACATCGAAGGGCGCCTCGATTAAGTTATTCTTAACTATGGATCCGGCCCTGATTCCCGCCCTTCACGACGCGCTGGTCGTCGCGCAGACCGGCTCGGTGGGCGAGGCGGCGCGCCGCCTGCACAAGACCGCGTCGGCCGTGTCGCAGCAACTGCGTCGCATCGAGCAGCGCTTCGGCGTGGCGCTGTTCGAGCGCGCCGGGCGCGGACTGCGCGTCAGCCCGGCCGGCGAGACCGTGCTGGGCAGCCTCACCCGCCTGTTCGAGGAGGCGTCGTCGCTGGAAGGGCTGCTGGACGGTCTGGCGACCGAGCGCGTGACCACGCTGCGCGTCGCCGCCAGCGACTACCTGGGCGAGGCGCTGCTGCTGCCGGTGCTGAGGCGTCTGGCCGCTGACGCAACGCCCCTCCGCTTCGACATCACGACCACGAACTCGGTCGAGGCGGCGCGCCTGGTGGCCGACGGCCTGGTCGACGTCGCGATGGTCAGCACCCACCGCCCGGCCGGTCCTGACACGGTCGTGCTGTGCCGGCAGCGCTTCTACTGGGTCGCGCCGCGCCGCGGCCGGGGCCGCCCACAGCCGGTACGCGCTCGGCTGGGCCGCGAACCGCTGCTGCGGCTGGGCGCGGGCAGCCAGGGACGGCGCGTTCTGGACGAGATGCTGGCGCGTTTACGCCTGCAGCCGCCGTCGACGATAGACGTTCCCAGCGTGTCCTTGATGCTGTCGTACGCCCGCCAGGGCCTGGGCATCAGCCTGGTCCCGGGCCTGGCGCTCGCGCGCGGCGATCGCCGGCGCCTGGTCGTCGAGCGTGCCGACGTCCCCCCGATAGACGTGCACCTGGTCTGTCGCCCGACGCTGAAGCGAACCCGGGCCGTGGCCCGGTTCCTCGACGGCCTCGCGGAGGAGGCCCGCCGCGCTCACTCGTCGGTCGAGTAGAACAGCGTGATCGACAGGCAGTGGAACGCACTGTCCGAGCTCTGCGTGACGATCTTGTCGGTCACGCGGTTGCGCGGATTGTCCGCCAGCCAGCGCGTGATCACGTCGCCCAGCATCTCTCGTTCCCTGGCCTTCGTGGCCGTGAACACCTTGACCCCCATCATCATCCTTTCTGTCTCCTTCGAAACTGCGGGAGCGAAACGGTGCAAGCAATATGCCCGTCGATCGACTGCGGAATCGCTGGCTGTCTTCCACGAGCCCACGACGGTTCGTGGGTCCGGCCACGGCGGTTCGGAGCTTTTCTCAGGAAACCATCGCCGTAACCAGATTCGCCGGCCGACGTAAACAAGTCGGGAGACTCGCATGTGATTGCAGCCGGTACGGCCCTGCTCGACCGCCTTTACCTCCCGGCGCGGCTGGGGGCGCCGCTTGTGGTGCGGCGCAACCCGGTCTATCAAGAGGGCGTCGAGCTCATGGCCATGGAACCGGAGGCGCGCGAAGCGGCCGAGGCGATGGCCCGATACTGCCGCGGGGACGCGACGGCTTTTCACAAGCTGTACGGTTTGCTCGCGGCCCGGATCCTCGCCTACCTGACCGGCCTGCTTGGCGACAAGGCGGCGGCCGAGGACACGCTGCAGCTCACCTTCCTCAAGGTTCACGAGGCGCGCGCGAACTACGTGCTGGGCGCCAACCCGATTCCCTGGATCTACACGATCGCCCACCGCACCGCGCTGGACGAGATCCGCAAGCGCAAGCGCAGCCGCGTGCGCGTCGGCAAGGACGCCGAGCTTCCCGCCGAGCCGGCCGCTCACATCACCGGGGTCGCGGCGGACGTCCACCCCGATCCCGCCGAACCATCAGACGGCAGCGGCCCGGCGGCGGCCGCGGTCGCGCTGGCGGCGCTGGCGAAGCTGCCCGAGAACCAGCGGCAAGCGCTGATCCTGACCAAGGTCCATGGCCGATCCATCGCCGACGCGGCGCTGATCACCGGCAGCTCGCCGGGCGCCATCAAGCAGCGCGCGCACCGCGCGTATGTGACGTTGCGCCAGTTGTTGAAACGGAAGGAAGTGGCATGAGCGGCGGCAACGGCTTCGACGACAGCGTCCTGGGACGCGCGACCGGCGTCGACGCGCCGCCACCGGCGCCGTCCGCCGAGCTGCTGCGCGCAGTGGAAGGCAGCAAGCCGGTGCGCACGCGAACGCGCTTCGGCGCCGCGCTGGTGGTGTCGCTGGTCGGACTGGTGGCCCCCGCGATCGCGCTCGTGCACGGGCCGCTGCGGCGTGACCTGGCGGGGCTGCCGGCCGCGTGGGTGATCGCGGCGGCGGCGCTTTGGGGCGCGGCGTTCGCGCTGTCGCTGGTGGCCGCGCTGGTCCCGCGCCGCGGGGACGTGCTGCCCGCGCCCAGCCGCGCGTCACTGGTATCGACGGCGGCGATGGCGGTGGTGGCGCTGTTCGCGCTGTTCGCGACCGTCGACGTTCCGGGGCTGAGCATGCTCCCCGCGGACCGCGGCTGGACGCTGTTCGATTCTTGCGTGCATTGCATCGGCACCGTCGCGAAGATCGCGGCGGTCGTCCTGATCGCCGGATTGATCGCGTTGCGCCGCCTGGTTCCGGTGGGCGGCTCGCGCGTCGGCATGGCGCTGGGCGCGGCGGGCGGCGCGCTGGGCGGACTGCTGCTGGTCTTCATCTGTCCGTTCGCGACCACCGCGCACGTCGTGCTCGGCCACGTCGTCGGGATGGTGCTGGCCGCGATCGCGGGCGCGGTCCTGGTGCGCGCGACCGCCAGATGAGCGCGCGCGCGGCTACCGCTGCGGGATGATGCCGGTCGGCGGCGCCCCGGAAGCCGCCGGGATCCAGGCGGCGATGCGCTCGCGCCGTTCGGAGATGAAGTACCACATGTCCTGCTGGTACATCGCGACCTGGTCGTTCGCGTACGCCTTGCGCGTGTCCATCGCGACATAAGGCGCGATCTGGGCCGCGACGCGATCGTGCTCGGCCAGCCAGTTCAATCGGTCCGTGAGCGCGAGGACGTCCCAGACGTTGTCGACGAACTTCTGAAAGCAGGAGGGCGACGCCTTGCACTGGAGGGCCAGCACGGAATGGACCCTGCCGACGATGTCCAGATCGCCGGCCAGGAAGCTTTCATCGATGCCCCAGGGCATGAACGCCAGCCGGCCGGTGGCGGGGTTCGCGTAAGTGAAGAAGTCGTCGCCGGGATTGCTGTACGGGAAGGAATCGAGCTGCCCGACCACTGCGCACATCGCCCAGAAGCGCGTGAACTGATCGATGTCGGCGAAGCTGGCCGCCGAGATCATCGCGTCGTCCGCGTTGCCGGCGGTCAGCGCGGCGGACAATCCGGACAGCAGCGTGCGATCGTCCGGCCCGGTCACCAGCCTGAACATCGGAATGTACGGCGCCTGGAAATCAACGTCGGTCGCTTCGAACAGCGATCCCGTGTTGTTGCCGAACGTGCGCGTCAGGATGTGCTTCTTGATCGTCTCGACGTTGGTGTAGAGGCCGTAGAACTCGCCGTTCACGGTGACCAGCGCATGGTTGGCGCGCGACGCCGGTACGCCGGCCTGGCGCGCGACCCAGTACGCCACCCGCTCGTGCATCATCGACCAGTCGCTGTGCATGTTGTTCAGCGTCAGGTCCTTGAGACCGAAGAACGACGCCCCCGGCGCGAACTTGTCGATGTTCACGTGCAACGACGGCTTGCGATCGATCGGCTCCCACGACTGCATGCCCTTCGTCTTCACGCCGACCGGCCCGTACTCGCGGCCGTCGTAGGTCAGCGTCGCGGGCACGTAGATGTCGGGCGCCGCGAGCAGCGACTGAAACTCGGCCGCGCCGATGGTGAGCGCGATCTGCGGAACCTGGTCGTAGCCCAGGATCCGATCGTCGGCGTTTGCGGCGGACGGCACCGGCTCGGGATCGACCGCGGTCGCGCCGGGCTGTCCGCCGCCGGCAGGGTTCGGCGCGCCCGGCGACGCGTGCCATTCGATCGCCCACGCCGGCGCGCCGTCAGGCTCGCGCGCCGCCGACAGATCGGTCTCCTGCGCGCCGTAGGTGAGTCTGTCGATGAACGACCCGTCCGGCCGCGCGAGGCCGACGGCGCCGCCGGCCTTGCTCAGTGACGCCGCGACGTGATTCGCGCCGGCCGCCGCGCCGCCGTCCAGCCACAGCACCAGATAGCCGTGCGCCGGGGCGACAACGCTGTCGCCGATGATCGCCTTGGTGGGGGACGCGAGGTCGTCGGTCACGAAGTAGCCGCCCAGCGGGATGTCGCTGTCGGTCGGGTTCACGATCTCGATCCAGGGCCAGGCGGCGCCGGTCTCGTCCTTCGCCGTCAAGACGTCGCCTGCCATCAGCTCGTTGATCGCGAGCTGCCCGTCGATCTCGGGCGGGACGGCAGGACCGCCGCCCGTGCCGCCCGCGCCGCCCGCGCCGCCCGCGCCGCCCGCGCCGCTTCCGCCCGTCACGCCGATCCCGCCGGTGGAACGGTCCGCCGAACAGGCCGACGCGGCCGCGATCGTTCCCCACACCACGATGCGCGCGATCAACAGCTTCATCTTCATTCCCCCGCGAAGTCGCCCGGCCGGCCGCTGCCGCTGCCCGCGTTGTCGATGTTTCCCGACGGCGGGCTGCTGTCGCCGTCGGGCGACTTGCCGTGATAGACGATGTCGCCGCCGCTGCCGTTGGCCGGCCCGCCGCGCGCGATGATCATCCCGTCGTTGCGCAACCAGTTCTGCGTCGTCCCGTGAATGCCGTCGCAATTGATCAGCACGGCGATCATTTCCTGGTTGTCAGGGAACCCGGCGACGCCGCTGTCGCCGTCGTTGCGCGCGCTGCCGCCGATGCTGCCCGCGCCGCCCGACGCATCGATCACGCTGGTCTTGTCGAGCAGCAGGTGACCGCCCACGCCGTCGTAGTTCTGGTCGCTGAAGATGTCCACCGCGCCGCCCAGGCCGCCCGTGCCGCCCGCGTCCGGCGCCGTACCGCCGCGCAACGACAGCTTGCCGGCGACGGACAGATCGCCGTTGCTGGTGATGAAGTAGAGGTGGCCGCCCCCGCCCGCGACCGCCGCGCCGCCCGCGACGCCGCCCTCCAGGCTCACCAGCGCCGCGGCATCCATGGTCAGGCCACCGAGGATCGACGCGGGCTCGACCGTCACCGTGCCCGCGACGCCGCCGTTCCCGCTGCCGCCGGCGGTGACCGAGCCGCCGTTCCCCAGCACGCGCCCGGTGAGGAAGACGTCGCCGCCGTTGACGTTGCTGTCGCTGACGGCCGTGCCGGGATGGCCCACGAAGTTCCCACCCCCGCCCGGCTGCCCGCTGGCGTCACCGCCGCCGAAGTCGACGCTGCCCCCGATCACCATGTTGCCCATCTGCGTCTCCAGCGTGATGCCGCCGCCGTGACCGCCGATGGTGCCGCCGCGACCGCCGCGCGCCGAGAGCGGCGCCGACACGCTGACCTGCGCGGGCGACACCTGCTCGCCGACGCGAATGACACCGCCCACGCCGGCGATCCCGCCGCTGGCGACGCCGCCGCGGGCGTCGATCAGGTCGACCGCCTGGACTGCGCCCGCCCCTTCGATCGCAACCGAACCGCCGCGGCCGCCGCCGGTCGTGCCGGCCCCACCCTGCGCGCGGACCGGCGCGCCGAGAAACAGCAGCTCGCTCGCGGCCAGCGTGACCGCGGCGCCGTCACCGCCGATTTCACCGTCCGCGCCGCTCGCCGACACGGCGCCGGTGATCACGATGCGGCGCGCGCTGATCACGATCGGCCCGCCTGCCTGCCCTGTCGCTGTTCCCGCCGCGTCGATCGCGCCGGTGACGTACACGGTTCCCACCGGCGCCTGCAGCGTGAGGCCGCGGGACGCCCCGCCCGCGGCGCCGCCGCGCAACGTTCCGGACACGAAGATGTCGCCGGCCATCGACGTGATCGTGCGGATCGCGCCGTCGCCGCCCGCCGTCAGCGATCCATCCAGCCGGGCGCTGCCCGCAACCGTCACGTCGGTGGCCAGCGCGGCGTCGTCGAGGACGGCCGCATCGCCGGGCGGCGCCGGCACTGCAGGAAACGCGGGAACCGACGCGCCCAGCGTCAGCGCGCCCCGCGCGACGACGTGAATGGTGCCGCCGTCGGCCGCCCGCCCGTCGCCGCTGCCGTCGCCGCCGTCGACGACCCAGATCGCGCCAGCCGGCGGCGGGTTGAACGCGCCCCCCGTCCCGGCGGCGCCGCCCGCTCCCGCCGTACCCGTCACGCCCGCAGCGCCGTTCGACCCGGCAGCGGACATCGTCCCGCCGCGCCCGCCTTCGCTGATGCTCGACGTCCCGCCGCCGGTGGATCCACACCCGACGACGACCGCAACCACCACCGCGAACGCCACCCTTCCAACTTCCCTGATCCCGCCCCGCATCGTGACCCCTCCGGCGGGAGAGACTTTCAGCAAGGAAAGTGCCGCTCGACGATGCGCTCCGGCTCTCCCCTTACGGGCGACGCGGTTACCGGCAGGAAGCGCGCGGCGGCAGCGGGTGCGCGGGCCGTAACCCGCGCACCGCGCCGTGTGGCTAGTCGCTCCGCGCCGCAGGCGCGGTGTGCGACTACTGTTTTTTCTGGTAGCCGCGAACCCGCGCTTCGCGCGGGGGCGGCTAGTTGCAGTCGACGACCTGGAACTCGCCCAGCACCGGGTGCGCGCCCGCGGGCGGCGTGGCGCCGCCGGTCAGGCACTTGCCCGCCGGTACGACCACCGGCGCCGGCGCGCCCGTCGACGAGATCGTCAGCGTCCCGGCCGTCACCTTGATGCCGCCGCCGAACGTCGTGGTGGCCGGCGCGGCCGCGACGCTCGCCGGTGCGCCGCCGTTGTCGAGCAGCACGCCGTAGGTCTCGTCGAGGAAGTACGACTCGGGCGGCGTCGTGAACTCGGACGCGACCAGGCCCAGGTGATAGCCGACGTCCAGGTCGAACCGCGGCGTCAACTGCACCTCGGGCTGACCGGCGGCGTTCACGGACACGCGCGCATCGAACCGGCGCATGTCGTTCGGGTTCAGGCCGATCTCCAGGATGCGCGCGCCGTGCGCGTCGACGCTGACGGGGCCGACGCCCACGCCCTTCGCGACGATCTCGTCGGTCGACTCGGTGAACGTGGCCGTGCCGTAGACGCCGCCCACCTGCACGCGCATGTCACGGTTGCGAGAAGCGACGCCCATCGGATCCCAGTCACCGAGGGCGTCCAGCGCCCCCATGTTGACGGTCACCGTGAGCGCCTGAAGCATGCCGTCCGCCGTCACGGCGATCGTCGGATCGCTGGCGGCCAGCTTGATCTCCGGTCCGACCTGGCCGACGCCGTCGAGCGTACCGATGTCGATCGCGTCCAGCACCGAACCGCTGAACGTCACCTTCCGCTCGCCGTCCTTGTGAACCGCGAGGCGGATCTTGCCAGTCAGCGCGTCGAACTGCGATTCCGTCGGGCTCTCCGCGCCCAGCGTCTGGTCGATCACCCGCGACGCCTCGTACGCCTTGGGCAGATCCATCTCCAGCGCCACCAGATCCGAATGAATGATGAAGACGGACAACTCGATGCCTTGCGGGCCGATCAGGATCGCCAGCCGCCCGCCGTCACCGTCCGCGCGCAGCGAGACACGCACCTCCAGCCGCGTCAGGTCGTCGACGCACGTCGTGTCCAGCTCGGGGATCGTGCCGGGCGGATCGTCGGCGCTCGGGATCCGGCGGCAGGTCGGATCGGGGTGCAGCCGGTAGATCGCCTCGTCGTCGGTCTTCGATTCCAGGTTGGCGTCGGCGAGCACGCGCTCGCGCACCCAGATCTTCAGCTTGTCGGCCGTCTCATCGAACTGTTCCTCGGTCGTCAGCATGGACGGCATCCCCGCCATCGCGGCCAGCAGCGGGGCGTCGTTCATCGCGCTGCGCATCGGGGCGGGCATCGGCGCCGGCATCGCGCCCGCCAGGCCGTCGCCCGCGCCTTCCATCCCGCTCGCGATCGTGTTGAGGCCGGAGGTGTCTTCCTGCGTGAACGCCACGCCGCCGCCCGACTGGTGAACCATGTCGCGCGAGTACAGCGCGATTCGATCGGCGAGGTTCCCGGGATCGATCGGGTCGGTGCAGCCAGCGAGCGGCGCCGCCAGCAGCGGCAGAAGCGACAAGGTGCGAGCAAGGGAGATACGCATGACGGAAAGCCCTCCAGGGGAGTGAGGTTCGGTGACGGGTGACGGGGCGCTGCCTTGTGCAATCGGCATGACAGCTCTCCCGAACCGCCGGACCGGGGCTAAGTACGCGTATCCGCTGGAGGCGAGGTGACAGGCGTCATGTCGACGCGCGCCAGATTCTGCTCAAAAGCTGACGCCGGCGTCAGTCACCGGTGCAGCCCGAACAGGCCGTATCCATACGGAGACGGATCCGTTTCGCCGAGCAGCTCTCGCCGGTCGCGCAGCTTCTCGGTCACGTACCGGATCGATTGGACGAACTCCTCCTGGATGTCCTGCAGCCGCTCGCGATCCTTGACCCGTTCGCCCTTCCCGGAGATCTGCTTCATCGCGATCTCCATGAGCTCGCCGCTGAAACGATCCGAGATGTGGCGCTTGGAGCAGTCCCAGTCCGTGACCACCGCTGTCTTTCGACCGCTGCGTTCGGTCGTCTCCAGCGCGCACGTGGCGCGCGTCGGCGTCCCTTCGCAGTGATCGACCTTGGGGTCAGCGAGGGGCGCGACCAGACGGACGTCCGCCTCGATGTGCGCGGGACAGGTCTCCATCGCCCAGTGCTGGGAGATGCGTCGCCGCACGTCCTTGCTGAAGAAGATGGTGGCGACGCCGACCACCACGAAGAAGAGAAGGACCTTCGCGACCGTCCCGGCGACCCGACTCACGCACCCAGCGTACACCGGGCGCGTGGGTTACCGAAACGGCGAGCCGCGTCAGCTCGCGGCCTTCTTAGTGACGGCTGGCGCGGTTGCGGCTGGCGCGGTCATGGCTGGCGCGGTCGCGGCGCGCGCCCGCACCAGCGGCAGCTCGAGGCCGTCGGCAAGGGCCAGCGCGCTGGCCTCGATGATGTTCGAGGAGACACCGATGGTGCTCCACCGCTCTTCGCCACGCGCCGCCTCGATCAGCACGCGCGTCTTCGCGCCGGTGGCCGCCTCCGGGTCCAGGATGCGGACCTTGTAGTCGACCAGGTGCACGTCGCGCGCGATCGGAAAGTGCGGGTTCAGCGCCTTGTGGAACGCGCCGTCGAGCGCGTGCACCGGGCCGTCGCCCTCGGCCACCGTGTGGACCACCTCGTCGCCGATGCGCAGCTTCACCGTCGCCTCGGCGAACATCGAGTTGCCGCGACGCCGCTCGGAGATCACGACGACGTCGAGGATCTCGAAGGGCGGCTGGTAGCCGGGCGCGCTGCGCCGGCCCAGCAGCTCGAACGATCCCTCGGCGGCCTCGAACTGATAGCCCTGGCTCTCCAGGTCCTTGATCCGTTCCAGCAGCACGCGTTCGTTGCCCTGCACGTCGACGCCCAGCTCGTTGGACCGCATGCGCACGTTGCCCCGGCCCGCCAGCTCGGAGACGACGATGTGGCGGCGGTTGCCCACCCGTTCCGGCGCGACGTGCTCGTAGCTGTGCGTGACCTTCTCGACGGCGGCGACGTGCATGCCGCCCTTGTGCGCGAACGCCGAGCGCCCGACGTAGGGCGCGTGCGCGCGCGGGCGGATGTTGGCGATCTCGCTGACCGCGCGCGACAGCTCGGTCAGCTTGGCCAGGTGATCGTCGGGGACGCACCGCCGGCCCATCTTCAATTGCAGCGCCGGGATGATCGAGATCAGGTTGGCGTTCCCGCAGCGCTCGCCCCAGCCGTTGATCGTCCCCTGCACCTGCGTGCAGCCGGCGTCGACGCCGGCCAGCGCGTTGGCGACCGCCAGATCGCTGTCGTTGTGCGTGTGGATCCCGAGGCGCGTCGGGACCGCCTTCTTCACGGCGCCGACGACCTCGGCGATGTACGACGGCAGGCTGCCGCCGTTGGTGTCGCACATGCAGATCCAGTCGGCGCCCGCGTCAGCGGCCGCCTTGATCGCCGCCAGCGCGTAGGCGCGGTCGGCGCGGAAGCCGTCGAAGAAGTGCTCGGCGTCGTAGACGACCTCCTTGCCGTGCTTCTTCAGCAACGCGACGCTGTCGCCGATCATCGCCAGGTTCTCTTCCAGCGTCGTGCCCAGCACCTCGGTGACGTGGAGGTTCCACGACTTGCCCACGATGCAGACCGCGGGCGTCTGCGCGTCGATCAGCGCGCGCAGCACGGGGTCGCCGTCCGCCTTGCCGCCCGCCTTGCGGGTCATCCCGAACGCGGTCAGCTTGGCGTGCTTCAGCGACAGCGACTTCGCGCGCTGGAAGAACTCGACGTCCTTGGGGTTCGACCCGGGGTAGCCGCCCTCGATGAAGTGAATCCCGAAGCCGTCCAGCAGGCGCGAAATCTTCAGCTTGTCCTCGACCGAGAGCGAGAGTCCCTCGCTCTGTGTACCGTCGCGCAGCGTGGTGTCGAAGAGTTGAACGTCCATGATTTTCAGGGCTCCAGGTGAGCCCGCAAGACTAGCAGAGGACGGGCGGCGCCGCGCGCTGGGGCTGCGGAACCTAAGCGCCCGCGTCGACTTCGGGCGCCTGGTCCGGGATCTCGACGGAGGGGGCCGGGCCGACCGGGGGGGCGGCGACGGGCGGCGGCGGCGCCTGGGGCGATTCCGGTGCGGGCGGAGGCTCCTCGATGGGCCGGCGGGCCGCGTCGCCACCATCGCGGCCCCAGAAGAACCCCACCCGGCCCAGCACGCCCCAGGTGTGCGGGCTGTCGGCGAACTGCCCGCCCATCCCCAGCCACAGCCCCCGCCACACCGCAACATCGGCGTCGGCGATGTACGTCCCCTCGTCGCCGGCGGACAGCGCGAGCCCCAGCGACGCCCTCACGCGCTCGCTGGTATGCCCGAGGCCGATCCCGGCGACCCGGTTCGTCGGCAGCGCTCGATCGGCCAGCACCGCGACCCACCCGTGCGCGGCGCCGTAACGACCGAGCCACACCTTCGCCGAAATGAAGCCGGTGTTCTCGGGA
>Ga0068865_100001272_pt1 | contig 14683 bp, 14 predicted proteins | sample KBSMisM12_FD_75293 | JGI IMG/M metagenome (GOLD analysis project Ga0068865, IMG submission 75293) | Miscanthus rhizosphere microbial communities from Kellogg Biological Station, Michigan, USA - KBS Miscanthus M1-2 | ecosystem: Host-associated > Plants > Roots > Rhizosphere > Soil ...
ACCAGCCAAACCTGGCTGGCGCAGCCGCGCACCTTGTTGGCGTCCGAGCGTTCGGCGTCGGTGAGGGGGGCCAAGTCCTTCCCCAGGTCGATGACATAGCGGTAGCGCTCTTCCCAGTCGCCCAGGACCTCGAACTCGGCGGCGAGCTCGGAGAGTTCGGCGTCGATGCCTTGGAGAGGGGAGATTGCGCCCATGAGGGCGACTTAGGCGCGCCGGGGCCGGGGCGCAATGTCCTTGGGCGCAACGCCTCTCAGGGCGCGGCCTGCAGGCGCACGCGCGCGCTCAGGCCCCGGCCGGGCGGGCTGCGAAGCGACAGCCTGGCGCCCATCGCATTGCAGGTGAGGTCGCAGATGGTCAGGCCCAGGCCCGAGCCGTCGGGCCGCAGCTCCGCGGCGCGCGGACCGCGCTCGAAGGGCTGAACGAGGCGCGGCAACTCGGCCGGTTCGACGCCCTCGCCGTCATCCTCGATGTAGAGGTCGACCACATCGCCCTGCGTGAGGATCCGTGCGCGAACCTCGCCGCCCGGCGGTGAGAAGGTGGCGGCGTTCTGGATGAGGTGGGTCAAGACGGTCCGCAGCCCCCAGGCGTCGGCCAGCACCGCCACCTTCGGCGCATCGGCGATGATGCGGCTCCTGAGGCGGCGCGCGGCGAACGCTTCGCCGAGGCCGGCGATGGCCTCTTCCAGCAGCGGCTCCACGGGTTCGGGGCGCAGGTCCAGCCGCAGCCCTTGCAGGCGGCCGATCTCGAGGACCTGGTTGACCAGCTGCAGCAGCCGCTGGCCGCTGCCGCGGATGATCTCGGCGTATTCCTTGTACTGCGGCGCGCCGAGCGGGCCGTAGAGCTCGGCCGAGATGATCTCCGAGAAGCCCAGGATCGAGTTCAGCGGCGTGCGCAATTCGTGCGTCACCAGGCGCAGGAAGGCGTGTTTCTGCTCCTCCAGGCTGGCCGGCGCGCGCGACTCCGCCGGCTGCGGCGCCGCGAGTGTCTCGGAATGGGGCGCCGATAGGGCCATGAGGGCGTTCTGCCTGTTCAGTCCGGGTGAAAGATACGCCGAGCGCGCTTACGATTTTCTTTCGAGACCTGTGGATGGAAGCTTCGCCGTTTACGCGAGCGGCCTTACTTGGACTCGTCGGCCCGGCTAGACTAGGCGGCTGATGCGACGCGCACTGACGGTCGAGGACTGAAGCTGACTGGCGCACGAAGACGGTCCCGATCGCGAAAGTCGATCGGTGGCGAGCGGCGCTTCGCCGTAAGCTGGCACCTGGCCTTCGCCGCCACGGTGGCCGTCGTCGCGGCCGGATTCTGGCTGAGTGGCGCGGTCGCGCCCGGGTTCGAGCTGGCCGCGCTGGCCGCCATCGCCGCGGCCGGCCTGCTGGGCGCCATTCTGGCGGAAATCACCGAAGAGACTGGCGCGGCGGCGGGCGTGCTGGCCTGGGCGCTGGCGGGCGCGTTCGCGGCGCTCGCGACCGGCGGCGCGGGCGGACCGCTGGCGGCCTGGTGCCTGGCCCCGCTGGCGGCCGGCGCGGCGTTCGGCCGGCCCCGGCTGCTGGGCCTGGGCGCGGCGGCGGGCCTGCTGGCCGGCGCCGTGGCGGCGCTGGGCTCGGTGTTCGTCGTCCTGCCGGAGCCGGGCGCGCCGCTGAATGCATGGCTGAGCCTGCTGGCGCTCAGCACCCTGGGCCTCGGGCTGGGCTCGGCGCTGGTGGCGATGCAGGGCCGCCTGCGCGGCGAGGAGGCGCGGCGCCTGGCGGTCGAGCTCAGCCTGCGCGAGGCGCTGGACCACCAGCCGCAGCTCTTGCTGTCGCTTTATCCCGGCGGACGCATCCTCGAGGCGTTCGGAGAGGCGCCGATCGGCCTGGAGGTGCGCAGTCTGCCCGACCGCAATCTCTCCGACCTGGTCGCCCACGACCACCGCGGCATGGTCGAGGACGCGCTGGCGCACGCCGCCGCCGAGGGCTCGGCCGAGGTGATGTTCACGCCTGCCTTCGACGCCGACGGCTGGTGCGTGCTCACCGTGCGCCGGATGAGCCGCGTGCGCCTGGTGGCCGCCGTGCGCGACGCCCGCGCCCAGAGGAGCCGCGAGGCCGACCTGGAGGCCGCCCGCGAACAGGCCGAGCAGCAGAACGCCGGCAAGTCGCGGTTCCTGGCCAACATGAGCCACGAGCTGCGCACCCCGCTGAACGCCATCATGGGCTTCTCCGACATCATGCGGCAGCGGCTGTTCGGCCCGATGGCCGAGCGCTACGCCGAGTACGCCGAGCTGATCCACGAGAGCGGCGAGCATCTGCTGGAGCTGATCAACGACGTCCTCGACATGTCGAAGATCGAGGCCGAGCGGTTCGAGCTGGCCCGCGAGGACTTCGACGCGCGCGATGCGATCTCGGGCGTCCTGCGCCTGATGCGCGGCCAGGCCGACCGGGCCGGGATCAGCCTTCGGGGCAACCTGTCGGCCCAGTCGCTGGAGGCCGACGCCGACCGGCGCGCGATCAAGCAGATCGCCTTCAACCTGATCTCCAACGCGCTGAAGTTCACGCCGCGCGGCGGATCGGTCGAGGTGAGCGCCCAGCCGGACGGCGCGATGCTGGAGATCATCGTCGCCGACACCGGCGTCGGCATTTCGCCGGAGGACCTGGCGCGCCTCGGCCGCCCGTTCGAACAGGCCGGCGACGCCGAACACCGCAAATCAGGCTCGGGCCTGGGCCTCTCCCTCGTCCGCGCCTTCGCCCGCCTTCACGGCGGCGAGATGACCATCGAGAGCACGCTGGGCGTCGGCACGACCGTGACCGTGCGCATGCCCGTGCTGGCCGCCGCCCAGACCCGCAAGGCGGCCGAGGGCTAGCTTTTCACCCGCTCATACCGCGGGATGAGCAGAGTTGGGATTACCGCGTCGCGACGCGCAGGAACGCCCGGCCGGCGGCGAAATCGCCCACTTCCACATAGGCGCGGCGCACCTGGTCGCCGGGAAACAGGAACTCCACCGCCACCGCCTCGCGCGGGTCCAGCCGAGCCAGTTCGGCCGCCGCCGCGTCGGGGAAGCGGAACGCCCAGCCGCCGTCGGCGCCTTTCGGCCGCAGATCGGCGCCCGCCGGGCTGCGCGCGCCGGCGGAGTAGGTCTTCAGCGCGCCTCGGGGCGGAAGGCGGCGTGACAGAGGCAGGCCAGCGGTCGAGCCGCCGTTCCAGCGCTCGAGATAGGGCTGAGCGCTGCGGGCCGCGTCGCGCAGGATCAGGTGCGCCGCATAGGGCTCGGCGTCGTCGGCGAAGCGGGCCACCGCCACCAGGGCGTCGGCGCCGTCACGCCCTGCCAGGCCGAACGTCAGCCGGTCCGGCCCGAAATTCGCGTCCTGCGCCAGCCGCCAGTGGGCGTTGCGCGACAGGATCCGGTCGGCCTGCCAGCCGGCGAGGTCGCCCGCATAGGTCTGGCGCGTGATCCGCGCATAGCCGGAAAAGGCCGCCTTCACGCGCGCTGCGGCGGTGGTGATGTCGGCCGACCCGCAGCCGGACGCGCTCGCCTTGGCCTGAGCCGCGCGCTCGACGTCGCGCAGCGTCTCGGCGCTGGCGCCCGCGCGCAGCGCAGCGCCTCGCGCCTGCTGCGCCCCGGCCGCCAGGGCCGCGCCGATCTCGGGCGCAAACAGGCCGCAGCGCTGGTCCGCCGCCGTCATCACCGTGCGCTCATAGAAAAGGTCCGCGGGCTGCGCCCACGCCAAGCCGGGCGCCGCCATCACCGCGACCCCCGCCAACCCCATCCACCGAGACGCCGGCCCAGCGCTTTTGCGCGAGGTCGTCATGCGTCGTTGTTCTCGTTGCAGCCCTGTGCCGAGCCTTATGACGGGCAAGCTAGCCGGGGAGCGTTGCCATCCCGTTATCGCCCGCCCATCCTCGCGAGCGATGCTGCTTTCCACCGACATCTGGGTCAGCGCCCTGATCCGCCGGGCCGAGATGGGCGGGGCCTACGCCATGGTCATCCGCAAGGGCGACGCGCGCGCCGGCGCGGTGCTGGTCAAGGTGCTGAACCGCCCGGAGGGCACCGCCCGGCTCTACGCCGAGGCCACCCGCATGGACGGCGAGCGCATCTGGATGCAGCCCCAGCCGTCGGACCAGGAGGCCGACCTCGACGCCTATGTCGATCGCGCCGTCCGCGTGGACCCCGACGTCTGGGTGGTCGAGATCGATGACCGCCAGGGCCGCCATTTCCTGACCGAGCCGGTGGACAAGGCGCGCTAGCGGACGCGAATTTCGCCCATTAACCCCCTTCGTGAACGGGGGCGAAAGCCTGCTGGTGCGACAAGGCGCGCCTTCTCGAACCGCGCCAGGCAGACCCGTACCCGTCCATGCTTTTCCTAATGAACGACGTCGTGTTCAAGCTGGATGGAGTGATCATGGATTCCCGCCTGGGGGGCGAGCGTCTGAAGGCGCTGACGCTGCCGGCGATCATCCGCATGGGGCAGGAACTGTTCGCCGGCGAGCCCCTGGTCCACCGCCAGACGCCCGAGCGCGCCCAGCGGCTGGCGGCGCTGATCTGCGGCAAGGCGCCGATGATCAACGCGGCCCACTTCACCGCCCCGGCCGCGCACTGCAAGCCGCACGAGGTCACCGTGCGCTTCGTCTCGCTCCAGTTCGAGCTGATGGCCGAGCTCTACACCCTGCAGCGCGCGGGAGAGCTCGATGCGCTGCGCGCCGACCGCAGGGTCTGGCGAAGGCTGGCGGCCTAGGTTCCCTTGCCCGGCGGGCCGTGTTAGGCGCCGCGCCCATGACGACCTCCCCCGCCGCCGAAGCCGCGCGCCGACGCACCTTCGCGATCATCTCCCATCCGGACGCCGGCAAGACGACGCTCACCGAGAACCTGCTGCTGGCGGGCGGCGCGATCCGCGCCGCCGGCCAGGTGCGCGCCCGCGGCGAGAACCGCCGCACCCGGTCGGACTGGATGAAGATCGAGCGCGAGCGGGGCATTTCCGTCTCGGCCAGCGTGATGACGTTCGACCACGACGGGCTGATGTTCAACCTGCTCGACACGCCCGGACACGAGGACTTTTCGGAGGACACCTACCGCACGCTGACGGCCGCCGACGCCGCGGTCATGGTGCTGGACGCGGCCAAGGGCATCGAGCCGCAGACGCTGAAGCTGTTCGAGGTCTGCCGCCTGCGCGACATCCCCATCGTCACCTTCATCAACAAGATGGACCGGGAGGCGCAGGACCCGTTCGAACTGCTGGACGAGATCGCCAGCAAGCTCGCGCTGGACCCCTCTCCGCTCTACTGGCCCGCCGGCTCCGGCGGCCGGTTCAAGGGCATGCTGAGCTTGAAGGACCGCAAGTTCCTGCCCTTCGCCAAGCCGGCGGGCGGCGCCGGCGGTGAGAGCGGCCACCCGCCCGCCGTCGCCTTCGACGGGAACGCCATCGTCAGCTACCTCGACCCCGACGAGGCGGACGAACTGAAGGACAACGCCGACCTCGCCGAGGGTGGCCTGAAGGCGTTCGACCCCCAGTCCTTCCTGGAAGGCCACATGACCCCGGTCTTCTTCGGCTCGGCGCTGCGCCACTTCGGCGTGGACCAGCTGCTGGAGGGCCTGGGCGCCTACGCCCCGCCGCCCAAGGCCGTGGCCGCCACCAAGGGCGGCGAGCCCACCCACGTGGCGCCGGGCGACCGCGAGGTCTCGGGCTTCATCTTCAAGGTCCAGGCGAACATGGACCCCAACCACCGCGACCGCATCGCCTTCCTTCGGCTCACCTCCGGCGAGTTCGAGCGCGGCATGAAGCTGAAGGTCCAGAACACGGGCCGCCAACTCAGCGTCAACGCGCCGATCATGTTCTTCGCCTCGGACCGCGAACTGGCCGAGGAGGCCTTCGCCGGCGACGTTATCGGCATCCCCAACCACGGTGTCCTGCGCGTCGGCGACAGCCTGTCGGAGACGGGCGCCCTGCGTTTCGCGGGCCTGCCCAACTTCGCCCCGGAGATCCTGCAGCGCGTCCGCGTCAAGGACCCGCTGAAGGCCAAGCATCTCACCAAGGCGCTGCAGGGCCTGGCCGAGGAGGGCGTGACGCAGCTCTTCCGCCCGGTGATCGGGGCCGACTTCATCGTCGGCGCCGTGGGCCCGCTGCAGTTCGAGGTCATGGCTGACCGCCTGGCCAACGAGTACCAGCTGGACGTCGTCTTCGAGCCCAGCCCCTACGCCGAGGCCCGCTGGATCGGCGGCGACCCCGCCGACCTGGAGGACTTCTCTGGCAAGCACCGCAACCAGATGGCCACCGACATCGACGACCAGCCGGTGTTCCTGGCGAAGACCGCCTGGGAGACAGGCTATGTGGGCGAACGCTACCCGAAGGTCCGCTTCGAGCGGTCGAAGGAACGGGCTTGAGCAAGGCCGAACCAGCGAACCTTCATTACGGCGCCCCCGCGCCGGGGTTGGCTGACCCCCAGCCGGGCGCCCTGCAGCTCTCGCCGCTGATCCCCGGTTCGTCCGACATTTCGACCCTGCCAGACGCCGCCGCCGAAAGCGCCACGATCCTCGCACCGCCGGGCGCTCTGGAACGCGACTTCGTCCTGGCCCATGCGCTGAGAGCCCTTAAGCCCGGCGCGCCGATCATGGCGCTCGCACCCAAGGACAAGGGCGGCCTGCGGCTGCGCAAGGCGCTGCAGGGCTTCGGCTGCGCCGTGACCGAAGACGCGCGCCGCCATCACCGCTTCTGCTTCGCCAGCCGGCCCGCCGCGCCAAAGGGCCTGGACGCCGCCATCGCCGCCGGCGCGCCGCGAGTTGTTCCGGCGCTCGGACTCTGGTCACAGCCCGGGGTGTTCAGCTGGGACCGCCCCGATCCCGGCAGTCTGGCCCTGATCCAGGCGCTGCCGGCGCTCAAGGGGCGCGGCGCCGATCTCGGATGCGGCATTGGCCTCCTGGCCCAGCGGGTGCTGGCCTCGCCGGCGGTGACGGCGCTTGCCTGCCTCGACATCGACCGCCGCGCCGTCGCCTGCGCCCGCCACAACCTCGACGATCCGCGGGTCACGGTCACCTGGGCCGACGCGCGGGCGCGGGGCGGGGAAAATCGCGAGAGCGAGCTCGACTTCGTGGTGATGAACCCACCATTCCACGACGGCGGCGCCGAGGACCGCGCCTTGGGCGTGGGTTTCATCGAGGCCGCGGCGCGGCGGCTCGCCAAGCGCGGCGTCTGCTGGCTGGTGGCCAACCGGCACTTGCCCTACGAGGCGGCCCTGACGGCCGCCTTCGCAAGCGTCAGCCTCAAGAGCGAGGGCGGCGGCTACAAGATCTACGAGGCGCGCAAGTGAGCGGCGCCAAGGTCCCCATGGTGCGACTGGACCGGCTGCTGGCCAATCTCGGCTACGGGTCGCGGCGAGAAGTGACCGATCTGGTCACCAGCCGGAAGGTCGTGCTGGACGGCGAGACACTGAAGGACGCCGGCGCGCGGATCGGCGTAAGCGCCGACCTGCCCGCACGCATGACCATCGCCGGCCAGCGGCTCGACCCGCCGGCGCCGCTGACGTTGTTGATGCACAAGCCGCTGGGCGTGGTCTGTTCCCACCGGGAGACGGGCCGCAGCATCTACGAACTGCTCCCAGCGCGCTGGCAGGCCCGGATGCCGGCGCTCTCCAGCATTGGCCGTCTCGACAAGGATACCTCTGGTCTGCTGCTGATCACCGACGATGGGCCGTTTCTGCACCGCGTAATCTCCCCGCGCAGCGAGGTCGCCAAGCGGTATGTCGCGACCCTCGACCGCCCGCTCCGTGGCCACGAGGCCGAGGTCTTCGCCTCTGGCCGGCTGATGCTCGACGGCGAGAAGGATCCCCTGGCTCCGGCCGCCCTCGAACCCCTCGACCCGACCACCGCGAGGCTGACCATCACCGAGGGCCGCTATCACCAGGTGCGCCGGATGTTCGCCGCTGTCGACAACCATGTCACCGCCCTCCACCGCGACCGCATCGGCGGCCTAGCCCTCCCGGACGACCTGGCGGCAGGCGCCTGGCGGCCGCTCGACGACGCCGAAAAGGCCCGGATCTTCAGCTGATCCGGCGGCCACCGGCCCGTGTTCCCTGCCTCGGAGGCGAGATGCGGGGGCGAACGCTGTCCGCGGGTCCGCCTCGAGCGGCCCAAGGAGCGGGTCTGACCGCCTGGGGTGGCGCCCCGAGCCAGAAGCACAACCGTGCGTCGTTGACTCGCGTCCACGCTCCAGGCCTGATCGGCGGTTCGTGGGAGGCGTCGGACATGGCCGAGTTCACCGTCAATCCGAACCGGGTCGATCCCTACAAGAACTTCAAGTTCCGCGTGCGCTGGGACAACCACGTGGTGGCCGGCGTCTCAAAGATGAGCGCGCTCAAGCGGTCGACAGAGGTGGTCGAGCACCGCGAGGGCGGCGACCCGTCGACGTCGCACAAGTCGCCCGGGCGCACGACATACGACGCCGTCACCCTGGAGCGAGGCCTCACGCACGATCCGGCCTTCGAGGCCTGGGCCAACAAGGTCGGCAGCCACGGGAGCGCCGGCGCGGTGTCGCTGCACGACTTCCGCAAGGACGTTCGCCTCGAGCTGTTGAACGAGGCGGGCCAGGTGGTGAAGGCCTACCACATCTTCCGCTGCTGGCCGTCCAGCTACCAGGCGGTGCCGGATCTCGACGCCAACGCCGACGCCGTCGCCTTCGAGAGACTGGTGCTGGAGAACGAGGGCTGGGAGCGCGACACCGCCGTCGTCGAGCCTCAGGAGCCCAGCTTCGACGAGTAGGGGACGGGCCCGGAAACGGCCAGATTAGGTCAGGTTCCGTTAACCATACCCTTGAAATTAACCACTTGTTTACGATCCCGGCTCCGGCTTTGCTGTGTCCGTTACGTGCGCGAGCTTGCCGTCTCATCCCGGGACGACGCGTTCGCCGGGGTGGCGGCATGTTCGAGTTGGGTCGCGAGTTCAAGAAGCTGTTCGTCGGCGAGCGGCTGCGTCCGCACACCGATGGCCTGACCGGCGGCGACGCCGCGCTGCTCGAACTCCTGGACCTTCCCATGCTGATGACCGAGGCCCGTTCGGCCGACGTCGCCGCCGGGCGGGTCGGGACCCATGACAAGGCGGGACGTCGCCTGGACGCCGCGGTGGTCTGGCGCGAGGCGGCGCGGCGCTCGGGCGACGCCGTGGCGCTGCGCAAGGCCGCCGCCACCGCCGAGCTGGCCTGCGCCGGCTTCGATCCCGCGCGGCGCCCCGACAGCTGGGCCCGCGCCCGCTGCGAACAAGGCTTCTGCGGCCTGCTGGGGGCGGAGCTGTTCGGCGACCCGGGCCTGAACGCCGCGGCGCTGACCGCCTTCCGCGAGGCGCGCGCGACCGCCAGGACCGGCCTCGCCGCCGCCCTCGCCGATGTGGGCGCGGCCACCGTGCTGGCCCGCCAGGCCCTGGGGCAGGGCGACGCCGACGCGGCCTGGGCCGCCGCGCGCGAGTTCAACGCCCCCATCGCCGCCCTCGACATCGCCACGCGCCGGCTGACCCAGGCCCGCGCGCTCAGCGCCGAGGCCCGTCTGGTCCGCGCCGACCTGCTCTGCGGCTTCGGCCAGCGGCTGAAGGACGAGGCGATGCTGCAGGCGGCCTTCGACGACGCCGCGGCCGCGGCCGCCCGCCTGGACCTGGCGTATGAGCCCCTGACCTGGGCGCGGGCCGAGATCCTGCGCGGCCAGGCGCTGGCGCTGCTGGGCGAGATCCGCGCTGACGTCGACGCCATCGCCTCGGGCGCCACCGCGCTCGCCGGCGCCCTGGACCACCTGGTCCGCGACCACAGCCCGCTGGACTGGGCGCGCGCCCAGCTGTCGCTGGCCCGCGCGCTGACCGCGCTGGGCGAGGCGGCCGCCGACGAGCGCGCCTACGAACAGGCGGTCACCTGCTACGACCGCGCCAACCTCGTCCTGAAGGACGTGCCCGCCATTCCGCTGCGCGGGCTCGCGGCCGGCGAGCGCGCCGTGGCCCTGGCCCGCTCGGCCGAGCTCACCGGCAACCTGAGCGTCCTCGACACCGCCGAGGCGGCGCTGAAGATCGAGCTTTCCGCCCTGCAGCCCAAGCGGGATCCGATCGGCTGGGCCGTGGCCCAGCTGCACCTGGCCCGGCTCTACGAGGCGCGCATCGACATCACCGGCAAGGACCGCGGCGAACGCGCCAGCGCGCTGGTCGCGTTGGAGGCCGCGCTCGACGTGTTCGGCGACCAGGGGATGCGCACGCTGACCGTCATGGCGAGCGAGGCCCTGGAGCGCCTGCGCGCCGGTCCCAACGCCAAGCGCACCGCGGTCTGAGGCGCTCTAGCCCCGACGCCCGGACCCGTGGCAGTCTGGCGTCCGTGACCGGGGGAGTTCCGAGATGACCAAGCGTACCGCCGCCGTCGCCGCGGCCTGCATCAGCCTGACCGCCGCGGCAGCCGCCGCCCAGCCCGTCGCGGTCGCCTGGGCCGAGGCGCCCAGCGCCGCCGACGTCGCCGCCGCCTGGCCGGCCAAGGCGCGCGCGGCCGGGACCGCCGGCATGGCCAACCTGAGCTGCACGATCGGCCGCGATGGCCGCCCGCACGACTGCGCGGTTTTGGGCGAGAGCCCGTCCGGCCAGGGCTTCGGCTTCGCAGCGCGCAAGCTGGCGGAGAAGCTGCGCACCGCCCAGAGCGGGCTGACCGGCGACGAGGTGCGCATTCCGGTGACCTTTGACCCGGCGGAGCTGAAGGCCGAGCCACTGATGATCCGGATGCCGGCCTGGACGGCGCTGCCGGCCGCCGCCGATTTCCAGGCGAGCTTCCCCCAGACCGCCAACGGCGTGAACGAGGTGCGCGTCGCCCTGGTGTGCCAGGCGGCGCCCGACGGCGCGCTCGCAGGCTGCGCGGTGGACCGTGAGGAGCCGGCGGGGCAGGGCTACGGCCAGGGCGCGCTGGCGCTGGCGCCGAAGTTCAAGGTAGGGCCCTGGAGCCAGGACGGCCTGCCGACCGCCGGCGCCAAGGTGCGCGTGCCGATCCGCTATCAGCTGACCCAGGCGGCCCAGCCCAAGGATGCTCCCCGCTAGGGGGAGCTGTCAGCGAAGCTGACTGAGGGGGCTCCAACCCCCTCCGGCCCGTTGGGCCACCTCCCCCTGTGGGGGAGGATCAGCGCCCGCGCCACCACTTCAGGCCCGCCCGCTCGGCCGCCTGCAGCAGGGCGTAGAGTACGGCGCCCAAGAGGCCCAGGACGAAGAGGGCGGCGAACATCTTCGCCGTCTGCAGCCGGTAGCCGGCGTCGAGGATGCGCCAGGCCAGGCCCCGCACCTTGCCGGACCCCGCGACGAACTCGGCCACCACGGCGCCGACGATCGCCAGGCCCGCGGCCACCTTGTGGCCCTCCAGCACGAACGGCACGGCCGAGGGCGCGCGCAGCCGCGTCAGCCGCTGCCACGGGCTCGCGCCATAGAGGTCGAAGAGGCGCATCAGGTCCGGGTCGACGGCCTTGAGACCCGTCAGCGCGCCCGAATAGATCGGGAAGAAGGCGACGATCACCGCGAGCGCGATGATCGCCCGGCCGGGATGGTCCGTCCCCGCCCAGATCACCACCAGAGGCGCGATGGCGATGACCGGCGTCACCTGCAGGGTGACGGTGATCGGCTGAACGGCGCGCTCGAAGGTCAGGCTGAGCGCGGCCAGCACCGCCAGCGCCTGGCCCAGCAGGCTGGCGATGACCAGGGCCGCGAGCGCGTTGGAGACGGTGTAGATCGCCGCGGCGATCAGGTCCGGCGCATCGGCGGCGAGGGCTGCGCCGATCGCCGAGGGCGGCGCCAGGAAATAGACGGGGATATGCAGCGCGCGGCAGGCGGCCTCCCAGCCCGCCAGCAGCGCAGCGACCAGCAAGACCGGGGCGAGCAGGCGGACGACACGCATCACGCCGCCGCCTCGCCGGCCATCCCCGCCGCCAGATGGTGCGAGACCGCCTCCGCCGTCGCCCGGAAGGCCTCGGTCGTGCGGAAGCCTGCCGGGCGGGGCAGGGGCCCGGTCACCGCCACCTCGCCCACCGTTTGGCCGGGCCCAGGCGTCATCACCACGACGCGGGCGGCCATATAGACCGCCTCCTCGACGCTGTGGGTCACGAAGACGATGGCGGGCCGGGTCTCGGCCCACAGCTTCAGGACGTCGTCGGCCAGCGCGCGCCGCGTGATCTCGTCCAGGGCGGCGAAGGGTTCGTCCAGCAGCAGCAGCTTGGGCTCGGTGACGAGCGCGCGGGCCAGCGACACGCGCATGGCCATGCCGCCGGAGAGTTGCGCCGGACGGGCGGCCTCGGCGCCTTCGAGGCCTACCCGGGCGAGCGCGGCGTCGGCGCGGGCGGCGGCCTCGGCGCGGGACGCGCCGGCCAGCTCCAGCGGCAGGGCCGCATTGCCCCGCGCGCTCAGCCACGGCGCCAGCGTCGGGGCCTGGAACACCACGGCCGTCTCGCCGCGCCCGGCGGCGCGCTCGACCGACCCGCGGCTGGGCGCCTCCAGCCCGGCCAGGAGCCGCATGGCGGTCGACTTTCCGCAGCCCGACGGGCCGACCAGGGCGACGATCTCGCCGGGTTCGATCGCCAGCGAAAAGGGACCCAGCGCGCGGCCGCGCGGATAGTCGACCTCGACCTCCCGAAGGGCCGCGGCGCTCACGCTATTTGCCCAGGAACTGCAGGGTATAGGCCGTCTTGGGGTCCAGGGTCTTGGGATAGACTTTCTGGTCCGAGGCGACGGCGAAGAATTCCGCCCAGCGCGCGTCGGTCATCGCCCCGATGCCGCCGGTCTTGGCGTCGCCGCCGTCGACGATGCCATAGGCCTTCATCTTGGCCCGCGCCTGGTCGAGGACGTCCTGCTTCATCTCCGGATTGTCCTTCATGATCAGGGCGTCGGCGGGCTTGGGATCGCCGTAGAGGTAGTCGCGCCAGCCTTTGGCGGTGGCCTCGACGAAGGCCTTCACGGCCGCCGGGTTCTTCGCGATCAGGGCGTCGGGCGCCAGGATCATCGTCGCGTAGCCGGGGTAGCCGTTGTCGGCGAGCAGGAAGACCACGGGCTTCAGGCCGGTCTCCTTCTCGACCGAATAGGGCTCGGAGGTGACATAGCCCTGCTGGGCCGCGCGCTTGTCGGCCAGGAACGGGGCGGAGTTGAAGGTGTACTTGCGCACCTGGTCGTCGGTGAAGCCGTACTTGGCCTTCAGCCATACCCAGAAGGCGCTGATCGAGGCGTCGCCCAAGAGGATCGGGTGGCCCTTCAGGTCGGCCAGCGTCTTCACCCCGGTGTCGGGGTGGGCGATGAGCACCTGCGGGTCCTTCTGGAAGACCGCCGCCACCGCCTTCACCGGCACGCCTTCCTGGGCGAGGTTCATGACGATGAAGCTGTTGGAGCCGACGCCCATGTCGACGGAGCCGGCGGCCAGCAGCTGCGGAACGTTGGAGCCCGGGCCGCCCTGGACGATGGTCACGTCCAGGCCGCGCCTGGCGTACTCGCCCTCGGCCAGGGCCTCGTAGAACCCGCCGTGCTCGGCCTCGGCGCGCCAGTCGGTGGCGAAGCGGATGGCGGTGCGGCCGGGCGTGCTCGCCGGCGCCTTGGCGGCGTCCTTCGGCGAACAGGCGGCCAGCAGCGCGGCGACGGCGACGACGAGTGGCAAGGCTTTCATGACGGTCCCCGGGCGACTGGCCACGCTCAGGTTAGGGTGCTGCGTGGGCCGTTGAAAGCTTGGGGATGGCCCAAATAGCAAGAGGGCGGCGCTCCGGTCGCCCGGTGCGTCGCCCTCTCATCCAGATCCGTTGGGGGATCTGTGCCTTCCAGGTCGATCGAGGCTTCGGTTGGCAGGGTTGCCCCCGCCGGTTTTCCGCCTCGGCCGGTGTCTCTTGGAAGTCCGTCCCGGGTTGCCCCGGTCCTCGCTTCTAGAAACCTCCTGTTCGCTTGGCTTGGGGTCCGCCGTTTCCGGCCTCTCCGTCCGCCCGCGCCGCAGTCCCTCTCGGCAAGTGAACGGTGCATCCGATCCAAAAATCCGACAAGCGGGTGATTAATGGGGGCTGGGCGCCGCGACCCTGGAATCGGTGACTAACCTGTGCATAACCGGTGCATTTCCCGAGAATTCGCCAGTGATTCCAAAGGTGAATTCAATCCACAGGAAACGCGGGATCGGCTAGCGCGCGGCGCTCAGGGCCTCGCGGCGAGCCTCCAGGGCCAGCCACTCGTCCTCCGCCGAGGACAGCTGCCCGCGCAGCGCTTCCAGCTCGCCCGAAAGGCGGGCGAACGCGGCGGGGTCGCGGGCGTAGAGCCCAGGATCCGCCAGGTCGTGTTCCAGCCCGGCGATCCGCGCGGGAAGGTCGGCGACCAGTCGCTCCAGCTCCTCCAGCCGCCGCTGGTCCTTGTAGGAGAGCTTTGTGACACTTGGCGCCGCGGCGGCCGGCTTCGCGGCCGGCGGGGGCTTCGGCGCGGGGCCTGCGGACGGCGCCGCCGCGCTCGCAAAGAAGCCCGGGTTCTGGCTGGTGAAGTCCTGCCAGCCGCCGGGCGTCTCCACGGCCTTGCCGCGGCCGTCCAGCCCGATGGTCGAGGTGGCCAGGCGGTCGATGAAGTCGCGGTCGTGGCTGACCAGGATCAGCGTGCCCTCGTAGTCGGCCAGCAGGTCCTCGAGCAGGTCGAGCGTGTCCATGTCGAGGTCGTTGGTGGGCTCGTCCAGCACCAAGACGTTGGCCGGCTGGGCCAGGGCCTTGGCCAGCAGCAGGCGGTTGC
>Ga0068865_100001273_pt1 | contig 14668 bp, 3 predicted proteins | sample KBSMisM12_FD_75293 | JGI IMG/M metagenome (GOLD analysis project Ga0068865, IMG submission 75293) | Miscanthus rhizosphere microbial communities from Kellogg Biological Station, Michigan, USA - KBS Miscanthus M1-2 | ecosystem: Host-associated > Plants > Roots > Rhizosphere > Soil ...
GGCGTGACGCCAGCGCCCTCCGCGACCGGCGTCGCGCGCACGGCCAGCGTGCAAATCGTCTTCTCAGAGGCGATCGACCCGGGCAGCACCGCACAGGGCCATGTCACGCTCAGTGACGGGGTTCACACCATCGACGGCACGCTGCAGACGGGCGCCGGCGACACCACGGTGACCTTTACGCCGCTCGCGCCGTTGAAGGACGAGACCCGGTTCACGCTTCGCGTCAGCGACATCCGTGACCGCGTCGGGAAGACGCTGACGGCGGCGTACGTCACGTCGTTTACGACGGTCGACATCACACCGCCGCACCCCGCCTCGATCGATCCCGGGCCGTCGGTGAGCGGCGTGGCGACCTCGTCGCCCATCCGCGTCCAGTACTCGGAGCCGATCGTGCCGGCGCGGTTCAGCGGTCCGCCGATCGCGGTGTCGGGCGCCGCCGGTGCCGTCGGCGGGCGCATCGACTATCTGTTCGGCAATACCGTCGTGGTGTTCACACCCAACCGGCCGCTGGACAGCAGCACCTCCTACACCGTCGTCCGCGCGGCCGCGACCGATCCGGCGGGCAACGTCGAGGCATCGCCGGCGGCGTATTCGTTCAACACCACGGACAACACGCCGCCGACCATTGCCTCGCTGTCGGCGCCGGGGACCGTGATCGAGAACGCGCAGGCGACCGTCGTCGCGAACGTCGGCGCCTCGAGCGACGTCGCGGTCGTCGACTTCTACATCAACGAGGTGTTTTCGTTCGCGGCGCGCTCGACGCCGTTCGCGATGACCTTCAAGGCGATTCCCGGCTACGGCAAGCCCGGCGACGCGATCAGGATCTCGGCGCTGGCGACAGATACGTCGGGCAACAGGTCCGCCGCGCCCGCCGCGATCGCGATCACGGTCACGGCCGACGCGCCGCCGGCGGTGACGTTGTCCGTGGTCACACCGACGGGGCAGCTGAGCGCGCACAACAACGACCGCGTGGTCGTCAACGTTCACGCGACCGACGATCTCGGGGTGATTCAGGTCGGCTACAAGGCGCAGGACGGCAACCCGTCCGACGCCGGGACGAAGACGGGGGCGCCGGCGATCGACCGGACTGAGTCGTTCGCCTTCCACGTGCCGGCCGACGCGGCGCCGGGTTCGACGCTGCGCGTGCAGGCCTCGGCCTCCGACACGAAAGGGCAGGTTGTCGAGGCGTTCCCGATCGACATCCTCGTGCTCGACGCTATTGCCCCCGTGGTCACGATTACCGGTGCCACGACCGGTGCACACGTGAACCCGGGACAGCAGACGACCGTCGGGGTCTCGGTACAGGACTCGGGCGGCGTGGCGTCGATCACCCTGAAGGTGACGGGCGTGGCGCAGCTGACGCAGACGCGGACGGTCGACCCGCCGCAGGGATCGGCGATTACGTCGTTCACGATCACGATACCGCCGACCGCGAAGGCGACTGATTTCGTGTCGATCGTCGCCACGGCGACCGACCGCGCGGGCAACATCGGCACGTCCGGCAACGTTGTCCTCCCCGTGTCAGACCGGACGGCGCCGACGATTCACCTGCGCACCGAAAACGGCCTGACCGAGGTCGGCGCGGGCCAGCCGCTCGTGATCCTCGCCGACGCGGACGACGACGTGTCCGTGGCGACGATCGCTCTGACCGGCAATGGCGCGTTCGCGGTGGCGCAGTCCCGGGCGTTCTCGCCCGCACTTGCCAGTGCCCAGGCCGACTTCAGGTTCGACGTCCCGGCCGGGGTGCCTGACGGCGCGGTGGTCACGCTGCTCGCGCGCGCGACGGATCTCTCGGGCAACGTCAGCGCGCCGGCGACGCTGACGCTCACGGTTCACACGAGCCAGTCGGTGATCCTGCCGCCGTCGGTGCTGCTGAAGGCGGGCGACGCGACAGCGGTCACCGTCGAGATCCCGGGCGGCGCGGCAACTGCCGTGCGCGTCGACTTCACGTCCGGCAACACCGACATCGCGACCGTCACACCGTTCGTCTCGTTTGCGTCAGGCGAGACCTCGAAGACCGTCGTCGTGACCGGTGAATCGGGCGGAACCACGCAGATCGCCGCGTCCGTACACGGCACGCCGAGTGCGACGATGACCGCGTCCGTGCGCGGCGGGATCGTCACCGGCATTGTCACCGACGATCGGCTGCGGCCGGTCGCCGGCGCGCTGATTACCGTCGGCGGCGGCGTCGATCTGCCGGCGGTTTCGGCGGCCGACGGCAGCTACAGCGTGGAGGGCGCGGCCGGACCGGAAGTCACCGTCAGGGCGACCGATCCCGACACCCATCTCTATGGGTTCACCACGGGTGTGATGAACCGCCCGAACGGCCACGCGCAGATCAGCGTGGTGATGACGACCGCGGCGTCGATTCACGGCACGGTCTTCGAGAGCAACGGTACAGTGCCCGTCGTCGCAGGCGTCCGCGTCGACATCTATGAGTCGACCGACCTGAATGCCGCGCGTGCGACGTCGTTCACCGACGAAACGGGGACATACCGCTTCCCGTTCGTGCAACTCGGCGAGTACCTGCTCGACGCGACGGGCCACAACGGCGAGCGGGCGCGGGCGACCATTCGGCTCCAGGTCAGCGCCGAGCAGGCGACGGTCCCCCTCAGCTTCCTCGGCCAGGGTACGGTCGCCGGCAGGGTCGTCGACGGCGCCAACGCGCCGGTCAACGGGGCGACCGTCACCTTCAGCGCGTCGAGCGCGGTCGGGTCGGCGCCTCTGGTTCACTTCACGACCGACAGCACCGGCACGTTCCGATTCGACGGCGTGCTGATCGGCCAGTTCTGGCTCACGGCGCGAGACCCGGCGACGGGGCAGGCCGGCTCGACGTCGGGACTGATGACGCGTGCCGGCGATACCGTCACCGCGGATGTGCACCTGGCGACGTTCGGCGCGCTCGCCGGCACGGTCTACCGCGCGGATGGGACGACCACCGTCGCCGGTGCGGCCGTCACGACGACGAGTTTCCGGTCGACGACGACCGACGAAGCCGGCCACTATCAGTTCGACATCCTCCCGCTCGGACCGGTCGGGCTCAGCGTCGACGATGGCAGCGGCCGCGGCAAAGGCGTGGCGTCGACGACGCTTACCACGGCCGGCGCAACGAAGACGCTCGACGTCGTGCTCTTCCCGCAGGGCTCGGTCGTCGTGACCGTGCTCGACGCCAACGGCCTGCCGGTGCCGAACGCGAACGCGTATCTGACCGTGTCCAACGGCGTGGCCGGCGACAGCATCTACGCCCGCGCAGGCGCGAACGGGGTCGCCGTCTTCGATCGCGTGCTGGCCGGCACGTTCGAGGTCAGGGCCGACAACGGCGTGCTCCACGGCTCGGTGCTGAACAGGAAGGTCGCCGCCGGCGAGACCAGACAGGTCACCGTTCATCTGCAGCCGACCGGCAGCATCACGGGGCTGGTGGCCGAGGCCGACGGTCTGACCCCGGTGACCGGCGGCCGCGTCGACATCCGCATCGACACCTTCCAGGCGCTGACGGCGCCCATCGGCGAAGACGGCACCTATCGCTTCGACCTCCTGGCGCTCGAGCCGGGCGGCTACGAGCTCAACGTCTACGACGCCGCCGGACGGTTCCGGGCGTTCGCGAAGAGCGTGCCGGTGACGAGCAACGGCGAGATCGTGACGAGGAACTTCACGTATGTCGGCCTCGGCACCGTGCGCGGTCAGGTGACGTATGCCGCGACCGGCGGCCCGGCGGCCGGCTTCGGAGTGACCGTCCAGACTCGGAACCCGTACTTCACGGCGCCGCGGTGGAACGGCACCGACGCCGCGGGATTCTACGAGATCGCCGACGTCCCGGTCGGACCGTTCAGCGCGAGCACCGGCAACCTGCTCGAGCAGTTGTGGGGCGAAACCGACGGCGCGCTCGCGCACGACAAGGATGTCGCCGGGATCAACATCGTGTTGCAGAACAACGCGATCGCGCTGCCGGCCACGCGGTCCGATGCGAACAACTTCGGGTTCGACGTGCAGACCGACGGCACCGTGGCTGGTGGATCGAGCGCGTTCACGGGCGCGTTCGGCCTCGACGTGATCGCCGGCGGCGTGCCGACCCGCTTCACCGGCGGGGAAGTCCCGACGGCAGAACAGAGCGGCCGTGAGATCGTCACGCGCCAGAACGGCATCGCGGGCCTCAACGTGACACGCAAGCTGTTCATCCCGCTGACCGGCTACTTCGCCAGGGGGCTCGAGCTGTTCACCAACCCGACGCCCGATCCGATCAGCGTCGACGTGCAGCTGACGAGCAGCGTTGCGAACGGATTGAGCGTCAGGTCGACGTCGAGCGGCGACGGCATCGTCAGCGTTGCGGATGCCGCGAATCCGGATCGATGGGTGCTGTTCGACGATGACCTCGATGGTGATCCGGCACTGGTTGGCGGACGTCCGGCGGTCGGGTTCGTGTTCGGCGGCGAGAGCGCGTCGACGACCGCGTCGTCGGCATCGATTGCCGGTGCCGGCCCGGCGCGCCTGCAGGTCGGGTGGGCCCAGATCACGGTGCCCCCGAACGGCACCGTCGCGCTGCTGCATTTCGCGGCGCAGCAGACCAGCCGTCAGTCGGCGGCGGCGTCGGCGAATCGCCTGGTCCGGCTCGCGCCGGAAACTCTCGCAGGCCTGACGCCGGACGAGATTGCCGCGATCGTGAATTTTGCGGTGCCCGCCGACGGCCAGAGCACGCTCGCGCCGCTGCCGCCGCTGACCGGCACCGTTACCGGACATGTGTTCGAGGGCGACGGTGCGACACCGACGCCGTTCACGCAGGTGGCGTTCAAGAGCGACAGTCTGTTCTTCGGGCGCACCTACCACGCGGGCACCGATGCGGCGGGCCGTTTCACATTCGAGCCGGTGCTCGACGAAGGAGCGTCGCGGCCAGTGCCGATCGACGGCTTCTCGCTCGCGACCACGCATCCGACGACACACGTAGCGAGTCCTGCCGTGCACGGCGCGTTCGGTCCGGATGTCGTGCTCGCGCAGCGGGATATCGTCTTCAACAACACCGCGACCGTGAGCGGCGTGGTGCTGCGGCACACCGGCGCGGCGGTGACGGGCGGATCGGTCCGCCTGAGCCTGGCGGGCGGCTCGCTCACCGCGACCGTGCCGATCGGCGCCGACGCGCGCTATCACGCGACCGGCCTGCCGGCGGGGACCTACGCGCTGTCGGCGTCAATTCCGCATCCGCAGGGGTCGGCACTGACCGGGATCGGCTCGGTGACGGTGATCGCGGGCGGTGTGTCGATCGCCGACGTGACGATTCAGCCGACCGGCGCGATTGCCGGCACCGTGTCCACGGCCAGCGGCACGCCCGTGGCCGGCGTGCTCGTCAGCCTGGGCAGCATCAACGGCACCGTGTCGCGGGAGGTTCGCGCCGACACGGGTGGCGCGTTCTCGCTCTTCGACGTGCCGGAGGGCGTGTTCACGGTGAGCGCCGCGGATCCGACCACGGGCCTGCGCGTGTCGGTGCCCGCGTCCGTCGTGCGCGATCTGACGACACCGGTGGCGCTGACCTTCCCGCCGGTCGGCCGTCTCGAGGTTCAGGTGAACTTCCCGCGCGGGATCGTGGCCGGCTTTGCGCCCGTGCAGCTTCAGGAAGCGGTTCGTGGTCCCGACTTCCGCAGCCTCGGCAATGCCGACGCCGGCGGGCACAAGACGATGAACGGGCTCGGCGCGGGCGCCTTCGTCGTGCGCGCTGCGCATCCCAACAACCCGCGGATCACCGCCAGCGTGCCAGGCACGCTCACGGCGGACGGCAGCGTCGCGGCGGTGACGATCACGCTCCCCGCCGCCGGCACCGTGCGTGGCCTCGTCACCGACCAGAGCGGCGCCGTTGGCGGCATCGCCGTGACGGTCCGCAGCTCGAATCCGGCGTTCGGCGGCTTCCAGAGCACCACCACCGACCCGACCGGTCAGTACGTCGTCGCCGGGGTCCCGGAGGGTGCTTTCACGGCGACGGTCCAGGAGTTCGGACGCCAGCTGTTCGGTGAGACGAGCGGCCGCATCGACACGGACGGTCAGGACGTGACGGCGAACATCTCGCTGATCAACAACGCGGTGGCGCTGCCCGCCTACCGGTACGACGCCAACGGGATGGCGTTCCGCATCGAGGCGAGCGGCCGGATCAGCGACGCGACGAACTACGCGTTCGGCTACTACTGGCAGCCGGGGGATGGCGCGTCGCAGCTCGATCTCGTGGCCGGCGGCACCGTTGTGCCGTTCATCGGCGCCGCGGTCGGCACGATGGAGCAGGACGGCCGCGAGATCGTGATTCGTCAGCCGGGGCTCGCCGGCCTGGACGTGACGCGGAAGGCGTTCGTCCCGCGCGACGGCTACTTCGCGCGGTACCTGGAGCTGCTGACGAACCCGACCGACGCGCCGATTACCGTCGACCTTCGCCTGCGCAGCACGGTCGGCAACCCCTCCAACCGGACGTCGATCGTCGCGACGTCGAGCGGCGACGCGGCGCTGGACGTGTCGGACCCGGCGACGGCCGATCGCTGGCTGACGTTTGATGATCCGTACGATGCCGATCCGTTCGTCCAGTACAACGTCCCGGCGACGGCGTTCGTCTTCGATGGGGCAGGAGCGCCTCTCCGCGTGGCGTCGGCGACGGTGACCGATGCCGGGAGCCAGGAGCAGGCGCTGACCTACGTGTGGAACGCCGTGACCGTGCCCGCCCGACAGACCGTCGGCGTGATGCACTACGTGGTGCAACAGGTATCGCAGGCCGGCGCGCTGGCCGCGGCGACGCGCCTCTCGCAAATCCCGCCGGAGGCGATCGACGGGTTGTCGCCGGAAGAGGTCCAGGCGGTTCGGAACTTCACGCTGCCGTCCGACGGCGTGAGCCTCCTCGATCCGCTGCCGGCCCTCACGGGAACGGTCAGCGGCCGCGTGCTCGGCAGCGACGGGACGACCGTGGTGCCGGACTCGCAAGTGGAGTTCAGGAGCCTCGAACCGCTGTTCGGCCGGACAATCAGCGTGATGGCCGACTCGGTCGGTGCGTTTACGTTCAAGGGACACATCGAGGATGGATCCGGATCGGTGCCGGTGCCGGTTGCGCCGTTCACGCTTCGCGCAAGGCACCAGCAGACCAACGTGCAGGTGGACCAGAGCGGAGCGTTCACCGGCACCTATTCCGGTAATCTGTCGCTGGCGCTCGGCACGGCGACGGCCAGTTCCACCTACTACATCTACTACGCGCCGCAGTATGCAATCGATGCCGACCCCTACTCCTACTGGTTGAGCACGCAATCGATCGCGGGCGGTTCTGAAGCGCCGTGGTTCGACGTGAGCTTCCCGGCCGACGTCGCGGTGTCGCGCGTCAGGATGTCCACGCTGAATCTGCTGTCGGCGCGCATCGATCTCATCGACGCCGCCGGCCAGATCGTTGCGTCCGCGGACGCCGTCGACACGGGCACGACCGGGGGCGCCGATGTCGCGGTTGCGGGCGCGGGGGTCCGCCGCGTTCGGATTACCGACCTGGGCGACGTCGGCTGGATCGGCATCAGCGATCTTCAAATCATCGGCTCGGCGCCTTCGTCAGGCGGCGCGACCACCCAGGACGTCGTGTTCAGCAACACCGGAACCGTCGCCGCCACGATTCACCTCTACAGCGGTGCGCTGGTGACGAGCGGCACCGTGGAACTGTCCAGTGGTGCGCCGCTCTACACGGGCGCGACCGGGTACGTGACGGCCGGCGAGGCGCGGATCACGGGGCTGCCGGCGGCGTCGTACTCGGTGAGGGCGACTGCCGGAGTGAACGGCAACAGCTACTTCCTGACCGGAACCGGCAGCGTCGCGGTCACGACCGGAGCCACGGCAACGGTCGACGTGCGCCTCGAGCCGACCGGCACGATTCGCGGAACGGTGCGTCGCGGAAGCGGTGCACCATCGATCGGTTCGTTCGTGCGGCTCGAACGAAGCTACCCGTTCCTGGCCGTCATGGCGTCGACCGACACCGACGGGCGGTACGTCTTCGAGAACGTACCGTTCGGCTATTACACGCTCTACGCGTCCGAGCCGAACACCGGGACTCGGAGCTACGCGTATCCCGCCCTCTGGAGCGCTGGTGAGGTCATCATCCAGGACTTCACGCTCGTCGGCCTGGGAACGGTGCACGCGCACGTGCAATACACGGGCGGAGCGCCGGTGCCGGGCCTCTACGTCCTGGTCACTCCCTCGTCTGGCGGCCAGTACTACGCGGGACCGACCGACGTCAACGGCGACGCGACGATCGGCAACGTGGTCCAGGGTCCGTTCAGCGTGCGGGCTGCGCACCCCCTGAACAGCGGGCTGTACGTGGAGGCGGCCGGAGTCCTGGCCGGCGACGGCGACGTGCAGTCGGTGACGCTGACGTTGCCCGCCGTCGCGGCCGTCACGGGAACCGTCACCCAACCTGACGGCACGCCGTTTCCATTCCCGGATGTTGCCGTCATGGCGACGGACGCGGCATGGTCTCCGAACACGTGGGATGGAAACGGACATTTCGCGTTCAACGCGGTGCCGGTTGGGCAGTCCCTGAGCGTTCGCGCCTACTGGGGGAGTCCGTACCCGTATCGCATGTTCTACGGCGAGACGCCGTTCACGCTGGCGGCCGATGCGGTGTCGGAGACGGTCGACGTCCGGCTCCCGGGCTTCGCGAAAATCGCGCTCCACCTGACGCGCGGCGACGGCGTCACGCCATGGGCCGGCGCGGTCATCTACTCGTCCGACAAGTTCCGCCCGTTCTTCCAGAGCCGCGGCACCACCGACGCAAACGGCAACCTCACGCTGCGGAAGTCGAACTCGAACGTGACCCCGGAGCAGTTCGCCGAGGGCGACGTGACCATCCGCGTCTACGATCCGAACACCGGCGCGGCGCTCGTGGATACCGTCGCAACCGTTCGATTCGCGGACGTCAACGGCACGGTCGCCGTTTCGACCGATGCGAAGGTCGTCGCCGGCAACATCACGGGCCACGTCTACGGAATCGACGGCGCCACGCCGCTGCCGGGCGCGTACCTCCAGGTGCTGAACGCCACGGATTTCAAGCTGCTCAGGGACGGCTACACCGGCGCGGACGGGAGCTTCGCGTTGCTCAATGTCCTCCCCGGCCAGCAGGGCTTCATCCTCCGCGCCTACTCGCCGACTTTTTCGGTCAGCCTCGATCAGGCTCGGACATTCTCCGCGGCCGGCGAAACGCAGCAGGTCAACGTGGTGCTGCCGGTCACCCCCGCGACGATTTCCGGCCACGTTGTCGCGGCCGACGGACAGACGCCCATCGACAACGGGTACGTGGAGCTGTTCGACTCCGAGGAGAACTACCTCCAGTACACCCCGCTGCAGTCGGGTGGCGCCTATGCATTCGCGCAGAACTACTTCACCGGTTCCGGCTACAAGCTTCACGCCTACGACTACTCCAGCGGCGTTTCCGTGCTCCTGGCAGGGACCATCCCGACGGCCGGCGCGCACCTGACAGTGGACATCGTGCTGCCGCTGTCGGTCGTCCGCGGCCGCGTGCGGTTCTCCGACGGCTCGGGCGTTCCCCAGCCGACGGTGATGGTCGTCGACGCCGCGGGCGTTTCTCACAGCGCCACGACGTCGACCGCTGCCGGCGACTACGCGGTGCTCAACGTCGCGCCAGGCCCGGTCACGGTGACGGCGCAGGACGGGCCCTCCGGTCTGAACGCGACGGCGACGGGTACGCTCGCAGGCCTTGCCGTGCCGCTCGTCATCGATGTGCAGCTGCCGCTGTCGGGCTCCGTCACCGGCGTGGTCTCCGATGCCGCCGGACACCGCGTCTCGGAGGCGTGGGTTGCCCTGGTCAGCGCGAATCTCGAGTTCCAGCGCTATGCCGTGACCGACGCCGACGGCCTGTTCAGGTTCGATCGCGTCCAGGCCGGCGCCGTCTATGCGCAGGTCGGGTTCTTCGACGGCGTCGACTGGCGCTATGTCGGCAAGTCGGGCGAGGTCGTTGCCGACCAGACGCTCGCGCTGCCGCTCGCCTGGGACGGCGGCGGCATCGTCACCGGCACGGTCACCACCGCCGGCGGCGCGGCGACGAGCGATGTCTCCGCCATCCTCGAAGGCTTCGGCGGCATGGGCCCGAACGGGAGATACCAGTCCGTCAAGAACACGACCGGCGGCTACTCCTTCACCGGCGTGCCGGCGGGCAACGTGCAGCTCGTCGTCCTGGACAACGTCACGGGCGCCGTTGCGATCGCCGACGGCGTGGTGACGACGGGTGGGGTGCTGACGCTGAACGCGCAACTGGGCAACGGACAGACGCTGGGCGTCAATCTGGATGGTGCCGACGGGTTCAGGTACGACGCCACTGCCAATGGCGCGCTCGGCTCTGGCGGAACGATCGATGGACGTCTCCGCAGCGCCTATTCCGAAGCCGACGTGCTGCAGGTCAACGGCCTCTCCTTCCCCTCGCTGGATGCGGCGCGTCCCGACTCGAGCGGTCGCGACCTGACGCTCGGGCCGGTGCCCTTGCCCGACGTGGTGGCAACGCGCAAGGTCTTCGTGCCGGCCACCGGCGGATTCGCGCGCTATCTCGAAACGCTGACGAATCCCACCGCCGAGTCGCAGACCGTCTCGGTCGTGATTTCCGGGAACAGCGGCAACTCGGAGCCTTCGATCGTCGTAGCGCCGTCAACGACCGGCAACACGTTCACCGTGACGGAATTCGTGGCGTGCGATTGCAGCACGCCGGCCCTCGCTCGCGTCTTCCAGGGATCGGGGACGCCTTCCGCGTTGGTGTCCAGGGTCACGATGGGGCACGACGGCCACTTCTCGTTCAGCTACACGGTGACGCTGATGCCCGGGGCCACGGTCACGTTCATGCACTTCGAGGTGCAGCGTGCCGACCCGGCCGAGGCGCAGACACAGGCGCAGGCGCTCGTCGACCTGACCGATCCCCACGTCCTGACGGGCATGTCCGACGGCGAACGGATGCTCGTGGTGAACTTCGTGATCCCGAGGTGATGCGGTGAAGAAGTCCTTCCGTCGAATTCGAGGCACGGTTCTCGCGGCCTGTCTGATCGCCGGCTTGTACCAGCCGGCGTCGGCGATCGAAACACGGCCGATGCCGGCCTTCACGGTGACGCGCCTCGACGGCACGGTCGTCGACAGCGCGCATTTGACGGCCGAGACACAGTACGTGCTGCTGTATGTGAAGCCCGACTGCCGGCCGTGCGATCGCCTGTTGTCGTTGATCAGGCACGCGGACTCGCCGCAGTTCACCAGCCGCGTGGTGGTGCTCGTGAACGGCGCCGCGACGGCCGGCGACCGATACGTCGCCGGCCTCATTCCAGCCGAGGCCGGTCCGGTCACCTGGTATGCGGACACCGACGGGGGAGGATATGGTGCGCTCCGGCTGACCGGAGCTCCGGTGTTGATCGGGGTGAAGGACGGCCGTGTGATGTGGTCGATCGCCGGCGTGCTGAACGACGCGGCGACGGTCGAGTCGGTGGTGCGGACATGGGTCACCTACTGATGCGTGCGGCGGCCTGCGGACGAGCGATCGGCTCACTCTCGGCGATCGCATGTGTGGCGGCCGCCAGCATCCTGACGGCGCAGTCGATGGAACGCCCCGTCAACGAGCGCGGCCCCGCCGACGCACCGGTGACCGTCGTCGAGGTCTGTTCCTATGGCTCGGAGGTCTGCAGCCGGCTCAACATCGTCGTCTCCGGCGTGCTCGACGAGTTTGGCGAACGCGTGCGGCTGGTGTTCCACCACGTCGCAGGCGACGACGCGGCCGCCGGATTGTTGCGCTACCGCGCCGCGCTGAGCGCCGGGCGACAGGGACAGTTCTGGCCGATGCACGATCTGCTGATGGCCAATCGACAACGGGAGACGCGGGCCGATGTCCTCGCCATGGCGCACCAGCTCGGCCTCGACTCCGAGCGGTTCCGGGCCGATCTCGACAGCCCCGAAACCATTGCGGCGGCCGAGAGCGGACGGGACGAGGCTGCTGCAGCGTCCGGAGCGGCGGCGCCGGCGTTGATCGTGAATGGACGCTCCCTCGCCGTGAGATCAGAAGCGAAAGACGTTCGCGCGGCAATCCGCGCCGCGCTCGGCGTGAGATAGCACACCAGGGGCGGCTCCCATTCTTCAGAACTGGATCACGTTCTCCACGTAGGCGAACGTCAAGACGTCGCCGCTGAACGCGCGACGGACCACGTCGCCGCCCCGCATCACGCCGACATAGCCGTTGATCGACCAGTGCCGCGAGATCGAGCGGTCCGCCGATCCTTCGATCATCGTGCCGAGCGAGGTCTGGCCATTCGAGACCCGTCCTGCATAACCGAAGTAGGTCCCGGTCGATTGCGTCGCGCCGCTGCCGGCGTACCAGCGATCGGCGGCGCTGACGAGGTCGAGCGCGTGCAGGTCGACTCGAAGCGTCAGCTTCGGCGAGGGACGCAGCACCGTCTGCGCGAACGCATCGTTGAGGTTCATCAGGCTGTACACGGTCGAGAGCGAGTACTTCCTGACGGTGGGCATCACCGGGAAGTAGGTCTCATGACGCGCGTCGGCCGGATCGTCGTCGCCAGAGGCGCGGAAAATGCCGGCGCGAATCCATGGACGCCAGGGCAGCGCGACCCACTGATAGCCGACCTCGCCGGCCGCCGACCACGCGCGGTGCGTCTGGGAATACCACGATCCGGTTTGACCCGCGGCCCAGCCGACGACATCCCACCGGCCAGGACCGGCCGCGTACTCTCCCACCAGACTGGTGCCGAACGTCTGGATGTGGACATCCACCGACGCCGCGGCGAGGCCGGAATTGTCCGGGCGGGCGGCCACGGTGCGCGTGTCGTCGTACCGGTTGGCGAACAATTGCCACTCCGTGTGGCGCAGCGCGGTATTCGGCTTCAGTGTCACCGCGCCGGTCAATAGATCGACGCGCGTCATCTCGACGTTCGCGGCGTCCTCGAATCCGCCCTGAGTTGGCCGCATGGCCGAGGCCGCGACATGCCATCCTGGCCGATCGACGTCGACCCGCACGCCGTCGAACGCGCGCTGGTACAACGACCATTCGAATTCGCCGATCAGACGCGAGTCGAGCCTGAGCCGCTTGACCGCCTCGATCGTCGCGTCGCCCGACGCCGACTCGGCGCCCGACGTGTAGCCGAACCGCCCGACCTGAATCACGGCGCCCGGGATCAGGTGCTTCAGCCGCGCGTTGAGATAGCGCAGGTACAGTTGATGGCTGTCGGTCTGGCTGCTGGCGGCGAAGTACAAGGCGCCTGATCCAAGCGCGCCGGGCCCGGTCGCGTTGGTGGGCAGGTTGCCGAACTGGACGTATTGCACCGCTCCGGTCAGATCGATGGCCGGCGTTCGATGCTCGACGCTGACAAACAGCCGATTGGCGACATCGGTATAGTCGGGATCGCCGCCGCCCGGTTTGGGCTCGAAGTAGCGCCAGGATTCGACGCGCGTCCAGTCGCGCACCTGCCAGGTCGTGCTCGCCGTGGCGGCGGGGACTGGCGCCGGAACAACGGGCGCTGGCGGCTGTGCCAGCGCCACCGGCGCTCGAAGCACCAGCGTCGCGGCAAGCGGCGCGACGCGCCACAGTGGATGACTCGTAGGAATCAAAGGACTATCGGGGCTCGAGGTGCACGTGGCCCATCAGCCCGCCGTCCGCGTGGTCGAGGATGTGGCAATGGAACATCCACATGCCTGGACGCTCGTCGAAGACGACGAGAAAGCGAATGGTGCCGTCGAGCGGCACGTTGAGTGTGTCCTTCCACGCCATCGGCCGGATCGGTTTGAGCGTCTCGTCGAGCGGCAGGAAGAAAAAGCCGTGGAGGTGAAACGGGTGGGCGAACTTGGTTTCGTTCTTCACCGTCCAGACCTGCGCCTCGCCGACCCGCGCCATGTAAGGCCGCGCCTTCCAGAACGGGACGCCGTTCACCAGGAACTCCGACTTGCCGTTCGCGCCCGCTTTGGGGAGCGTGAGCAGGAGGTCCACGCGGGTCGCGGTCGACACGTCCGGTACGGCGAACGCGCGGCTCACCACCGGCATCTTCGGCGCCGGCAGCGCCGGCTGATCGGTGAACGCGATCGTCAACACGTCCTCGTTGTTTCGATACTCGGTGCTGCCGTAGCCGCGGTTGTAGAGCATCGCGCGCAGCGCCAGCGTCCCGCGCGGCGGGCCGGTCGGTGCGACGATGACGTCGACCCGCTCGCCCGGTGTGACCAGGAGCAGGTCGGTCGTCTCTGGGCGCTCCTGCAACCCGCCGTCGGTGCCGATCACATGGAACGGCTGTCCGTCGAGGTCGAGCTGGAAGTACCGGCTCTTGGCGGTGTTGACGATGCGCCAGCGCTGCGGCGCGCCGGCGCGCGCGCGCAGCGTCGGCATGACCTTGCCGTTGGCCAGGATGTACGCGCCCTCGCGTCCGAAGACCATGCCGGCGGACCCGCCGGTGTCTGGAGAATCCAGCACCCCCTTGGCGTCGAAACCGATATCGCTCAAGACGAGCGTCAGCTGATCGGGCACGCCGACGCCATCGTCAGGATCGTCGACCAGCAGGACGCCGTACAGACCGAATCCGACCTGGGCGGCCGACATCACGTGCGGGTGATACCAGTACAACCCGGCGTCGCGCGCGATGAAGTCATAGGTGAACGTGCCGCCCGGCTTGACCTCGGGCTGCGACACGTCGGGCACGCC
>Ga0068865_100001275_pt1 | contig 14666 bp, 14 predicted proteins | sample KBSMisM12_FD_75293 | JGI IMG/M metagenome (GOLD analysis project Ga0068865, IMG submission 75293) | Miscanthus rhizosphere microbial communities from Kellogg Biological Station, Michigan, USA - KBS Miscanthus M1-2 | ecosystem: Host-associated > Plants > Roots > Rhizosphere > Soil ...
CCCGCCGCCGGGACGTCCGCGATGAACGCCGCCACCCGGCTGCGCCAGGCCGTCCCCTTTGTCCTCGCCCTCGCCATCTGGTTTTCGCCGGTCCCGGACGGACTGACCGCGCCCGCCTGGCGTCTCTTCGCCGTGTTCGTCGCCGCGATCGCCTCGGTGCTGGTCGGCGCCTTCCCCCTGCTCACCTCCACGATGATCGCGGTCGGCGCCGTGGTGCTCACCGACGTGGTGTCGCCCGCCAAGGCGTTCGGCGGCTTCGCCAACTCCAGCGTCCTGCTGGTCGCGATCGCCTTCCTGGTCGCCCATGCGGTCGTCAAGTCGGGGCTGGGCCGCCGCATCAGCCTCTTGATGGTCAGCCGGTTCGGCCGCTCCGCCCTGGGTCTGGCCTACAGCATCGTGCTCACCGACGCCCTGATCGCGCCGGCCTTTCCCAGCAACACCGCCCGCGGCGGCGTGCTCTATCCGATCGTGCTGTCCGTGGCCCGCGGGTCAGGCTCGCGGCCGGACGACCCGGAGGGGCGCCGGCTGGGCGGCTATCTGATGTTCTGCGCCATGGCGAGCCTGTCGGTCTCCTCGGCCCTGTGGATGACGGCGACCTCCAGCAATCCCATCGGCATCCAGATGGCGCGCCAGTTCGGCCTTTCGATCGACTTCGGCCGCTGGCTGATCATGGCCTCGGTTCCCGCCCTGACCGCGATCCTGTTCCTGCCCCTCGTCGTCGCGCTGATCTTCCCGCCGAGGGTCGGCCGGACGCCCGATGCGCCGGTGGCGGCCCGCAAGGACCTGGACGCGCTCGGCGCCATGACGCGCAACGAATGGGTCACCGGCGGCGTCTTCGGCCTGATGATCGTGGCCTGGATCGGCTCCGACAGCCTGGGGCTCAGCGTGACCGGCGTCGCCTTCCTGGGCTTCGGCCTCTTGCTGATGAGCCGGGTCCTGACGCTGGCCGACATCTCGGCGGAGGGCGACACGCTCGCCACCTTCCTCTGGCTGGCTGTCCTTTTCGCGCTCAGCGGCCAGCTCAACGAGATGGGCTTCATGGACTGGGCGGGCGAGCGTCTCGCCTCGCAGCTGGGCGGGCTCAGCTGGCCGCTCACCTACGTGCTGCTGGTCGTCCTCTACGTCGCCGTCCACTACCTGTTCGTCAGCCAGACCTCGCAGGTGCTGGCGCTGCTGGGCGTGTTCCTCGACGTCGGCATCCAGGGCGGCGTGCCGGCGCCCCTGATGGCCTTCGCCCTGCTGTTCGCCAGCAGCTATTTCTCGGTCATCACGCCCCAGGGCGGCAGCCAGAACGTCATCTTCGTCGGCAGCGGCTATCTCACCCAGCCCGAGCTCTACAGGCTTGGTTTCCTGGTGACCCTGTTTTTCCTCGCCGTGTTCCTGGGTCTGGGGACGGCGTGGATCCTGCTGCTCAGCTGAGCGCCGCTCAGGCCGCTCGGCGCCACGCGCCCGGCGAGGCCCCGAAGGCGCGGCGGAACGTGGCGTTGAAGTGCGACAGGTCGTTGAAGCCGACGCTGAGCGCGATCTGGGTCACCGGCTCGCGGGTGTCGAGCAGCCGGTTGGCGGCGGCGCGCAGGCGCGCGGCGATCAGGTACTGGTGCGGGCTCTCGCCCATCACCGCGCGGAAGCTGCGCACGAAGTGGAAGCGGCTGAGGCCGGCCATCGCGGCCATTTCGCGGAGCGTCAGCGGCTCGTCGTAGGCGGCGTCCAGGTGGCGCGCCACGGCCAGGATCCGGGCCGGCTCGCCCAGCGCGGCGGGCGCCTTGGCCCCGCGGCCGAGGGCGAGCGCGCAGCCCATCAGTTCGAAGACGCCGTCCTCGGAGAGCCCGCCGACCGCCGCGCGGCGGACCTCGGCGTAGAGCGCCGCCGAACGCCTTGAGGGCGGGATCAGCGCCGTTCGGAACGCGGGATCGTCCAGGCCACAGTCGTTCGCGGCCTCCGCCAGGGCGTCGGGATCCATCGCGATCACCGCGCGGCGGTTGCCGGCGGCGTCCAGGTGGCGGCAGCCGAAGGCCTCGCCGGGATTGCCAAAGACGATGGCGCCGGGCGCGCCGGCCCCCCGGCCGTTGTCGGCGTGGTAGTCGAACACGCCCTGGATCACCACGCCCACACAGGGCAGGGCGTAGTGGCGCTCCGCGATCAGTTCGCCCGGCGCGCCGCGGCAGGAGAGTTCGCCGGCGCCATAGATCGAGCTCGCCGACGCCAGCGTCTCGCTTTCGGCGTCGATGCGGAACGGTTCGGCGCGGTGCGCGGCAGCCATGGCGCTTGGGACTCCGTTGGGCGGCCCCGACAGACCACGGCTCGGCCGTGCGCGCAAGAATCCCCAAGCGGAGGCGCCCTCAGGGGGTGAACAATGCCCTGAGTAACGTCACAGGGGCAAAGAATGGTGCGCATCGCGGGCAAGACCGTCGCCGCCATCGCCATGGCGGGCGGCCTCCTGGGCCTTGGCGCGCTGTCGCTGGCCTTTCGGGACTTCGCGCTGCAGTGGGAGCCTGTGCCGAAGTCCCTGCCGGGCCACGACGCCCTGGGCGCGGCGTCCGGCGCGCTGCTGGTCGCGATCGCGCTCATGCTGCTCATCCCCCGCACGCGGGCCCGGGGCCTCCTGGTCGCCGCGGTCTTCCTGGCCTTCTGGTCACTGGTCCTGCATCTGCCGCTGACCCTGCCGAAACCCCTGGAGGTCGGCGGCTGGAACGGGACGGCCGAGCCGCTCGCGATGGCCGGCGGCGCCTTCATCGCCGGCCGAGAGCTCCAGGGTCGTTCGGCCCGCTGGGCGGCCTATGTCATGGGCGCCTGTTTCGTGGTCTTCGGCCTGGCCCACTTCGCCTACGCGAAGTTCACCGCCTCGATGATCCCCGACTGGCTGCCGATGCGCGTGCCGCTGGCCTACGTCACGGGCGCTATCCACGCGCTCACGGGCCTCGCCGTGCTGGCCGGTGTGCAGCGCCGATGGGCGGCCACGATCGAGGCGCTTATGATGAGCTCGTTCGTCCTGCTGGTGCACGCGCCCCGCGTCGCGGCGCATCCGGGCGACCGGCTGGAGCTGACCATGCTCTTCATCGCCATCACCCTCAGTTCGTCGGTCTGGCTGTTCGCGACCTCGCGATCCGTCGATCCGAGGGCGTCACATGGCTGAGCGGTCCTTCGCGCCGCGCGAGTGGGACGCGCCGCCCGTCGCCACCCGGGTGGCCGGCGCGGCCTTTCCCGGCTTCACCGTCGCCCTGATGCGCAACCAGCCGGCGATCTTCGACACCGGCGCCTGGCCCGACCTGCGGCTGATCATGCAGACCTCGACCGCGGCGATCCGCGCCCAGTGCCGCTGCGACGGCCACACGGTCGACCGCATCCAGACCTTCCGCGACTTCGTGATCCAGCCGCCGGCCACGCCCGGGGTCTGGCGCGACTATGGCCCGGCCGAGATGCTGGTGCTCAACATCGCCCCCCGCTACCTGCGCCAGACCGCCGAAGACCTGGGCATGGACCCGGCGCGGGCGCAGTTCACCCCCTGGCTGCACGCGCGCGACCCGCAGATCGAGCACATCGGTCTCGCGCTGAAGGCCGGGCTGGAATCGGTTGACGGGCTGCAGCCGCTGCTGGCCGAGAGCCTGGGCGTGGCGCTGGCCACGCGTCTGCTGGGCCAGTTCGGGTCGGGTTACGAACCCTGCCGCCAGGCCCTGTCGCCCCGCCAGCGCCGCCGCGTGGTCGACTACATCGACGCCCACCTCGACGACGATCTCAGCCTTCGCCAGCTGGCCGCCGTCGCGCGCATGAGCGTGCCGCACTTCACCGTGCTCTTCCGCCGCTCGATGGGCCGCTCGGCCCACCGCTATGTGATCGAGCGCCGCGTGGCGGCCGCCCAGGCCCTGCTGACCGGCGGCGGGATGACCATCGCGCAGGTCGCGCTCGAGACCGGCTTCGCCCACCAGAGCCATCTCAGCCGCTGCATGCGCAAGGTCACCGGCCTGACGCCCGGCGAGATCCTGCGCTGCCGATAAGGGCGGCGGCCCTCGTCGGGGCCGGACCATGGTGGTAGAGCGCTGCAGTCTCAGGCGCCCCGGAGCCGATCGATGGATCCCTCCACCCCGGCGAACTTCGCCCGCGATGGCGCGGTGCTCATCGAGGACTTTCTCGATGCCGGACAGCTGTCGCGCTGCCGCGCCGCCTACGACTGGAGCATCGCCAATCCCGGCCCGAACGCCCAGACGCTCTTTCGCGGAACCAACCAGGAGCATCACGTCGACAACGCCAACCCGCGCGCGGCGGAGCGGCTGAGGACCCTCGTGAAATCCATCCCGTTCGGCGACCTGTTCGCTGAGCTGTGGGGCTCTCGCAACGTCTGGTACTTCGCCGAGGAGGTGTTCCTGAAGGAAGGCGCCAGGGGCGGGCGCACCCCGTGGCACCAGGACACCTCGTACATGCCGTGGGGCGGGGCGCACTGGGCGAACGCATGGATCTCCTTCGAGGCGGTCCCGCGGTCCAACGCGCTTGAGATCGTCAGGGGGTCGCATCGCGGCGTCCGCTACGACGGCAGCGACTTCCAGGACCCGGACGATCCCACGGCGCCGCTGCACGGCGGCGACGCGTTGCCGCGACTGCCGGACATAGAGGCCGAGCGGGCGCGCAACCCGGACACCTACGACGTGCTGTCGTGGGCCAGCCGCCCGGGCGACGTCGTCGTGCTGCATCCGGGCGCGCTCCACGGCGGGGCGCCCGTCGACGCGGCCTTCCCGGATCGGCATACGCTCGTGCTGCGGTTTTTCGGCGACGACGCGCGCTTCCGCGCCTTGCCCGGGAAAAGTCTCGCCGGATACGAAGCGGCGGGCGCGCTTTTCCTCGAGGAGATCAATCATTTGCGGGAAGGGGACCTCTTCCGGGCGCCGTGCTTCGAGCAATTGCGCTGATGTCTCCGCCACCGTCGGTTGAGCGGCCTTGCCCTTCGTGACGTAACGTCGATAGGTTCGCCGCCGCAACCAAGGGTCGGCGCTTGATGACCGACGTCTTTGTCTCATACGCCCGTTCCACCGAGGCCGAGGCGGGTCAGATCGCAGAGGCGCTCGGCCTGCTGGGCTACCAGGTCTGGCGCGACGCCCAGCTTCCCGCCCACCGGGACTACTCCGAGGTGATCGAGGAGCGGCTTCGGGCCGCCAAGGCGGTCGTTGTCGTCTGGTCGGAGGAGGCCGCCAAATCCCAGTGGGTCCGGGCGGAGGCGGATGTGGCGCGCCTCGCCGGCACCCTCGTGCAGGTCAGCCTCGACGGCTCGACGCCGCCGCTGCCGTTCAACCAGATCCAGTGCGCCGACCTGCGCGGCTGGGCGGGCGAGGCGGATGCGCCCGGCTGGCGCAAGCTGGTGGAGAGCGTCGCCGCCCTGGCCACCGCCGAGGGCGGCCCCGAGCACGCCAGGCCTCTGCCGCTCGCGCCGCCGCTCTCCGCCAGGCCCTCGATCGCGGTGATGCCGTTCCTGAATCTCAGCCAGGATCCGGACCAGGAATACTTCGCCGACGCGATCACCGAGGACATCATCACCGCGCTCTCGCGCTGGCGCCTGTTCTTCGTCATCGCCCGCAATTCGACCTTTGTTTACAAGAACCTCCCGGTGGACGTCCGCAAGGTGGGCGCCGAGCTTGCGGTGCGCTACGTGCTCGAGGGCAGCGTGCGACGGGTCGCCAACCGCGTGCGCATCACCGTCCAGCTCATCGACGCCTCCACCGGCGGCCACATCTGGGCCGACCGGTTCGACCGCGAGCTGATCGATCTGCTCGAACTGCAGGACGAAATCACCGCGCAGGTGGTCCACGCCATCGAGCCGGCCATGCTGCAAAGCGAGAACTTCAAGATCGCGCGCAAGGCGCTGAAGAACTACTCGGCCCTCGACTGCTTCCAGCGCGGCATGTGGCACTTCAACAAGATGTCCGCCGACAGCTATGGGCCGTCGCTCGACATGTTCCGCGAGGCGATCGCCCGCGATCCCCAGCTGGCCCTGGGCTACATCGGGCTCGCCAGGGCGCTCTATGCGGGCGCGACCGTGTACGGCTGGTCGAAGGATCCCGACGAGGATCTCAAGCTGTCCTATGAGGCGGCGCAGAAGGCGATCGAGCTCGATCCGGACGATGCCCACGCCTACCTGGCCGCGTCCGGCGCCGCGCTCTACCTCGGCCGCCATCACGAGGCCCTCGCCCTGGCGCAGAAGGCGATCGCGCTCAACCCGAACTTCTCGTACTGCCAGCTGCGCCTGGCCCATGTGCTGACCTATTCAGGCCGGCCCGAGGAGGCGATCCCATTGATCGAGCAAAGCCTCACGCAGAGCCCGTTCGATTCCCAGCTGGGCTCCATGCACGGCAGCCTGGCCCTCGCCCACTACCAGGCGCGCCACTACGAGGAGGCCGAGGCGCAGGCCCGCAAGGCGATCGAACCCGATTTCCGCATCAGCTACGCCGTCCTGGCCGCCGCGCTCGCCCGCCAGGACCGGCTGGACGAGGCGCGCGCGGCGTTCCCCGCGCAGCTTCTCGAGCTCGCCGCCCGGGACTCACCGCGCCTGGCCACCTTCGTTCGGGACAGCGACCGCGATCACTTGCTGGGCGGGCTCATGCTGGCCGGCGTCGGCCTCGCGCCGCAGGCCCAGGCGGCGCCCCAAGGCGGCGCCTAGAGGTCAGACCAGTCCCTCCCGCATCTGCTCGGCCCGCGCGTCGCCCGGCGGGTAGCGGCTCTGGCACAGGACGGTGATGGCGCAAGGCGCCTCCCAGACCGTGATCCCGGCCTCGTAGGCCGGCGCCCAGGCGAAGGTGATGGATATCGGCGGATCATTGGTCAGGGCGTAGTAGATCACGCTCCGCAGCGTTTCGCGGACGGCGCCGGGCAGACTGTCGAGGTAGTACTGGAACGCGTCACCCACGTTGCGCGCGACGCCGGACAGCACGCGGACCTCGAGCGGCCGCCCCGGCGCGAAGGCGTCGGCATTCTCTGCGAACCCTTCGATCCGGTCGTGGTCGAACTCACGGTTAAGCCGACGGATGACTGAGACTAGCGCGACCATGGCATCGCCTCCGGTACGCGCCCGCGGTGGGCGCCGCGACAAGCGGCTACCAGGCGACCAGCTTAGTCAAGGTTGTCGGGCCGGGTGTTCCGGGTCTCCGTCAGGGCAATCAGTAAAATCCCGGTACTGCAGAAGTAATACTGCGTAGATGGGGAACCGGAGTTGTCCCCGGCATTCAAAGCTTCACCGCGATCATTCGAGCGCAGTTTGGCGGATATGGCGGTTCTGCGAGCGAGGGGAGAGGCCGCCGGCGAGTCGCCTGGCTGGACCGTCTCGATGGCTCCCGGAGCAGGACTCGAACCTGCGACAAGTCGGTTAACAGCCGACTGCTCTACCAGCTGAGCTATCCGGGATCAGGCCGTCGAGGGCCGGGCGTATACGCTGCCCCGCCTAGCCATGCAACCCGGGCGGATCGCCGCAATTGGGGCCCGGGGGAGAAAAAAGCCCGGCGCGAACGCCGGGCTGGAAAAGTCAGTGATGGTGGGGTGTCTTCAAGGAAGACAATGCGAGGTTGGACTCGCGTGGTTAAAGGACGATTAACGCTGAAGCGGCGCTGTAAGCCGCTCGTAACGCCGAGCTTCCACGCGCCGCATTGGACAGGCCCCGCCGATGCGATAGCCATGGGCGAGACATAGCGTTTGGGGCCTCGGGCGAGGCCCGCGATTCGAAAGGCCGCGCGGGGATGCGCATCCATTTTACCGGTGTCGCCGGGGCGGGCATGAGCGCCGCGGCCCTGATGATGCGCGAGGCCGGCCACCAGGTCTCCGGGTCCGACGAGGACGTCTTCCCGCCGATGTCGACCTACGTGGAGTCCCTCGGCTTCCCGTTCCATCGCCGGTTCGCCGCGGAGAACCTGCCGGCCGACCTCGACATGCTGGTGCAGGGAACCTCTGCCAAGCTGGGCGGGGAGGGCAATCCCGAGGTCGCCGAGGCGCGCGGCCGCGCCCTGCCGGTCACCAGCTTCCCGGAGATGGTGGGGCAGGCGACCGCCGGGCGGCTGAACACCGTGGTGGCGGGCTCGTTCGGCAAGTCCACCTGCACGGCGCTCACCGCCCACGTGCTGCGGTCCTGCGGCGTCGACGCCGGCTGGATGGTGGGCGCGATCTCGCCCTCGCTGCCCGACACCGGCCATTGGGGCGCCGCCCCGCAGATGATCGTGGAGGGCGACGAATATGTCGTCAGCCAGACCGATCACCGCTCGAAGTTCGTGCTCTACCATCCGCGGGATGTGCTCCTGACCTCGCTGGTCCACGACCACGTCAACGTCTTCCCCACATTCGCCGACTACGAGGCGCCGTTCCGCGAGCTGCTGGCGTTGCTGCCGCCCGACGGCCTGCTGGTCGCCCGCCACAGCCCTCCGATCCGCGCCATCGCCGACGCCGCCCGCTGCCGGGTCGTCTGGTACGACACCGCCAGGGTCGAAGGCGGCCCAAACGGAGGATGGTGGGCCGACGAGATCGTCTATGGCGAGGTCAGCCGCTTCGTCCTGGTCCGCCCCGACGGCGGCCGGCTGCCGCTGGCGACGACGCTGCTCGGCGAGCACAACATCGAGAATATCGTCGGCGTCGCCGCCTACCTGCTGGAGCGCGGCCTGGTCAGCGAGGCGGGCCTCGCCGCCGCCATCGCGAGTTTCGCGGGCATCCGCCGCCGCCTCGACCGCCTCACCACCGTCTCGCAGGTCCCGGTCATCGAGGGCTTCGGCTCATCCTACGAAAAGGCCCGCTCGGCCATCGAGGCCCTGCTGCTGCACTATCCGCATCGGCCGCTCACCGTGGTCTTTGAGCCGCACACCTTCTCCTGGCGCAGCCGCGACGCGCTTCCCTGGTACGACACCGTTTTCGAAGGCGTCGCCCGCGTCCTGATGATCCCGCCGCCGACCCACGGCGCGGCCACGCACCACCAGTCGACCTACGACGAGATCCTGGCCCGCGCCGCGGCCGCCGGCGTCGCTGTCGAGCCCGCGCCCACCGCCGAGGCCGCCACCGCCGCGCTCAGCGGCCTCCACGGCGACGAGGTCGTCCTGCTGCTGTCCTCCGGCCCGCTGCTGGGCCTCCCCGAGACCCTCCCGCCGGTTTTCGACCGTCTCTACGCAGCGGCCGCGGCGGCCTAGCCGACCACGTAGACCTGCGCCTCGACCGGCCCGTCCGGCGTCAGCACCTCAGTCGTCACGCGTCGGTAGTCCTGGCCCTCGAAGCGGTCCAGGCGCGCCCAGTGGGCCGGCAGGTCGGGCGAGGTGAAGACCTGCACCGCCACCTCGCCGCCGTCCGGGCGGAGCACCAGGCCCGGAAAGCCGCCGGCCGTTCCGAAGCCCCGCGAATTGCGCTCGCCGCGCAGCACGCCCGCGCTCCACGCGCCGGTCAGGCCCGCGAGTTGATGGTGGTTGCTTCCGCCCGGCGCCAGCGATCCGTAGACCGCCAGCCGGTGTTCGGGGCCAGGCTCCATGCGCCGCCTACCGCGGCGCCGGGATCGGCTGGATGTACTCGTCCTCGCCGTGCTGCTGGTCGGCGCGCGCCGTCAGCGCCCGCTCGTTCTCCGTCGGCCGGTCGGTCTGGCGGTAGTCGACGTCGGCCCAGGTGAGGTTCTGGTATTCCTTCCGCTTCGGCCCCAGGTAGCCGAACAAGTAGGCGGCCACCTTGCGCATCTGGATCTCCTCCGAGCCCTCGGTGATCCGGTAGCGTCGGTGGTGGCGGTAGATGTGCTCGAAGGGCTTGTGGCGCGAATAGCCGATGCCGCCGTGTGTCTGCATGGCCCGGTCGGCCGCCTCGCAGACCAGCCGGTTGCCCCAGTAGTTGCACATCGAGACCTTGTCCGAGATCGTCCGCTCGATCTCCTTGTGGTCCATCTTGTCCATCTGCCAGGCGGTCTTGCGGATCAGCAGGCGCAGCGCCTCGGCCTGGGTGGCCAGCTCCACCAGCGGCCACTGGATCGCCTGGTTCTCGCTGAGCGCCTTGCCGAACGGCTTGCGCATCCGCGCGTACTTCACGCTCTCCTCGATGCAGTAGACCGCCGCCCCCAATGAGGACGCCGCCTGGCGGATGCGGTTCTGGTGCACGAAGCTCTGGCCCAGCGCCAGACCGCCGCCGATCTGGCCCCAGTAGCTGTCCTCCGGGATCCAGACGTTGGTCAGGCTCACCCGCGGGTGGTCCGTCGGCATGTTGAACGTCCAGAGGTACTCCTCGACCTTCACCCCGGGGGTGTCGGCCGGCACGATGAAGCACGTGATGCCCGCCGCGTCGCCGTCCTCGCCCGAGGTCCGGGCGTAGGTCATGATGTAGTTCGCCACGTGCATGCCCGTGGTCCACATCTTTTCGCCGTTGATCAGCCACCCGGGCTGGCCGTCCTTCTCGTGCGGGACCGCACGGGTCTCCATGAAGGTCGCGTCGGAGCCGTGGTAAGGCTCGGTCAGGCCGAAGCCCGTGCGCATCTGGCCGGCCAACAGCTTGTCGCCGTCGCGCTCGTACTGGGCGTTGGTGGCGAACTCCTTGAACATCAGGATGAAGGGGTTGTTGCCGACGATCGAGTGCTCGGTCTGCAGGTCGTTGTGCAGGCCCAGCCCCTTGGCCGCCAGGTGCTCGCGGATCACCGCCAGCCAGAGCTGGCTGCCGCCCTTGCCGCCCTGTTCCTTGGGCCAGCCGAAGCGCAGGTGCCCGGCCGCGTCGGCGCGCTTGCGCGCCTCGGCCAGCAAGAGCTCCCATTCCCGCTTGGGCAGGCCGCCCTTTTCCCAGTCGGTCCGCTCGTACTCGCGCCGGTGATCGAAGAAGCGGATGTTGTCGTCCTGTTGCTCCAGCGGCTTGATTTCGCGCTCGATGAACGCGTCCAGCTCGGCGAGATAGTCGACGAGGTCCTGGGGCAGGTCGAAATCCATGGCTTCCTCCGGCGCTCTTTCATCGGGCGCTTGACGCTGGGTTCGGGATTTACAAGCAGGCCTGCGGCCCGCCAGAGATGCAGCTTAGAACAAGTTTTCGGTTCCGTCGGGTCATGACCATCGATGTTCGCGAGCAACTGCCGAAGCTGGCCCGCCGCCTGGCCGGGGAGGGCGCGAGCGTGGCTGCCGCCCAGCGCCTGTCGGGCGGCGCCAGCATGGAGATGTGGTCGTTCTCCATCGAAGGGCCGAACGGCCGCGAGGACCTGATCCTGCGCCACCGCGCCGCGCCGTTCGACCCTGAAACCGCCCGCTCCGTCACCCTGGCGACCGAGGCGGCCCTGATCGTCGCCTGCGGGAAGAACGGCGCGATCGTCCCGCCGGTGCGCCACGTCTGCGACGACGCCGACGGCCTGGGCGAGGCCTATGTCATGGTCGCGGTGCCGGGCGAAACGCTGGGCCGCAAGATCGTGTCCGACGCCCGCTTCGACGCCGTCCGCGGCGACCTCGCCCGCCAGTGCGGTGCGGCCCTCGTGCCGATCCACGCGACCCCGCCGCCGCCCGAGCTGAACCTGCGGTTCTCCGACGCCGAGGGCGAGCTCAACCGCTACTGGGAGTCCTACGTCGCCAGCGGGGCCCAGCGGCCGATCCTGGAGCTCGCGTTCCAGTACCTGCGCCAGCGCATCCCGCCGCCCGCCCCGCCGATCCTCCTTCACGGCGACTTCCGGAACGGCAACATCATGTTCCATCCGGATCAGGGCGTCGCCGCGGTGCTGGACTGGGAGCTGGCCCACGTGGGCGACCCGGCCGAGGACATGGGCTGGATCTGCACCAACTCCTGGCGCTTCGGCCGGCCCGACCGGCCCGTCGGCGGCTTCGGCGACTACGCCGACCTGCTGGCTGGGTACGAGGCCGCCGGCGGCAAGCCCATCGAGCTCTCCCGCGTGCGGTTCTGGCAGATGCTGGGCTCGCTGCGCTGGGGCGTCATGTGCCTGGGCATGTATCTGAGCTGGTCCAGCGGCCTGACCAATTCCGTGGAGCGCCCGATGATCGGCCGCCGCGTTTCCGAGACCGAGGCCGACCTGGTGCTCCTGCTGGAGGAAGGCCTGTGATCACGCACCCGAAGACCGAGGAACTGGCCAAGGCCGTCGCCGGCTGGATCGACGAGATCCGGCCCGGCCTCGATCCGCGCAACGCCTTCCTGGCGCGGGTGGCCGTGAACATCCTGGGTGTGATCCAGCGCGAGCTGACGCAGGGCCCCGCGGCTGAGGCGCGGGCGCTGGACGGCATGGCTGGCGTGCTCGGCCATCCGGGCGAATTCGCGGCGCTGAACGCCGAGCTCTGCGAGCGCATCCGCGCCGGCGAGTTCACCGTCGAGACGCCGGGCCTGCTGGCCGTCCTGACCACCATGGCCAAAGACCAGGTCGCCATCGACCAGCCAAACTACAAGCCGGAGGGGACGCCTCCTCCCGGGCCCTAGTGGCGCGACCCAGCGCCATACTGCTGCCGGTTTGCGCGGTGGTCGCCGCCATGGCCGCGTTCCAGGTCAGCGCGGCGTTCGCCAAAACCCTGTTCCCGGTGATGGGCGCCGACGGCGCAGCCGCGCTGCGTCTCGGCCTCGGGGCCCTGATGCTGCTGGCCTTCACCCGGCCCTGGCGGAACTGGCCCCGCGGCGGCCCCTGGCTCGCGCTGCTCGGCCTGGGGGTCTCCGTCGCGGCCGCGGTCTTCCTGTTCTACGCAGCCCTGTCGCGACTGCCGCAGGGTATCGCCATCGCCCTGCAGTTCCTGGGTCCGCTCGGCGTCGCGCTGTTCGGCTCGCGCCGTCCACGCGACATCGTCTGGGCCGTCCTCGGCGCGGCGGGTGTCTGGCTGCTGGTCGGCCGCGACGGCGGGCCGGGACGCCTCGACCTGCTGGGCGTCGCCTACGCGCTGGGCGCGGCGGCGGGCTGGGCGGGCTACATCCTCTGCGGCAAGGCGGCCGGGACGGCCTACGGAAACCGCGCCGCCACCGTCTCCACGGCGATCGCCGCCGTCCTCGTCCTGCCGATCGGCGCAGCCCACGCGGGTCCGGCCATGCTGACCCCGCAGCTTCTGCCGCTGGCGGCCGCCGTGGCGTTCTTCTCGACGGTGATCCCGTTCTCGCTGGAGCTCTACGCCATGGCCCGCATGCCCTCGCGGACCTTCGCGGTGCTGACCAGCCTGGAGCCGGCGTTCGGGGCCGTGTCCGGCCTGGTGCTGCTGCATGAGCAACTGGCCTTGGGCCAGGTCGGCGGCATCGCCGCGGTCATCGCCGCCGCGGCCGGCGCGGCGTGGTCCGGCGCCCAGGCCGTGGCGGCGCCGCCGGTTGAGTGATCCGCGCCGTCGGCCGGCGCCTAAGCCGCCTCCAGCACGCGAATGATCTGGCTCTCGTCCTCGTTCCAGAGGATCGAGACGTTGGCCGCGCGCTGGGCCAGCTTGCCGAGCGCCTTCTTCACCTCCGGCTGACGCAGGCGCTTCTGGGAGAGCCGCAGCAGGGTGCGGCCCGCGCCCTGGTCCTGTTCCTCGTCATGGAAGCGCAGCACCGCGTCGACCACCGTGCCGGGGAGGGCAGGGCGCTCGTAGGCGGCGGTTTCGATCGGGGCCGGGGTCAGGCGGGGGCGGAAGCGACGGTAGGCCATCTCGGTTGAACTCCGTGGGGGTCTCGATGGCTTCACCTTTTGATCGCCGCTAACGTCAGAATCGGACGTAGGGTTCCTCCGGCCGTTCCGCGGCGGATTTCGAGGTCGGTTCATGAGGCACGAGAAGGCCGGCCAGCTGCTGGAGCTGGCCCGGATGCTGGCGGCGACCGCCGAGGGCCTCACCCTCGACGAGATGGCCGAGCGGCTAGGGGTCGGACGGCGCACGGCCGAGCGCATGCGCGACGCGATCCGCGATGTCTTCCCGCAGCTGGAGGAGGTGGACGACCCGCCCAGCAAGCGCTTCCGCATCCCCGCCGGCCTCGACGGCCTCTTCCAGGCGCCCGACGCCGGCGAGCTTGCGGCGCTGTCGGCCGCCGCCGAGCTTTTCGCCCAGCAGGGCGCGACCGCGCGCGCGGCGGCGCTGAAGTCGCTGGAGCGCAAGGTGCTGTCGGCCACCCGCGCCGCCGCGCGCCGGCGCCTCGCGCCCGACCTGGAGGCCTTGCTGCAGGCCGAGACCATCGCTGTCCAGGCGGGCCCGCGCCCGTTCGAGGACGAGGCGGTGCTGTCGACGGTCCGCGAGGCGCTGCTCTCCATGCGAACCCTGCGCTTCCGCTACGAGGGCGGCTCGGCGCCCGGCCGGGTGCGCGAGGTGACGCCCTATGGCCTGCTGTTCGGCCGCTCCAACTACCTGGTGGCGGACGAAGGCGCGGGGCCCCGCAACTGGCGGCTGGACCGCATCGCCGACGTCGAGGCGCTGGACCGGCCCGCCGCGAGACCGGAGGGCTTCTCGCTGCAGGACTACGCCGACGAGAGCTTCGGGATCTTCCACGACGACACCGAGGACGTGGTCCTGCACGTCCGCCCGGCCGGCCGGGAGGACGCGCTGCGCTGGCGCTTCCACGCCAACCAGACGGTCGAGCCGCGGGACGACGGCTCGGTGATCGTCCGCTTCCGGGCCAGCGGGATGCTGGAGCTGGCCTGGCACCTCTTTACTTGGGGCGACAAGATCGAGGTGGTCGCACCGGAAACGCTCCGGGAGACCCTCGCCGGGCAGATCGAGATCGCCCGCCGGACCCATACGACCGGACCTGTCGTAGCTGACGACTAGGCCTTTTCGTCG
>Ga0068865_100001280_pt1 | contig 14644 bp, 14 predicted proteins | sample KBSMisM12_FD_75293 | JGI IMG/M metagenome (GOLD analysis project Ga0068865, IMG submission 75293) | Miscanthus rhizosphere microbial communities from Kellogg Biological Station, Michigan, USA - KBS Miscanthus M1-2 | ecosystem: Host-associated > Plants > Roots > Rhizosphere > Soil ...
CCGTACTCGGTGTTGTAGCCGGCGACGAGCTCGGCGTCGGCCTCGGGGAGGTCGAAGGGCGGGCGGTTCGTCTCCGCGAAGCCGGCGACCATGAAGATCAGAAAGCCGACGAACTGCGGGATCACGTACCAGATCGAGTCGGCCTGGGCATTGGCGATGTCGACGAGGCTGAGCGAGCCGGCCATCATGATCACGCCGAGCAGCGCCAGCCCCATCGAGATCTCGTAGCTGATCAGCTGGGCGGCGGACCGCATCGCCCCCATGAAGCTGTACTTCGAGCCGGATGCCCAGCCGCCGAGGAGGAGGCCGTAGAAGGAGATCGAGCCGAAGGCGAACGCGTAGAGGATCCCGATCGAGACGTCGATCCCGTAGAGGCCGACGTTGCCGTCGGCGACGTCGCCGAACGGGATGATCGCCAGCGTCGCGGTGGCGCTGAGGATGACCAGCGCCGGCGCGATCGCCCAGAGGACCGGCACCGCGGCCTCGGGCTTGTAGGCCTCCTTGCTGAGCAGCTTGACGACGTCGGCGAGCGGCTGGAACAACCCCTTCGGGCCGACCCGGTTCGGGCCGTAGCGGGCCTGGAAGCGGCCGAGCAGCTTCCGCTCGAGGAGCAGGATCATCGGCACGATGCCGAGGATCACGGCGAAGATGACGAGCGACTTGACGACCATGATCCAGCTCGCCTCGGCGAACCCGACGTCGGCCGCTACCACGAGACGGGCTCCCGCTTGGTGACGACCAGCGACGGGGCCGACGGTCCGGGCCGCTCCGCGCCATCGGCGTCCCCATCCGGCGGCTCCGCTGCGGGCTCGGGCTCGGGCTCCGGCTCCGGCGCGGGGGCGACGTCGATGCTCTTGGCACCGGCGAGGGCGCCGGCGGGGTCGGTCGCAGTCCCCCGGGTCAGGAACGCCGTTCCGGCCAGCATCCGCTCACGGAGGCCGACCGTGGCGGTGAGCGAGCGGCCGTCGGCGCTGACCTCGACCCGCTGACCGTGCTCGAGGCCGAGCCGCTCCGCGTCATCGGGCCCGAGCTCGAGCGTCTGCCCGACCGCCAGGAATCGCAGCGCCGGGTTGTCCTCGGCCACGTGGTCGGCCCAGAGGTCTGCGTAGGTCCCGAGCCGCAGCTTTCCGTCGGTCGCCGGGGCCGGAGGCGGAGGCGGCTCGGCGGCATCGAGCTCACCGGCCGGCGCGAGCCCGTGGCGGTCCTGCCAGCGCAGTCCCATCCCGCCGATGTCGTCGACGGTGATCCCGGCGTAGAACGGCACCTCTGCGGCGATCAGGTCGAAGACCTCGCCCGCCGTCCCCGCGCCGGGATCGTCGCCGAGCCGTCCCGACAGCTCGCTGAGCGCCTGCCAGACGGGGCGAACCGCGCCGGGGCGGGGGACCGAGGGGCGCACGCGCTGCAGGCGGCCGTCCGGGTGGGTCAGCGTCCCCTCCTTCTCGGCGTGGCTCTCGGCCGGCAGGTGCACGTTCGCGGCACGGCCGGATTCGCCGGGGAGCATCGAGATGTCGAGCGTGAACTTCGCGGCGCTGAGCGCCCGCTTCCAGCCCTCGGGATCGTCGAAGTCGCGGACCGGGTCGACGTCGGCGAGGATCACGGCGTCGAGCTCGCCCGCCTCGAGTGCAGCGCGAATCTCGTCCGCGGAGCGGCCCGGCTCGGTCGCGGCATAGCCGGGACCGGACTCCTCGGCGCAGCCGACCTCGCGGAGGCCGCGGCCGTTCGTCGCCGCGGGGATCTCGTAGAGCCCGGCGCCCTCTCTGCCGTCGAGGCCGAGGACGTCGGCGAGGCCGAGCAGCGCCTCGGCGACCTGCTCGCGATCGCCGCCGGCGAGGATCCCCTCGCCCCAGACGATCACAACCGGCCCGCCGTCGCGGAGCGCGTCGGCGAAGCCGGCAGCGTCGGAGTCGGGGTCGCCGGACGCGATCGCCGCGCGCAGGCCCTCGATGAAGTCGAGCGCCTCCCCGGGCGCGTAGCGCTGCGCCTCGATGCAGCCGGCCGAGCCGATCGCGGCGCCGCCGTCGAGGGCGGTCGGGCGCTCGGTCGCGACGAGCAGCTTCGCGCCGTTGCGGCGGACCGCCTTGCGGATCCGCAACTCGACGATCGGCATCTCGTTCATCGGGTCGCAGCCGAGGACGAGGATCGCGCCGGCGTCGTCGATGTCGGCGGTGGCGACGGCGAGGTCGGGGGATGCGAGCCGGGTCCGGGCCGCGCGGCCGAGCCCGCGGCGGGCGGTCGAGGCGACGTCCTGAGAGCCGAGCACGCCGCGGACGAGCCGCTGGATCAGCCATCCCTCCTCGTTCGACGTGCCGCCGCCGACGATCGCTGCGGTGCGGCCGATCGCCGGGGCGAGGCCGCGGGCAGCCGTCTCGAGCGCCTCCTCCCAGCTCGCCGGCTCGAGGCTGCCGCCGCCGCCGACCCGCGGCGTCAGCGGCCGGTCGGGGCTGGAGAGCATCTGATAGCCGAACCGGCCCTTGTCGCAGAGCCAGCCGTCGTCGACCTGCTCGTTGTCGCGAGCGAGGACGCGGACGACCTTCTCGTCGCGGACGGTGAACTTGACGTTGCACTGGCTCGGGCAGAGCGTGCAGACCGACCCTGCGTCCTCGATGTCCCACGGCCGGGCGCGGAAGCGGTACGACTGCGAGGTCAGAGCGCCAACCGGGCAGAGCTCGATGATGTTGCCGTGGAACGGGCCGATGTAGGGCCGGTCCTCATGGGTCCCGACGTAGGACCGGTCGCCGCGCTCGAGGAGCTGGAGCTGCTCGTCCTCGGAGACCTCCTGGCTGAAGCGGACGCAGCGGTAGCACATGATGCAGCGCTCGCGGTCGATCCTGATCAGCGGCGAGAGCGGGATCGGCTTCTGGAAATGGCGCTTCGGATCGGTGACACGGCTCTTGCCGGCGCCCCAGCCCAGCGCGATGTCCTGAAGCGGGCACTCGCCGCCCTTGTCGCAGACCGGGCAGTCGAGCGGGTGGTTGACGAGCAGGAACTCGACGATCGCGTTCTGGGCCTCCTTGACGCGGTCGTTCTGCGTGTAGACGACCATCCCGTCGCGGACCGGGGTCGAGCACGAGGTCTGCAGTTTCGGGATCCCCTCGATCTCGACCAGGCACATCCGGCAGGCGCCGACCGGGTCGCCGAGCTTCGGCTCGTAGCAGAAGACCGGGATCTCGACGTCGCCGTGCTTGGCGGCATCGACCAGCATCGTCCCCTCGGACGTGTCGATCTCGACGCCGTCGACGACGATCGTGATCGGCTTCGCGTCCCCGCTCACGCGCCGACTCCCGCGGGGGTCATCACTGCCGGCTCGACGTCGAGCGCGGCCGCGCCGGCCTCGCGGGCCCGGGCGATCGTCTCCTCGAACTCGCCGCGCCAGCGGCGGACCATCGCGCCGACCGGCATCGCCATCGAGTCGCCGAGGACGCAGAGGCAATTGCCGATGATGTTCTCCTGGACCGAAGCGATGATGTCGAGGTCCATCGGCGTCGCCTCGCCGCGGACGACGCGTTCGAGCATCTTCACCGTCCAGTTCGTCCCCTCCCGGCAGGGGGTGCACTTGCCACACGACTCGTGCCGGTAGAAGCGCGCCGTGCGCAGCGCCATCTCCGGGATCGAGACGGTGTCGTCGGCGACGATGATCGATCCCGAGCCGAGCATCGAGCCGGCCTCGGCGAGCGCCTCGAACGAGTAGGGAACGTCGAGCTCCTCGGGACCGAGGACCGGAGCCGACGACCCGCCCGGGTACCAGGCCTTGAGCTCGCGTCCGTCGGGCGGTCCGCCGGCGAGTCCGAAGATGATGTCGCGGGCGGGGATCCCGAGCTCGATCTCGTAGTTGCCGGGACGTTGCACGCAGCCCGACACGGAGACCACCTTCGTCCCGGTCGACTGCTCGGTCCCAAAGCTCTTGAACCAATCGGGGCCGCGGTTGACGATGTTGGGGAGGTTGCTGAGCGTTTCGACGTTGTTGATCAGCGTCGGGCCGCCGTAGAGGCCCTGGATGGCCGGGAACGGCGGCTTCAGACGCGGATTGCCCCGCTTGCCCTCGAGCGAGTCGAGCAGGGCGGTCTCCTCGCCGCAGATGTAGGCGCCGGCGCCGCGATGAACGACGATGTCCACGTCGACCTTGGTCCCGAGGACGCCGGCGCCGAGATAGCCGGCTTCGTAGGCCTCCGCGACGGCCGCATCGAGCCGGTCGGCGACTTCCGCGTACTCGCCGCGGATGAAGATGAAGGCCCGCGTCGCGCCCGCCGCCATCGCCCCGATCGCGACGCCCTCGACGAGCTGGTGCGGGTTCTTGAACATCAGCTCGCGGTCCTTGAAGGCACCGGGCTCGGACTCGTCGGCGTTGCAGCACAGGTACTTGTCCATGTCGCCCTGCGGCAGGAAGCTCGCCTTCTTGCCCATCGAGAAGCCGGCGCCGCCGCGCCCGCGCAGGCCCGACGCCTCGAACTCGCTGACCAGCTCTCCGGGCTCGCAGTCGCGGAACGCGCGCTTCAGCGCCGTGTATCCGCCGAGCTGCTCGTAGGTCTCGATCCGGTGCAGTCCGGGTTCGTCGATGTGGCGGAGCAGGACCCTGGTCTCGAGCTGTTCACCCGCTGTCGGCACCTCGCGAAACCTACCGGAACGCGCCTCCGGCGCCACTTGGTGCGAATCGGCGCTATCCCGCAGCGCCATGGGCTATCCGGCGCGTCGGCCGGGCCCTGTCCTCGGCAGCCGGGAGGCGAGGTCGGCGGTCAGCTCCGCCCGGTCCCGGGTAAGGCGGCGGTGGGTGACGCGCAGGAACGGGATGCCGGCCCGCAGGAGCCTCGCGTCGCGGGCCCGGTCGCGCTCCTGTGCCTGCCAGCCGGCGTGAAACCGGCGGCTGTCGAGCTCGACGACGAAGTTGTGTTCGGGCCACCAGCAATCGACCTCGCGACCGGCGACGAGCACGTTGGTCTGCGGCTGCGGAAAGCCCTGCTCGGCGATGAAGCGCTGAAAGAGGCGCTCGAGCCCTGTGTTGGCGCCGAGCACCGGAAGGTAATCGTCGAGGAGGCGATTGAGCGGGGCCAGCCCGCGCCGGCCGGGGTTGCGATCCATGCACGCCCTGACCGCAGCGAGGTCGAGCGCCTCGCGGCGGTCGGCCTCCTCGGCGATCGCCTCCAGCCGGTGGAAGGGCTCGGTCTCCGCGAGATCGAGGAAGGTGCGGGGGAGGCTGGTGACCGGCAGTCCATCGATCCGCTCCACATCGGCAGGATGAAGCCGGCGGACGCGATGGACGGTGACGCCGATGAGCCGGCGGCCCGAGCGCCTCGCCGTGGTGATGTGGACGCCGTTCCGCTCCCTCGCCAGCTCGCGCTTGGCCGCGGAGCTGAGATGGCTCAGAACGGGGTCGGGACGAGTGGCGAGCAGCGCTGCGTACCAGCGGCCATGCTCGACCGGTGGCTGGGAGCCGACCACATAGACCTGAGGGTGGATGAGGTGTAGACGGCCGCACTCGAGGCGATAGCGGATGGCAGGCGGGCTGAATCCGATCCTGAGCAGTTGATCGCGGGCGATCACCCCGTACTGCCTGCGGGCCAGGAGCGCCAGACGGTTCTCCCGCTCGACCGGACCTGGGTCGCTGCGGTGATGCTCTACGTGATCTGAGCGACCCACGTCGGACATGCGCCCGAGGGTGGCGCATGAAAGCGCGCGCGTGGGGCACGCAATGCCACCGTCTCAGCCGATTTCGTGACGAAGCGCCCGCAGGCGAGCGGCTCAGCCCGCGCCCGCCACCCGCGGGTCGGGCTCGCCGTCGGGGCCGCCGGCGAGCGGGCGGATCGCCATCGCCTTGCCGGCGAGGACCTCGTCGCCGCTGTTGAGGGCTTCGATCGCCGCAGCGGCATCCTCGCCGTCGAGCGGGCCGTAGAAGCGCTCGTCGATCGACGCCATCGGGGCGAGGTCGCAGGCGCCGAGACACTCGAAGCCGCTGACGTAGACCTCGCCGTCGGCGGAGACCGCACCGCCGTGGCCGGCCGCGTGGCGGTCGGCGCCGGCCGCGGCGCAGAAGGAGTCGAGCAGCTCGTCGCCGCCGCGCATCCAGCAGGAGATGTTCGTGCAGACGAGGACGCGGTGGTGGCCGGCCGGCTCGAGGTGGAAGAGGTCGTAGAAGCTCGCGACCGACTCGAGGTAGGCGGCGGTGACGCCCATCACCGCGGCGCCCTGGCGGATCCCCTCGGGGGTGCACCAGCCGTAGCGGCGCTGGATCGCGAACAGGGTCGGGATCGAGGCCGAGCGCACCTGCGGGTAGCGGGCGATGATCTCCTCGATCTCCTCCCGGAGGTCGTCGGGAACGTCGACCTCGTGGGCGGCCGGCACCTGGACGGCGGCCGACTCCTCGACGCCGGGATGGGCGGCGGCCTCGGTCGCTGCGGCCCCGCCGCGGTCGCCGCCGACCTCCTCGCCGGCCTGCGCCGGCTCGCCGGAGCCCGGCTTGCTCTCGGCGTCGGGAACCGGCGGCTCCCCCGACTCGCCAGGTGCCTGCTCGCGCTCGTCCTCGGTCGGCGTCTCGTCGCTCACCGGTCGATCCCTCCGAGGATCGGGTCGAGCATCGCCAGGTTGGCGATCAGGTCGGCGACGTAGCCGCCGACGCACATCTCGCGCAGCGCCTGGAGGTTGACGAACGAGGGATCGCGCATGTGGACTCGAACCGGCTTCGCCGAGCCGTCGGCGACGAGGAATACCCCGTACTCGCCGCGCGGCCCCTCGATCGGGTAGTAGACCTCGCCCGGCGGCACCCGGAAGCCCTCGGTGACGAGCTTGAAGTGGTGGATCAGCGCCTCCATCGAGGTGCCGAGCTCGTGGCGCGGCGGCAGCACGACCTTGCGGTCGTCGGCGATCCAGGGACCATCGGGCAGCCCCTCGATCGCCTGCTCGATGATCCGCACCGACTCACGCATCTCGGTGAGGCGGACGCGATAGCGGTCGTAGTTGTCGCCGACGGTCCCGATCGGGACGTTGAAGTCGAAGTCCGAGTACGGCAGGTAGCCGGAGACCTTGCGGAGGTCCCACGGCTCGCCGGCGGCGCGCAGCAGCGGTCCGGTGACACCGAGCTCGAGCAGACGCTCCCTGCTCACCACGCCGACGTTCTTCGTCCTCTGCAGGAAGATCTCGTTCTGGTCGATCAGGTCGACGTACTGGTCGATCCGCTCCGGCATGTCGGCACAGAACGCGAGGACCCGTTCGGCGAAGCCGACCGGGATGTCCTCGGCGACGCCGCCGACCTGGAAGTAGCGCGTGTGCATGCGCTGTCCCGACGACATCTCGAACAGGTCGAGGACCTTGTCGCGCTCGCGGAAGCAGTACCAGAACATCGAGATCGCGCCGAGGTCGAGCGCGGTGGTGCCGAGTCCGACGAGGTGCGAGTGGATCCGGTTCAGCTCGAGGTGGAGGATCCGCAGCCAGGCGGCGCGGGGCGGGATCTCGAGCTCGAGGAGCTGCTCGGTAGCCCCGCAGAACGCCTCCATGTTGAAGAAGTAGGAGAGGTAGTCCATCCGCTCGATGAACGGGATGACCTTCCAGTAGCTCTTGTCCTCGCACGACTTCTCGATCCCGGTGTGGACGTATCCCATCACCGGCTTCAGGTCGTGCACGACCTCGCCCTCGAGGCTGACGAGCAGCCGCAGCACCCCGTGCGTGGCCGGGTGGTGCGGGCCCATGTTGATCGTGAACAGCTCCTCCTCGCGTTCGAGCGCCGTCCGCTCGATCGGTGAGGTCCCGATCACCTGCGCTTCGGTCCGGCCGATCGCGTCGCGGCCGAGCTGCTCCTGGGTCCGGTTCGTGTCGGCGTACTCGGGGATGGGCCGCGTCGTCGGGTTCATCGCGCGCTCACCTCGTCCAGCCCGGGACCGTGTCCTCGGTGTTCGTGAAGATCACCGGCTCACCGCCGACGGGGAAGTCGCGCCGTTGCGGCCAGCCGACATAGTCCTCGGGCATCAGGATCCGCCGCATGTCGGGGTGGCCGCGGAAGCAGATCCCGAAGAAGTCGTAGACCTCGCGCTCCTGGAAGTCGGCGGTCGGGAAGATCTCGACGACCGAGTCGAGCTCGGGCATGCTGCCGTCCTCGGTGTCGGGAACGAGCGCCTTGACCCGCAGCCGCTCGACCCGCGGCATGTTGAGCAGCTCGTAGTGGACCGCGAAGCGGGGCTCGGCGGGCAGGTAATCGGCCGCGTGGAGGCTGGCGAGGAAGCGGTACTCGTGGGCGGGGGCGTCGCGGAGGTAGTCGAGCACCTCGCGGATCCGGTCCTTGTCGGCGAGCAGCGCCGCCTGGCCGTGCTCGTAGGTCGAGCCGACGATCGCGCCCTGGTGGCGCTCGTTGACCTCGTGGGCGATCAGCTCGAGCCCGGGGGCGTCAGGCATCGCCCCTCCGATCGCCTGGTGGCCGCGACGTCGTCACCCGCTCGTCGTCTGCCGCCTCCTCCCAGGCGTCGTGCGCCTCGTGCCCGCTCAGCTCCGGATGACTGATCGGCGCATGCAGCTCGGCATCGCTCGGCGGCGACCCGTGGCTCTCGACGATCCCGTCCGACGGCGCCGCGCCGACCCGCTGGACCGACAGCGGGCCCGACTTCCATGGCCGCTCGTCCTCCTCGGTGCCGTACGCCTTGTAGCGCTCGCGCCACCCGAGGTCGGGCTCGCCGAAGATCTTCCGCTGCAGCTTCAGGATCCCGTAGATCAGCGCCTCCGGCCGCGGCGGGCAGCCGGGGATGTGGATGTCGACCGGCAGGAACTTGTCGGCGCCCTGGACCACCGCGTAGTTGGCGAACATCCCGCCCGACGAGGAGCAGGCGCCCATCGACAGCACCCACTTCGGCTCCAACATCTGGTCGTAGATGCGGCGGATGACCGGCACCATCTTGATCGAGACCCGGCCGGAGAGGATCAGCATGTCGGCCTGCCGCGGCGAGGCACGGAACACCTCGGCCCCGAACCGGGCGGTGTCGTAGCGGGCGGAGACCATCGACATCATCTCGATCGCGCAGCAGGCGAGCCCGAACGTCGCCGGGAACATCGAGTTGCCGCGCGCCCAGTTCTGCGCCCGCTCCAGGGTCGTCGTCATCACCCGTGACTCGACGTACTCGTCGAGGTCGGCGTCGTCGATATCGCCGCGGAGCATGTCGCGGGCCCGGAGCTGCCGGATCCGCAACTCCTCGGGGGAGCGCGGCTGATCGAGCGGGCTGAGCCCGCGCAGCTTCGTCCGCTCTACGTCCATGCGGAGCTCACCTGCCCCTCATCGCCAGTTCAGCGCTCCGCGGCGCCAGACGTAGACGAAGCCGACGAGCAGCACGAACACGAAGAGGACGATCTCGACGAGCACGAAGACGCTGTTCGAGACGTTGAGGAGGACGCCGACCGGATAGAGGAAGACGACCTCGATGTCGAAGAGGATGAACAGCATCGCGATCATGTAGAAGCTGACCCCGAACCGGAAGGTCCGGGTCACCTCGGTCGGCAGGCCGCACTCGTAGGGCTCGCTCTTGACCCGGTTCGGGCGGCTCGGCCCGAGCACCCGGTTGAGGATGGTGAAGGCACCACCGACGATGATGCCGAGCCCGACGAAGACGATTACGGGTAGATAGCTCTGAAGCACGCTGATCCTTCCGGGCAGTGCCCGGCCGCGGCCAAATCTACACCCGGCCGGACCCGGCCCGCCATGCAGGCGACGGTCTCCCTGGTATCAACTCCCCCGCGATGCTCGTCCTCCACCTGATCACCGGCATCACGGTCCTCGCCGCCAATCTCGCCGCCGGCGTCTGGGGCGGTGCCGCCTGGTACCTGCGCCGGCCGTCGGTCGGCTTCTGGTACGTCCTCCGCTTCGCCCAGGTGGCGGTCGTCGTCCAGGTCGCCCTCGGCGCCCTGCTCACCCTCGAGGGCCGCGAGGCCTCCGACGGCCTTCACTACGTCTACGGACTGCTGCCGATCCTCGTCGCGCTGCTCGGCGAGGGCGCTCGTGTCGTCGCCTCCGAGCACGAGCTCGAGGGCCTCGACTTCGACTCGCTGCCGCCCGATCGCCAGGCGGCGGTCGCCGCCGCGATCTCCCGCCGCGAGACCGGGATCATGGCCGTCTCGGCCCTGGTCATCTTCGGCCTCGCGCTCCGCGCGACCTTCACCTCGCCGCTCTAGCTAGTCGAGCGGGCGGTAGGCGCCCCGATGGAAGATCAGCGGGTCCCCCTCGCGCTCGGCGACCGCGAGCACCGCTCCGGTGACGATCACGTGGTCGCCGCCGGAGATCACGTCACGCAGCTCGCAGCCGATCCAGACGATCGCTGCGTCGAGAATCGGGATGCCGTGCGACTCGCTCCAGCCGACCCCGGTCCACTTTTCGTCCACCGGGACCTTCTGAGCGAAGCTGACCGCGAGCGCGGCGGCGTCGTCGGCGAGGACGTTGACGCCGAACCGACCCGCCTCCTCGACGGCCCGCAGGGTCCGCGATCCCCGATCGAGGCAGGCGAGCATCAGCTGCGGCTCCAGCGACAGCGAGCTGACCGCGTTCGCCGAAAGGCCCGCCGGCCCGGCGTCGGTCAGTGCCGTGATCACGGTGACGCCGGTCGGAAACCGCGCCATCGCCTCGCGGAAGCGGGGCGCGGGGGCTGGGGTCTCGGTTTCGGCTGGGTCCGGCGCTGCCATGCGTGCGGCTGAAAAGTATGATGGCGCCCCGTGCGCCGCCCACTGGCCCTCATCGCGATCGCCGCTGCCGCCGTCCTCCTCGCCGCCTGTGGAACCGAGGACGTCTCCGTCACCAACTCCGAGGACGAGGCGGGCGCCATGCTCTTCGCCGAGCACTGCGCCGGCTGCCACACGCTCGCGGCGGCCGGCACCCAGGGATCGGGCAACCGCTCGCTGCGCGTCCAGGGCCCGAACCTCGACCAGCGCAAGATCAACTACGAAGACGCGCTCTTCGCGATCCACAACGGAGGCGCCTCCGGTGCGGTGATGCCCCAGAACATCGTCGTCGGCGACGACGCCGAATCAGTCGCCCGGTTCATCGACCACTACTCGGGCACCCAGGTCGAGGACTCGCCGCGGCCCTCGCCCTCGGGCGGCGGCCAGGGCAGCTCCGGCGACGGCTCGTCCGGCTCCGGTTCGTCGTCCGGATAGAACGCTGCTCGACCTGAGGCGCATCCGCGAGGATCCGGCGCCGGTCCGCGCCGCGCTCGCCCGCGTCGGCGCCGATGGCGACCTCGACCGCCTGCTCGAGCTCGACGCCCGCCGCCGCGATCTGCTGCCCGCGGTCGAGGGTCTGCGCGCCGAGCGCAACGAGGCTTCCGACGCGATCGGGGCGGCGAAGCGCGAGGGAGCCGACGCCGAGGACGCGATCACGCGGATGCGCGAGGTCTCAGCCCGGATCAAGGAGCTCGAGACCGATCTCGAGGCGATCGAGGAGGATCGGACGGCGCTGGCGGCGACGATTCCGAATCCGCCCGACCCGGAGGCGCCCGACGGAGAGAGCGACGAGGACGCGGTCGTCCTCCGCGAGGTCGGCGAGCCGCCGCGGTTCGACTTCGACGTCCGCGACCATCTCGACATCGGCCGCGCCCTCGGCCTGATCGAGACCGAGAAGGCAGCCGCCGCCTCGGGGTCGCGGTTCGCATACCTGCTCGGGGACCTCGTGCTGGTCGAGCTGGCGCTGATCCGATTCGCCGTCGCACTGCTCGGCGAGGAGGGGTTCACGCCGGTCGTGCCGCCGGTCCTCGTCCGCGAGGGCCCGCTGTTCGGGACCGGGTTCTTCCCCGGCGAGCGGGAGATGATCTACGAGGTCCCCAAGGACGAGCTGTTCCTGGTCGGAACCTCCGAGGTCGCCCTCGCCGCCCTCCACGCCGACGAGATCATCGAGCCGGGGGCGCTGCCGCTGCGTTATGCGGGGATCTCGACCTGCTTCCGTCGCGAGGCCGGCGCGGCCGGCAAGGACACCCGCGGGATCTTCCGCGTCCACCAGTTCGACAAGGTCGAGATGTTCTCGTTCGTCGAGCCGGAGGCGGCGAAGGACGAGCACGATCGGCTGCTCGCGATCGAGGAGCGCATCCTCGCCGCGCTCGAGATCCCCTACCGGGTCGTCGACATCCCGGTCGGCGATCTCGGTGCCCCCGCGGCCCGCAAGTTCGACTGCGAGGCCTGGATCCCCAGCCAGGGTCGTTACCGGGAGCTGACCTCGACCTCGAACACCACCGACTACCAGTCGCGGCGACTGGGTTGCCGCTACCGGCCGGCCGAGGGCGCACCCCCCGAGCACCCGGCGACCCTGAACGGCACCGCGGTCGCGGTCGGCCGAACGCTGATCGCGATCATCGAGAACCGCCAGGAGGTTGACGGCTCGGTCTCGATCCCCCCGGTCCTGGTCGAGAACGGCGCCCCCACCCGCCTAGGCTGACCCTGCGTCGATCCGGGCGCGCAGATCAAGGAAGAGGTCGGCGCCGCGTGCTTCGCACGTGAGCCGACGAGGACGCCGATTTCGGACCCTGCGTCGATCCGGGCGCGGGGGTCAAGGACGCAGGAGGCGAAGCGTGCTTCGCACGTGAGCCGACGAGGACGCCGACCCACGCAGCCCGGATCGGCGCAGGGAAAGAGAGACGGTGTGCCGTTCCCACACCGTCTCTACAGTTCCCCCTCCTGGTCAGGAGGCCTGGGGTCCCTCGGATTCGAGCTCGAGGGCACAGGAGTTGATGCAGAAGCGCTGGCCGGTCGGCTCCGGGCCGTCGTCGAAGAGGTGGCCGAGGTGGGAGCCGCAGCGAGCGCAGAGGACCTCGGTCCGGCGCATCATCAGGCTGTTGTCGGGACGGGTCTCGATCGCGTCGTTGTCGGCGGGCTCGAAGAAGCTCGGCCAGCCGGTCCCCGACTCGAACTTGGTGTCGGCGCTGAACAGCTCGTTGCCGCAGGCCGCGCAGCAATAGGTGCCGTCCTCCTTGGTATCGACGTAGCGGCCGGTGAACGGGCGCTCGGTGCCGTGGTTGCGGAGGATCTCGTACTGCTCGGGAGTGAGCTTCTCGCGCCACTCCTCTTCGCTCTTGACGACCTTCTCCATTGGAACGGTTCCTTCGGGGACGATAGCCACGGGCTCTCGGAGGCGAACCCGCTCCGTCGAGGATACTCCTGCGTCGGGACGGGACCCGTGAAACAGCCGATCCGCTCGCCGCAAACTCGGCCTTCCGAACTGCGGTTCTCGCCGCGTCGACAACGCCGACCGGGTGACTCAGCGGCCCGCCGCCGCCAGCAGCGCTGCGGCGAACGTATCGGCTGCCCGCGGCGCGACGTCGAGGAAGAGCCGCGGTTCGATCAGCTCGAGCTCGATCACGGCCGGGCCGTCGTCGGTGCCGACGACGTCGACGCGGGAGTACAGCGGCACGGACGGGGCCACGGCGACCGCCTCCGCCGCGATCTCGCGGATCACCGCCCCGAGCTCCTCGGCGGCGTGGGTCCCGCCGTACATCGGCTGGACCCGGAAGTCGCCACGGGCCGGGAGCTTGCGCAGCGAATGCGTCAGCTCACCGTTCGCATAGACGAGGCTGAGCTCACCTTCGGCGGCGACCGAGGGCAGGTAGGGCTGGGCCATCGTCGGCACCTCGAAGGCGGCGAGCATCTGCTCGACGCGCCCGGCATCGACGCGGACGAGGTTGCGGGCGCCGAGGTCGATGACCGGCTTGATGACCACGGTCTCCCAGCCGATCTCGGCGATCTCGGCAGCCGCCTCGGCGATTGCGCCGGGCTCCGCCCAGACTGTCGGGACCGTCGGGATCCCGGCCGCCTCGAGCTCGAGCAGGTAGCGCTTGTCGAGGTTCCACTCGACGAGCCCGGGTGGGTTGACGAGCTCCGTCGCCGCAGCGACGGCGGGCAGCCATTCGCGGAATTCCCCGAGCCGCTCGTAGTAGTCCCAGGTCGAGCTCAGCATCGCCACGTCGAACGACGCCCAGTCGACCGCCGGGTCGCTCCAGGCCGGCGTCTCGATCGCGGCGCCGCGGCGCTTCAGCGCGGGGACCAGGAAATCGAGGTCGTCGTCGCGCCCGATCGGGCGCTCACAGGTGATCAGGGCGATCCGCATCCGGTCGGTGCGCCGGCGCTCAGGCGCGCGCGCCGGCGGCCTGCGGTGCCGGCTTGGCGCGAGCGGCGTTGTCGGCGATCGAGCGGGTGATCCGCGGCCACAGCGGCCGCGGCAGGTCGTGGCCCATTCCCTCGATCAGCTCGATCCGGGCGCCGGGGATCGCCGCCGCGACCGTCTCGCCGGCGCTCGCCGGCATCAGCCTGTCGGCCTTGCCGTGGATGACCAGCGTCGGGCACTGGATCCGGCTGAGCTCAGCCGTCCGGTCCCCCGACGCCATGATCGCCATCAGCTGACGGGCCGTGCCGGTCGGGTAGTAGCTGCGGTCGTACATCAGCAGCGATCGCTCGCGGAGCGCCTCGTAGTCGGCCGGATAGCCGGGTGAGCCGATCCGCGTGAAGAGCCGCGCGACGTGGGCGGCGTATGCCTCCCGCTCCTGCGGTGGCTTCGCCAGCAGCGTCCCCATCACGCCGAGCCGCGGCATCACGCTCGGCCGGCGCCCGCCCGGGCCGGACATGATCGAGCAGAGCGATGCGACCCGCTCGGGATGCCGGGCGGCGAGGGTCTGGGCGATCATCCCGCCCATCGAGGCGCCGACCACGT
>Ga0068865_100001287_pt1 | contig 14577 bp, 10 predicted proteins | sample KBSMisM12_FD_75293 | JGI IMG/M metagenome (GOLD analysis project Ga0068865, IMG submission 75293) | Miscanthus rhizosphere microbial communities from Kellogg Biological Station, Michigan, USA - KBS Miscanthus M1-2 | ecosystem: Host-associated > Plants > Roots > Rhizosphere > Soil ...
ACCCGAGAAATCGATACCACCCTGCTCGACCGCATCGAAGCGCCCGCCTTTCCCACCGCGTTCAGTTTCGCCGCGCATGGCCTGGACGTGCCCTTGCGCGAAGGACTGACGGGCTACCTTTGGGCATGGGCAGAAAACCAGGTCGCGACGGCTATGAAACTGATCCCGCTCGGCCAGTCGAGCGGGCAACGTATCCTGGTAAAGCTGATCGCATTGCTGCCCGAGATTGCCGACGACGCACTGGGCATGGAGGAAGACAACATGAGCAATTTCGCGCCGGCGCTGGCCATCGCCAGCAGCCGGCACGAGACTCAGTACACGCGGTTGTTTCGTTCCTGATGAGGCCGGCGTCAAAACGTTCTTGATGTTTTACATAATATGTTGGTTTTAATTTGTTGATTGTTTGAATTAAACGAGTTTGGCTAATTGGGGATGGCAATGACGCAACCATTGAGAGTGGGGATCGGAGGGCCGGTCGGTTCGGGCAAGACAGCGCTGACGCTCGCTCTGTGCAAGGCAATGCGCGACAAGTACGAAGTGGCGGCCGTGACTAACGACATCTACACCCAGGAGGATGCGCAATTCCTGGTGCGCAATGAAGCCCTGCCTCCGGAACGCATCATTGGTGTGGAAACAGGCGGCTGCCCGCATACCGCCATTCGCGAGGATGCGTCCATCAACCTGGAGGCGGTTGCGCGTCTGACGCGGACTTTCGGCAATCTCGACGTGGTGTTCGTCGAAAGCGGGGGAGACAACCTCGCCGCGACTTTCAGTCCGGAGCTATCCGATCTTACCCTCTACGTTATCGATGTCGCAGCCGGAGACAAGATTCCTCGCAAAGGCGGTCCGGGCATCATGAAATCGGATCTGTTGATCATCAACAAGATCGATCTGGCGCCTTACGTGGGGGCTTCGCTCGAGGTCATGGATCGCGACGCGCGCAAGATGCGTGCGGACAGGCCGTTCCTGTTCAGTAACCTGAAAACCGGACATGGGCTCGAAGATATCGTCCGCTTCATCGAGACGCAGGGCATGCTGAAGGCAAAACCGGTTTCTGCTGCGGCCTAAACCGGAATTTCATGAGGTCACCCCGTTTGCTTGCGGCTGCATCTGTGCGGCCAATCCAAGGCCGTTTGGTTTCGCGCCCAAGATTGGAATTGGGGTTACGCGGATTCTGGCGGGTTCTGGTCGGCCATCTCGCCCAGTCCTCCGCCAAAACGAGCCAAGTACAATATCCTCAATGAGGTGATAGGTTTGGTCATCCAACAAATTGGTGCGTCGCAGAATGCAGGTTTCGTCCTATATTTGATGATGTTAAAGAAATGCCACATCTATTATTCATTCGATGTTGATGCGACGAACAAATACTTTGTCTCCTTACATTAGATTAGCGTCCTATATATCTATAATTAAATGAAACAATACCAAACGATCGTCGTGATAATGCTCCTTTGGGCGGCCTGCGGAGGGTCTCGGGCGGATTCGACGAGTGATCAAGTCGAGCGTGCAATGCTCCTGCGCGAAATTCTGGAGTCACGGCCCGCGACTGAATCCGCCATGCCTGCTCCAGGGCTTCCTGGCGCCAGCATCGAAGGCGAACGCGCGCGGATTCCAGATAGCGGCCGCAGGGAGCAGTTTGAGGATTCGCAATGGCGAAATCTGCTCGGCAACCAGCAGACGCACACCTTCGCCCCTGCGTCGCAGGCGATCCCGGAGAGCCAGTGGCGCTCGCAGAGCTTTGACCGCGAACGCCAGGCACAGGATCTTTCTGCAGATATACTTCGGCGAAGTCAGGATGCCGTGTCCAACCGTCGTCGCTGACGACCCGATATCAACACCGGAGCGAAAAACATGAGGGCAACAATGCTGCGCGGTGCGGTGCTCCTTGTTTTATTGGCGTCGGCCATTCCACCAGCCGGGGCAGCAGCGGACGCGCAAAGACTGATCGACGAATTCATGGTGGGCGAGCATCGCAGCGCAGAGAACAAGGCACGCGACAAGTACCGTCATCCGAAGGAAACGCTTTTGTTCTTTGGTTTGGGACCCGACATGACCGTTGTCGAAATCTCCCCCGGCCGCGGCTGGTATACAGAGATTCTTGCCCCCTTGCTTCGTGACGGCGGGCAGTACTACGCAGCCGTGTCGGCCATCACCGAAAAGTCACCGGACGCGCTCAAGAAAAACGACGCGGCCTATCGTGGCATGTTGAACGCGGCGCCTGACCTGTACGGCAAAGTGAAGCTGTCGGTGCTCTCCGCCGGCTCATTCCAGATCGCGCCGCCCGGCAGCGCCGACATGGTCCTGACCTTCCGCAACGTGCATAACTGGGCCAAAGCCGGAAGCGCGGAGGCCATGTTCAAGGCGTTCAACGAAGCGCTGAAACCCGGCGGCGTGCTCGGCGTTGTCGAGCATCGCGCCAGGCCGGAGCAGTCCTTTCAGCAACAGATCGATACCGGCTACATGACCGAGGCCTACGTTGCGGAAGTTGCGCAGAAAGCGGGATTCAAGCTTGTGAACAAGTCGGACATCAACTCCAATCCCAAGGACACCAAGGACTATCCGGGCGGAGTCTGGACATTGCCCCCGACCCTGCGCTACGGCGACGAAAATCGGGAAAAATATCTGGCGATCGGGGAATCCGATCGCATGACATTGAAGTTCGTGAAGCCCTGAAATGAATGATTCGATGCGCTGGAGTCAGCAGGTCGATGTTGCGGCGGCAGCACTCGAAGGCAAAGTCGTCGCCTGGCGGCGGGATATTCATCAGCATCCGGAATTGTCCAATCGCGAGGTACGCACTTCAGGCGTGATTGCCGGTCACCTGCGTGCTCTTGGGCTCGCAGTCCAGACCGGGATCGCGCACACCGGGGTCGTCGCATTGCTGGACTCGGGCAAACCGGGACCGGTGATCGCGCTGCGGGCGGACATGGATGCGCTTCCCGTTGCCGAACAGGTCGACCTACCCTTCGCATCGAAGGCGCGCACAACCTTTAACGATCAGGAAGTGGGGGTCATGCATGCCTGTGGTCACGATTGTCATGTTGCCATTCTCATGGGGGTCGCTGAATTGCTGGTGGGCATGAAAAGCCAGCTGCAAGGCCGCATCAAATTCATTTTCCAGCCGGCCGAGGAAGGTCCGCCGGCCGGTGAGGAAGGTGGCGCAGCTTTGATGATCAAACAGGGCGTGCTGGAGAATCCCAAGCCCGACGTGATTTTCGGCCTGCATGTGTTCGCGGGCGTGGAGGCGGGGACCATTGCCTATCGTCCCGGCCCGGCGCTGGCCAGTTCGGACCGCATCCGCATTACGGTGAACGGCCGCCAGACCCACGGCGCCTTGCCCTGGAGGGGCGTGGATCCAATCGTGGTTTCTTCACAGATCGTGCTGGCCCTGCAAACCATCGTCAGCCGTCAAGTCGACCTGACGCTCGAGCCCGCGGTCGTGAGTATTGGCGCGATCAAGGGGGGCGTGCGGGACAATATCATCCCCGACGCCGTTGAAATGCTCGGGACCGTGCGCACGTTCAATGAAGACATGCGAGCCGACATGCATGAGCGTATTCGCAATACGGTGGAACACATCGCCAAAAGCGCCGGCGCGTCGGCACAAGTTCATTTCGACAACCCCTATCCGGTCACGGTAAACGACATACCCCTGACCGAACGCATGGTGCCCACGCTCGAACGGGTGGCTGGCAAAGACAAGGTTTACGTCGGCCAGAAGATCACGGGTTGCGAGGATTTTTCTTGCTATCAACACAGAGTGCCGGGCTTCTTCTACTTTATCGGCATTACGCCACGTGGAGTCGATCGCAAACAGTCGGCTCCCAATCATTCGCCGCGGTTCTTCGTGGACGAATCGGCCTTGCTGCTTGGTGTGCGATCGCTTGCGTATTTGACGCTGGAGTTCATGGCATCGCAGCCGCTGACGGGTTAAAATCCACGCGTATATAACAACTCCGGAGGACACCGTGACCCGCATCCGCAGCTTCGTTCCTTTTGTTCTGTTGCTCGCCGCGGTTTTCATTCCGGCGACTCTGTTGCGCGCGGATACCGATGAGCACGGCTTCATAAGAATCCAGCCGGAAGACATCCAGTGGAAGGACGCCCCAGGCTATAACGGCGTGAAAATGGCCGTGATCGCGGGCGATCCGTCCAAGCCCGGTGTTTACGTCGTGCGCGTGAAGTTTCCTCCAGGTCTCATGTCCCGTCCGCATTTTCATCCCGACGACCGGTACGCCATCGTAATCAAGGGCACGTGGTGGACGGGGACGGGCGATACTTTTGATCCGAATACAACAGTGCCGGTCAAGGCCGGCGGCTTCATGAAGCATCCTGCGGGCGCTCACCATTACGATGGCGCCAAGGACGAGGAAGTTATTCTGCAACTGATCGGCAATGGTCCGGGCGGCACGACCATGATTCACCCGGAAGACGGCCACACCGGTCCCTCCAGATAGCCACACACAAGTACTTCGCAAGCGGCAGAATCCTTCTGCCGCTTTTTTTGTTTTGAACGCAAGGAACGATAAAGACTTCAATGCTTTCCGACATCGAAATCGCGCAGCAGGCCCGCATCCAGCGCATCAACGTACTTGCCCGGGAGCGCCTTGGTATCGCCGAAGAGCACCTCGAACCCTATGGCCACTTCAAGGCCAAACTCTCGCTTGACTATCTCGACAGCCTCAAAGACCGCCCCGACGGCAAGTTGATCCTGGTGACCGCGATCAGCCCAACACCGGCGGGAGAAGGCAAGACGACCACGACGGTGGGACTCGGCGATGCATTGAATCGCATCGGCAAGAAGGCGTTGATCGCGCTGCGCGAACCGAGTCTCGGTCCGGTATTCGGCATGAAGGGGGGTGCGGCAGGCGGTGGCTATGCGCAGGTTGTGCCGATGGAAGACATCAACCTGCATTTCACCGGCGATTTTGGTGCGATCCAGCTTGCCACCAATTTGCTGGCGGCCATGCTGGACAACCATATCCATCACGGAAATGAGCTGGATATCGACGTGCGCAGGATCGTGTGGAAGCGCGTCCTGGACATGAACGACCGGGCGCTACGCGACATCGTCGTGTCCCTTGGCGGTCCCGGCAATGGTTATCCGCGGCAGGACGGGTTTGATATCGTGGTGGCCTCTGAAGTCATGGCAATTTTCTGTCTGTCGACTTCGCTGGCCGATCTGAAAAAACGGCTGGGCAACATCGTCGTTGCCTATACCCGTGACCAAAAGCCGGTAAGGGCGAGCGACCTGATTGCGCATGGCGCCATGACCGTGCTGCTCAAGGATGCGCTCAAACCCAATCTGGTACAGACACTGGAGAATACTCCCGCCATTCTTCATGGCGGCCCGTTTGCCAATATTGCGCATGGCTGCAATTCGGTGATCGCCACGCGTGCCGCGCTCAAGCTTGGCGATTACGTCGTCACAGAGGCGGGTTTCGGCGCAGACCTTGGGGCAGAAAAATTTGTCGACATCAAATGCCGCAAGTCGGGCCTTCGGCCGGACGCCTGCGTGATCGTCGCGACCATCCGCGCGCTGAAATATCACGGGGGCGTCGCGCTGAAGGACCTCAATCAGGAGAACCTCGGTGCGCTGGAGAAGGGAATTGCGAATCTGGCGCGGCACGTCGACAACGTGCGTAATCGATTCGGGCTTCACTGCGTGGTTTCGATCAATCACTTTACTCACGATACCGATGCCGAAATCGCGCTGCTGAAGAAGATAGTGGAAACGCCGGACACCCCGGTAATACTTGCCAGGCACTGGGCGCACGGCGGAGCCGGTGCCGAGGACCTTGCCCATGCCGTAGTCGGCATCACTGGCAAGAGTGCCTCCGGATTTCGCTTCGTCTACGAAGATTCGGCGACGCTTTGGGACAAATTCAAGGCAGTCGCGACCAAAATTTACGGTGCGGCGGATGTCGCCGCGGACGCGAAGGTCAAGTCGCAGATCCAGAAACTGCAGGACGACGGCTACGGACACTATCCGGTCTGTATCGCCAAGACGCAGTATTCCTTTTCCACTGATGCAGCGGCGCGAGGCGCTCCGTCCGGGCACACGATAAACGTGCGGGAAGTCCGGCTCGCCGCCGGAGCAGAGTTTGTCGTCATGGTGTGCGGCGACATCATGACCATGCCGGGCTTGCCGAAGGTGCCGGCGGCGACGAAGATCGACCTGACAGCGGACGGAAAAGTGGTGGGGTTGTTCTGAAAAGCAGGACGTCGTCCCGCGATCTTGCGATAGTCACGCAGTCACGATAATCACGCCATTACGATCATGCGCTCCGACCTCAAATCCGCCACGGCTCTTTCCGTCTCTGCCGGCGAAAGCACCGCCGCGCAGGATTTGCATTGGCTGGAACAAAACATTCCCTGCCAGGCAGCCTGTCCGGCCGGCACCGACATTCCAGGTTATCTGGAAGCGATCTATCAGGGCCGGTATGCCGAAGCCTATGCAATCAATCTGCGTGACAACGTTTTTCCGGCCGTGTTGGGCAGAGTATGTTCCCGTCCATGCGAGGATGCCTGCCGCCACGGCTGGGAAGGCAACGGCGACCCGGTCGCGATCTGCTTCTCGAAGCGTTCGGCGGCGGATTTCGGCGCTAGCGCGCCCGTCATGCTCACGCCGCGAAATGCCCCCACCGGAAAGACCATTGCCGTCGTCGGCTCGGGCGTTGCCGGTTTGGCCGCCGCGCGCGATCTGGCATTGGCCGGGCATCAAGTTACCGTCTTCGAAAAGCACGCGACGCCGGGCGGCATGTTGAATCAGGGCATCCCGGCGTTTCGCCTGCCGCGCGCGATCATTGCACGGGAGATCGAGCAGGTCGCGGGGGCGGGCGTCGAGATCCGTTGCGGTGTGGATGTCGGCGCAGACGTGACGCTGAGCGATCTCTCGGAACGGTTCGATGCAGTCATCATGGCGGCGGGAACACTGCGCCCGAACATGCTGGCACTGCCTGGACGGGACCTGCGAGGCATTGAGCACGGTTTGTTATTCCTGCTGCAGGTCAACGAGTTCGGCCGCCGCGACGTCGGTGCGCGCGTGATCGTGATTGGCGGTGGCTATACGGCCATGGATTGCGCGCGCACGGCGTTACGGCTCGGCGCACAGGTCGGAGTCGTCTATCGGCGAGCGCGCGAAGACATGGTGGTCTTGCCAGGCGAAGTTGAGGAACTTCTGGAAGAAGGCGGCCATCTGGAGACCAACTGTTCGCCAGATGCCTTTCTCGGCGAGGACGGCAAGGTGACCGGAGTCCGTTTCGTACGCACCCGCCAAGGCGAGGCGGGTCCCGACGGCCGGCGCGCGCCTGTCCATATTCCGGGCTCGGATCTGCACATCGGCGCCGATGCCGTCATCCTCGCGACAGGCCAGTTCCCGCAGACCGCGTGGGTCGGTCCGGCGCTGAAAGCAAAACTGGTGGCGGACGATGGCTGGCTGTCGAGCGGCGCGGCCCAGGAGACGGCGCACGCCAACATATTCACGGCCGGCGATTTCGCGCTCGGCGCAACGACGCTGATCCAGGCGATCGGCCATGCACGGGAATGCGCGCGCAAAGTGGACAGCTGGTTGACGGGTCGCGCCCGGTTGCCGGCGCGCGCAAACATCGGCCCGGCCTTTCAGTCGAAGGTTGCAGGCGGCCGGGGCACGGGCCGGACACCGCAGATGAACGTGATACCGATCCACCCGATGCCCACACTTGCGCTAGCCGCCAGAACGCTTGGCTCCGAAGTCGAAACTGGGTTCGAACCCGTGCCTTCGAGGGAGGAGGCCGCCCGTTGCTACCTGTGCCACTACAAGTTTGAGATCATCGACGCGAAATGCGTTCTGTGCGACGAATGTCTTAATGTCAAACCAGTGGATGGTTGCATCGTCGAGATCGCCAGCCTGGTACGCGACGACGAGGGCCGCATTTCCGGCTATAACCGTATCGAGCAAGGCAAGACCGATTCGCTGTATTACAACCGACTGTGGATCGACCAGAGCCAGTGCATCCGCTGTGGCCGCTGCGAGTCGGTTTGTCCGGTCAATGCCATTACCATGCAGAAGGTGTCGCTGGAGGCTTGAGACGGATCCAGACCTGTGCCGGGGGCTGGGCCAACCGGCTGGTTGCTTCCAAAATCGCGATTTTTGCGGCTATACTCCATCTAGTGCCGTGTTGCAGCCCGATACGCGGTTCAGGGCGCAGCCGGTTGAGAGCCGATGACCGCCGTGGCGTGCGGTTCGGCAAGACAAGTCAGGAGAATGGAGTTGGCCCTGGTACTTGCAGTTGATATGGCCGGCGTCCCCAGCCGGTGGTTGATGGTTGAAGAAGCCATTTCCTACTATGCGCGACGCATGGTGGCATGGTCGCTCGGCGATCCCGTCGCGACCTATCACGGTGGCATTTGTCGTCGGACCGGCAAGCGCTCCGAGCTGTCGACGCACAGCATCATCGCGATCAAAGGCGCGGTGGATTTCGTCAAGGACCACCATACCGAACCGCACCTGTCCAACACGTCGCTGTTTTTTCGCGATCGGCACATGTGCGCTTATTGCGGAGGCCAGTACAAGGAGCGCGATCTTTCCAGAGATCACGTGATCCCCGTGTACCTCAATGGCCGCGATCGCTGGATGAATGTCGTCACCGCTTGCCGCTCATGCAATATCCGCAAGGGAGGACGCACGCCGGAAGAAGCGAACATGCCGTTGCTCTATACGCCGTATGTGCCCAACCGTTATGAACACCTGATCCTGCAGAATCGCCGCATCCTACAAGACCAAATGGAATACCTGATGGCGAAGGTCCCGCGTCACAGCCGCTTGTACGGCTGAGGAGCTGAGCGAAAGGACCTCGAAAGGCAAAGGCCGGCTGATAAGCCGGCCTTATGTTTTGATCAGTATTCCATTCGGCACGTTCATTACGCTGGCATTGAACGATTCCGGCGTCGCGTCACTCCAATTGGGTAACTGATTGCGTACCGAGGCACATAACATGAGACGAATCTTCATCGCGCTAATGCTCGCGGTCCTGACATTGCCAGGGTGCCAGTCCAATCCTGTTACCGGACGCAAGCAGCTCATGCTCGTGCCGGAAGACACGGCGATCAGCGAATCCAAACAGGCGTACGCCGCTTTGCTGCAACCCCTGGTCAAAGAAGGCAAGGTCGACTCCGACGCGGCGACGGTCGCCCGCGTGCATCAAATTACGGGTCGCCTGATTGCCCAGGCCATAAAGTACCGCCCCGAGACACAGAACTGGGAATGGAGCGTCAAAGTGATCGACGATCCGAAAACCGTGAACGCGTGGTGTATGGCAGGCGGCAAGATGGCGATTTATACCGGCCTGATCCAGCAGATCAAGCCGACCGACGATGAGTTGGCGCAGGTAATGGGCCATGAAATATCCCACGCTCTTGCCAAGCACTCCGCGGAGCAAATGTCGCGCGCAATGGCGATGCAAGTGGGTTTAGGTGCGCTCGCTATTACTCAACAAGACAGCAAGTACGCCGGTCTTACCCTGACCGGTGCGCAGGCCGCCGCGGTGGTCGCTTTGCAATTGCCGAACAGCCGCACGGCCGAGTCCGAAGCGGACCGCATCGGCATCGAATTGGCGGCGAAAGCCGGCTACGACCCCCACGCTGCCGTGACCCTGTGGGAAAAAATGGCGAAAGTCGGGGGCGGAAATCCCGAGTCGCGCAACGACTTTCTGTCTACTCATCCCGCGCCGGTCAAGCGCATGGAAACGTTGGCGGGACTTGTCCCCCAGATGATGCCTTTCTATCAGGATAAGTCGCCTCGCCCAAGCTACCAACTGCGAGCGCAAAAGGCCGGTCCAGCCGATTTGATGGCCAATGCTGTTTTGGCCCGCTAGTCGTCAGCGTTCCTTCTTCGCTAGGCCCGATTGCATTGAAGCCCGGCGTTCTATCGCCGGCCACTCCCCGCGCCAGTCGAGTGTTGCGAACGACCTCGGTCGCTAACTGACGTTCTGCGCCAGCCTTTCTGGCTGTCGTCCTGCTCATCTGCGATCACTACGCCCCGTACTGATCGTAAACCCCTCTGGTTCTGCCCTAAACGTGATTCTTTTCGCCGTGTGCCCATTGGCACGGCGGTTGCGACGTAACTATTACGCCCGGGCAGCCTGGAGCAAAGGGACTTACGGAGAAATCCGCATGGCTCGGCTCGATCCGGGCGGGTTTTCAGATAGGACAAACGTCGCCATCAGGAGACATCAGTAGTCACTGGAATTACTTAAGGTGTTTGCTGTATTGCCGTAGAATAAAATACAAATCGGCAACGGAGATAAAACAAGTTGAAAGCAGCAACGGGGCGCTCTGAGACAATCATCCGCGGTCAGGAAAGCCGCAAGCGGGGAAGCATCCGCATTTTGGCGCTGGGTTTATCTCTTACGCTGGCCAGTTGCGGCATTGCATTCGCGGAGCCTGCAGCTCCAGACCCGGTCTACCGGGCAGTGGCTGAGGCAATCGAGCAGGTCAAAGCAAAGTATGTCGGGGCGCTAGACGATCAGAAACTGATCGCCAACGCGATCCGCGGCATAGTCCAGGGGCTGGATCCTTACTCGGACTATCTCGACCCCGAGGCTTATAGCGATCTGCGCCAGGAAAACAGCGGCAAGTTCGGCGGCCTGGGACTCGAAGTGGGAATGGAAGCCGGAGCCGTCCGCGTCGTTTCCACATTCGAAGATTCGCCGGCGTCCCGGGCGGGCTTGCAGCCGGGGGACCTCATTACACGCCTGAACGATACCAGCGTCGAAGGCCTGACACTGGATCAGACCATCCAGCGCGCTCGGGGCGAACCTGATACCACCGTTGCGCTCACCGTAGTGCGAAAAGGCGAGGCGCAACCGCTCGTATTCACGCTCAAACGCGCGATCATTCAGAGTCGCACGGTGAAGTCCGCATTGCTAACCTCGGGGTACGGCTATGTCAGGATCACCAGTTTCAACCAGCGCACAGCGGATTCGACGCTGTCGGCGCTGACCGATCTCTATCGCCAGAATGGCGGGAGCCTGAACGGCCTGCTGATCGACCTGCGGGACAATCCGGGCGGCTTGCTCAAATCGGCGGTCGCAGTATCGTCGCTGTTCCTGCAAGATGACTCCCTTGTGGTCTTTACCGAAGCGGCGTCCGAAGAATCACGCATGCGTTTGCACACCAATGAAGAGCAGTACCTGCACAAGGATGGCGTCGCAAAATTAAAGCAGCTTCCCGAGCTGAAAAGCGTGCCCATCGTTGTCCTGGTCAATTCGGGATCGGCCTCCGCCGCTGAGATCCTGGCGGGCGCATTGCAGGATCAGCGCCGCGCAACGGTGGTCGGCACACAGACGTTCGGCAAGGGATCGGTGCAAGTGCTGGTGCCCCTGACCGATGGCTCCGCGCTTAAGTTGACGACGGCCTATTACTTCACACCCAACGGCAGACGCATCCAGGGCAAGGGTGTGACGCCGGATGCGGTTATCGATCCCGTTGCGACCGAGACGTCCGGCTCAATCAAACCTGCCTCACACGCCACGGCTGCGCCCGTGCAGGCTGCATGTGGACTTTCTACGGGTAACACGTCCGTGGTGCCGGATGCAAAAAATCCCGCCCTTGCCGATGACTGCCAACTGCAGCGCGCGGTTGAGATGTTGCGTCATCTGCCGGTCCTGGCCCGAAGCTGACGGCGTCGGATCGTTCGCGCCTCATGAAGCAGGGCACCATCGGGTGCTCTTTTTTTTGCCGTGGCTATCGAAGGTCCGCTCAGCGCACAACGCGTTGCTGAGGGCCGGCATCTCTGAAGGACGGATTGCAAACGTCCGCGCCGTCTGCCGGGATCTTGTTGCCGACCAGTTTCTGCAGCGGCACCCAGAAAATCGATGTGACCAGCCTGCCGACCGTGCCAATGACGTCTCCGGCAGAAACGCCGATCTTGAAATTGTTGAATGGTCCGCTGACTTGTATCGGAGTGGCCAGGCTCAGGAACTGGGCCGTTTTTGCCTGCGGTCTCATATTGAGGTCGAAATTTTCCGCCGTGAAGTCGGCCTTGCCGGTGCCGTTGACCCGCATCCTGCTGGTATCCAGAATGACGGTGCGCCCCGCAAGCTTGCCGTCGCTCAGATCGAAGCGTCCGATCGCACAATTCACTTTTGACGCCTTGCCCGGATCCACGGCCGGCACCAATGCGACCAGCACATTGACCGCCCACAAGTCGAAAACACCAGACTGCATGTTCTGCGGCCAGATTGCGAATTCGATGCGTCCGTTGCCGTGGCGCAGTATCTCCGAGAGGTAGCGCGCGCGCGAATCGACGTCCACCTTCAGACTGAAGGCACCGTGCAGGTCGCTCTCCGGTTTCATTCGGCGCGCAAGCACGCCATAGTCGAATTTTTGAACGTCGATATGCAGATCGACTTGCACGTCCTGTTCCGTGGGTTCATACCCCAGCCAGAGCTTTGCCGAACCCCCGGCGATATCGACGGCGACCGGACCGATGTCGGCACGGCCGTTGGCGAGGGCCGCCTGCAGGGAGCCGCCTCCGAGCTGATCCTTGCCCGACAAGACCTGCTTTACCTCGACCTTCAGGTTTGCGTCCTGACGCCGCAGCATCTCCGGACTCAGTAATTTCTGCGCCTTGTCGCTGGCCTCGGCGGCTTTTTTGCGCACCTCCTCGGCAGTGAGCGCGGCAGCGTCATCGTCTGCTTTTTTCTCGACGGGCGACCAGTCACCGAATTTGAAATCGTCGAGCTGGATCACTGGCGAAGTCAGGGCAACGTCGATGCGCGGTCGCCCGCTTTGGGTGTCCACCCGTCCTTCTCCGTCGAGCACGCTTGCACCGATCTGAAGGCGCAGATCATCGACCTCGTAGCCCCGCGCGGACATGCGAAATTTTCCGGCAGCAGACCACGGGCCCCACGGCGGCAGCGAGGTGCGGGCGAGCTTGTTCAGGCTGTCGAATCGCTGTCCACGCGAGTCCAACGCCAGCTCGATTTCACTGCCCAGCGGGCGCGCAATACTGCCGGTGAGCGTCAAACTGGAGTCCGCGGCTTCTGCGTTCAGTTTGAACGGAAGCGGGGATTTTGGGTCCGCCAGTTGAATCGCGCGAGCCGTGTCCAGCGCCAGCGAGATAGGCACGCCGTCGAGATCTCCTTTCAGCGTCAATTTGAGCTGCGCGCCCGGAGCTGCGCTCAATTCGCCTTTGTCCAACGCGATACGCGCTTCTGCGCGCGTGTTCGGATCGCGCAATACGATACGGCCGCCGCCGATTGATCCCAGCAGCTCGGAACGCTCGAGCATGTCGCCAAGCCGGCTGGAACGCGCGACGAGGTTGATGGCGAATTCGCTGAACGTGGCTTCCAGATCCCGTACGACGCCGAGTTTCTGCAACAGTGTGCCGACGTCGATATTGGCTGCGGACAGCCACAGCCCGACGGTGGGTTCGGCGTTGCGCAAGTCCATGGTCACCGCACCGCTGAGGCCTGTGCCCGCCACGCTCACCGCGAAAGGCGAGGGATGCATGTAACCTTCGCGCACGCGGCCATCGAACGAGAGATCGCGCACTTCCACAGGAGTACCCGCGAATCGTTTCACGCGCACGCCGATGTCGGCATCGGTGAGGTCGATGCCCTGGGGCAATATCGGAATATCAAGTACGGCTCGGCTTTGTCCTGGTTTTTGCGGCCGCGTCGGAATCAGCGATTCCAGTTCGCGCGTGTCGATCTGTTCCGCGCTGAGCCGCACGGTTACCAGAGGCTTGCCTTGCGAGACGACACGCGTCAGATCCGCGCTCAGCGTCGAACGGCCCAGCTTGAACAGGATGTCACGCATGCTCCAATTCGCGGAATGCAGGCTGACTTTGCCCGACAGGGCGGCCGGAGCCTCGGCTCCGGGTTTGAAACCGAACCAACTTGCCAGTTCGCCAGCGTGGGGCGCGGAAAATTCGAACGCGATTTCCGGCCCGCGGTCAACCGAGAGTGCTTCCAGCATTCCTTCGATGCTCGCCCGTACATCGCCCGAGCGCAACTCGAACTGCAGGGGCGCGCGGCCCTCCAGCATGGTGCGCTCGAGGACTCCAGAGCGCAGCTTGGCGGTGAATGCGTGACCGAGGAGGTTCCCACGCATGCTGCTGCGTAATGGCATTCCGGGCGGCAATTTCACGTCCAGATTGTCCAGTGCGAATTGCACCGGTCGCTCCCCTTCGATATTCCCGTAGCTGAAACGACCGCGTTGCACGTCTAGGCTCACTCCAAGGCTGCGTACCAGGTCCTGTCCACTGTCACCTCGCGCGGCAAGACTGAAATCGAAGCGTCCGAGTTGTCCCTTGACGCCGCGCGCGCCAGTAAGCAACTCGGCTAGGCCGCCGAGATCGGAGTCGCGCGTGCCCAGGGTCAGCTTGAATTGCGGTGGATCCGAATTTGCGTCCGCTTCGACGCGGCCTGACAACGCAACGCCTGCTATGGACGCGTTGATGGGCGCATTCAGCACGCCGTCCTTGACTCTGAGTTGCAGGGACACATCGTTGACGTCACCCGGGAGGCTCAGCCAGCGGCCAACCCCGAGGATGACGTCGAGGTCGGCGCTGTTCATCTGCTTGAGGCTGAA
>Ga0068865_100001288_pt1 | contig 14572 bp, 11 predicted proteins | sample KBSMisM12_FD_75293 | JGI IMG/M metagenome (GOLD analysis project Ga0068865, IMG submission 75293) | Miscanthus rhizosphere microbial communities from Kellogg Biological Station, Michigan, USA - KBS Miscanthus M1-2 | ecosystem: Host-associated > Plants > Roots > Rhizosphere > Soil ...
GCCGGCCAGCTCCTCGATCGATCCGCAGATCTTGGTGCCGACCTCGACGATCGACTGGTGCATCTCGCGCTTGATGTGATCGCCGAAGGCCGGCGCGCTCGACGCGAGCAGCTCGGAGACATGCGATCGCAGTTCCCACGTGGTGGGATCGACGATCTGAAATTCTTCCTCGACGCCGACGGTGAAGGCGTGATCCATGAGGGTCCTGTCGCGCCGCCTATGATAGTCCGTCGGCGACTTCGTCCTTATGCGCCTTTTAGCCGGGCTGGCCTTCTGCTTGCACCCTGGGCGCTGATAAGGCGGTCTCAGCACATGAACGCAGCGTCCCCTGTCCTGTCCCGGGTTCACCCTGTCTCAGAGAGGCGACACACCGCGGTCGCCGCCAGGCCCGCGCGGCGGCGCATCCTGCTCGTCGAAGACGAAGCGCCGATTCGCGAATTGCTCCGTCTCCATTTGTCACTCGCCAATTTCGACATCGATGAGGTTTCCGATGGCACGGCCGCGCTGGACCGGGCGCGCACGGAGAAGTTCGATCTGATCGTGCTCGACGTGATGGTCCCCGGGCTCGATGGCATCACGCTCTGCCGGGCCATCCGGAGCCAGAGCGTCAACATGGCCAGCGCGGTGCTGATGCTCACGGCCCGCGCCTCGGAAGCGGACAAGGTGCTGGGCCTCGAGAGCGGCGCCGACGATTACCTGACCAAGCCGTTCAGCATCCGCGAGATGGTGGCCAGAGTCGGCGCCATCCTGCGGCGGAACGAGCGGATCGACGCCGTGTCCGGACCGGCCGCGCCCCGTCACGTCCGCTCGCGCGACGTCTCCCTGGATCCCGAGCGCCGTGAAGCGATCGTACGGGGCGACCTGGTGGAGCTGACCAAGCAGGAGTTCGACCTGCTCTATCTGCTCGCGGCGCGTCCGGGCATTGTCTTCAGCCGCACCGCGCTGCTCTCGAAAGTCTGGACGGACGATACCTACGTGACCGAGCGGACAGTGGACACCGTCATCAGCCGGCTGCGCCGGAAAGTCGAGCACGACGCGCAGAGTCCCCAGCTCATCCTCACCGCCTGGGGCGTCGGCTACAAGTTTGTCGACGTCGACTGATGCCGCGGCTCGGCCGACTGGTGCGGCAGCACGATCGTGAACGCGGTGCGGCCTGGCGCGCTGGTCACCCCGATCGAGCCGTGATGCCGCTCGACGATCGCCTTCGCGATCGAAAGCCCCAGTCCGCTGCCCGGCGCGTTCCGGGCGCGTGACGGATCGGCCTTGTAGAACCGATCGAAGACGAACGGCACGTGGTCGGGCGCAATCCCCTGTCCGGAGTCGACCACCGACAGCACGATCGCATCGCCGTCGCCGTTCGCCCGCAGCTCGATGTGGCCGCCGGCCGGCGTGTAGCGCAGGGCGTTCGCGAACAGGTTCTCGACGACTGTCTCGATGCGGTCGGGATCGGCCACCACCTGATCGGCATCCTCGGTCACCGAGACGTCCACCTCGATCTCCCGCGTCCGGGTCTCGTGCTCATGCCGCAGCATGACGTGCTGGAACACGCGCTCGACGGCGAACAGCCGCGCGTTGAGCGCGCCGGCGCGGCTCTCCAACCGCGCGAGATCCAGCAGGTCCTCGACGATCCGATCGAGCCGGACGGTTTCACGCTCGATCGTCCGGAGGTAGCGCTCGCGGGTGACCGCGTCGAGATCGAGATCGGCCATCTGGAGCGTCTCGAGGTAGCCGCGCATCGCGGTGAGCGGCGTCCTCAGCTCGTGCGACACGTCGGCCAGCATCTGGCCGCGCGACCGTTCGGCGGCGCGCAGCGCTTCGTCGCGGGCTGCGAGGTCGAGCCGCACGCCGGCGAACGCCGACTCGAGCGCGCGCAGCCGGGCACGCACCAACGCCAGCGCCACCGCGAGTGAGATCGCGCCGGCGATCACGAAGAGCACGACGGCCGCGGACGCCGACATCGGCTCATTATCGGCGCTGGCGCGAGCCGCGAATCGCGGCCACGGTCTTTTCATCGCCGCGCCATGCTTTTGCAAGACCCGGCCGTTCGGCGACAATGAACGCGCATGAAGCGCTGGCGCGTGCCGCTGATCCTCGCCGTCTGTTTTGCGTTCCGGCTCCTGTTCGGGCTGTCGCGCGAGTTCTTCTTCGAGGACGAAACCCAGATCTTCCTCATCGGCTTCCGCTATTACGCCACCGCCGCCTGGCCCTTCTTCGGCCCGGATGTCGTCTGGACCCGGAGCGAGATTCCGGGGGCGCTGCAGGGGCTGCTGGTCGGCGTGCCGCTGCAGCTGCTCGCGATTCCCGAATCGTCGTACGTGCTGCTGAACCTGCTGTCGTTCGCCGCGATCTGCGCGCTGGCGTGGTATGCGAGCCAGCACCTGCCCCACACCCCGCGCTGGCTGATTTGGGGATGGTTCCTCACGATTCCGTGGACGATCCAGTTCTCGGCGCACCTCATCAACACGTCCTACATCCTGGCGCCGGCGATCGTCTTTTTCCTCGGCTTCTTCGAGGCGATCCCCAGCTTCAGCCTGCGGCGCATTCCAGCGCCGGTGGCGTTCGGCATGATGGGGCTGGCGGTCGTCTGGCTGCTGCAGATCCACATGTCGTGGCCGCTGCTGCTGCCCTTTGCCGCGGCCGCGTGGTTCCTTCGCCGCGGCGACGGCGCGCGCGCCCTCGCGATCGACGCCGCCGCCTTTGCCGCGGGCGCGCTGATTCCGGGCGCGGTGCTGCTCCCCACGCTCGCGCGCTACGGACTCAACGCGGGTTCGGGCGGTGTGCTGCGCAACCTCCATCCGCACTGGGTCAACCCCTGGATCATCGCGACCACGCTCGCGCGCTTCCTGTCGTTTGGCAGCCTGGAAGTCGTCCGGTTCATCGCCACCGACGGCGCCAAGCGGCTCGAGTTCTTCCAGCGGCATCTCTGGCTGGCGCCGGCGGCGGTCGCGGTGTGGATCATCGGCACCGCGCAGCCGATCTGGATGTTCATCGATCTCTGCCGCTCGCCGCGCCGCCTCGTCGAAGGCACTGCGTCCACGCCGCGGATCCGGTGGGAAACGCTGCGGATCCTGGTGGCGGCCAGCGTCCTGCTGGTCTACACCAGCTACTGGTTCGTGATGGAGCCGCCGCAGGCGCATGCGTTCTACGTGCTGGCGCCGATCGCCTTCATGGTGACGGCGTTCTGGTGGACCTTCGTCGACTCGCCGCGCGCGCGGCGGATTGCGGCGGGCGTGCTGGCGCTCAACGTCGCCTATCACGCAGGCCTGGCCTGGTCGCAGGGGCCCGAGCTGTCGCTCTACAAGAACCGCGGCGTGGTCGCGACGGCGGTCCGCCTGAAGGAGCCCGAGATGTTCGCGCACCGCCGCGACTTCGCGATCGGCGGCGGACCGGCGGTCCTCTCGGATCTGTCGCGCCCCTACGACCCGACGCGCGACTTCCAGGTGCTCGAGTCCGCGTACCGGATGGGCCCGCAGCGCTCGCTGCACTGGACGATGACGCTGAGAAACGGCAGCGCGGTGGTGGCCTACCGCGATCCGCTGTACGTCGCGTCGTATCTCGACGAACGCGGCACGCTCGTCGAGGAGCGGCACGAACGGATCAAGGACATCTTCCAGCCGGGCGAGACGCGGGTCATCGACTTCAACGACGGCTTCGCCGGGCCGCCCTTCGCCAAGGCGACCCTCCGCATCGTCGCGGCGGAAGCGCTGCTGCCCGTGCCCAAGGAGTGAGATAACGGACAGGGATCACGCTGAACAGTGATCAAGAAGAAACCGCCGAGAGCGCGGAGTTCGCAGAGAAACCTTTACTCAGCGAGCTTTGCGGTCTCCGCGGTTTTTTCTTTTCCGTGTCAGTAGTGCAGGATGACGGCCGTGTAGGTGATCGGCCCGCTCTGGTTGCCGACGTCGGCGATGAGCAGGCAGTACTGGCCTGAGGTGATCGTCCCCGAAAGCTGTGGCGTCGAACCGGCCGGCGCGATGATCGATGCGGACGTGCCCGAGGCCACCTGGCAGGTTCCTCCCAGGACGGTGCCGACGCCGATCCCCATCGCAATCGTCGCGGGCGGGCCGGCCGACGTCAAATCGATGGTGATCGGAAAGCCGGACGAGGTCACGGTGAAGGTGTGGAAATCGCTCGAGCCGACCTGGACGGTGCCGGAGAAATTATCGGTCACCAGCGGCGTGGACGGTGCCGACGGCAGGGTGGACCCGGTGTCGGCGGCGCCCGTCGAGCAGCCGCCGGCGATCAGGGCGGAAGCGACGAGCAGGCTCGCGAGGATCGGTTTCACGTCCACCTCATTAGAAATGCTTCATGTGTCAGAACGATGGCGCGGGTTAGACAAGAGTAGCGCGTTCACGGCCGCAAGTTCATCCTGATTCACGGTGTGTCCCATACCCGGATAGATGCGCTCGTCCACCGACGCCCCCATGCGGCGAAACACCTCCGCACTCTCCTGGACGCGTTCCAGCGGGATATGTGCGTCGATGTCGCTGCAGCCGAGGAACACCGGCGCGCCGCCCAGCGAGCCCGGATAGTCGCGCGGCGTGCCGGGCGGTCCAATCAACCCGCCGCTCAGGCCGACGACCGCGGCGTACGGCTGCGGATGACGTGCCGCGAATTCCAGCGAGAGGCAGGCGCCCTGGGAGAAGCCGAGGAGTGCGATCCGGCTATGCGCGATCCCCTGGGCGACGAGACTGTCGATCAGGCCGGCGAGGACGCCGAGCCCCGAGGAAATCCCCGGCTCGTTGTCCTGCATCGGGGAGAGAAACGAATACGGGTACCAGGTCCGGCCGGCGGCCTGCGGCGCGAGGAACGCGACGTCGGTGGTGCCGAGCTCGGCGGCGAGCCCCATCATGTCCTCGGCCGACGCTCCCCGGCCATGCGCCATGATCATCGTCAAACGCGCGGTCGCCGGTGCAGGACCCAGCGTCAGGACGGGCTGGCCGCGGTGGGGATCAGGCAAAGCGCTCACAACATCACGCTCGCGCTCGGCGCGGCCGAGGTTCGTCGTTCGTGGTTCGGCGTTCGGCGTTCTGGTTCGACGTTCGACGTTCGACGTTCGGCGTTCCGAACCACGAACCACGAACCACGAACGACGACCTCGAACGAAGAACGAGGAACGCAGAACGTCGAACGACAAAGCGGGCGGTCAATGCGTAGCCCGCTCGAGAACTGCCCGGTTCCAGCGCGCGAGCGTCGCGGCCTGGTCGTAGGTGCTGTCGACGAACGCGGTGATGGCATGCTCGGGCGAATCGGACTTGCGCACGGTCTCGTACGGCAGGATGAACTCGCCGAGCTCGCCGTGGTAGAAGGCGCCGCGCGGCTGCACGCGCGCCGCCTTGAGGCCCGGCGGCTCCGGCACTGCATACGCGTAGAACGACGGCTCGAGCACCGGCCCGCTGCCGAACCAGAATCCGTGGCTGATCACTTCGTGCGAGTAGGCCTCGCGCATGAAGGCCGGGCCGTCGCGCGGCGGCGCGGGACGCCCCGAAAAGCGGGTGACGGCGAGATCGAACGCACCCCAGAAGAAGTGCACCGGGCTGCACTTGCCCACGAAGTCGCAGCGCGATCCTTCGAAGACGCCCGCGACCTTCGACAGGATCGTCCAGCAGCGGTTCGCCTGCGCCGCGTCGTAGGTGTGGTGCGCCTCGTCCGTGTCGAGCCGGATCGGCACCGGGATCTCGACCGCCATCGGCCAGATCTTCACCGGCAGCCCCATCGCCTTCAGCGTCGCCATCAGGTCCGCGTAGAAGTCGGCAACGGAGCGCGGCGCCAGCTTCACCTGGCGCACGAGACCGTCCGACGTCCGAATCATCAGCTGGTGATCGATGAAGTCGAACTCCATCGTGAACGTCCGATTCCCGTGCGGCAGCGTGTGCGTCATCAGCCCCCGCGGCGTGACCAGCAAGGTGATCGCCCACGAGTGATTGACCGGCGGCGCCTGCGCCAGCGCGATCTTGCCGACGATCTGCGTCCACATGTGCAGCGTCGCGTAGGTGTCCTTCCACTCGTCGTATGGCAGCGACGGCCACTGTTCGTTTTCGGTCACCATAGTCGTGCTGTGGATTATGCCAGAATGACCCCATGCGAACGATGACTCCGTCCTCGAGCCGGCCGATCGCGCTGGCTCTCGCGCTGATGGCATTGACGATCACGGCCGGCGCGCAGAGCCGCGACCGCTCGCAGACACCGGACAAGTTCAAGTGGAACCTCGCCGAGATCTATCCCAACGACGCCGCCTGGCGCGCCGCGAAGGACCAGCTCGCGGCTGACCTGCCGAAGCTGCGCCAGTTCCAGGGCAAGCTGGCCTCGACGGGTGCCGCGCTTGCCGACGCGCTCGACCTGCAGGCGAACTACTCCAAGACGCTCGCGCGCCTCTACAGCTACGCGAGCATGCAGGCCGATCAGGATACGCGCGACTCCACGCACGAAGGCATGCGTCAGGAGATGAACCAGCTCGCCGCCGCGCTCGGCGCGGAGTCCTCGTACATCGAGCCCGAGCTGCTGAAGAGCCCGGAGGAAAAGATCAAGGCGTTCGTCCCGGCCGAGCCGAGGCTCAAGGTGTATGCCTTCTATCTTTCCGACGTCTATCGCCGCGCGCCGCACACGTTGAGCGACGTGGAGGAAAAGCTGCTCGCCGACGCCGGCCCGCTCGCCGGCAACCCGGGCAGCCTGTTCAACATTCTCTCGAACGCCGATTTTCCCTACCCCACGGTGACGCTGAGCACCGGCACGAGCGTCAAGCTCGATCAGGCGGCCTACGGCGAGCTGCGGGCGCTGCCGAACCGCGCCGATCGCGAGAAGGTGATGTCGGCCTTCTTCGGATCGCTCGGCTCGTTCGGCCGCACGTTCGGCACGTCGATGAGCGGCGAGGTCCTGAAGGTCCAGTTCTTTTCGAAGGCACGGAAGTACCCTTCTGCGGTCGAGTCGCAGCTCGACGGACCGAACATTCCGGTGTCGGTCTACACCCGGCTCGTGGACGGCGTGAACAAGAACCTGCCGGCGTTCCATCGCTACCTGAAGCTGCGCGCCCGGATGATGAAGATCGACAAGCTGCACTATTACGATCTCTACGCGCCGCTGGTTTCGTCGGTCGATCTGAAATACACGCCGGGCGAGGCGCAGAAGCTGGTCCTCGCGGCGGTGGCGCCGCTCGGCACCGACTACCAGGCGACGATCGGCCGCGCCTTCGACAGCCGCTGGATCGATCTCTATCCGAACGAAGGCAAGGCCTCCGGCGCCTACTCGGATGGCGGCGCCTACGACGTGCATCCGTACATGCTGATCAACTACAACGGCCAGTACACCGACGTCAGCACGCTGGCCCACGAGCTCGGCCACACGATGCAGAGCTACTACTCGAACAAGACGCAGCCGTATCCGCTGGCCGGCTACCCGATCTTCGTCGCGGAAGTGGCGTCCACGTTCAACGAGTCGCTGCTGATCGACTACATGCTCGGCCAGATCAAAGACGACGACACGCGGTTGTCGCTGCTCGGGAACTACCTCGAGAACATCAAGGGCACGGTCTTCCGGCAGACCCAGTTCGCTGAATTCGAGCTGCGGATGCACGAGATGGCGCAGAAGGGCGAGCCGATCACCGGCGACGCGCTCTCGAAGCTGTACCTGGAGATCACCAAGAAGTACTACGGCCACGACCAGGGCGTGTGCGTGGTCGACCCCTACATCGCGCACGAGTGGAGCTACATCCCGCACTTCTACCGCGACTTCTACGTCTTCCAGTACGCGACGTCGTTCACCGCTTCCTCCGCGCTCGCCGAGAAGGTGAAGGCGGGCGACCAGGAGGCGAAGAAGCGCTACCTCGCCTTCCTCTCGGCCGGCGGCTCCAAGTATCCGGTGGATTTGCTGAAGGACGCCGGCGTCGACATGACCACCGACGAGCCGCTCGATCTGACGATCAAGCTGATGAACCGGGTCATGGACGACATGGAAAAGATCCTGGCGAAGAAGACGCGCTGAAGATCACCACGAAATACACGAAACTGCGAGCCTCCGTCTGCACGAAGCTCACGAAAACGATCAAACGTTTCTTCTTTCGTGTCTTTCGTGCCGACCGTGTTTGTTTCGTGCCTTTCGTGGTTAGTGCGTCAGCAGCGGCTGGATCAGGTCGACCAGGCCGCTCCAGATGATCGCGACGCCGACGCACAGCAGGATGAAGGACGACAGCCGCAGGAAGACCGCCGTGCCGGTCTCGCCCAGGTAGGCAATCAGCTTCGACGCGAAGCGGTAGCTGAGGAACACGGTCAGCGACACGATGACGACGCCGACCAGGCCGGCCGCGAGCTCCGCCGCGGTCCGTGCGCCGCCGCTCTGCGCCTTCGCGCCGAGGGTGATCGCCACCGAGATCGAGCCGGGGCCCACCGTCAGCGGAAACGTCAGCGGATAGAATGCCCGCCGCGCCACCTCGCGCTCCCACGCCTCGACCGGGCCCGGCGCGCTGTTCGCCTGTTCGTCGTTGTTCAGCAGGCGCCAGCCGTTGGCGGTCACCAGCAGGCCGCCGGCGACCCGCACGATCGGCAGCGACACGCCGAAGATCCGCAGGACGTAGGTGCCGATGAGCATCGCCGCGGTCAGCAGCAGGAACGCATGGCGGCCCACCGCGATCGCCAGCTTGCGCCGCGCGGTCCCCGGCAGGTCGGCGGTCATCGACAGGAAGATCGGCGCCGATCCGAGCGGGTTCACGATCGGCAGCAGCGCCGCCAGCGTGAAGAGCACCGCGTTGGCGTAGTCGAAGAGCTCGCGCTTCATGCCGTGAACATTCTAGGCCTTCTTCGTGCTATCGTCGGAACCGGCCTAAGCGCGGCGCAACCCGCTGCGCACGGGGGAACCAGGCACCAGGGGCGAATCGGTCTCCGACCGTAGGACATTCCGAGTCCAAGCCCGTCAGCTAACCCCGTCGGCGTTACACGGAATGCCCATGACGCTTCTCCTTTCGGAGCGCGCGGATGTCTGAAGACACCGCGTTCTCGCTGAAACGTTTTCTCGTCGGCCAGCCGATCCCCTCGCATCTCGCGCATCACGAACGCCTGTCCCGGGTCACGGGTCTGGCCGTCCTGTCCTCCGACGCGCTCTCGTCGGTGGCCTACGCGACCGACTTCATTCTCGCCACGCTGGTGGTTGCGGGCCTCGGCGCCTTCGTCTACGCGATCCCGATCAGCCTGGTCATCGCCACGCTGCTGGCGATCGTCGCCTTCTCGTACCGGCAGACGATTCACGCCTACCCCACCGGCGGCGGCGCCTACATCGTCGCGAAGGAGAACATCGGCGACAACGCGGGGCTGATCGCCGCGGCATCGCTCCTCGTCGACTACACGCTGACCGTCGCGGTCAGCATCTCGGCCGGGGTGCTGGCGATCACGTCGGCCTTTCCCGGTCTCCATCCGTATCGCGTCGAGATGTGTCTCGCATTCCTCGCGATCCTGACGGTCGGCAACCTGCGCGGCATCCGCGAATCGGGCCAAATCTTCGCGGTGCCCACCTACTTCTTCGTCTTCAGCGTGGTCGTGCTGCTGGCCGCCGGACTGGTTCGCTATCTCACCGGTACGATCGTCCCCGTCATCGTCCCGCTGCCGCCGGAAGCCGGCCATCAGCCATTGACGACGTTTCTGCTGCTGACCGCGTTCGCCAACGGCTGCACCGCGATGACCGGCGTCGAGGCCGTCTCGAACGGCGTTCCTGCATTCCGGCCGCCGGAAGCGAAGAACGCATCGGCGACGCTCATCACGATGGCGACGCTGGCGATCGTGATGTTCGTCGGCATCACGGTCCTGGCGCACGCCTACAAGGTGGTGCCGAACGCCGCCGAGTCGGGGATCTCACAGCTTGGCCGGGCGATCTTCGGCGGCCCGAACGTGCTCTACTACCTGCTCCAGGCCGGCACCACGCTGATCCTCGTGCTGGCGGCCAACACCGCCTACGCCGACTTCCCTCGGCTGGCGTCGATCGTGTCGCGCGATCGGTATCTGCCGCGCCAGTTCATGAACCAGGGCGACCGGCTCGCCTTCTCGAACGGCATCCTGGTCCTCTCGGTGTTCGCCGGCGTCCTGATCGTGGCGTTCCGCGGCGACACGCAGTCGCTGCTGCCGCTCTACATGATCGGCGTCTTCGTCTCGTTCACGCTGTCGCAGGCCGGCATGGTGATCCATTGGCGCCGGACCCGGGAAGCCGGCTGGAAGACGAGCGCGCTCATCAACGGGTTCGGCGCGGTGGTGACCGGCGTCGTGCTGATCATCGTGGCGGTGACGAAGACCTTTGAAGGCGCGTGGATCGTCCTGCTGCTGATTCCGCTGATCGTGATGGTGTTCAAGGCGACCTACCGGCACTACCAGCACGTCGCCGCCGACCTCACGTTGAAGGGGTACGAGCCGCAGGCGCGGGTCCACAACATCGTGTTGATTCCGATCGGGGGCCTCCAGCGGGCGGTAGTCGAGGCGCTGCGCTACGCCGAAACGCTCTCGGACGATGTCCGCGCGATCTACGTCGACGTGAACGCCGCGCAGACCGAACAGCTGCGCAAGGACTGGGCGGCGTGGGGCGGCCGCGTCGAGCTCGTCGTCCTGCCCTCTCCGTTCCGCTCGCTGATGGAGCCGTTGCTGGAGTACATCGAGCAGGCGTCGGCGGAAAAAGCGAACGACTACGTCACGGTGATTCTGCCGGAGTTCGTGCCGGCGCGCTGGTGGCAGCACCTGCTGCACAACCAGACGTCGCTCCTCATCAAGGGCGCGCTGCTCTTCCGGCCGAACATCGTCGTCACCAGCGTGCCGTTCCACCTCTCGAAGTAGGAGGACTGGAGGGTAAGGAGTCAACGGGGACGGAGGGCACGGAGGTAGCGGGAACGGAGGGCGCGGAGGAAACCGAGGTTACAGGAGGAGCAGAGAAGCGGAGGACGAGCGTAGCGGTGCTCGCGCGGCCGCGCTCGCCGAGCTGCTCCGTTCTTGCTCTGCTTCCCCGTTCCTCCTGTGAACTCAGCGCCCTCCGTGTCCTCTGCTCCCGTTTCCTCCGTCCCCTCCGCTCCCGTTCGGCTATCCGTCTTCCCAGCGCGCGGCGACGTCGAGATCCTCTCGCGACACGTCGCGCACGGTCAGGCGGCCTTCGTCCGGCGCTTTGCCTTCGCTCCACACGTAGGCGGACAGCAGACGTTCCGCCTGCGATCGCCAAAAGGCGCCGCCGGGCTCGAGGCGACGGTGCGTCAGCCTGGCCACCCGCTCGACCGCGTCGGGATCGATGGCGACCGTCACCGTGCGCTCGGCGCCGTCGGCAACGTGCCTCACACGAAAGACGTGTTCGATCGACGCGGGCGGTGGCGCATCCGGCGACCGGAGAATCTGGAATCCGTTCATGGTCAGGACCGCGATGTCGAACGATGGCGAGGCGGGCGGCGACGCCGCCTTGACTGCGCGCACCGGCTTGCCGGCCACCGCCGCGGCGGTGGCACTGCGCAGCGCCTCCGGGGTCATCGGCTTGCGCAGGAAGTCGGTCGCGCCAAGGCGCATCGCATCGACCGCCAGCTCGATCGACGCGTACGCGGTCACCATCACGACGCACGCCGCGGGCGCCCGTTTCTTGATCTGCTGCAGCGTGTCCAGGCCGTCGAGTCCCGGCATCCGCTGGTCGAGCAGGACCGCGTTGTACTCGTGTCCGTCGCCAAAGCGGTCGAGGCCTGCCTGGCCATCCGCAGCCTCGTCCACCTGATAGCCGGCCGCTTCGAGCGTCAGCCGCATCATCTGGCGGATGTGCGGCTCGTCATCGATGATCAGGAGCCTCATGAACCCTGCCTCTCATCGGCGATTGGTACCGTGAACGTGAAGGTCGAGCCGCGGCCCGGCTCGGACTGGACGCTCAGACGGCCGCCATGTCCCTCGACGATCCGTCGCGAAATGGTCAGCCCGAGGCCGGCGCCGCCGCCCGAGGCGTGCGGCACCTGCACGAACGGTTCAAAGATGGTGGAGAGATACTCGCGCGGGATTCCAGTGCCGGTATCGGCCACCGAGATCGCGACTTCGTCATCACGACGCACGGCGGCCACGGTGATCGCGCCGCCTTCCGGCGTCGCACGCATCGCGTTGGTGACCAGGTTTCCGATCACGCGCTCGATCTGGCCGCGATCCACGGCGACCTGGGGCAGGTCGGGCGGGACGTCCACTTCGAGCCGTGCGCCCTTCGCCTCGACCTGCAACCGGAGCGGGTCGACGGCCTCGCTCACCAGCTTGCCCGGCCGCATCGGCGCCACCTGCGGCGTCACGGCTCCCGACTCGATCTTCGACAGATCCAGCAGCTCTCGCATCAGGCGATCGAGTCTCGTCGTATCTTCACGGCACACCTGGAGAATGTCCCGCTGCCGCTCGTCCAGGGACTCGGGCGCGCCCTCGAGCAGCAGATGAATTCCCATCTGCACGCTGGTCAGCGGCGTCCGCAGCTCGTGCGATGCCGCGGCGATGAACTCGGATTTCAGGCGGCTCACTTCACTCAGGTGCGTCACGTCTTCCAGCAGGGTGACGACACCGGCCAGCCGGCCGTCGGCGTCTTTCATCGGCGTCGAGCGGATCCGGAACGCGCGGCGGGCGCCGTCGATGGCCCAGGGCAGCGTCGCAGCGGCGTCCTCGGACGCGGCCGGGGTCTGCGACCGCAGCACGTCGGCGACCGATTGCGCGATACTGGCGTCGCGGGTCACCGCCGCGATCGGCTTGCCGAGCGCGCCGGCCTTGGCGCCGAACAGACGCTCGGCCGCCGGATTGACGCGCGTGACCAGCCCGGCTTCGTCGGCGACGATGACCGGGTCGAACAGCGAATCGATCACCGCCTCGGTCGTCTGCTGCGCCACGAGCAGCTTGCCCATGTCGGACCGGCGCAATTCGCGGAGTCGATCGGCCATCCGATTGAAGCTGGCCGCGAGCGTACCGATCTCGTCGGCCGACCGGACGGGGACCGCGGGCGTATCGAGATCTCCGGCCGCGAGCCGCTTCGTCGCCGCCGTGAGCTGGGCGACCGGGCCCACGATCGCCTTCGACAGGCTGAGCTCGATCGCGACGCCCGCCAACATCAGGACGGTCGCCAGCGCCAGCGTCACGAAGAACCAGCGCCGCGCGATCCGCGAGGCGGCGTCCGCCTTCCGCCGCATCGCTTCCTGATTCAGGCGCAGCAAGCGATCCGATGCGGCGCGCACCTCGTTGAACTGCGGCTCGAGCGACCGGAAGTAAGTGGCGGAGCGATCGGCTGAGGCCGTCGCGAACGCGTCGAAGCGACGGTAGTACTCGTCGCGGCCTTGCCGGATGGCCTCGACCGCCTCGCGCTCCCCTGGCTCGGTGATGTTCGCCGCGGCGGTCGCAAGAGCCGCATCGAATCGCGCGCGGTGTTCCGCTGCCTGGCGGCGGGCGCGGTCCTGCTGGCCCATCAGGTCGAACAGCGCGGCGGAATCCTGCCGTTCCAGGCTCTCCTTCATGTCCTGGGCGGCGACCACCGAGTCGTAGTTCTCGGCGATGATGCGGCCCGACACGGCGCTCATCTGGTTGAGCGTGCGCGCGCTCCATGCTCCGAGAAGACCGAGCGCCAGGACGAAGCCGGCGTAGCCGAAGAGGAGCTTGTTTCGCAGTGTCATCGGCGTCTACCCACTGCTCCCATCGTCGTCGGACGCGCGGTCGTTGCGGACCGGCACGATCTGGACGGTCGCGTCGCGGACGTCGCGCAGGAATCGATCGACAATCGAGCCGCGCACCGCGAGGTCCCAGCGCGACCTCGCCGACTGGCCGAAGACCACATGGGTGATGCCTTCGCGTTTCGCGAAGTCCACCAGCAGGTCGGCCACCCGCGCGCCCTTGAGTTTCACGACCTTGGCGCCGAGCTGCTTCGCGAAACGAATGTTGTCGCCCAGCGCAACGTGATCTTCCGGCTTGATGCGGCCCGGCTCTTCTTTCGGCGTCTCGACGTAGACCGCGAACCAGTCCGTGGCGAGGCGGCCGGCAATCCGCGAGCCGACGCGCAGCAGGTTCTTGGCGCTGCCGCGGGACGCCATGGCGACCATGACCTTCTCTGGAATGACCGGCTGGTCGAGACCTTCGCGAGTGCGGTATTCCTGCGCCTTGCCGGCCTGGTCGGAGGCGAGCTGGCGCAGCGCCAGCTCCCGCAACGCGGTCAGGTTGCCTTTGCGAAAGAAGTTGCTGAGCGCCTGCTCGATCTTGGCGGCATCATAGATCTTGCCCTGGCGCAGTCGGGTGCGAAGCGTCTCGACCGAGACGTCGACGTTGACGACCTCGTCTGCCCTCTTGAGGACCCAGTCTGGAATCGTCTCCCGCACCCGCACCCCGGTCGTGGACGCGATCGCGTCGTTCAACGACTCGATGTGCTGGATGTTGACCGCGGTGATGATGCTGATGCCGGCGTCGAGCAGATCGAGCACGTCCTGATAGCGCTTCTCGTGGGCCGATCCAGGGGCGTTGGTATGGGCCAGCTCGTCGACGACGGCGATTTGCGGCCGGCGCACCTTGATCGCGTCGACGTCGGCCTCCTTGAGCGTCACGCCGCGGTATCCGATCTCGCGCAACGGCACCTGTTCGAGATC
>Ga0068865_100001292_pt1 | contig 14560 bp, 11 predicted proteins | sample KBSMisM12_FD_75293 | JGI IMG/M metagenome (GOLD analysis project Ga0068865, IMG submission 75293) | Miscanthus rhizosphere microbial communities from Kellogg Biological Station, Michigan, USA - KBS Miscanthus M1-2 | ecosystem: Host-associated > Plants > Roots > Rhizosphere > Soil ...
TTCACCATCAAATCTGGTTGTTTCAAATCTCCTTTGACCGAAGCCTCTGCATCGAGCACGCCATCCATCCGGAGCAAACGTCTTTCCATGTCGCTCGCATCTTGGGGGACGTAGCGCGCGAGCGCGCTGTAAATATCTGGTAACGGAATTTGATAGGCGGTGAAGTTCGCGCCGATCGTATTGGTCTTTCGATTGACGAGTAGATGACTCAGATCGAAATAGCGATCCAACGAACCGACCTGCGCTGCGCCGCTGAACGCATCCGGTTGGAGAGAAGCGCTAAAACTTCCACTGCCAACCGTTGTTTGATTGATCGCGAAGTCATTGATCTTTCCGCTCGCACGTGCGTATCGCACGTCGGCGCCTACTGCCGTTAGAACGGCGAGTCCGTTCACCGTACCACCCAGCGTCGCCGTGTCTTCTAGGTCAGGCGCTAATTCAGAGATTTGTAAATTCGTTCCGGATGCTTCCACACGCGTCGTCTTCGTTTTTAGGTTTCCGGAAGCGGATGCGACGACCGTTCCTCGCGCGAACTGCGCGCGCATCTCAGGGATCTTGAAGTCATTGCCTCTCAGTGAGAATGAAGCCTTACCCCTCCCGATAACGCGATTCGCAACAACGAGACCGTGCGTTTCCAATTGCGCGTCGACGATCGGATTAGCCAAGGTTCCGCTGACCCTTGCAGTAGGAACATCGACGATGCCGCTCACTTGATCGCTCACTTCGGCGAGGGGAAGATTCATCGCCTTCAAATTCGCCGCGAGACCGCCGCTGCTAAAGATGTAACTGAGGTCGCCACTTACTTGAGCTGCACCTCGCACCGCATCGATTCCGGTCGCGTGAATGCCGCGCTTGTCCGCCGAGACGTCGGCAATAACTACGGGAATCTCCTGCTTCGCAATCGTTAGTCCGACAACTTCGGCCTTACCGTTGACCTTTGGATCGCTGGCTGTGCCGGTCACGTCACCGCTGAAACTTGCAGCGCCTCCCAAGTCAGGCGAGAATGCATTCAACATCACACCGCGCGCGGCCACATTAAGAGCGAGCGCGCCACGGGGGTTCGCATGGCCTGTGGCGGCGACGGTGCCCGTCTTCGTGTCAAGCACGATGGACGAAATATCCAAACCGGTGGTCGCGTAATTTGCAGCGCCATGAAATTTCCCAGTAAGTGGTTTCCTCGCACCTGCTGACCGAAAGGTCGCATTTCCATTGGCGCGAAAGGCGACAAGTGGTTTTTCGGAAGTGCCTGTGAGCAATCCTTGCGCATGGGCGTCGCCCGACAAACCCTTCAAATTCAGAGCCCGAGAAACGCTCGCGAGCTGGATGTGCGGACCGTTAAACGCGCCAATGATTTGTCGTCCGTTCGGGATGTACGCGAGACTTCCTTCTACAAGGGATCCCTGCCAGACGCCTTGTCCGTTTTGGATACGCACCAATCCGTTGCCTGCACGAACAGATCCCGCCGCACTAGATACCGCTTGCTTTCCCCATCTCACCGCGGCTGCGTCAACGCCACCATCATATCGAAAGCCGTTCTTCGGGTCGTAACTGAGCCAGCCCTTGCCGTGCGCTCCCGAGAAGTTAATCGAGGGAGGAACAAACTTGATGAGCGATGCGGGAATCGCATTCTTGTTCGCGACGGTTGCATCGACCATTCCCGCGAAATTCGTTTCCTTGGACCAATCCGATGCGCCGACAAAGGTTGCATTACCTCCCGGCCGCACCAACGCCAACGATCCAGAAGCGCCACCACCCGTTATCAGTCCCGCAAAATGCGCGGATGTAAAACGGTCATGACCTTCGTAGACAACATTCGTTGCCCGTGCATCTAGGGAAGCCGCAACAAGAAATGGTTTGTTCTCGGGAATGAACAAACGAACAGGTCCGCGTGCCGTCAAAGTGTCAGACCGAACGCGTGAAAGCAAGTCCAGATCCTTTCCTTCCGGTGTCGTGCGAAAGTGATTGACGACGCGTCCCAACTCCAATCGCGGCGAATTGAGAGCGATGACTAATCCGGATTTGTCGTATCGCTGAAGGGCAACATCTGCGTTGCCGATCCCTGGAAAGCTGAGCCGACCGGAAGCCACCCAATCCTTTCCAATTCCTTCAACGATCAAATCGTCGGTCAAAGCGCGCTGGTCAAACTTTCCTTTGCCCGACAAATCTTCGAACAGCAGATTGGCTTCTTGGATGCGGACTCTAAACGGGCGATTCTGTTGCTCGTTCGTCGTTTCCGGCAAATACTCTTCCAAGGCAAAGTGACCATCAGGCAATCGGACGAGTTTGCCTTTGAGATCGCGGATGATGCCGTCGATCGTTTCCGTGCTCCCGAACTTCAATCCGCTAAGTCGCGCGGAGTCGGCGCTCGCAAGCAATTGCCCCTGCGAATCCTGAAGCATGGGATTGACGACCTGCAGGACCCCGGATGACCAAATAAAGCTGTAGGAGTCTGCCCGGACGTGCAGCGTGGCCCCCTTTTGAGCTTGGTACGAGAAATCGATCGGCACGCCAGGCGAGGCGAGCATTTCAAGGCATCGGCGCAGATAAAGGAAGCCCTTGAACGCGATAACGAGCGGCAATAGCAGAATCGCTATTCTCAGGAAGCGGAATATAGCCCGGCCAAGCGTCCTCATGCGTTCCGGTCCAAACGACCGGCTGTCGGGAGTTTAGACGGCTTGCGCGTCCAGCAGTTGCAAACGATCCGCCATGACCTTCTTCGAGAACTCAATTGCGTTGTACGAGGAGCGGATGAATGGGCCGCTTGCCACGAAGGCAAAACCCATATCCTGACCGATCTTCTCGTATTCCTTGAATTCATCCGGGTGGATGAAGCTGTTCACCGGTAAGTGCTTCATGGTCGGTCGCAGGTACTGGCCGATCGTCACCGCATCCACGCCTATCTCTCGGAGATCCTGAAGCGTCTTGATGACCTCGTCCCGGGTCTCACCCAGTCCGAGCATAATTCCCGACTTGGTGTGAATCGAAGGATCGAGTTCCTTCACGGTTTTGAGCACGCCCATCGTGCGCTCGTACTTCGCCTGGGGTCGGACGACCGTGTGCAATCTTTCAACCGTTTCGATGTTGTGGTTGTAAATGTCGGGCTTAGCATCCGTCACGTTTTGGATGCACCAGCGCTTGCCCTTGAAGTCAGGCGTGAGAACTTCCACGATCGTAAGCGGGTTCTGCGCGCGCAACGCGCGAATCGTCTCCGCAAACTGCATCGAACCCTCGTCGGCCATGTCGTCTCGCGCAACGCTTGTCACGACCACATGCTTCAATCCGAGATCCGCCGACACTTTTGCGACGTTCTCCGGCTCATGGGGATCGAGTTGCAATCCGCGGCCCACCTTGATCGCGCAGAAGCCGCAGCTTCTCGTGCAGGTGTCGCCCAGGATCATGAACGTGGCGGTCTTCTTGCTCCAGCACTCGGGAAGGTTCGGACAACGCGCCGACTCACACACCGTGTGAAGATTCTTGGAGCGCATCATCTCCTCGACCTGCTTAATCGTGTCGGGTCGAGGTAACCGAATGGTAAGCCATTCGGGAAGCCGCTGGGTCATGCCTCTAGTATGGCATTTTGAAGTTGAAATCCCCGGTCTTTAGGCTCTTGAGACAGGCTTGAGAGGAGCGCCGTCCGCACTCTCGGCAGCATGGCCCGCGCTTGCTTCAGACTCCGCCTTTTTGAGCTTCGGATCATCGGCCGCCATGAAGCCCATATCGGGGTCAGCATTCGCGGTGTCACTCTTGGCGATATCGGCCTTAGGAGCCGTCTTCTTGTGGCGCTTGTGGCTCCGACGGCTTGAACGGTCGCCGCTCTCATCCGAGCCATATTGGCTTGAACTGTGGCGGAGATTCGAATTCATTTCACGTGTAAACGGCTGAGAAATGATTGAAATGGTGGGTGCGGGATATCGCGAGGCAGAAGTGATGTCGACCTGTGGCTTGCGCGCCTGAAGATCACCCGGTCGCGACGATATCCTTGCGCCAATTACAGCGCCAAGGATCAGAAGCAAAGCTCCGCCGGGAATCGCCCATTTCAGATAGCTGTTCATTCTGTGCCTCACGCCTTCCTATTGGACGAAATAGGCGGCTCAGGAGGAGTCCGTTATTCGGACCACAGATAGCCAGCAATATTTCGGAGGCGTAAGTGAATGGTCGGCTGCTTTCTGAAGCTGCTTTAGGTTAGAAGTGACGGGTTTCTACTTCTTCTTGCCCTTCTGGAGAACCTGAACCGCGGGCGGCGCTGGAGGGATGATCCTGGCGATCTGGCGAACCCAGTATTCGGCCACTTCCAGGGCGGCGTCGGCGTTGCCTGCGTTCAGCCGCTTGCCCATCGCGTCCGTCAGGGGTGTCACTTCGAACCCGTGGTTGCCGGCAACGATGTCCACCATGATCTTCCGAGAAGCATCCCTCATGAAGTTGTAGACAACTCCGAGGGGCGCGTTTTCGGTGTCCTGATTCCCAATGACCAGTACAGCCGGCCGCCCAGAAACAACAAGATTTGGATAAAGTCGACCCGCATCGTCAAGCGTCGTGATGATCGGAGTTAGAAGCAACTCTCCGAGATAGGAAGGCTTCTGATTGAACACGCGATGGGCGACGACAGAACCGAGGGATTTCCCGGCGATCACAACCCGCTTCTGATCAACACGCGGATCCTTGAAAACTTCTTGAATGACGGCATCGAACTGATCCGCTTCATCCACCAAGCCTTTGCTCGGTTCGCCTTTCGACGCGAAATACCCGTAGTCGAACCGCACCGCGATCAAACCATCGCGAACCGCTTTATCGGCAAGACCCTTGATGATATTCGTGCCCATGCCTCCACTGCGGCCACTTGCGATGAAGATGATCGGCGCCTTGCCTTGACCCTTTGGATAAGACACAACCGCCTTCACGTGTTGTCCCGTCCCCCAAACGACATCTAGCGTCTTATCGGCCGCAAACGAGCAAGCGGCAATCGCGAGGCCAGTGAGAACGGATAAAGCACGTGCGCGAGTCATGCTCGTATTTTGACTGGCTTGCCACCGTGGGCACATGGTCCCCGCAGGTTGGCGTTGCGAGGATTTGCGCACAGACTACAGGTTAGAGGCGGGTTGATCGTCGCCTGGAGGTTTTCTGTGACGTTTGGAGACGTTCTCGCGGTAGTTGCCGGATTAGTCGGCATCTGCATTTCCGCATGGACCACGCTGGTCCTCTTTTCCCTGTTCTTTCCATCGCGCGCGAATCAAGCAGCGAATTCGATTCGCCATTCCGCGTCGAAGATGGCTCTTCAAGGCTTCGGCATCGTGCTCGTCATGATCGTCGCCGCCACGATTCTTTTCAACGTACACCTGCCCATTCCGACCCTTGGAGCGTGGATCGTCGTGCTCGCGATGCTATCGCTTGCTGCCCTCGGCGGGAGTGGCTTGGCGATGCTTGCCGCAGATCGGGTTCAAGAACATGAGCCACGACTGTCCGCTTACGCCGCTTTGATGCGAGGTGCAGCATTGGTGGTCGTGCCGGGCCTTCTGCCCGTATTTGGATGGTTCCTCGTCGGACCCGCCTTGCTGTTCGTTGGCGTTGGAGCAGGCGTACGCGCCCTCCGTCTCGCCTCTCCGCCCGTCCTGGGGTGACCATGGAAAGACGCGACGTCCTCAAACTGGGAGCGGCGGCCACCGTGGCGGCCGCTCTCGCCGGATGCAGCAAAATCGCGTCCGAAGTTGCAGAGACACCAGATGCGTTGCCGTTGCCAACCGGCGACGTCACGCCCGAACTTCGCGTCTTGCATCGCCTCGGTTTCGGTCCGCGACCGGGTGATATCGCGCGAGTCGCATCGATGGGTTTGGCGGCTTATGTGGAAGACCAACTGGCCGCTTCGCAAACGGAAGAGCCGCGCCTCAATCTCTTGCTGAGCAATCTCGAGATATTCAGCATCGATAGCGAAGACATGATGGACATCCATCGTGAGCAAGTCATCGCGCAACTGCAGCGCGCGAATTTGCTCTATGCCGTGTACAGCCGGAATCAACTCCAGGAACGGATGACCGATTTCTGGCTCAATCACTTCAACATCTATGCGCCAAAAAGCGATGATGCATGGCGTCTTGCCGGCGACACACGAAAAGTGATTCGCAACCATGCACTCGGCAAGTTTCCCGATATGGTCAAGGCATCTGCTCACAGTCCCGCGATGCTCGACTACCTCGACAACACCGTGAACAAAAGCGGAGTTGCAAATGAGAACTATGCGCGCGAATTGATGGAGCTGCATACGCTCGGCGTACACGGCGGCTACACGCAGCAAGACGTGATGGAAGTCGCGCGTTGTCTCACGGGGTGGACTATCGAGAAGCGATTTCTTCATCGCCGCGGAACGTTCCGATTCGATGAGACCGTGCATGATGACGGACAGAAGGGGGTTCTCGGTCACATCATTCCCGCCAAGGGCGGAGAGGCCGATGGAGATCGAGTCCTCGAGATCGTCTCGAATCATCCATCGACCGCGAAACACATCTCGGCGAAGTTGTGTCGCGAATTTCTCGGTCATGAAGATGCAGGTTGGATCGACAAGATGTCCACAACTTATTTATCAACGGGGGGTGATATCAAAGAGATGATTCGCCCCTTGTTGCTAAGCAAAGAAATACTTGCTTCGCCACCTATTGCAAAGAGGCCGCTTGATTTCGTCGCGTCGTGCCTGCGAGCCACCAACGCAGATTCGAATTGTGGCCCCGGCGTGATTGACCATCTCACGAAGATGGGACAGAGCCCGTACCTGTGGCCGATGCCAGACGGCTATCCGGACAAGGCAGAAGCTTGGACCGGATCGATGCTCGGCCGCTGGAATTTCGCGCTGGCTCTAGCGGGCGGGCAAATCGGCGGAACGTCTCTTGATGCATCTCGCATGCATGACCCGCTTGAAGATGTTCTTGGTCGGCATCGATCCAACAAGGATATTGTCGAGCAGCACTCGAAACGATTGCCGAATGATCAAGCTCTTGCGCTCTGCTTATCGTCGCCCGAATTTCAGTGGAGATAGCGTCCGGTCATTTGCCACTTACCACTTACCATTTACCATTTACCATTTACCGATCTTCAAGAAAACTGAGATGAGCAATAGAAACAAAGAATGGTGGAGCTGCGAGGATTACTCGCGAACGCAAAGGATCACGCGGCGCGGCGTCTTAGTTGGATCAAGCTTAGCCCTGCTCGGTCTCGGACTTCGCAAGAGTGCCCTTGGACAAGTCGCCGTCCGCACCGACAAAGATCCCGCCGATGGAAACACGCTCGTCGTGATCTTTCTTCGCGGCGGCGTGGATGGACTGAATGCCATCGTCCCTCATGCCGAAGATGCGTATTATCGCGCGCGACCAACTCTCTCCATCGCACGACCGAATGATAAGCGAGCAAAAAGCGAAGATCGTGCGATCGATCTCAACGGATTTTTTGGATTGCATCCGTCACTCGCACCACTGATGCCTCTCTATGAAGGCGGACAGATGGCTTTCATCCATGCGATCGGATCGATGGACGGCTCGCACTCCCATTTCGAAGCGATGAACTGCATGGAGCGTGGTCTCGCAACATCGGGTTCTGGCGATCCAAGCGGATGGCTTGCTCGACATCTCATGACGTCGCCCGGAAACGGCTCCGCGATGCGAGCAGTCGCGATCGGAGGAACGATGCCGGACTCGCTTCGTGGTGCGTCAACCGCGCTCGCCCTCGATTCGCTCGATGATTTCCGACTAAGTGGAGACGCCGGATTTCGCGTCGCACTCGATGCGCTTTATGCAGACGGGAAAGACCCGCTCACCTCCGCGGGCAAGCAAACGTTGAAAGCGCTGGACGCTCTTCACGCGATGCCGGGTGAAAACAAGAAGGACTATCCCGACGAAGAACTCGCGCAAGGACTGCGTCAAGTTTCACAACTCATCAAGTCGGGAGTCGGTGTGGAAGTCGCATGTCTTGAAAAGACGGGTTGGGATACGCACGTTGCGCAAGGCGCGAGCACCGGAATTCTCGCTTCGCAATTATCTACAGTCGCAAAAGCATTGGCGGCATTTGCGCGAGACATGGGTCCCCGAATGGACAAGGTCACGGTGATCGCGCAAACCGAGTTCGGTCGCCGCGTGCAAGAGAACGACGGCTTTGGCACCGACCACGGACATGGAAGCGTGATGTTACTGATGGGCGGCGGCGTGAAGGCTGGCGTCCATACGCAATGGCCCGGCCTCGCTGAGAATCAACTGTCCGGCCCTGGCGACTTGCAGGTCACGACCGACTACCGAAACGTGTTCGCGGAAGTTCTCGAGAAACGGCTCGGCAGCAAGAATGCGACCAGCGTCTTTCCCGGACTGCAATATGCAGCGCCGGGAATTACAGCGTAACTTTAGGGGTGCGCGAGAGAGGACTCGAACCTCCACTCCTTGTGAGAACTACCACCTCAAGGTAGCGCGTCTACCAATTTCGCCACTCGCGCGGGAACGGCTATTTTACGCCATGCGCCGAGCCGATGGGTAGGCAGTTCTACGGTGAACCTAAATTAGGCACGCCGAGGGCCCGCGTGTAACATGGGCTTCTTCATTTCTCGACTCGTCACAAACGGACCTTGAGCAACCTCTGTTGCGTCCGGCAGAAGCTCCAAAAGGGCATACCGTTTGCGAATCACAAGCGCTTTCATGCTTGGCGGGACTTCCAACGGGCCGGGCGCCTTGAGATACCAAACATATTGCGGAGCGTGAAGATTTCGCAGGTCGGTCACGTGGTCGATCTGACCCGCATACGATGCCAACGTTGGTGCCGCTTCCGCGCCTACCCGCAGCGGTGGTTCCAAGTTGTCGTACGCATTTGTTCGCACCAACGGCTGCTGCGTTGGGATCGTAAAGAAATTCGAAATGAAGACTGGGCGATCAAAGAGGAGTAGGCAATCCAGACCTATCGCAGGTGGATCCCATCCGTCTGCATCGAACGCGCGTGAATCGACATTGCGTGTTTGGAATAACATGCTCCCTGCAGGAACGAGCCGCAAGTCTGCTTGCGCTTGAGAAATGTTTTTCTGCCAGGCCGCGTAATGCATTCCGGTTGTTACCGCACGAAATCCGAGCAGCGCGCATACGATCAGACCGCCCAACATCGCTGCTCTCTTACTCGTTGGCACAAAGCTTACGAAGGCCACTATGGCAACGACCAATGGCAAGCGCGTATCGACATTAAAAGCATCTTTAAAGCCGTACGGCGCGATGAGAAAGACAAAGCTTACGAGTCCCAACGGCCAGACCATTCTCTTTTCGAACTTGATCTGCTTCGTGCCCCACAGCACGATGAACACAAGCAATACAACAATGGCGAACACCTTATCCCAATTGTTCTGACCTGTTTGGAAGACAGTATCGAGAAGGTGAAGCTTGCCGCTCATGTCGCGGAAATCCATCGTCGTGGCTTCTCCCGCTGTTGGACTACCCATGAGCAACAGGAGCAGGGGCAAAAGCAATTGAGCGAATAGTAATCCGATATCGAGGGCAAATTTCCGCCACGATTTTTTGCCAACGAGGTCGCGCCCCAAATCATATCCACCGGCGGCGACGGCAAACATCGCAAGCGCCATCAGGTGGCAAGCAAACAATCCTAGGCAAAAAAGAATGGCTGGCCACAAACGACTCCACGGCTTTGCATTTCTGCGTTCGATGTGAACGGCCAGGGCCAACGCCATCAATCCAATTCCAAAAACAAAGTTAAAGAATCCGTAAGTGAAGATGCGATTGTAAACAAGTAGCGCGGGAGCAAGACACCAGAGTGACCAGTAGCCTCCGATCGCCTTGTTGAGGCGCGCACCTCCGTAGATCGTTATGCCAATGGAAAGAGCAACGAAAATTTGACCTGCGAGAAAAGTCGGGAGAACCTTCGCAAGAGGAATGATGATCAGGTCTAAAGCGAGGTTTGGGAGGATCGCCCAATGCGGTTGATAGAAAGCGTTATATCCCGCTCCTGAAAGCTGTCCCCAGTGCGCCAGTAGATACACCCGTGCTAGGTGATTAGGGAAATCAACCGACGGAAGAACGGTTATGAGGAAGATGGGAACCGACAGCAAAATCCAGGCAAACGCGAGCGTTAGCCTTCTTACGGTCGGAGAAAAAGCGTATTGCTCTCCGAGATTGTTTCGAGCGATCATGGGCCTGCCCTGCGCCGGGAGAGGGGGCGGCAAGTCCTTGTGGGACTTCAAAATTGAGAACAATGTTTCCTTTTAGGACGCGCCCAAAAGAAAAAATCTCATTAGAAACGCATTAAATTCGAGAACAGACGAACATCATCTCGATCTCATCGAGTTCAATCGGCCTGCGACCCCAGTTACCAGCAGTACCACCGTACACAGCATTCACCCGAAATTCTGCTTCCTTCAACATTCGCGTCACTTCGGGTGCGATGAACAATCGCTCCCGCACCGTGATCGACTTTTTGCCTTCTGGCAAATCCCATTCGTCTTCGTACTCGGCGATCATTGTCGCCGGATCAAACGCACCACTCTGAATGTTCTCGTTCGTGAATCGGCGTATCGGCGCGTACGCGTTGAGCGCAGTGAGCAAGAATCCGCCACCGGATCGCAAGGCGGCGGCGATTTGTTTCAGGACATTGAAGTCGTGCGTGTCGGGATCGTCACCGCCGCCGATCAATCCAAACGCGCCTTCACATACGCAAAGCGCCGCGTCGTATTTGTTTGGCAATTCAAAGGTCGTCGCATCTCCCTGCACGAACTCCACATCTGCGCCGGCAGTCTTCGCTTTCTCGGTGGCAACCGCAAGCATTCCGCTTGAGAGATCGAGGCCAGTGACGCGATAACCGCGCTTCGCTAGCTCGATCGAGTGTCGCCCAGTTCCGCAACCGACATCGAGAATCCGTGCGCCCTTTGCGATAGGAAATAAGCCGAGAAAGAAATCGACTTCCGCAGTGGTGTTCGCGGTGAACGGATTCTTATCGTAGTGCTCGGCATGGGCGTCGAAAAACGCTTGCCAACTAACGGGGGGCATGCGGATGACGATACCGCGTTACGACAGCGGCAACTTCGGTTGCGCCTTCAACATCGCCTTCAAGCCGAAAGCGGTCGAGGTTCGCGCGGGGAGCCGGAAGTAGAACGTTGCTCCCAATCCTTCGCCTGGGCTCTCGCCCCAAAGATGACCGCCGTGTCTCATCGCGATGCGCTGGGCGATGGTGAGTCCGATGCCCGTGCCGGTAAAGCGATTCGATGAATGCAGCTTCTGGAACGGCTTGTACATCATCTCCGAGTACTTCATGTCAAAGCCGGCGCCGTTGTCATGCACGTAGAACGCGCCATCTTTCTCCCCCACTTCAATGCAGGAGCGAGGCACGCTTCCCGTGAACTTCCAAGCGTTGCCGATCAAGTTGCTCATCATCAGGCGCAAGAGGCGAGGATCTGCCATCACCGCCATGTCTTCGTCGATGTGAATGTCGACTTTGCGCTCGGGGTCAGTTTCCTTATAATCCTCTAGCACGGAGGCGGCAAGTTCGCTGACGTTCACGAGCTCTGGATGCACTTCCACTCGGCTGATGCGGACCATCCCAAGTAGGTTGTCGAGCAGATCGGCAAGCGTTAAGCTCGCTCGCTGCACTCTACCGAGATAGTCGAGCCCCAACTCGTCGAGTTTGTCGCCGTATTCGGTTTCAATCGCCTTGCTGAAGCCGTTGATGCTTCGCAATGGCGTGCGGAGGTCGTGAGAAACCGCATAGCAGAACTCTTCCAGCTCTTGGCGAGCTAGTTGCAGCTCCCGTTCGCGGAGATTGACCTGTTCGTTCAGGTCCTCGGACAGACCGACTGCGCTAAGCTCTGCCTTCTTGCGCTCGTCGATATCCAGGATCAAGCCTATGACCCTCTGAGGTCGCCCCTTGCGATCCTTCAGAGCCCGGCCGCAAAAGTGAATCCATCGATAGGAGCCGTCGGATTGGCGGGCGCGCAAATCAACAGCTAAACGGTCTCCTCTCTCAAGATGTCGAACCATTGCGGACCGAACCGTCATCGCATCGGCGATGTGAATTCGATCGATTGTCTTCGTGAAGGTCGTCGGTGCATCGGCGGGCAGAACACCGAACATTCGGCATGTGTGCTCGTTCCAGGTCACGAAGTCGGTGAGCGGGTCCCAATCCCAGGTTCCAACCTGAGTCGACTCGATGATCAGGTTCAAACGCTCGGCTCGCGCGAGCAATTCGGAGTAAGAAACGCAGCCCGCTCCATCTCCGCCTTTGAGGGCGGCGAGCTCCGCTTTTAAGCGGCGATTCTCCTCTACTAACCCGCGATTAGCATCGCGAAGCTCCTGTTCAATAATTTCAGTGATGGCCATTGAGGCTTGTCGCAAACCGACAATTTAGTATTGCTATGGAACGGTCGATTCGACCGCCAACAATCAAGCGGATGTTTTAGCAAGGGAAGATCAGGATTGCCAATCGGGCTGTCGGGGGCGCAAGAAACTGGGTCTGCAAATATGCCTGGAGTCAGGCCGGTGGCTCTGCGCTTTCGGCTCTAGGCTTTTGAGGTTCCTATCAGAACCGCGGGCGCGCTTCCCCGAGAGCCCAGAGCCGAAAGCCCTGAGCCTTCCCCGATAGGTACCCTTAAGCCTCCCTATGATCATCCTGATGCAGTTCGGGGCCACACAGGCGCAGATCGACGCCGTGTGCGAGGCGATTCGACAGCATAAAGTCGAGCCCCTCGTCCTTCCCGGAGAAGACCGCCTGGCGATCGGCATTCCCGCCGTCCTGACGCCAGAACAGCGCGACCACATCGAGGCCGCACTCAGCACCCTGGACGGGGTCAGCAAGATCACCCAGACCAGCCGGCCGTATAAGCTGGCCTCCCTCGAATTTCAACGCAACAAGACCATCGTCGATGTGAAGGGCGTAAAGATCGGGCCTGGCTATTTCGTGATCATGGGTGGGCCCTGCTCCATCGAATCCTACGAACAGTTTTCCAGCGCCGCGAAATCGGTGAAAGCTGCAGGCGCCAAGATCCTTCGCGGCGGTGCCTACAAGCCGCGAACGTCGCCTTACTCGTTCCAGGGCCTCGCCGAAGAAGGCCTCAAGATCATGAAGCGGGTCGGTGAAGAAACCGGCTTGGTCACCGTGAGCGAAGTGATGAGCAGCGAGCTCGTCCCGATCATGGCGAAGTACGTGGACATCCTCCAGATCGGAGCGCGCTCTATGCAGAATTTCCCGCTCCTCATTGAGGCGGCGAAGAGCGGAAAACCAATCCTCCTGAAACGGTCACCAAGCGCGACCATCGACGAGTTTCTCCTTGCCGCCGAATACCTTTTAAACTACGGCAACAAGAACGTTATCTTGTGCGAGAGAGGCATCGTGCCACTGGATCGAAGCTACACGCGAAATACGCTTGATCTAGCGGCAGTGCCGGTCCTAAAGGAGTACACGCACCTGCCGGTGATCGTAGATCCATCACACGGCACGGGCGTCGCGCGCTATGTTGGTCCGATGGCCAAAGCGGCGATGATGGCGGGAGCCGACGGCTTGATGATCGAAATGCACCCAGATCCTGTCGCCGCTCTGAGCGATGGCTCACAGTCCCTCACGCCAGACCAGTTCGCGTGTCTGATGGATGATCTGCGAACGTTGGCAGGATTTAGCGGCTTGAAAATGTAAAAGGGTGTCCGGCCCAACACCGAACACCCAATACCGAATACCGCGCGAAGCGCTTAGATCTTAAAGTCGACGATTCCGCTCACGCCGCAATTCTCGACGCGATGGATGTTCTCGACACCCTTGCTGTCGATCGGCACGAGCGCACGAATCTTAACTTCGCGACCAAAGAGGTTCTGATCGAGTTGCGCCACCGCTTTTACCGTCTCGACGTCGGCCTTGGGTCCCGTGACTTGCGCGGCGCCAATCGCTTTGCGACTACCCACGCTGATGATTGGAACGACCTTGGTCCAGGCGCGAACCGTGTCGGTGTGATCGGTTAGCTTGTTGATGCCCTTGTTCATCTCGGGGCCGAACTTCTGAACGGCTGCGCCGATGCCGATGACCTTGATGAGCTGTCCCACCTGCGGAGCTGCAAGCGCAGCAAGAGCAAGCGACGAGGCAATGGCGATAGTTCTTACTTTCTTGTTATTCAAATGAAAACTCCTCCGCGGGGATCCTTTTATTGAGACGAGTTTGCAAGTCGTCCGTTATCCGATTTAAGTCCAAATGACTGCGGGGTCTTGGCCATAAGGCCAAGACCCCGCGAATCTTTCTCAACTGAGAATCAAGTTCAGAACTTGACGCTGAGCTGAGTCGTGATCAGACCGCCACGAGAGGCGAACTGATTCGGATTGGCCGATGTGCCGAAGCGCAGGCCGAATCCAGGCAGTTCGAGCGCCTTGTAGTCGCTGATCTGCCAGAGGAACTTCAGCTTGGCGTTGTCGCTGAGCGACCAGCCGAAGCCGATGTCATACCATCGCTCGACGGCGGCGCCATTGGAGCCAACCGGAACGAGCGGGTTGCTTGCATCAAGATCCCATCGAACGTCCTCAACGCCGAGCGCCAAGTCGTAATCGTTCGCCATCTTGTACTCCAAGCCAAC
>Ga0068865_100001310_pt1 | contig 14485 bp, 13 predicted proteins | sample KBSMisM12_FD_75293 | JGI IMG/M metagenome (GOLD analysis project Ga0068865, IMG submission 75293) | Miscanthus rhizosphere microbial communities from Kellogg Biological Station, Michigan, USA - KBS Miscanthus M1-2 | ecosystem: Host-associated > Plants > Roots > Rhizosphere > Soil ...
GTCATCCCGGTTTCGCGGTACGCGAAGACCGGGACCCATACGCCCAAGTTTTCGCGGCAGAATCGCGGCGGCGCCATCGGCGCCCTTACGATTCGCATTTGCGTACATGGGTCCCGGACACGCCGCATGCGCGGCTTGTCCCGGGATGACAGTGATGAAGGTGACGACCGCCTAGACCGCGACGGCGATCTCGTCGGCGAAGGTGCGGATGCGCCAGGCGTGCGGCTGGGCGGCGAGCGCACGCACCAGCAGGTTGTTGATATGGTGGCCGGCCAGCTCGCCCTCGAAGCGGCCGAGGATCGGCGCGCCCAGCACGAACAGGTCGCCGATGGCGTCCAGCGCCTTGTGGCGGACGAACTCGTCCGGGCGGCGCAGGCCCTCGGGGTTCAGCACCCGGTCGCCCTCGATCACCACGCAGTTGTCCATCGTGCCGCCGCGGGCCAGGCCCATGGCGCGCAGGGCCTCGACCTCGTGCAGGAAGCCGAAGGTGCGGCAGTCGGCCAGTTCGCGGCGGAACGCCTGCTCGTCCATCGGCAGGTCGATCTCCTGACGGCCGATCACGGCGGTCGGGAATTCGATGGCGAAAGCCACCTCGAAGCGCATGGCGGGCGTGAGCGAGGCGCGCTTGTCGCCGTCGACCACCTCGACGGTGTCCAGGATCTCGATGAATCGGCGGGCGGCGCCCTGCGGGCGGCGGCCGGCGCGGTCGAGGATCTTCAGGAACGGCCAGGACGAGCCGTCCATGATCGGCATCTCCGGCCCGTCCAGCTCGACCTCGGCGTTGTCGATGCCGCTCATCACCAGGGCGGCCATCAGGTGCTCGATGGTGGCGACGGTGACGCCGGCCGCGTTGCCGATGACGGTGCCGAGCTGGGTCTTCACGACCGTCTCGGGCGTCGCCAGGACGCGATTGTCGAGGTCGTCGATGTCGGTGCGGATGAAGACGATGCCGGTGTCAGGCGCGGCCGGTCGCACGGCGACCTGGGTGTAGGCGCCCGTGTGCACGCCGACGCCCGCGAACAGCGCAGGAGTTCCGACCGTGTGCTGGAACGCGCCGCTCTGGAAACCGTCTGCCGCCACGCTGGGATATCCCCCTGAAACCGGTGCTCGCCTTACGCGCGAGCCCTAGGTTGTGCGGTTAAGGCGCTTGGCGCCACGCAACAAGACAATCCCTGTTTCGCAATGTTTCGGTGTGCGGAGGGTTAACGAAAACCCCCCAAACGACAGCGCCGCGGAAGCCTTGCGGCCCCCGCGGCGCGTCGAAAACCTGTGGTCTCTCAGCTAGTTGGCGAGCCGACGCAGGAAGGACGGGATCTCGAGATCTTCACCCTGTTGGGCTTCTTCCTCAGGGGCTGCGGCCTCCACCGGCAGGGCGCCGCCACGGACCGCGGCGGGACGCGGCGCGGGGGCCGCCGCCTGGGGCTGCGGCGCGTCGTAGCGAGGCCGGCTCCCGAAGATCGACAGGAACCCGTTGCGCGGGCGCCGCTCCTCGTAGGCCGGCGGCGCGAACAGCGGCTCGTCGCCCGCCTCCGCGACCGCCGGATCGACGATGCGGGTCACGGGCGGAACGATCGTGGGCTCGCCGAGCGGCGCGGTCTCGGCCGCGACGGGCGCGGCGTAGAGGTCGGGCTGCTCCTCCTCGGCGGCCAGCGCCGGCTCCAGGCTGACCGCCTCGGCTTCCACCGACGCGGCGACCGCTTCCGGCTCCGGCGCATAGGACGGCATCGTCAGCGGCGGCGCGGCCAGCGGCCGGCGCTCGAGCTTGGGCTCGATGGCGGCGATCGAGGCGCCGTCCATGCCGGTCGCCACCACGCTCACGCGGATCATGCCGTCCAGCGACGGGTCGAAGGCCGCGCCGAAGATGATGTTGGCTTCCGGATCGACCTGCTCGGAAATGGCGTTCGCCGCCTCGTCGACCTCCAGCAGGGTCATGTCGAGGCCGCCGGTGACGTTCACCAGGACGGCCTTGGCGCCCTTCAGCGAGACCTCGTCCAGCAGCGGGTTCTGGATGGCGTTCTGGGCGGCCATCAGCGCGCGGTCCTCGCCCGTCGCCTCGCCGGTGCCCATCATCGCCTTGCCCATCTCGGTCATCACCGTGCGCACGTCGGCGAAGTCGAGGTTGATCAGGCCCGGCAGCACCATCAGGTCGGTGATCGAGCGCACGCCCGAGTGCAGCACCTGGTCGGCCATGCCGAACGCCTCGGCGAAGGTCGTCCGCTCGTTGGCGACGCGGAACAGGTTCTGGTTGGGGATGACGATCAGGGTGTCGACGTAGCGCTGCAGCTCGCCGATGCCGGCGTCGGCCAGGCGCATGCGGTGGCGGCCCTCGAAGTGGAAGGGCTTGGTGACGACGCCGACGGTCAGGATGCCGCGCTCACGCGCGCACTTGGCGATGATCGGGGCAGCCCCGGTGCCGGTGCCACCGCCCATGCCGGCGGTGATGAAGACCATGTGGGCGCCGTCGAGGTGCTCGCCGATCTCCGGAATGCTCTCCTCGGCCGCTTCCATGCCGATCTCGGGATGGGCGCCCGCGCCCAGGCCCTGGGTCGCCCGAACGCCGAGCTGGACGCGCCGTTCGGTCTTGGCGAACTGCAGCTGCTGGGCGTCGGTGTTGGCGACGACGAACTCGACGCCCTCCAACCCGGCTTCGATCATGTTGTTGACCGCGTTGCCGCCGGCTCCGCCGACGCCGAAGACCACGATCCGGGGCTTCAGTTCGGTCGCCTTCGGCGCAGAGAGTGCGATGGTCATGGGAGCCCTTCTCAAATCGGTCTCGGCGCCCCCGCGAACCCCCGCGAAGCACCGATCGTAACGATGCGTTAAGTACGCGCTCAGACCCTTAATCGAGCGTTAACCGCATACTGTGAGTCGCAGGCCGGTCGAGGCCGTCTCAGGTGAAAAAATATCCTTGCGTCACAACGGCTAAGCCGAATCAGGGGCGGCGCGAGTCAAGGTGACGCGGGGTCAGAACGCCGTGGACGGATGTTAAGCTTTGCCTTGGGAGCCGGTTAACGTGACCGCCGCCAGCCCCGGTGGATAGGCAGGCGCCCGCGCCGGACGTCCGCCGCCACCGGTCTGCGTCGTCCTCCGAGCATGCCAAGCTCCGGTTGAGGGCGCCGACCACGACGGGCTGCCCAGGACTCTAAAACCTTGAAATGTCGGCTATCCGACACATTGCTAGGTCGCGCAGGCCGGGCCCCGGCGCTCAGCGAACGCTATTCGCCTCACAAGGGAAAACGCTTCTCGCGCGAAAAACCTAGGGTTAACGTTCCGTTAGTAACGCGTCTTCCGACCCGAATGCGCCCTTCGCGCGTCCGGCAACCATTGGGGGTTACCGCTATAATGCATAAGCTTCACCTTGCTATCGCCTCCGCGGCTGCCGGTCTCGCCGGAATGATGGCCGCAGCGGCGCCGGCCTCGGCCGGCACCGTCATCCTGGAAGGCAGCGACGCCATCGGCTTCCACTGCCCCTTCGGCCAGACGACCGCGTGCGACTACCGCGACCAGACCTGGACCGCGATCGGCGGCTCGGACTCGCGTCCGATCCTCGTGGCGGGCCTGAACGTCGTCAACGGCCCGACCGGCTCGGGCACGCACGCCGTGGTCAACGTCAATGACCTGAGCACCGCGGGCGATCTGAGCGACTACGTCGCGATCTACTTCATGGCCGGCTTCGGCTGCTGCGACTCGAACCCCGGCTCGATCGCCGGCCGCCAGGCCGACGTCACCGCCTATGTGAACGGCGGCGGCACGGTCGAGATCGGCAACTACGACGGCGACGCGGGATGGGACTTCCTGACCGGCGGCTCGGGCAACGGCGCCTTCATCGCCGGCGTCGGCGGCGCGCTCAGCGGCCCCAGCTGCACCGACGAGGAGGCGGTGACGCCCACCGGCATCACCAACGGCTTCACCCAACCCGGTGTTGTGAGCTGCTGGACGCACCAGGCCTATGGCAAGGACCACTTCGCGGCCCTGGGCTTCACGATCAACTTCTTCGACTCCGATCCGGAGTTCGCGCTGGAGAACCCGGGCTACGGCGGCTTCTCGAGCCTGCTGTCGAACGGCCGCACCGTGACCGGCGACAGCGCCGCGCCTGAGCCGGCTTCCTGGGCTCTGATGCTGATCGGCTTCGGGGGTCTGGGCGCCGCCCTGCGCATGCAGCGTCGCCGCGCGGTCGCGACCGCCTGATCGACCAAGACTGAACGACCTGGAAACGCCGTCGGCTCCGGCCGGCGGCGTTTTCGTTTGGGCCTAGAGGTTGTCCCGGAGCCAGCTGGCGGCCTTGGCCACCGGGTTGGCGCGGGGATCCAGCGGCTCGCGGCGCAGCTTGGCCGAGGCCAGCGCCTTGGCGCTGACCGCCTCGCGCGGCCCGAAGGCGGCGCGGTGCAGGATGCCGGCCGTGGCCGTAAAGGCCGGACCCGAGGCGGCGTCGGCCAGGTGCGGCACGCGGCGGGGTCGGCCCAGGCGCACCGGACGGTCGAACACGCGCACGGCCACTTCGCGCACGCCGGCCAGCTGGGACGCGCCGCCGGTCAGCACCAGGCCCGCGCCCGGCTCCACCGGGGCATGGGACGCCTTCAGCCGGTCACGCAGCAGCTCCAGCGTCTCCTCGACGCGCGGCGCGATGATGCCCTTCAAGAGGCTGCGCGGCGCGATGACCGGCCCCGCGCCCGGGTCGTCGCCGCGCGGCGGCGCCTCGATCATCTCGCGGTCCTCGTTGGCCGAGGCGATGGCCGAGCCGTGCAGGGTCTTGATCCGCTCGGCGCCGGCGATGGAGGTGGAAAGCCCGCGGGCGATGTCCTGGGTCACGTGCGCCCCGCCCACCGGCACCGTCTCCACGTGCACCAGGGAGCCCGCGTTGAACACCGCCGCCGAGGTCGAGCCGCCGCCCATGTCGATGCAGACGCTGCCGAGATCCATCTCGTCCTCCTCCAGCGCGGCCAGGGCCGAGACGAAGGGGGCGGCGACCACGCCGTCGAACTGCAGGTGGGCGCGCTCGACGCAGGCGCCCAGGGTCTGGAAAACGGCCTCGCTGACCGAGACGACCAGCAGCTCCACGCCGAGCGTGCGGCCGAACATGGCGCGCGGGTCGCGCACCCCACCCTGTCCGTCCACCGACCAGGCGATCGGCAGGATGTGGGCGGCGCGGCGGCCGGGCAGCTTGATCTGGGCCAGCGCGTGGCTGATCGCGCGGATCAGGTCGTTATCGCTGATCGGCCGCGCGCCGATGGAGACCCGGCCGGCGACACGGTTCGAGGTGAGCTGGCCGCCGGCGGTGGCGACCGTGACGCCCTGTACGTTCATGCCCGCGACGTTCTCGGCCCGCTCGACCGCCTGGGCGATCGCCTCGGACGCCTCGTCGAGGTTGACGATCGAGCCGCCGCGGATGCCGCGCGACTGGACATAGCCGACGCCGGTCGTCGTCAGGGTCCGGTCGCCCTTGTGCACGCCCTCCGGCTTCATGATGAAGCAGGTGACCTTCGAGGCGCCGAGGTCGACGGCGGCGATCACTGGCGGGCGGACCAGCGCCGCCTTCAGGCCATCCTTGCGCTCGGCGCCTTTTCCGGCCGGCGGGCGCGGGCCGGCCTTGCGTTCCGCGACCGGCGCGCCGTGATCGCGGGCTTCGACGTCTTCTACGCGGCGGGCCAGGTTCAACATCCGTCAGACATCCACTCTCTTGGTCTCATGCGCCCGCGGCGGCGGGTTGCGGGGCAAGCGGCGCACTTGCGCGCGGACGCACGGCCACCACGTCGGGGTTGCGCAGGTCGATGCGCTCGAAGCCGAGTTCCAGGATGCGCGAGCGCTGGTCGAGGCGCTCCAGCTGCATCAGGGCGCTCTCCTCGCCGGAAGCCGGCAGCTGGATCAGCCCGCCGTCCTTCATGCGCAGGTCCCAGCGCCGGTCGTCAACGCGGACCAGGGCGTCCATCTGGCCGATCAGGCGCGGGCGCTGGGCCAGGACCGGCAGGATCTCCGGCGCGTGCGCCGCCCCGCCCTCGCCCACCACCAGCGGCAGCGCGGTGAAGCGGGCCGGGTCGGCCTCGGGGATCACCTGGCCATGCTCGTCGATGACGTACTGCCGCCCGCCATGCTGCCAGACGGCGAGCTGTCGGCGCTCGATCACCGAGACCACCAGGGTGTCGGGCAGCAGGCGCACGACCTTGGCGTCCTTGACCCAGCCGACCGCCTTGATCTTCGCCCGCACGCCCTCGAGATCGAGGCCCAGCAGCGGCTGGCTCTGGTAGACGCCGGCGGCGCGGACGATGTCGGCGGTGGCCATGCGCGAGGCGCCGGTGACCGCCACCGTCTTCAGCCGGAAGCCCATGTCGCCGAACTTCGCGTCGATCCCGGAGCCGATCGTGGCCACCATCCGCTCGCCGCGATGGCCGGTGGCCAGCGCGGCGCCCAGCGCCAGGACGATGACCGCCGAGGCGCCGATCAGCGCCCATTTCGGAGACAGGCCATGGTGTTCGCGTTGCGGGGCCGACGGCCTTGCGGCCCGGGCCTTGGGAGGCGCCTTACTTGGGGGTCTCGCGACCGCTCGCGATCCCCCCCGCACCGCCGCGGGCATACGCGTCCTCCGTGATCCAAAGCACCAGAGCGTCGAAGTCCACACCCTGCTGAGCCGCCTGCTCGGGAACGAGCGAAGTGGGCGTCATGCCGGGTTGTGTGTTCACCTCAAGGAGGACCAGAACGTCGTTAACATCGTCATAACGCAGGTCGGCCCGGGTAACCCCCCGGCAACCCAGGGCGGCGTGCGCCATCTCGCTCAAACGCATAGCTTTTTCAAAGGCATGGGGCGCGATCGGGGCCGGCACGACATGCTGCGAACCGCCGTCGGCGTACTTCGCCTCATAGTCATAAAATCCTGTGCGCGGAATGATGTCGGTGACGGTCATGGCCTTGCCGTCCATCACGCCCACAGCCAGCTCCTTGCCGGCGACGTAGGGCTCGATCATCACCTCCTCGCCGAACGTCCATTCCGGGGCCACGATTTCCTGCGGCGGACGGTTGGCGCCGTCGAAGACCAGGAACACCCCGACCGAGGATCCCTCGGCGTTCGGCTTGACCACATAGGGCGGCGCCATGACGTGGTCGCGCGCCGCCTCGAAGCGGTTGAAGAGCCCGCCGCCGGGCACCGTGACCCCCGCCGCCGCCAGCACCGCCTTGGCCTTGGCCTTGTCCATGGCGAGCGCCGAGGCCAGGACGCCGGAGTGGCTGTAGGGCAGCGCCAGGGTCTCCAGCACGCCCTGGACGCAGCCGTCCTCGCCCCATTCGCCGTGCAGGGCGTTGAAGCAGACGTCGGGCTTCAGCTTGGCGAGCACCTGGGCCAGGTCGCGGCCGGCGTCCACGCGGCTGACCTTCGCCCCCAGCCGCTCCAACGCGGCGGCGCACTCACGGCCCGAGACCAGGCTCACCTCCCGCTCGGACGAGAGCCCGCCCATCAGGACGGCGACGTGGTGACCGGAGAGCGGCAAGGCCATGGCGTAAAGGACTCGAACGGCGAAGAGGTTCGCCTAGGCGGTGACTGAGCCGCAGCGGCGGGTCAAGGGCCAGCCCCAGGTCGGGGTCATCAGGCCCCCTCTTCCGGCGTCGGTCGTCGCAGCAGGGCCAGGACGGCGGCGACCACGCACCCGGCGACGATGCCGGTCGTGAGATCACGCGCCACGGTGAGGCCGAACGTGGCCAGCAGCACCGCCGCCGTCGGCCAGTTGCGAAGCAGCCGGGCGAACTCGCCCTTCTCGGCCATGTTCCAGGCCACCACGACCAGGACGCCGGCCAACGCCGCCAGCGGCACGTAACCCGCCAGCGGGGCGGCGACGACCATGAACGCGAGCAGGAAGGCCGAATGCATCAGGCCCGCAACGGGGCTCGTGGCGCCGGCGCGGATATTGGTGGCGGTCCGCGCGATCGTGCCCGTCACGCAGATCCCGCCGAACAGCGCCGAGGCGACATTCGCCAGGCCCTGGGCGACGAGTTCCATGTTGGACCGGTGCCGCCGCCCGGTCATGCCATCGGCGACCTTGGCCGAGAGCAGGCTCTCGATGCCGCCAAGCAGGGTGAAGGACAGCGCCGACGGCAGAACCGCCAAGGCGAGCGCCAGCGTGATGGGCGGCAACGACGGCGCGGGCAGGCCGTGCGGCACGCCGCCGAACCGGCTCGCGACGGTGTCGACCGGTAGGCGCAGCACCGCCACGACCCCCGCAGCCGCCGCGACGGCGAGCAGCATGGCGGGCCAGCGCGGTCGCCAGCGCGCGACGACGAAGATGGCGCCGGCCACGCCCAGGCCCACGGCCAGGGCCCACGGATTGAAGCCGGGCGCGGCCGCGGCCAGGGCGGCCAGCTTGGGCAGCGTGGGCCCGGGCTCTGCGCCCTGCAGATGCAGGCCCGCGAGGTCCTTGAGCTGGCTGGCGGCGATGGTGACCGCGATCGCGGCGGTGAAGCCCACGGTGACGGCATGCGGGATGTGGCGGATCAGGGAGCCCAGGCGAAGCGCGCCAAGGAGGCTCATCAGCACCCCGGACATCAGGACGGCCAGCAGCAGGCCGGAGACTCCGAACTTCGCGACCGTGGCCGAGACGAGGACGATGAAGGCGCCCGCAGGACCGCCGATCTGGAAGCGGCTCCCGCCCAGCGCCGACACGACAAACCCGCCCACGATCGCCGTGTACAGGCCGCGGTCGGGCGAGACCCCCGAGGCGACGGCGATCGCCATCGACAGCGGCAGCGCGACGATCGCGACGGTCAGGCCGGCCGTGGCGTCGCGGCGCAGGTTCGCGACGCGATATCCCTCGGCAAAGGTCGTCGCCAGCTTCGGCCGATAGAGGTGTGCTGTCGCTGTTCCGTCAGGCATGGGCCGACATGTTGCGCCGCGAGGTCTTGAGTTGGGTTAACGCCCCTGCGGTGACTTAGGCGGCGATGGCCCAAGGCGCAATGGACTAGCGGCATGCTGACAGTGCCCTGTCAGCAGCTTGGCGGCAGGATGGCGGCTCAAGGAGAGATCCCATGCCCGTCGCCACCGCCCTCGACGACCTTCCCGCCCCGCCCTGCGCCCGCCTTCTGGGCTGGAAGGTGCTCGCCGCCAAGCCCAAGGAGGGCTGGATCAAGGTGGGGTTCGACGCACGCTGGGAGTTCACCAACCCGGCCGGCTACGTCCAGGGCGGGTTCCTGGCCGCCATGCTGGACGACACTATGGGCCCAGCGGTGTTCGTGCACACGGAGGGCAGGTTCTTCCCGCCGACCATCGACATGCATGTCTCGTTCCTGACCCCAACGCGGCCCGGGCGGCTGGTGGGCGAGGGCCGTGTCGTACAACTCGGCAAGTCGATCGCCTTCATGGAAGGCGTGCTGTTCGACGCGGCCGGGAACGTGGTGGCTCGCGCCACCGCCAGCGCGCGGCTGGTCGCCGCCGAGCGCGCGCTCGCGGACTGTGCCTAGACAGCAAAAGGCCCCGGCTCGTGAGAACCGGGGCCTTCGCCATTCACTTGCCCTGACGGATCAGGCAATCGCCGTCCGGCGGCGGCGCAGCAGCGCACCGGCCGCGCCGAAGCCCATGATCATCATGGTCCAGGTCGCCGGCTCCGGCACGCTGCCGGTCACCTGTGCCTCGTTGATCGTGAAGCGGATGACCGCGGGGCCGCCGCAGCACTCGCCGTAGACCAGCTGGAAGGTGTGATTGCCGCCGGTCGGGCCGCCATCCACGTTGAAGGGCGTGTCGACTTCGCCGGTCGGGCCGGGCTCATCGACCACCAGGCCGATGCCGTCGATGTTGAGCTGCAGGCCGTCGTCGTGCGGCACCACGAACGCGTTGCTGCCGGCGTTGAGGTGCAGGGCGCCCGTGAACAGGAACACCGAGTTGTTCAGGGCGTGGTTGCCGATGAGGCCGCCAATGGAGGTGCCCAGGAACTGGTCGATGGTCGTGACGGTGCTGTTGGTCGTGTCGAAGTCGAGGAACGGAACGCTGGCGCTCGCGTCGGCGGCGCCGAGCGCGGCGACGTTGGCGAACGTGGCGTTCTCAGCCGTCGCCTGCTGGTCGACCCAGACGGAGACGTTGATGGCGGCGTTCGCGGCGCCGGCGGCAAAAAGGGCGGCGGACGCGGCCAACCCGACGATCAATCTACGCATGTTGAAGGCTCCCAGCCCACTGTGACAGAGTGCGGCGAGCTGCCGCAGTCATGAACCATGGGTTATGATTAATAGGCGCCGCAAGCGCTCTCGCCTCAAACGCGAATAAATTTTTAATAACGGTCCTTTGAGCGAAGTCGCCCGGCCGGCCAGGCGGGCGCTCAACGGCGAAGATGTGCGGATGTGAAAAGGCCCCGGCTCGTGAAAGCCGGGGCCTTGCCGTTCAGGTTATCAGGCGCGCCAGGCGCCCGACGGTCTTAGGCGAACGCCGCGCGCCGACGGCGCATCATCGCGCCCGCCGCGCCGAAGCCCGTGAGCATCATCGCCCAGGTCGCCGGCTCAGGAACGCCACCCTTGGTGTCCCGCACGTTCTGGAAGACGAAGGTCTCGTCGTTGTAGTCCTTGTCGCCGCCGCCGAGGATGTCCTCGAAGGCCACGAAGGTGCCCGGCGGGATGCCGAAGTCGCCGCCGCCGTACGGGGTCGCGTAGGCGTGGTTGAACAGGTCGGCGTTGAGCGAGGTCTTCGAATAGAAGTTGTTGCCCGTGCTCAGGTCGCGGATGAAGAACACCAGCGCATCGCCCGCGTCGGCGTGGCCGAAGTTGAACGAGGCGCCCACCGCGGTCGAATGGTTGCTCAGGCCGTAGAGGCCCGTGTCGACGCCGTTGATCAGCAGACCGAGGTCTTCGGTGTCACCCGCATCCTGACCGGCGAAATAGGCGATGATGTCGCCCGAACTCGCGGCGACGAAGGTCACCGGGGTCGGATTCTCGACACCCGGGGTCGGATAGCTCGGCAGGGCGGCGTTAGCGGCGCCCGCCGCGAGGAGGAGTGCGGCCGAAGCGGCCAGCAAGGTCTTGATATTGCGCATGAGCGAAGCCCTACCCAGTCTTTGGTTCGAGCCCCAGCGCCCGAAGTATGCGCAAGGAAGCATTAACTCTGGGGTAAGAAAACAACGTTCCCCCAAAACGCGAATAAAAAGATCATAAAAATTCAAGGCCCCGGCTCTCTTGAACCGGGGCCTTTGCCGTTTGCTAGCTCTGGCGGATCAGGCGATCGCCGTACGCCGGCGGCGCAGCATGGCGCCCGCCGCGCCGAAGCCCATGATCATCAGGGCCCACGACGCCGGTTCCGGCACGTCGCCGTGGGTCACGACACCGACGTTCTGGAAGACGAAGCTCTCGTCGTTGTAGTCCAGGTCGCCTATCGAGCCGCGGTCCTCGAACGATACGAACTTGTAGGAGCCCAACGGGATGCCGGCGTCCCCGCCGCCATAGGGGGTCGAATAGATGGCGTTGAACCCGCCGTTCAGGCTGGGGTCCGAGTACCAGTTCGTCGAGATGTTGTGGTCGACAATGTAGAAGACCAAGGAGTCACCGGCGGTCACGGCCCAACTGAAGGTGTCGCCCACGGCCGTCGAGTGGTTCGGGAACACGCCCGCGCCCTGATCGACGCCGTTGATGATCAGGCCGAGATCCTCGTCGTCGCCCGCGTCGGCGCCGGCGAAGAAGGCGACGATGGAGCCGGTAGAGGCCGCTGAGAAGCTGTAGGTGATCGGGTTCTCAACGCCCGGCGTCGGGTAGACCGGAAACGCCGCATGCGCCGAGCTGGCGAGTCCGAGAGCCAGGACTGACCCGGCAAGTAGGGCTTGATAGCTGCGCACAGTGGCGCTCCTGCGTTTGGCCTCTCCCACAGAGGCGAACAGTCCCCTTACCTACAGTTGAGCACATTCGGCGATACAGTAGAACGGAATTCTACCCTGAGGTGAATTTTCCAACAAAAGTTCACAGATCTCACGCCGCCGGAATCCGGCGATCGCGCCCGCGGAATTCCCGTCGGTGGCCTGGGCGCTAGGGGTGCGGCCGGCCGATCCGCTTGATTTCCCACTCGAGTTCGACGCCGGTCTTCGCCTTGACGTCGGCGCGGACCGCCTCGCCCAGGCCCTCGAGGTCGGCCGCGGTCGCCTCGCCGGTGTTGATCAGGAAGTTGGCGTGAAGGGGCGAGAACATCGCGCCCCCATGCAGCTTGCCCCGCCAGCCGGCCTCGTCGACCAGCTTCCAGGAGGACTGCCCGGGCGGATTCTTGAACGTCGAACCGCCGGTCTTCTCGCGGATCGGCTGGGTCTGCTCGCGCCGTTCGGTGATCTCGGCCATGCGGGCCTCGATGGCGGCCGGATCGTCAGGGCGCCCCTGGAACTCCGCCTCGGTGAAGATCATGCCTGGCGGCATCGTGCTGTGGCGGTAGGTGTAGCCGAAGTCCGCCAGCGTCCATTCACGCGGCTCGCCCCCTGGGTCGACGCCGCGCGCGGCTCGCAGCACGTCCTTGGTCTCCGAGCCGTAGCAGCCGGCGTTCATGGTCAGCGCGCCGCCGATCGAGCCGGGGATGCCGGCGTAGAACTCCAGGCCGGCGATCCCGGCCTTGGCCGCGGCCCGGGCCACCTGGGCGTCCAGCGCGCCGACGCCGGCGGCGATGCGATGGCCCTCCAGCACCTCGATGCCGCCGAACGCGCGGCCGGCCAGCCGGATGACCACGCCCGGTACGCCGCCATCGCGGACGATCACATTGGAGCCCACGCCCAGCACCGTCACGGGCGCCTCGGCCGGCAGGCCGGCGACAAAGTGAGCGAGGTCCTCGGCGTCCGCGGGCAGGAACAGCACGTCGGCCGGCCCGCCGACGCGGAACCAGGTGAAGGGCGCCAGGGGCTCGTCGAACAGGAGCTTGCCGCGGACGGCGGGCAGCTCTTCTCGCCAGCTCATTCGGCGGCCTGGGCGAGCGCCGTCAGTTGATCGGGCAAGGCATAGGCCCACTGGGTGATGTCGCCGGCGCCCAGCAGCACCGCCACGTCGCCCGGCCGCGCCTCTTCGCTGACCAGCCGCGCCAGCTCACCCGGACCGTCCAGGGGCAGCACGCGGCGATGGCCGAAGCGGCGCAGGCCCTCGACCAGGGCGTCGCGGTCGACCCCCTCGAGCGGCGCCTCGCCGGCCGCGTAGACGTCGGCCACGATCACGACGTCGGCATCGTTGAAGCAGGCGCAGAACTCGTCGAACAGGTCCGACAGGCGCGAGTAGCGGTGCGGCTGGACGACCGCGATCACCCGGCCCTCGGTGACGGCGCGCGCGGCGGTCAGGACTGAGGCGATCTCGACGGGGTGGTGGCCGTAGTCGTCGATCACCCGCACCCCGCCGGCGACGCCGGTGGTCGTGAACCGCCGTTTCACGCCGCCGAATCCGGCCAGGCCCTTGCGGATGGCCTCCAGCGACACGCCGAGCTCGCGGGCGACGGCGATGGCGGCCAGCGAGTTCAGCACATTGTGCTGGCCGGCCATGGGCATGTGCAGATCGTCGAGGGAGATGAAGTCGCCCTCCCGGGGCTGGATCACCACGCTGAAGCGCGCGCCGTCGGGGCCCATGGAGATGTTGTGCGCGCGCACCTCGGCCTGGGGGTTGACGCCATAGGTCACCAGCCGGCGGTTCTCCACACGCGCGGCCATGGCCTGGACCTCGGGATGATCGGTGCAGACGGCGGCGAAGCCGTAAAACGGGATGTTCTCCACGAAGTCGCGGAACGCCTTCTTGACCGCCTCGAACTCGCCGTAGTGGTCCAGGTGCTCGGGGTCGATGTTGGTGACGATGGCCACGGTCGACTTCAGCTTCAGGAACGTGCCGTCGCTCTCGTCGGCCTCGACCACGATCCAGTCGCCGGCCCCGACCTTCGCATTGGTGCCGTAGGCGTTGATGATGCCGCCGTTGACGACGGTAGGGTCCAAGCCGCCGGCGTCCAGCAGGGTGGCCACCATCGAGGTGGTGGTGGTCTTGCCGTGCGTGCCGCCCACGGCGACGGAGAACTGCAGCCGCATCAGCTCGGCCAGCATCTCGGCCCGGCGGACCAGCGGAAGCCGCCGCGCGCGGCCCTCGACCATCTCCGGATTGTCGGCCTTGACCGCAGTCGAATAGACGATGGCGTAGGCGCCTTCCACGTGGGCCCCATCGTGGCCGATGAAGATCTTCGCGCCCAGCTTCTCCAGCCGCTCGGTGTTGGCGCTGGCCTTGGCGTCGGAGCCCTGCACCGTGTAGCCGATGCGCAGCATGATCTCGGCGATGCCGCTCATGCCGATGCCGCCGATGCCAATGAAATGCACGGGGCCGATGTCGAAGGGCACGGGGCGGCGGGTCATGGCTGACAGCTACCGCAATCGCCGGATCGGGGAAATGGCCCTGGGCCGCCCTCATCCATAGGAAACTCCCCCGGGACGCACCGGCGGCCGGGGGAGGATCGTCGTCTCGCCTTGGCGGACTGCCGCTAGATGCGGGCGAGCGCCGGGCCGCGACGGCGCACGGCCGCACCGGCCAGGCCGAAGCCCATGAT
>Ga0068865_100001315_pt1 | contig 14479 bp, 14 predicted proteins | sample KBSMisM12_FD_75293 | JGI IMG/M metagenome (GOLD analysis project Ga0068865, IMG submission 75293) | Miscanthus rhizosphere microbial communities from Kellogg Biological Station, Michigan, USA - KBS Miscanthus M1-2 | ecosystem: Host-associated > Plants > Roots > Rhizosphere > Soil ...
CTCGGCGAGCTTGTTGAGTTCGACGAAACGACGAGGATCTTCACTAATCCCAGGCAGCAGCGCACGCAGGACTATATTACGGGCCGTTTCGGCTAAGCGCCCGGAAGGAGACTGACCGAATGGATAAGCAACACGAACACATCGTCAGGTCGTATGAGGAGGAGCTCTCCCTCCTCAACAACAAGATCGCCAAGATGGGCGGTCTCACCGAGCAGGTACTCGGCCAATCCTTTGACGCGCTGGAGCGCCGCGATCCCGAGCTGGCCGCCGCCACCATCAACGAAGATGAGGCGATCGACACCTTGGAGAAGGAGATTGAGGAGCAGGCGGTGGTGATGATCGCGCGCCGCCAGCCCCTGGCGTACGACCTCCGCCAGATCATGGCGGCGCTCCGCATCTCGAACGAGCTCGAGCGCATCGGCGATCTCGGCAAGAACATCGCCAAGCGCGCGGTCGCCGTGGTGAGCGAGCAGCAGCCGAAGCAGCTCGCGCTCGGGCTAAAACACATGGGCGAGCTTGCCCTCGGTCAGCTGAAAGAAGTGCTCGACGCCTTCATCGAGCGCGACGCCGACCGGGCGCTCAAGGTCTGGTACAAGGACGAAGAGATCGACGCCATGTACAACTCGCTGTTCCGTGAGCTTCTCACCTACATGATGGAGGACCCGCGCAACATCGGGCTTTGCACCCACCTCTTGTTCGGCGCCAAGAACATCGAGCGAATCGGCGACCACGCCACCAATATCGCCGAGACCGTTTATTACCTGGTGCACGGCAGACCGATCACCGATCAACGTCCCAAGGGCGACACTACAAGCTCGACGCCGGTCGCGCTGAAGCGGTCGGCGGGGTAGCCATGCTCGAGATGAACACCATGAGCCCAGGAGCCAAGGTCTTGGTCGTTGAGGACGAAGAGCCGTTGGCGCTTCTCCTCCGCTACAACCTCGAAGCTGAAGGCTATACCGTCGATGTCGTCCACCGCGGCGATGAAGCCGAGGTTGCGATTGCGGAAGGCTCACCCGACCTGATCGTTCTCGACTGGATGCTGCCCGGCCTCTCCGGGCTCGAGCTTTGCCGTCGGCTCAGGACCGGCAAAGACAGCCGTACCATTCCCATTATTCTTCTCACCGCGCGCAGCGAAGAAAGCGATCGCATCAGGGGACTGACCACCGGCGCCGACGATTACGTGGTCAAGCCGTTCTCCTTGCCCGAGCTGATGGCTCGGGTGCGAGCGATCCTCCGGCGCACCAACCCCGAGCGGATCGCCTCGGTATTGAGCGTTGGCGACATCGAGCTTGATCGTGACTCGCACAGGGTGACGCGGAACGGCAGGCAAGTACATCTCGGGCCGACCGAGTTTCGCCTGCTCGAGTTCCTCATACAGAGCCCGGGCCGCGTGTTCAGCCGGGCGCAGCTCCTTGACGGCGTCTGGGGCCGCAACGTCTATGTCGACGAGCGTACCGTCGATGTGCATATCGGGCGCTTGCGCAAGGCAATGATGCGGGGGAACGAGACCGACCCCGTGCGCACCGTGCGGGGCGCTGGCTACGCCTTCTCCGACAAGCTCGAAGAGACCGCCTAGCGCGAAATGAAAGAGGCGCCGCGAGGGCGCCTCTTGTCGTCTCTTCTGCCGCTTAAGATTAGCCGTTGGCAAACCGTCTTTCACGCCGGCGCATCTGAACGGGCTGATAGGCCATGCGGGCATGATGCTCGCAATAAGGCAACTGCCCGCAGGTCTTGCGCCCGCAGAAATGGAACCCCGGCTCGCCAGGATCGCCGATCGGCCAATGGCACATCGCCTCTTTCAGCGTGAGGATGCTCGCCCGCTCATTGAGCGGGATGACAAGCTCCTCGAGCGGCGCGGGCTCGGCATCGAGCTCAGCCTCGTAGTGAGGCTTGAGCGCGACATTGCCGCGCGTGCTGAACATAAGCGATGGCGTGCGGTGCTGGCGCGGCACGTGCGTGCGCCGCGGCCTCGGGCTTGACGAGCGCGAGCTCGTCGCCCGCCCGGAAAGCCCAAGCCGATGCACTTTGCCGATCACGGCGTTTCTCGTCACTCCACCCAAGCGGCCCGCGATCTGACTCGCGCTTAGGCCCTCGGCCCAGAGTTTCTTCAGCAGTTCGACCCTCTCGTCAGTCCAAGCCATGGTGTGGCCTCCTCGAATTGGACCTAGAATCCCCCCGTCTCGTCTGGAGACGGCATTTCGAACACTCGGAATTACTGCTGAGAATGACCGCCCGGGCGCAACGCAGCACCCACGACATATTGTGGCCGAGCGGTTATTAACCTACTAAATCCGGCGAAACCCGGCAAGCGTCCGCCACGCTTGTGACACCCGTTTTCCACCGGAACGGACGGATTCTGCCACTTCTCCTTCAAGAACACAAACATGAGAGTGGATGGAAACGTGGACGAGCGTTGGATAAACGTCGCATGAGCGCTGATTGACAGGGGGGAACCGGAGACCTAATGCTCTGACTTACCTTGCTGCCGCCGATCGGCGGCAATTTTATTTCAGGGACACCACAGATAAATGTCGGCCCTCCTTCCGACCTATGCTCGCAGCGAGCTCTCCTTCGCGCGCGGGGAAGGCGCCTATCTCTACACCACCACGGGCGAACGCTATCTCGACTTCGCGAGCGGCGTGGCGGTGACGGCGCTTGGGCACGCGCATCCGCATCTGGTCAAGGCACTGACGGAGCAGGCAAAGAAGCTGTGGCACGTCTCCAACCTGCATCAGATCCCCGAGCAGGCGCGGCTTGCCGAACGCCTCACTGACGCAACCTTTGCAGACTATGTTTTCTTCGCCAATTCCGGCGCCGAGGCGGTGGAGTGCGCCATCAAGGCTGCGCGCCGCTACCACTTCAAGAACGGTGCGCCTGAGCGCTATCGCGTCATCACGTTCGAAGGCGCCTTTCATGGCCGCACGTTGGCCACCATCGCAGCCGGAGGCCAGGCAAAGCACCTTGAAGGCTTTGGCCCTCCGACGGATGGCTTTGATCAGATCGAGGCTGGCGACATCAAGAAGGTGAAAGCCGTGATCGGCGAAGTCACGGCAGGCGTCCTGATCGAGCCGATCATGGGTGAGGGGGGAATGCGCGTGATATCGTGGCGCTTCCTTCAGGATCTGCGGGCGCTGTGTGACGATGAGGGCATCCTGCTTCTGCTTGACGAGGTGCAGACTGGGATGGGCCGGACGGGCCGGCTGTTCGCCCATGAGTGGGCGGGAATCACGCCGGATATCATGGCCACAGCCAAGGGGCTCGGCGGCGGCTTTCCCGTGGGCGCCTGCCTCATGACCGAGGCCGTGGGCTCTGCCATGACGGCGGGAAGCCATGGCTCGACCTTTGGCGGCAATCCGCTTGCTATGGCCGTCGGCAATGCGGTGCTCGATATCGTGCTAGAAGACGGCTTTCTCGACCATGTCGCTCAGATGGGGCTGAGGCTCAAGCAGCGGCTTGCGGCGCTCAAGAACGAGCATGGCGAGATCATCGAGGAGGTGCGCGGCCAGGGGCTGATGCTCGGGCTGAAATGCAAAGTGTCGAACGTGAAGCTGCTCGAAGCTCTGCGCGCCGAGAAGATGCTGACCGTACAGGCCGGCGACAATGTCATTCGTCTCCTGCCGCCGCTGATCGTGGGCGAGGCAGAGATCGATCTCGCTTGCACCAAGCTCGATGCAGCGTGCGTCGCTCTGAAGAGTGGCGCGCTCGCCGACGCCTGACTTCCGCTCCGCTGTCCCATGGTCCCCAAGCACTTTCTCGATATTGATGCTTTGGACACCAAAACTCTGCGCGCCATCATCGATTGGGCCCATGAGATCAAGCGCAAGGGGCATGTGCCGAAGAGGCTGAAACGACGCGAGCGCCCGGTTCTCGCCATGATCTTCGAGAAGCCCTCGACCAGGACGCGCGTCTCTTTTGAGGTCGCCATTTACCAGCTCGGCGGGCAGTCGCTCGTCCTGAGCCCGCAAGACATGCAGCTGGGGCGGGGCGAGACGCTTGCGGATACCGCGCGGGTTCTATCGCGCTATGTCGATGTGATCATGTTGCGCACCGGACCGCACGCGACGCTGACTGAGCTTGCCGCCCATTCAAACGTTCCGGTGATCAACGGCCTCACCTGCCTGTCGCATCCCTGCCAAGTGATGGCCGACATCATGACCTTCGAGGAGGTGAAAGGGCCGATCAAAGGCCGCACAATTGCCTGGATCGGCGACGCCAATAATGTCGCGACCTCCTGGGTGCACGCGGCGGCACGCTTCGGCTTCAGGCTCAGGATCGCCTCGCCGAATGAGTTTGGCCCCGCGCCCGAGCTTCTCGCCTGGGCAAAGGAACAAGGCGCCGAAATCGAGGTTGGCGATGATCCACGCAAAGCGGCGCGGGAGGCCGACTGCGTGGTGACCGATGTCTGGGTTTCGATGGGCGACGGCGACAAGAAGAGGCGGAGCGCGGCGCTTCGGCCGTTTCAGGTCGATGGCGCCCTGATGGCTCTTGCGGCAGAGGACGCGGTCTTCATGCATTGCCTGCCAGCCTATCGCGGAGACGAGGTGACCGCCGAAGTAATCGACGGACCGCAATCCGTTGTGTGGGACGAGGCCGAGAACCGTCTGCATGTGCAGAAGGCGATCCTTGCCTGGTGCCTCGGCGCCGAGCGTCGCGGCAGCAAGGCCACGCGGGCCAAGCGGCGCAAGGCGCGCGGAGCCAGAAAATGACCGAGCGCGGATCCGAGCAGCAGATCGAGCTTCGCATTCCGGAGGACGATCTCATCCTCCCGTTCCAGGCCGAGCATGCCGACGTCCTCGGCCGCCTGGTCAAGCTCGGGCCCACGGTCGACACCATCCTTTCGCGCCACGACTATCCAGAGCCGGTATCGCAGCTGCTCGGGGAGGCGGCTGCGCTCACGGCGCTGCTCGGCGCCTCCCTCAAATTCGAGGGCAAGTTCATCCTCCAGGCTTCGACCGACGGTCCGGTGGATCTTCTCGTCGCCGATTATCAGGTGCCCGGAGGCTTGCGCGGCTATGCCCGCTTTTCGGCCGAGCGGCTCGCGGAACTTCCTCCAAACGGGCGGCTTCTCGGCGAGGGCCATCTCGCCATGACCATCGACCGCGGCAACGACACCGAGCGTTACCAGGGCGTCGTACCACTGGAAGGCGATAGCCTGACTGAGGCGGCAGACACTTATTTCCGTCAATCCGAGCAGCTCCCGACCTTCATCAGACTTGCCGTTGCGCGGCACTATCGCGCGGGCAAAGCGGGCGGACGGCCTTGGACATGGCGCGCGGGCGGTCTTCTCGTCCAGAAGCTCACACGCGAAGGCGGGCGCACGAGCCGCAGCGACGCCGCCTTCGAGGAGGACTGGACGCGTGCCAAGGCGCTTGCCGAAACGGTCGAAGACCATGAGCTGCTCGACCCGACGCTTCCGGCCGATCGGCTGGTGTACCGGCTCTTCCACGAGGAACAGGTGCGCGCTTATCGGGCCATCTCGCTCGAGAGCTATTGCAGTTGCTCGCGGGCACGCGTCGAGGAACTTCTGAAGCGCTTCTCGCCGGAGGATTTGGCCGACATGGTAGTCGACGGCGAAGTGTGGGTGACGTGCGAGTTCTGCAACAGCCGTTACCGCTTCGATCCCGGCTCCTTCACCGAAGCCTAGGCGCTGAGCTCCTTCGCGAGACCCGCGAGGAAGGCCATGCAGGCGTCGAGTTGCTCGATGCTCACGAACTCGTCGGCCGCGTGCGCCTGCGCGATGTCGCCAGGTCCGCAGATCACGGACGGGAACCCCGCCTGCTCGAATAAGCCCGCTTCGGTGGTGTAGGAAACCGCGCGCGTTTGTTCCGTCCCGGTAAGTTTGAGCGCCAGCGCTACCACCTCTGAGGCGCTGCCCGCTACAAACGCCGGCACTGAATTCAACGCCGTCGTCTCGATCGCGGCCTCGTCCGTCACCTGCTTCATTTTGGGCAGGAGCGACTTCTCGGCAAACGCGGCAAGATTACGCGATGCCTCGCCCGGCGTGGCGGAGGGCAGACTGCGTACCTGCCATTGGAACTCACAATTCTTAGGCACGATATTGCCGGCGGTGCCGCCTTTGATGGTGCCGACACTGATCGTGGAGTAGGGCGGCTCGAAGTGCGGATCGTTCTCCTTCTTCGGAATGGCGCCACCGATGCGGTGGAGCTCGCAGACGAGAGCAGCGGCAACCGAGATCGCGTTGACGCCGAGCGCCGGAAGGCTCGAGTGTGCCTCGCGGCCATGCACGACCGTGCGGTACGCATCGATGCGCTTATGTGCGTCGATCACTGCCATGCTGGTCGGTTCGCCGACGATGATCGCGCGTGGGCGCGGAAAGTCCTTGCCGAGGCGGGCTATCAGCGGTCGCACGCCGGTGCAGCCCACCTCCTCGTCATAAGAGATGATGAGGTACACTGGCCCCTTCAGCGTTCGCATCTTGAACAGCGGCACTGATGCGAGAGCGCAGGCGAGGAAGCCCTTCATGTCGCAACTGCCCCGGCCGTGCAGCCTGCCGTCGCGTGCCGTGAGCGTGAATGGATCCGATGCCCAGCGCTGCCCTTCGACGGGAACGCAGTCGCTGTGGCCGGAAAGGCCAATGCCGCCATTGCCGCTACCGCCGATGGTGACGAAGAGATCGGCCTTGGCGCCATCGGGCGAGGGGATGCGCAACGAGCCGATGGCATGGCTCTTGAGATAGTCCTCGACGAAGCCGATCAGTGCGAGATTAGACTTCGAGCTCGTCGTATCGAAGCCGACCAGCGTTGCGAGTAGCTCCCGCACTTTGGATTGAGATGCAGTCAAAGGAACACCTGTGATCCAGCCCCGTGCGGTGAACCTAGGAGGCCTGGGTGCGAAAGCGCTCGGTGGCCCTCGCCTTGGCCTTCATCGCCTCGATTTCGCGGTCGCGCGGCGGAGCCGAGGTGACGAGAGAATCAATCAGCTCGCGTGCCGCGCGTGACACCTTGTCCACGGCGCGGTCGAACGCGGCCTGATTGGCTTGCGAGGGCCGGGTAAAACCCGAGAGCTTGCGCACGAATTGAAGCGACGAGAGATAGATCTCCTCATCGGTAGCGGGCGGATCGAAATTATGGAGCGTCTTGATATTGCGGCACATGACCATTCTCACTCGACAGTTCGCATTAACCCGAAACGGTGACACACGACGCTTCCACGGGCAAGCAAGCTTCCCTTAACGCGCGGCAGCAAGCGCTTGGTCAAGATCGGCCTTCAAGTCGCGCACGTCCTCGAGCCCGATGGAAAGCCTGATGGTGTTGTCGAAAATGCCGAGCTCGGCGCGAGCCTCTGGCGACAGCCGCTGATGCGTGGTCGTGGCAGGGTGCGTAACGAGGCTCTTGGCGTCGCCGAGATTGTTGCTGATCTTGAAGATCGAGAGCGCGTTCATGAAGCGGAACGCGTTCTTCTTATCGCCCTTCACCTCGAACGCGACCATCGGGCCTCCGCCATCCATCTGCTTCAGAGCCAATTGGTGCTGCGGATGATCGCTTCGGCCCGGATAGAACACGCGTTGAACCTCCGGCTGGTCGGCGAGGAAATCGGCTATGGCAGCCGCAGAGGCGCAATGCCGATCGACCCGCAAGGGCAACGTCTCCAAACCCTTGAGCAATACCCAGGCATTGAACGGACTCAGCGAGGGTCCTGTCTGCTTGAAGTAGTTATGAAATTTTTCATCAATGAAGGCCTTGCTGCTCAGCACAACGCCGCCGAGACAGCGTCCCTGGCCGTCGATGTGCTTGGTCGCGGAATAGCAGACGATGTCGGCGCCGAGCGGAAGTGGCCGCTGCAACATCGGCGTGGCGAATACGTTGTCGACCACGACCAGCGCATTCGCCTTATGCGCGATTTTCGACACGGCCTCGATGTCGACAAGCTCAAGCACCGGATTGGTCGGCGTTTCAAAGAAGAAGGCTTTGGTATTCGGCCTCACCGCGTTCTCCCAAGCAGCGAGATTACGCCCGTCCACCAGTGTCGACTCGATGCCGTAGCGCGGCAAAAGATCCTCGACGACATAGCGGCAGGCGCCGAACAGCGCACGGGCCGAAACGACATGGTCGCCGGCCTTGAGAAAACAGAGCAGGGAAGCAGCGACAGCGGCCATGCCGCTCGCTGTTCCACGCCCAGCCTCTGCTCCCTCGAGCGCGCACATGCGCGCCTCGAACATGGCAACGGTCGGATTGGAATAGCGGCTATAGACGAAGCCTTCCTCGTCCCCCTTGAATCGCGCTTCGGCCTGTTCGGCGCTGTCATAGACGTAGCCTGAGTTGAGGAAGATCGCCTCAGATGTCTCGCCGAACTGGCTCCGCAGCGTCCCGCCATGCACGAGCTCCGTCGCCTTATGCCAGGCGATGCGGCTCCGGCCTCTCCGATCCTCCCTTGCCATCGACTCCACTCCTTGAACCTTCCCACGACCGGCCGACGGACACAAAAAAACCCGGGCTTGGCTGCCGCCAAAAGACCGGGTGACGAATTCTCGTCTCGCGCGGCCTTTTAGCGACTTGTTTTACGTGGCTGCAAGCCGGCCGGCCAAATCACCACGAGGCGACATTAATGCGCCCGTGGCCTATCCGTCGTCAAGACCAGGCAAGGGATCTTGTCCTAGAACGGCAAGGAGGAAGCTTAAAACGCCGAGCACTCCGAGCACGGTCCGCACGATATGCAGCCTGCCCCATCTTTCGATCAAAGCCCGGCTGTGCCGTCCCGCCTGCTTCTGCTCGATCGCGAGCAGGGCATCGTTGGTAGGTTTGATGACCAGAAGCGTCCACGGCCATGGCGCAAGCATGACGAGCGCGCCAACGAGAAATGCGGGCCTGCCGGTTTGCCACCAAGCGATTGTGCCGAGAAGAAACGCGAGCAGGGCAAGACCCGCCTGCATGATGGTGCCGCGTTTGTACGAGCGCTTCCATTCAGCGAGAAGGGGGCAGTCCTCAAGCCCGAGCCTGGCCGGCTGCTCGACGCAACTGACATAGATCGCAGCCCCCGTGAAAATGGCCGCTACGGTAAGCGCGAGATATCCGATAACCATGATGCCGTTTGCCTCCCAATCCGCGCCTAGAACCTCGGTTCCCCCTTGTGAATCCGGGGGAGAAGGCCGAGCTTAAGGTGACGAGGCCCGCCCGTCATGCCAAGAACATCTTCATGTCTCCCGCAGATTCGCAAACCGCTGAGCTGTTCCAGCGCCTGCCCGAGACGCCCCACGTGACCATTCCAGCCGAAGCCACCCGGAGCGTCTTCGCCCGCACCGGCATTCTTCCCTGCCAGGCCATCAGAGCCATGATCGGCGCTGGCGAGATTTTTGGCGCGCCCGAGATCGAGCCTGACCAGATCCAGCCGGCGAGCCTCGACTTGAGGCTCGGCAAGGTGGCCTACCGCATCAGGGCAAGCTTCCTGCCGGGGCCTGGTGCCACCGTGCGCGACAAGCTCGGCGGGCTCAAATTCCACGAGATCGATCTGACCAAGGGTGCCGTCCTCGAAGCAGGCTGCGTCTACCTCGTGCCGCTCATCGAGCAGCTCAAGCTCCGCTCAACCATCGCCGGGTTTGCCAATCCCAAGAGCTCGACCGGCCGGCTCGACGTGTTCACTCGCCTCATCGCCGACAATCAAGATACGTTCGACGCGGTCGAAGAGGGCTATTCAGGTCCGCTCTTCGCCGAGATCTGCCCGCGGACTTTTTCCATCAAGGTGCGCTACGGCTCGCGTCTCAATCAGATCAGATTCCGCCGCAGAGTCGGCCAGCAGCTCGACGCAGACGAGAGGCCTGGCCGCATTGGCGATCGCCGTCTTCGCGAAATCCACTCGGATATCGGACTCGTCGAAGGCGAGGCTGCGATCCGCGAAGGACTCAACTTGCGCATCAGCCTCGCGCCTATTCCGCCATCAGGGCTCGTCGGCTATCGCGCAAGACGCTATGCCGGCGTGATCGATGTCGATGCAGTTGGAGCCTACGAGGCGAACCAGTTCTGGGAGGCCGTGCACCTTCGCGACGACCGGCTCCTCGTGCTCGACCCACACGAGTTTTACATACTCGCCTCCAAGGAGAGCGTGTCGGTGCCGCCGGCCTATGTCGCCGAGATGGCGCCATTCGATCCCTTGATCGGAGAGTATCGCGTGCACTATGCGGGCTTCTTCGACCCCGGCTTTGGCTACACCGAGGGCAAGGCGCCAGGAGCGAAGGCTGTACTCGAAGTGCGCAGCCTTGATATCCCGTTCATTCTGGAGGATGGACAGATCGTCGGGCGCTTGGTCTATGACAAGCTCACCGACATCCCCGACCAGATCTACGGCCACGGCATCGGCTCGCATTACCAGGCGCAGGGACTGAAGCTCTCCAAGCACTTCAAACAGGGCTGACTAAGCCGAGCAGGACCCGCCGCCAAGCACGCAGAACTTGGCGCAATGCGGATGGCAAAGCTTGACTGTGCCGTGTTCGAACATGCCGCCGTCGGCCTGCGCGGCTTCCGCCAGTGTCGCGCCCATCTCGAAGGCTGGATCGTAAGGAAGCAGCGTGCAGGGAAGCACCATTGGCATCGCAGCTCCCTTGCGCTTCACTACCATGCGGCTCGACGCGCACATCACGTCTCTCGGGTCTTTGTGCAGAATTCCCCAACAGGATTCGGTGATCTCAGGCACCTCAGCTCTGAGGTCCATTTCGGGGAACAGTACGAGCGAGGTGCGGTCGTAGGCATCGACTGGCCAGCCCCGCGCGGCGATCAGCACGGCATAGCCGGCCCGCTCGTCCTCCTCGCTCTCGCCCCAGCACGTGCGACCGGCAAGCGCGATAGTGAAGCTTTGACGCGCCAGCCAATCGATTCCTTCGACCGTTTTGTCGAAGGTGCCTTCGCCGCGCTCCTCCTCGTGCAATCTTTTCGTGTAGTGGTCCAGGCTCACGCGCAGCACGAGCCGGCTCCCGTAGGTGTCGCGCAGCGCCGCGAGACCTGAAAGAATGCGCGGACGGAGCATCGGCTGCATGGCATTGGTCAGCACCAGCACCGAGAAGCCGCGGGCGAGCGCGTCGTCCAGCATCTCGATAATCTCGGGGTTCATGAAGGGCTCGCCGCCGGTGAAGCCGATCTCAGTGACCGGAAGGCGATCGCGCACGATCTCGTCGAGGAAGACAGCGGCCTCGGCACGGGTGATGTAGGCAAGCCGATCGTTCTCGGGGCTCGACTCGATATAGCAATTACGGCACTCGATATTGCAAAGGCTGCCGGTGTTGATCCACAGCGTGCGCAACGCCTCAAGCCTGACGCGAGCGCGGCGCTCGCCTTTAGCGGTCCAATCTGGATCGGCGAATTTTGCGGGGGGCGCGGCTAAGGCAAGCTCGCTCATGCTCCCACTATACGAGAGATCGCTTGCGAAGTTTGCTCGCTAAGCGCTCGCCGTGCTTCACGTTCTGGCGACCGCTTTTGGCGTGGGTGCTCGTAGCGTACATACGCATGACTGTGGTCAACGTTGCGCAAGATTGGGCAAAATGGAGAGGTCAAACTTGGGGCATGTGATTCACGACGAGTCATAACCGCAATCGCTCTCAAATCGAGATTGTAGTGGCAAAAAGACGGGCTACTGCAGCATTGACGCGTCTGTAATCGTGTTCGCGACATAATCTTTCGGCGCCCACACCTTCCAAACCTGCTGGAAATCGTTGTAGCCCTGCTCGCCTGGCAACGTGTCGATGACATCGAGTTGGTTCTGCACGGGCCTGTCTTCGCCATCGCGATAAAAGATGTAGACCGGCGCCGGTGTGGTGCTCTGTACGTCTAGATGATAGTAGAGAGTCGGCTCACCAGTAGGCGAAAAGCCGAGCACGTTAAAAGGGGGAGTGTCGAAATCGATAGGCTGGTTCGGACTCGGCAATCTCTTGTCGGCCGAGCGCACCAAAAGCTTCCCTGCCCTGTCGCTGAAACGGCCACCGTCGCAATAGGCCCCTGGTCTGGATTTTTGGGCTGCAATTCAGCTCTCGCAGGCCCACTACTTACGGCGAACCAACCTGCCGTGATCAACACTACAAGACGGATATCCATGAGTGGTCCTCCCAGTTAATGTTCCACAATGAGTGTTGAGCGGACTGGGGGCTCAGTAGCAGCTCTCTTTTTGCCGCTACACGACGAGAGTTAAACGCCCACAATCGGTTTCGAGTTCAAGGGTTTCACGACAGCTTCGGGAGCTCAACAGAGGGGACTCGACTGAAGGAGCTGGGGCCATCCCAGGTGTCAATGCTGATGTCCGCTTTGGGTCATTAGCCGACATAAGGGCCCGTTCGCCTCATGTCCGCTTTACCCCCGAAAGCGGACATTCGTCGGCGCATTTAGCATGTTTGCTTAGTGCCAATAGCGGACATCATTCCTTAGTGGAGCGTTAGCGAGCTATCTTCATTGAACCTGAAAAAACCGCGTGAAAACGGCCATTGCCACGAGGTTGTCCAGCTCGAGGACAACCTGCTGTACTTAAAACAGCTAGGATCAGGACCAGGATCTCGCCGCGCTGAGCGCTCCTTGGGCCGCTCTGGCCTGCACCAACCCATGAACGAAAGGCATCACCATGCACAAACGCAAACTCGGCAATAGCGGCCTTGAGGTTTCAGCCATTGGCTTTGGCTGCATGGGCCTCAACATCATGTATGGCCATGCCCTCGCCAACCAGGAGAGTGTGGCCCTCATCCGAGCGGCCGTGGAACGCGGCGTGACCTTCTTCGATACGGCGGAAGTCTATGGACCATTCAGCAATGAGGAGATCGTCGGGGAGGCTTTGGGGCCGGTTCGCGATCAGGTCGTGATCGCCACGAAATTCGGCTTCGACATCGATCCGGTGACGAAGCAGAGCACAGGCCTGAACAGCCGCCCCGAGCACATCCGCGAGGCCGCCGAGGGATCGTTGGCGCGTCTGGGCATCGAGGTTATCGACCTCTACTACCAGCATCGTGTCGACCCGAACGTGCCGATCGAGGACGTCGCGGGCGCAGTCCAGAAGCTGATCTCCGAGGGCAAGGTGAGGCACTTCGGCATGTCCGAACCCAGCGCTCAGACTCTGCGCCGCGCACACGGCGTTCAACCTGTAGCGGCGCTTCAGAACGAGTATTCGCTGTGGACCCGAGGCCCTGAGACCAACGGCATTCTCGAAGCCTGCGAAGAACTCGGCATCGGGTTTGTGCCCTATAGCCCCCTCGGCAGGGGCTTCCTGACGGGCGCCATGTCCAAGGAAACTCAACTCGGCGAAGGCGACTTCAGGAAGATGCTGCCGCGCTTCACGCCCGAAGCCATGGAGAAGAACCAGGCCCTAGTTGATCTCCTCAGACGCATCGCCGGCCGGAAGAACGCCACACCGGCTCAGATCGCGCTGGCGTGGCTCCTAGCCCAGAAGCCCTGGATCGCGCCGATCCCCGGCACCACGAAGCTGCATCGCCTCGAAGAGAACCTGGGAGCCGCCGATGTTGCGCTCACGGCCGGCGATCTTGCCGAGATCGAGAGGGCGGCGGCGGAGATCCAGGTCGAAGGGGAGCGGTACCCCGAGCGCCTGCAGGCAATGCTTGGTCGCTGATCGGCCGGAGAAACGGGACTTACGCTTATCGGGCTTAGAAATTTGAAGCTGGGGGTTTCAAAGTTTTGGGGACTCGTTTCTCGCCTTGGGCTTGGAACGCTGTCCTAAATTTAGGACATGACATCGATCGATCCAGACATTCTGTGGAAGGCGCTTGAACGGGACAAGCAACAAGTCGCCCTTCTCTCTCGCATCGGCGAGGCGCTCTATGGTGACCGTTGGCAGACCCAATTAGCTAGGGCGTTGGGCATTTCCAGCCGAACCGTGAGACGTTGGGTCCTATACGAGGCGCAGATACCGTGGCCCTTATTGCATGAAATCCTTCCGTCTCTCTTCCAAGCCAAAGTTGAGCAGCTCACCCAGGTTTGTGATGAGCTCGTGGAATGGCGAAGCAGTCCACGCTCCTGAAGGACGTGTGCAAGGCCTAGCGCCCACTGGTCCATAGGGACCAGACGAGGACGACGGCACAGCATCCCACTTGTAAGGGGTCACGAGGACGACCGATGCGTCCATTGCGTCGGGTATGAAGTGTCAAAGGGCTGCGCGACCCCAAAGCCGACCCAACCAGCCCACAGGGGAGTGTCGGCCTTACCCCCAAAGGCGGACATGCGGCGAGCCTCTTCAAAGAGTCCGCTATGTGCCATAAGCGGACACTCGGAGGTTGGCGCCAACCGACTTGCTCAATAGTTTACAGGGTTCACACGACAGGGGGTTTTGAAGGAACCACCACAAACTTTCGTGGTTCAATGTCTCAGAGGTGACGTACGACGAACTCACTCCCGCACCCACTCCCTGCAGTTATTTAGGAAGTTTGTCGGCGAGAATTTCGAGCTTGTGAATCTCGGGTGTCTTGTCAAACAGATCACCGGCCTTGGCTTTTTCCATTAAGGCCGCTGCCACTTTGCCGTTGAGATGCGCCTCGCGCCCG
>Ga0068865_100001317_pt1 | contig 14473 bp, 15 predicted proteins | sample KBSMisM12_FD_75293 | JGI IMG/M metagenome (GOLD analysis project Ga0068865, IMG submission 75293) | Miscanthus rhizosphere microbial communities from Kellogg Biological Station, Michigan, USA - KBS Miscanthus M1-2 | ecosystem: Host-associated > Plants > Roots > Rhizosphere > Soil ...
CGCCGATGATTTTCGCGTGTATGGCGGCACCATTGACGATGCGGTGGGAGAAGCGTTCGACAAAACCGCCAAATTGCTGGGCCTGCCCTATCCCGGCGGCCCGGCAGTGGAAAAATGCGCGCAAAAGGGCAATCCGCGCGCCTATGATTTGCCGCGCCCCTTGCTGAACCGGCGCACCGATGGGCGCGACGACAAACGCAATGAAGGCCGGGCGGATTTTTCCTTTTCAGGACTAAAAACCGCGGTACGCCAGCTGGTTCAGGGGCCGGTGAATATCGACGATATCAGCGCCAGCTTTCAGGCAGCCGTGATCGACATTCTGTGTGATCGCAGCCGGCTGGCGATGGCAATGTTCCGCCGCGATTTCCCCGCAGCCAAGAATTTCGTGGTGGCCGGCGGCGTGGCGGCCAATAAGGCGATCGGCAGAGCGCTTACCGGTTTGAGCGAGGAAGAAGGCTTCCTCACCCACATTCCTCCGCCCAGGCTCTGTACCGACAATGCGGCCATGATTGCCTGGGCGGGGATTGAGCGGCTGTCCGACAACATACGGGGGGATGCGTTATCGGTCTCGCCGCGAGCGCGCTGGCCGTTGGGGGTGGTGCCAGCGCGGTTTGAACCAAACACTTAAAGGGTCGCGGCGAGAGTGAGGATGCCGACAACGCCCATCAGGGCGATGGTGGCGGCGTTGAAGGCCTCGGCGATAAAGCTGTTCACGCTATTCTCAGGCGTGTTCTGGATGCGGAAGTTGGTCATGTCGTTACTCCTTTTCAAATCAAGCCCGAGGACACTTGTACAGCAAGCTACCATGCAGAGCAAGGTACCTTGCAATATATTTTGCGCCCCGCGGGGAACTCTTTGTTGCACCGCGATATAGGCGCCGAAGCATTGCAAATCAATGAATGCTAGCCATGCGTTTTAATGCACATTTGGGACAAAGAGCGGTGTTAACATATTGAAGCCATTGAAACGAAAGAAAATTGCGCACAAATGTTACTGTTGTGCGTGTGCGACATGGAAGGGATGCAGAGTTGAAAATCGCCACCTGGAATGTGAATTCGGTGCGCTTCCGGCTGCCCCTGGTGACCCGCTTTTTGCGGGATGAGCAGCCGGATGTGCTGTGCCTGCAGGAGACCAAGGTGGAGAACGGCCTCTTCCCGGGGGCGGCCTTCACCAAGCTGGGCTACCAGCACCAGGCGATCCACGGCCAAAAGGCCTATCACGGGGTGGCGGTGCTGGCGAAAAACCCGTTCCGCGAAACCGGCGTGCAGGATTTCTGCCGCGAAGGCCATGCCCGGCATATGGGCGTGACCTTGGAGAATGGCGTGGAGCTGCACAATTTCTATGTCCCCGCGGGCGGCGACATTCCCGATCCCAAGCGGAATGACAAATTCGCCCACAAGCTGCATTTCCTGGGCGAGATGGAAAAATTCTTCGCTGGCCGCAAAGTCAAACGCAATGATCCGGTGATCCTGGTGGGCGATCTGAATGTGGCACCGTTGGAGAATGACGTGTGGAGTCACAAGCAATTGCTGGGCATCGTCAGCCACACGCCGGTGGAGACGAACTTACTCAATCAAGCGCAGGCGGCCTTCGATTGGATCGATTCCACCCGCCACTTCATTCCGGCGGAAGAGAAAATCTATAGCTGGTGGAGTTATCGCGCCCAGGATTGGGAAGCGTCCGATCGCGGCCGCAGGCTGGATCACATCTGGGCCAGCCAAGCACTGAAAGGCGCACTCAAAGCGCACAAGATCGTGAAAAAAATGCGCGGCTGGCAGAAGGCTTCAGACCATGTGCCAGTGGTGGTGGAGTTCGATATTTGACAATAAAGCTCGCGCTGTTGCGCCACGGTCCGACCGAATGGAACGCTCTGGGCAAAGTGCAGGGCCATACCGATATTCCACTCAGTGATACAGGCCTCGCCAAGATGGCGGGCCTGCGGCTGCCTTTCGCCGCGCCGCGCCTTTATGCCAGCCCCCTGCTGCGCGCCCGCCAGACGGTGGAAGCGCTGGGATTGAAAGACCCGGTGCTGGATGCCCGTTTGATGGAACAGAATTGGGGCGCCTGGGAAGGATTGACCCGCGCGGAAATTCTTTCTCAGCACGGCGCCGATGCGTTCGAGAAAGCCGGTTCAACACAAGGCGAAGCCTTCCGCCCCGGCGGCGGTGAATCGACCGGCGAATTGCATGCCCGGGTGGCGGCTTTTCTCAAGGATGTGGCGCGGGAAGAAAGCGATGCGATCGCGGTGGCACATCTGGGCGTGCTGCGCGCCGCTTATACGCTTGCCACCGGCTGGGACATGGCCGCGCCCATGCCAGCGGAATTGGACGTGTCGAAGATATTGCTGCTATCTCTCGATCAAGCAGGCGCACCAACGATCGCGCGGTTGAATCTGGAATTCAGCGCCAATATGGCTTGACCCGCTTGAACTTCTTGTAGCGTTTCAAAGCCTGCTTGACGGAGCCCGGCACTTGGGCGCCATACCAGCCCACCATGGCGCCGGCGGCATAGCGCATATTGCCCTCGCCGTCCTTTTTGCTTTTCTCCCGCAGCAGACTGCTCACCACGGCGCGCACATTGGCGGCGTCGTTGAGATCGCCCAGGTGATTCTGCAAGCCCCGCAATTTTTTCAGATAGCGGGTGACTTTCTTGCGGGAATAAAGCGGGGCGAAAAATTCCGCCGTGTAGCGCAGCTTTTTCAGCGCGATACGCAAGCGGTGCACATCGCCTTCCTCTTTGCTTTTGGCCACGTGAGCACGTTTTTTCACCCGCCGAACCTGGCGGTCGAGAATGCGCCGGGCGGTCCTGGGCAGCTGCCGGTTGCGGGTCAGCGGCAGTTGGGAAGACGCCAGCGCCGCCACATCATCGGTGAACATTTCAAAATCGGGGCTGGAGATACAAATCACCACGCCCTCCCAGGCGGTGTCGCGGGCGCTTTCGGCGCGGGCGCGCAATTGCTCCAAACCATCGCGCACCCCCGATTTGGGCGGGTCGGCCAAAAGCTTGCCGGTAAACACATCCAGATCGCGCGCCGGAGACAGGCGGCCCAGCAAAATCTTGGCGCGTCCGCGCAATTCCTCCAGCCAGTCTTGGCGGAATTCCCAGCCAAAAGCCCCCAATGCGACTTCCAACCGGCGGAACGCCACCCGGAGTTGATGCAGACCCTCCACCGAACGCCCAACTCGCAGGGTCGCGGCATTGGCGGTGATCTGGGCCAGGCAATCCAGCAAAGTGGCGCGAAATGCCTCTTCGGGGCGCATCTTTTTGGAGATGGGGGCGGGCGCGGCTTTGACCGGCTTGAGCGGGCCGAGGCTGCGGCGGGACAGGGAATGTACGGCGGCGCGGGGATCGTCCATGAGCCGCGACCCTAGCCTTCCTGTCCGGCGGCTTTCAATGCGCCAAATCAATCATGTTCTGTGACAGGCCGGGTGGGCAGGCCCGCTGCCGCCAAGGCGGATTTGGCTTGTGCAATGGTCACTTCGCCGAAATGGAAGATCGAGGCGGCCAGCACGGCACTGGCGTGGCCTTTTGTTACCCCATCCACAAGATCCTGGACATTTCCGACCCCGCCCGAGGCGATCACCGGAACCGCCACCGCGTCCGACACCGCCCGGGTGAGTTCCAGGTCATAACCGGATTTCACCCCATCGCGGTCCATGGAGGTGAGCAGGATCTCGCCCGCGCCAAAACCCACCAGCTTTTTGGCATGTTCCACCGCATCAATGCCGGTGGCTTTGCGCCCGCCATGGGTGAAGATTTCGTAGTTTCCTTTTTCGCCCTTTTTGGCGTCGATGGCGGCGACAATACATTGGCTGCCGAACTTTTCCGCCGCCTCTTTGACGAATTCCGGGCGGCTGACGGCAGCGGTGTTGATGGAGACCTTGTCGGCGCCGGCCAAGAGCAAAGTGCGAATGTCTTCCAGCGTGCGAACACCGCCACCCACCGTCAGGGGCATGAAACAGACTTCTGCGGTCCGCCGCACCACATCCAGCAAGGTGCCGCGATTTTCATGGCTTGCGGTGATGTCCAGGAAACACAATTCGTCGGCGCCGGCCTTGTCATAGATGATCGCCTGTTCCACCGGATCGCCGGCATCGCGCAACCCTTCGAAATTCACGCCTTTGACGACGCGGCCGTCTTTGACGTCCAGACAGGGGATGACACGGACTTTCAGCATTACATTCGTCCCTTCGCCATGGCGGCGATGTTCATCAAGGCGCGGCCGGTAACCGCTTCCGCTGGAACAGCGGTGGTGCGGCTCAACACTTCGGCTTCCAGCAGCATGTCTAAAGCTTCGCCCAGTTTGTCACTGTTCCAGCGCTGCGCTTGGTTGCGAAACGAGGTGGCGCGGGAAAAATGCACCGGCGGGCGCAGGCGCTTCATCACCATGTCGATGGATTCGCCGCGCGCGGCGCTTTCCCGGGCTTGCAGCAATTTCTGGAAATGACCCATGGCGCTGCGCAACACTTGCGCAGGCTGGGTGTCCGACGCCCAGAGCCGCTCAAGCTCGCGATCCAGGCTGGCCAGGTCACCGCTGCCTGCCGCGTCGCAGGCCGACTCGCTGCGCGCTTCCGCTTCGTCGCCCATGATGGCGCGTACGTCCTCCAGCGCGACCTGTTTGCGGCCATGCATGTACAGCACCAGCTTTTCGATCTCACGCCGGGTCACGCCACGGTCGGAGCCCAAGCGCGACACCGCGTCTTCCAAAGCGTCCGGCTGGATGGAAATGCCTTCCGCCCGCAGCGCGTCGCGTACCACATCACCCAGATCGCGCACCGAGTCGGGATAGCATTGGATAGCCGCCGCTTTTTTGTGATCGTCGAACAGCTTGCGCAGAGCGCCGGTCTTGGCCAGATCGCCAGCTTCGATCACCACCAGCGCATCGCCTTTGGGATCGTCCAGAAGGGATTCCACAATATCGGCCAAGTCATTGCCCGCGCCGCGCAGCCGCACCACCCGCCGCCCGCCCATCATGGAAATGGCCGCCGCCTCATCGGCCAGCCGTGCGGGATCTTCCAGCACGGTCGCTTCATTGAGATCGGACACATTGAAAGGGTCGGTGAGGTCGGGCACCACGCTCTTCAACAACTTTTCAGCGCGTTCCTGCACCAGCCCGGCATCCGGGCCATAGACCAGCGCAATCATCAACCCCTTGGGCGGGTTTGAGACATAGCGGTCGGCCTCGTGACTTTTGACGATCATTTGTTTCTTGGCATTTATTTCTTGGCATTTCCATGCTGCCGGAACCAGACGCCCAGCTCCAGATGAATGCGTTCCGCCACATCCTGGGCAGCGCGCTTGCTGGCATCTTGCTGCGCCGTGAGGGTAGCGTAAGGCGATTGCACCACATTATAGGCCGACAATTCCGTCTGGATGCCGCTGGTCAGCACCGTGCCCTTCATATCGCTTAAGGTGTAGCGCGCTTCCAGATTGGTGTTGTAGCGGGTGATGGTGGCGTCGTTCTGCAGGGCAATGCCCTGGCTGGATTCGTTCAAGCTGATCTTGAGGCTGTAAAGCTTGCCCGCCTTGTCGCCATCGGATTGCAGGGCATCGATCAAGCTGGTGCGCAATTCATAGCCGTCGCGTTCGGCAATCGGCTCGACATAGACGGACGCCAACTTCGGTCCCAACGAACTGCCATACATGGGATGGAAACCGCAGGCTCCGAGCAGCGCACACGCGGCAAGGGCAGCCAGCTTCCTCATGCAACGATATTCACGATGCGGTTGGGGACCACGATCACCTTCTTCGGCGCTTTGCCTTCCAGCGCGCGCTTGACGCCCTCGTCCGCCAGGGCGGCGGCTTCGACATCCTTGTTATCGGCATTCTTGGCCACAGTGATCTCACCCCGACGCTTGCCATTGACTTGGATCGCGATGGTGACGGTGTCGGATGCCGTCAGACTTGGATCATATTTGGGCCAGGCACTCTCGGCCACCATCTTGGCGTGCCCCAGCGCCTGCCAGCAGGATTCCGCCAGATGCGGCATCATCGGGGCCGACAGCAGCACCAAAGCTTCCAGCGCCTCGCGCCGGGCCGCCGGATTGGCCTTGTCTGCCGACCCAAGCACATTGGCCAGGGTATAAAGCTGCGCCACAGCGCTGTTGAAGCGCAGATGTTCCAAATGCTCGGTCACCGCCGCGATGGCCTTATGCGTGGCCTGGCGCAGGGACTTGGAGACATCATCGTCGGCGCTCGGGGTGGTTCCGGGCGCCGGCAAACCCTGCGCCTCGGTGCAGAGGCGATGGACGCGATTGACGAAACGCCAGCAGCCTTCCGCCCCGGCATCGGTCCATTCAATATCGCGTTCGGGTGGAGTGTCCGACAGCATGAACCAGCGGATCGTGTCGGCGCCATATTCGGCAATGATGGTTTCCGGGGCGATGGTGTTCTTCTTGGACTTGGACATCTTCTCCGATGCCCCGACCGTCACCTCTTGTCCGGTGTCGCGCAGGAAGGCCTTGCCGTCGCGCTTTTCGATCTCGTCCGGCGATACCCAGGCGCCGTCACCGTTCTTATAGGTCTCATGGCAGACCATGCCTTGGGTGAACAACCCGGCAAAAGGCTCCGCCGCCTTGACCATGCCCAGCTTGGACATGGCGCGGGTGAAATAGCGCGCATAGAGCAGATGCAGGATGGCGTGTTCGATGCCGCCGATATACTGGTCCACCGGCAGCCAATAGTCCGCGGCTTCTTTGTTCACGGGCTCGTTGAAATCCGGCGCGGTGAAGCGCGCGAAATACCAGGATGAATCCGCAAAGGTATCCAAAGTGTCGGTGTCGCGCACCGCGTGGCCCTTACAGGTCGGGCAAATGGTGTTCTTCCACACCGTGTCGGCATCCAGCGGATTGCCTTTGACATTGAAATTGATCACCTCCGGCAGCTTCACCGGCAATTGATCCTTCGGCACCGGCACCACGCCGCATTTTTCGCAATGGATCATGGGGATGGGACAGCCCCAGGGCCGCTGACGTGACACCAGCCAGTCGCGCAAACGATAATTTGTGGTGCGTTCGCCGATGCCAGCTTTCTCCAGCCGCGAAGCGACTTCAGACTTGGCGGCTTCCACGGTCATGCCGTCCAGAAAGCGAGAATTGGCGAGCTTGCCGGGGCCGGTATAGGCCTCCTTACCGATCTCAAAAGTCTTGGGATCGGCGTCGGACGGCACCACCACCGGCGTCACGGAAAGCCTGTATTTGCGGGCAAAATCCAGGTCGCGCTGGTCGTGCGCCGGGCAGCCGAAAATGGCGCCGGTGCCGTAACCCATCAGCACGAAATTGGCCACCATCACTTTGAGCTTCCATTCAGGATCGAAGGGATGCGTCGCGGTGAGGCCGGTGTCATAGCCCAGCTTCTCGGCCTTTTCGATTTCGGCTTCCGCCGTGCCGGTCTTGCGGCATTCGGCGATAAAGGCTTCCAGCTTGGGGTCCTTCTTGGCCAGTTCTTGCGTCAGCGGATGATCCGGCGACAGCGCCACAAAAGACGCGCCGAACAAAGTGTCCGGCCTTGTGGTGAACACATCCAGCTTTTCGCCATTCGACAACGTGAACTGGAAGCGCAGGCCTTCGCTTTTGCCGATCCAGTTCTTCTGCATCAGCCGGACTTTTTCCGGCCAACGGTCCAGTGAGTCCAGCGCAGCCAGCAATTCATCGGCGAATTGGGTGATCTTGAAGAACCATTGGCTGAGCTTGCGCCGCTCTACAATAGCGCCCGAACGCCAGCCGCGGCCATCGATCACCTGTTCATTGGCCAGCACGGTCATATCGACCGGATCCCAATTCACATCGGCTTCGCTGCGATAAACAAACCCGGCCTTATAGAAATCCACAAACAGCTTTTGCTGCTGGTGATAATATTCCACGTCACAGGTGGCGAATTCGCGCGCCCAATCCAGCGACAGGCCCATCATCTTGAGCTGTTCGCGCATGGCGGCGATGTTTTCGTAAGTCCAGTCGCGCGGGCTTACGCCTTTGTCGCGCGCCGCATTTTCCGCCGGCAGGCCGAATGCATCCCAGCCCATGGGATGCAGCACATTGTAACCTTGCGCGCGGCGGAAGCGGGCGATGACATCGCCCATGGTGTAATTGCGCACATGCCCCATATGGATGCGCCCCGATGGATAGGGGAACATCTCCAACACATAACATTTGGGCTTGTCGCTATGACCCGGCGTGGCGAACAGGGCGCGCGCGTCCCATTCCGCCTGCCAATGCTTTTCCGATTCCTTGGCGTTGTAACGCGCCATTTGGCCGATCCTTATTGGCCGATCGAGGCGAGTCTGAGTTCGCGTGCGCGGGTCAGGATCGAATCTTCCAGCTTGTGAGCCGTCTCCGGGCTGGGTTGAGCGTCCTGCCAGGCATTGGCGGTGCGGGTCTGGCGGAACACCACGACCTTCAAGCCGTCGGCGCGCAAAGCGCGGTCCATGATGTAGACGGTCACTTTCAGCCGCTCATTGGGGCTGGAAGGCGCGACATACCATTCCGAAATGATCACACCACCGAACGGATCGGCCGACACCAGCGGCAGAAAGGACAAGGTGTCCAGCGAGGCGTGCCAGAGGAAGGAGTTCACGCCCAAGGTGATGCGGCTGGAACCGCTGGCGATGGCGCTGGTGCCGGTGTCCATTTCCCGGGTGCCGTCATTGGAGGAACCACAGCCGGCCAGGACCAGGGCACACAGCAAAGCGGGCAGAACTCGCATAGCGTCGTTTTTTCCTTTTGGAGCGGTCGGGGCTCACACCGAACAAGGGCTTATAGCGGGGGGGTGGCGCGGGTGCAACGGCGGGCGGCTTGCGCCGGAGTGGCGGGTTTGGCTTATCTTGAAAGGACTTAGGAGTGAGCCGGATTGCGTCTTGGTAACTTTGTCCCGCTTTTGGCGGTCAGCTTTGCAAGTCCGGCCTTTGCTCAGGTCTTGGCGCCCCCGTCCTGGGAGGTGGGCCAGGCAGAGTTGAAGCTGGATGCCGACGCGGGCGGGGCGCTGTTTTGGCCGCACCAACCGGGCTGGGATGGCACCCAGGCCAGCGGCGCCTTGCGGCTGATGCCCGGGCTCAAGCGCAGCTATGACAGCGGCCTGTCTCTGGGGCTGGAAGGCACTTTCACCGCCGCCGATCCCTTGTCGCGTGGCCGTTATGACGGCGACGCGATCGAGCGGCTGGTGGGCAGCGCCGGTACCGGGCTGGGCAAAATCGAAGTCGGCCTTACCGATGGCGCCGGCTATGGCTTGGCGGTGACGGGTCCCAAGGTGGACCCTGGCGTCAGCCTGGAAGATGCCCGCACCGGTTTTTTCCGCGATCCGGCAACGCACCGCGCCCTGAGCGAGATGTTCGCTTTGCGCACTGGGGTCGGCGCCTCCAGCAATTACGCCAAGATCGTTTACACCAGCCCCGCTTTGTTTGGTGCGCAGCTGGCTTTGTCCTTCACGCCATCGGAAGGAAAACAGTTTCCGTTTCTGAATGCGGGGCCGCATGTGCCCGGCCGCCAGGTGGAATTCTGGGAAGCGGCGCTGCGTTATGAAACCGACTTTGATACGAAGTGGGGGACCGTGTCGCTGACCGCATATGGCGCGCTGTCGGAAAGCCGCGCCGAACACAAGCTGGCGGGCCAAGAAGGCACCAGCGACTTGGGCACCGGGCTGCGCGCCGATTATCCCTTGGACGAGGACACCAGCCTGTCTTTGGGCGGCAGTTATCGCCAGAGCAATGCCTATGGCTTCAACGTCAACCAGACCTGGCAAGCGGGCACCACCCGGGCGGGTCACATCTCCGCCGCGGTGACCCACAAGCAATGGATGGCGGGCTTGGAATATGGCAATGGCGTCGCCGATAAAGTGGCGAGCCTGCCGCGACTGGGCCTCAATGGGCTGGAAGCGTCAATCGGCTACAAGATCAGCGACAGTATCGCGGTCAGCACCGGGTGGCAGCATCAGAGCTATTCGCGCAGCAACGGCATGTTCTTCAACGGCGCGCCGCAATTGAAGATGGATGCGATCTATCTGCATCTGAAGCTCAACACATCTTCGGATTAACCCCTCCGGCCTTCGCACCTGAGCGGTGCTACGGCCACCTCCCCTTCCTGCGCGCTTACGCGCGCGAAGGGGAGGAGAGGAATAGACCAATCCCCGCAATGCCGCTGAAGGCGGGCGCCAACAGCGCCGCATTGCGAGCAGTGATTCCGCCCAAGGCATAGACCGGCACCGGCGAAAGTGCGGCGATGAAAGCAGCGCGGACAGGCGTCAGCGGCCGCGCACTCTTGTGGCTTGCGGTAGCGAAGACCGGCGACAGGAACACGGCATCAAGAGGGTGCGCGTTCATCAGCGCTTTCAGCGAGTGGGCGGAAGAGGTGATGATCCAATCCGGAAAACGCGCCCGCCAATGCGCCGCTTCGCGCATGCGCGCTTCCGGTAGATGCAGGCCCGCCGCGCCGATATTTGCCGCCAACTTGGGATCATCCGCGATCACCAGCCGAACCAGCCCATCCAGCCGCTCCGCCAGCTTCCGGCGCGCCGTGCTATCGCGCGCGCGTACCACCACCACACTGCCCGGTGGTAAGCGGTGCGCCGCTTGGGCCCAATCGGCCTTGCGATCATCGGTCATCATGACCAACGGCATATCGGCGTTGAGACGCGCTTGATGGATTGATAGGTTCGCGGCCATGACCATTTCACAGAATCTCGCGGACATTCTGGCGCGCATCGAGGCGGCGCGGAAGGCCGCCATCAAGCCCGCGTCCCAGACCCATTTGGTGGCGGTGTCCAAGACCGTGGCGCAGGAAGGTATCCGGGAGGCGATTGCGGCCGGGCAGCGCCTGTTTGGCGAAAACCGGGTGCAGGAGGCCCAGGCCAAATATCCCGCGCTGAAATCTGAGTTTGGCGATCTGGAATTGCATCTGGTCGGGCCGTTACAGACCAACAAGGTCAAAGACGCCGTGGCGCTGTTTGACGTGATTCAAACCCTGGACCGGACCAAGCTGGCCGATGCCCTGGCGGCGGAACGGGACAAGTCCGGCAAATGCCCCCGCCTGTTCCTGCAAGTGAATACCGGCGAGGAATCGCAAAAGGCGGGTGTCTTGCCGGCCGAAACCGCAGCGCTGATCGACTATGCCCGCAAGCTTGATCTGCCGTTGGAAGGCTTGATGTGCATTCCGCCCGCCGAGGATGATGCCGCGCCGCATTTTGCCTTTTTGGCCAAACTGGCGCGCGATCATGGGCTTTCCCAACTCAGCATGGGCATGAGCGGAGATTTTGAACTGGCGGTAAAGTTCGGCGCCACCCATGTACGGGTGGGTACGGCAATCTTCGGCGCTAGAAGTCAGACGATTTCGACCTGATCGCCGGGCCGCAGCTGTTCAATCGCCGCCAGCAAATCCTGATAGGTCAGCGCGACACAGCCCTGGGTCGGTGAATAATCCGGCTTGGCGAGATGCAGGAAAATGGCGCTGCCTTTGCCCGGCACGACCGGATCGTCATTGTAGCCGACCACAGCCACCAGATCGTAGAGATGATCCTCACGCCAGATATTCTCTGCGCTGGCCGGATAAGGCAGTTTCACCGGCCGGTTGTAGTTGACATCGCCGGACGCATCACACCAGCCATCATCTTTTTCAATGGCGCGCAACGGCAAAGCGGTGCGCGGGGCGGCGATGCGGTCGGCGCGATAAAAAATCTCGCGAATGGGAAAGCGGCCGCGCGGGGTGATGCCATCGCCCTCGCCGCCTTTGACGGCAATGCCGGCAGGGCCTATGGCGGCGCGCTTGTTACCGGCGCCCCAATCCAGCCACGCGCCATCCGGCGTAGAGGTGACTTTCAAGTTCATAAGGAATTTATAGCGTCAATGAACACTGGCGAGAACCGGCAGGGGCGCGGTCAATCCCATAGAGCGACGATAGGCATAGAGCGCGCGGCTGGCGGTATCGCCGTCCACACCTTTCGAAGACAGGGCATTGGTAAGGGCGGCAACATCCATACCGCCCGGGAGATTGGCGGGAGCATTGGCCGCGACCACAACCGAGGGCAGCGCCGGCAGGTCGGCCGAGGGCAAAGAAACACTAGTGGAAATGCTGGGCGCGGTGACCTTGGTACTCGCCACCCTTGTTTTGTCATCGCCCTTGAAGAACGCCAGCGCCGTGTCCTCGAAACTCTTGCCGGTGAGGCCTTCAAACGCGACATCGGCGATGGAGGAAACCGCGCCCCAGAGGCCGCCATACAAAGTGTCGCCGGCGATCTTTTCGACCGCGTCGAGTTTTTCACCTGTGATGGCCCGATAGATGGTGCCGATCACGGGAATATGCTGCAGCGGATTGACCACATCCCACAGGTGATGGAAGAAACTTTCATGCGGTTCGTCCGGCTTGTCGGTGCTGGCGGGAACAACAGCCCCGGTCGTCTTGCCACCGGCGGGGCCGGGCGACATGACCATGGCATGATATTCAGGGCTGTAGACGCTCATCCCCGGTACCAAAGCAAGGCCTGCGCCAAATATTTTCAGATGTTTTTGGCGCTATTGCTGGAATTTTGTTCGCGCATGAACAGAAGGGGACCGGCAAGATTTGCCGCCTTGCCGGTCCTCGCGCTAGTCTTTGTCACCCCAAACCCCCAAGCGATTCATGCCGACGCGAATTCTTTTGGCCGAAAGTGATGATGTCTTGCGCGCAAGCCTCGCCGAGCAGCTTGATCGCGAAGGCTATGACGTGGTGCCTGCGAAAAATGCCGATGAGGCGCGGGCGGCGGTGCGCGAACAGCCAAGCTTCGCCATCATCGGCTTGGACGATGGCGACGCGATTGTGGCGATGCTCAAGGAGCAAGGCTTAAGCTGCCCGGCGGTGTTGATCACGGAAGCCGATGCGGAAACCGTCCAGGAAAGCCTGGCCAAGCCTTTCCGCTTTTCGGCGCTGCTGGCGCGGCTGCATGCCCTTAACAATCACCACGCACCCGCCGATGACGCGGCGGTGCGCATCGGGCCCTATACCTTCCACCCTTCCGCCAAGCTGTTGCAGGCCGATGGGCGCAAGGTGCGGTTGACGGAAAAGGAAACCAATATCCTCAAGTTCCTGCATGCCAGCGCGGGAACCGTGCCGCGCGACATTCTTCTGCACGAAGTCTGGGGTTACAGCCCGGCGGTGGCCACCCACACCCTGGAAACCCACATCTACCGCCTGCGCAAAAAGATCGAGCAGGACCCCGCAAATGCGCAGATTCTGCTGACAGAGGGGGGCGGTTACCGCCTCAGCGCGTAGTTTTTAATGGTTGCGCCGGCCGGTCCTACGCGGCTGCTTCGCAGCCGCTCCGGATCGCCGGTCGCTCCGGAAGTCTTAACGGTCCCCGGCCGCAATTAAGAAATTGTTTAACGCCCGTTAACCATGCCGCCCTAGAACAGGAATATGGCCAAAAAGCCTGCCAGGCGCGTCATTATTCCCCGCAGACCTTACGCCGGGTCGCGTCCGCTATCGCTGCCGCCGAAGCCGCGCAAACGCCGCGGCACCTGGCCTTATGTGCTGCTGATGCTGGGCGGTTGGGGCGTGATCCTGGCCGGCATTTTCATTTCGCACTATCTGTCCGGGCTGCCTGATGTCGGCAATCTGATGATCAGCGGGCCATCGCAAGACATCACCATTCTGGATGTTCACCACCGCTTGATCGCGCGGCGCGGCCTGACCCAGGGCCGCATCGTGCGGGTTGAAGATCTGCCGGACTATGTCCCCAACGCCTTCATCGCCATAGAAGACCGCCGCTTCCGGTCGCATTGGGGCGTCGATCCCATCGGGCTGATGCGCGCCGCCTTTCAGAACATGAAGAGCGGCCATGTGGTGCAGGGCGGTTCCACGCTCACGCAGCAATTGGCCAAAAATTTCTTCCTGAGCCCCAGCCGCACTTTCGACCGCAAGATGCAGGAAGCCATGCTGGCGCTGGAGATGGAGCGGCAGTACAGCAAGAATCAGATTCTCACTTTGTATCTCAACCGGGTTTATTTCGGCGCCGGGGTTTACGGCATTGAAGCCGCGGCGGAAAAATTCTTCGGCAAGCATGCCAATGAATTGAGCTTGCCCGAAGCCGCCATTATCGCCGGCAGCGTCAAGGCTCCCGCCCGTTACAATCCGCTGTCCGATGCCGATGCCGGCCAAGCACGGGCGCAATTGGTGCTCAAAGCCATGCAGGATACCGGCTTCATTGACGCCAAGACCCGCGCCATGGCGGAAGCGACGCGGCCGCGCACCATCCGCGCCAATGCGACACCGGGTTCGGGCTGGTTCGCCGACTGGGTGGTGGCGCATCTGGGCGATATGGTGCAATCGGCCCAGCCCATCATTGTCGAAACCAGTTTTGACCTGGAAACCCAAGCGCTGGCGGAGCGCGCGGTGGTGCAGGGCTTGGCGGCGGACGGCGAAAAATTCCGCGCCGGCCAGGCGGCGTTGGTAGCAATGACGCCGGACGGCGCCATTCGCGCCATGGTGGGCGGCAGGAATTACGGCGGCTCGGGCTT
>Ga0068865_100001319_pt1 | contig 14460 bp, 11 predicted proteins | sample KBSMisM12_FD_75293 | JGI IMG/M metagenome (GOLD analysis project Ga0068865, IMG submission 75293) | Miscanthus rhizosphere microbial communities from Kellogg Biological Station, Michigan, USA - KBS Miscanthus M1-2 | ecosystem: Host-associated > Plants > Roots > Rhizosphere > Soil ...
GGCGGAGCAGCGGCTGGACGCGACCACGTTCAACGAAGCGGCGGTCATCGAGCAGGAGAAGCGATACGTCGAGCTGGTCGCGACCAGCAAGACGGTGACGACCGAGGTCGTGGAACGGACACGCCAGATGCAGGCGCTCGGCGAAGAGCTGGCCCGCGCGTCGAAGATCAAGGACGAGATGCTGGTGGAGCTCGAGCGGGTTCAGGGACGCCAGCGCGACACCACGGGGCAGATCCAGGCGTCGGAGGATCAGCTCACCCGCGCCGAGGAGATGTTCAAGCAGCTCGAGTCGCGCCGCTCACAGGTGGCGTTCGGCGAGAAGAAGCTGGCCGGCGTCGAATCGCGGCTCGCCGAGATCAAGCAGATCGTCACGGAGCTGGACAAGAGCATCGCGGCGATCGCGGCACGCGAGCAGCTGGTGAACGCGGTGAAGGCCGAAGTCCAGAACGTCCACGAAATCAGCGCGCGCAGCAAGGCCGACCTGGCGCACGTCACCGAGCACCGCGGCGAGGTCGCCACGCTCAAGAGCCAGGTGGACCTGCTCCTGTCGCGGATCGGCGAGACGGACGAGCGCATCGTCGCGATCGACGCCAAGCGCAAGCTGGTCGACGAAGTGCAGACCAAGGCCAACGCGATCGTGCACGTGCTGGACGACGTCCGGATCAACCTCGAGACGATGGGCGAGCAGAAAGCGGTCATCGATCACGTCGCCGAGAAAGTCGCCCAGCTCGAGTTCACGCTGCAGGAAGCGCGGAACACGCTGCGCGCCCTCCAGCACGAGCGTGAGCTGGCGGAGCGCATCGAACAGGGCATCAAGGGACTTCGGTCCAAGACGACCCAGGCCGAAGAAGGCAAGAAGCGCGCGTAGTCTAGCGCTCGATCACTCTCACGCTGACCGTGCGGCTCTCGCCCTCGGTCAGCGTGACCTTCGTCGCGCCCGCGACGAGCGATTCCACGAACTCCGCTTCGTCCAGCGCCGCCGAGCCGCTCAGCGTTTCGAACCCCAGCGCCGCCACGTAGTACTCACCCGGCGGCAGTCCCTTCAGGATGACTTCGCCGCCGGCTGCCGGCACGCCGACCCTGGTGTAACGCAATCCGGGAGACCGTCGCGCGGCGTCGACCGGAAAGGCGATGACCCGGCTATCGGGACCGGGAGCCGCCTTCTGCGTCACGGTCAGCTTCGTCAGGCGTCTGGTGAGCACCACTTCGACATCACGAAGTGACTGGTCGGCGGTGCCGAACGGGAAGACCGTGTCGGTCGCGTCGATGCCCCCTACTCGAATCGTCTTGAGCCCCCAGCCGTCCGGCGCCTGGGTCAGCAGCAGCCGTCGCGGTCCGTTGACGCCGCCGATCTCGAACGTCCCATCGTCGTGAATCTCGGCGCGGGCCGGCTCGTTGTCGACCAGCGAGAGGAAATCCGGATCAGCCGGTACCGGGGAAATGTGAAAGTCCGGATCCTCCGGCGGATCGCCGCCTTCGTATACCAGTTTGCCTTCGATGGTCGAGCCGGCGGAGAGGCGCGGGGCCAGTCCGGCCAGATCGGTGCCGTTCACGGTCACGAACTGCACGGCGAACTCGCCTTCGCTCGAGACGGTCGAGCGCCTGGTCGAGGATTGCACCACGTATTCGCCCGGCGCGATGCGCTCGAAGACGAAGCTGCCGTCGCCGTTGGTCTGGACGTGGACGGGCGGCGTCGCGGTCGCGCCGGAGCGTGCGCTCTGCATCAGCGCGACGACGCCTTGCAGCGGCGAGCCGTCCGACAACGTGGCCAGCCCGGTGATGCGGGCGAGGCGACCGTGCACCAGCGAAAACTCTACGTTGAGCGACTGCTGGCCGGCGCCGAGCTCGATGGGCTGGGCCTCGTTCGGAATCGGCGTGCCGGGATAGTAGGTGCGGGCGTAGCCGGGCCAATCGGCGGTCTGCCAGCCGGGGACGGTCTCGCCGACCACGGCGCCCACGACGTACTTGCCGGGCGGCAGGCCGAAGATCCGGTAGCGCCCCCGATCGTCGGTCTGGCCGCTCGTGACCGAGGCGACATCCACCAGCCGCCGGCGCCCGCGCGAGAGCAGCGAGGCCTGCAGGCGGACGTTGGCGTTCGCCATCGGATCGCCGTACTCGTCGAGGATGCGGCCGCTGATCACACCGCCGCGCGGCAGCATGATGTCGACGTGGCCGCGAACCTCGCCGGCGTCGATGGTGATCCTGTCGCCGCGTTCCGAGCGGGCGTCAGCGCTGAACGGCGCCGGCCGGCCGCCCAGCGCGGCGGCGTTGATGAAGTAGCTCCCAGGCTTCAATCCGCGGAACTCATACCGTCCATCGTCGTCGGTCGCCGCGAGGTACGGCGTGAACAGTTGCTCGCCGGACACGATCTGCACGCGTGCGCGGCGTACGGGCAGCCCGCTGGCATTGACGACACGTCCCTCGATCGCCGCCGTGCCGCCGCCGGCGCCAGGCAGGGCAGCGACAGGCGGACGCGGTGGGCCGCCCAAGGTGAGCTGCGGTCCGGGCGGCGGAAGCGGCGTGGTGAAGTCGATGCCGGGCGTTTCCTCACCCGCCTTTACTGCGACCGGCTGCGCCTGCTCCGGCGCTTCGGCGTGCGGGTAGTAGTTGCGAAAGACGAGGGTGTCGATCGGGATTGGAATCGTTGCCGTCGCCGAACCATAGCGTCCGGGCGCCGCGGCCAGGACGAACTCGCCGGCGGGCAGGCCGAAGAGGCGGTACTCACCGAGGTCGTTGGTTTCAGTGGCGCGAAAGCGCTCGAACGCCACGCTCCCGCCCGCGCGGCGAACCCGGAATGCCGCAACGTTCATGAGCGGGATCGGATCGCCGAGATCGTCGAGGACGCGGCCGGTAATCACGCCGCCGCGGACGAGCCGGATTGCCGAGGCGTCGGATACCGGCACGGTCGTTCGGACGTAGCCGGTTTTCGCGGCGAACACTTCGCTTTGGCCGGCCGGAACGGGGGAGAGCAAGAACTGTCCCTCGCCGTCGGTCAGCGCGGCGGGTGCATCAGGACCCTCTGCGGTGCCAACCCGCGCGTTCCGGATGGGATCTCCGTTCTCGTCGGTGACGCGTCCGCGGATCTGGGAAAGAGCTGTGGGTTGAGATGATACAGACGCGTCGCGCGAGGGGGCCTGACCAGCGAGCGTGAGCGTCGCGGCGCCGAGAAACGCGATGACAGCGGAAGCGCGAGCTCTCAGCGCCGAACCTCAGACGAAGGTGGTTCTCAGTTCGCGAGCCGGTAGACCGTCAGCCGCTGGCCGGCGGCGAGCTGGCTCCCCGAGAGCCGCGGATTCCAGTTCTTGATTGACGCGACGGTCGTGCTGTAGAGCCGGGCAATCGAGGCGAGCGTGTCGCCGCGCTTGACCGCGTAACTGGCCTTGACGCGGTTGGACATCGCGGCCGGCTCGGCCAGCTGCCCGGCGTGGGCCACGGTCGATCGCGCCTCGGTCACCGGCGCCTGACGGTCCGTACGGGCGGCCATCAGCACACCTGCCTCGTTGGGGACCATCAGCTTCTGGCCCGCAGTCACGCGCGCGAGGCCAGGGAGGTAGTTGGCCTCCGCCAGATCGGCCTTGCTCACGTGGAGTTTGCGCGCGATGAGCGGCAGCGTGTCGCCGCGCTTCACCGTGTAGTACTTCAGCGAGGCGAGATCAGCGGGAGGAGCGTCGGTCAGCCTCGCCGACACGACGTCGGCCATCCCGGCCGGCACCTTCAACTCGTAGTTCGTGTCGCGAACCGGCGTCGTCCAGCGGCGGAGCTCCGGGTTCAGCGCCTGGATTTCGTCGATGGACGAGTCGGTCCATTCGGCCACCCGGCGCAGGTCCACCGGCCGGGGCAGCGTCACCTTGTCGAACACCGTCGGATCCTCGGTCTCGAAGTCGAAACCGTACTGCGCCGGGTTCCGGGCGATGACGATCGCCGCCAGAATCATCGGGACGTACTCACGCGTCTCGCGCGGCAGAATCTTCGATTTCTCGGTCAGGGTCCAGAAATTGTCGACACGGGCGGTCTTCAGCGCGCGCTGCATGCGGCCGGGGCCGCCGTTGTACGAGGCGAGCGCCAGGTGCCAGTCGCCGCCGAAGATCTTGCTCAGCGTGTGGAGGTATTTGGCGGCCGCGACCGTGGCCTTTTCGGGGTCGGACCGCTCGTCGATGTACCAGTCGTGGCGCAGGCCGTTTTCCAGCGCCGTGCCGGTCATGAACTGCCAGACGCCCTTGGCCTTCACGCGAGACAGCGCGTTGGGCTTGAAGGCGCTTTCGACCAGCGGCACGTAGGCCAGGTCGAGCGGCAGCCCTTCGGCGCGGAAGACGTTCTGAATCATCGGCAGATACTTGCTGCCGCGCCTCATGCCGTCCTCGATGAAATCGTGGAGCCGACCCTGGAACAGCTCGATGTACGAGAGGACGCGCTGGTTGAGCGGAATCGGGATGTCGTGGCCGCTAATCAGGAGGTCGGACTGCACCGCGTCTTTCAGGCCCGGGGCGGTGGGGGTCGTACCGAGGGTCGCGGACATGGCGAGCAGCTCGTCAATCGAAGCCGGCTCGTACTTTTTCTCGGTGAAGCCGTCGCCGGTCGCCAGGGCGCGCACTTCGTACGTGCTGATCCGGTCGATCAGGCGGTCGAAATGCTCACGAATCCGCGGCTCCGTCCGGGCGCCGTACGGCGATTCGAGGAGCACGTCGACGGCACGATTGAATTCCTGCTTGGCGGCCTCGACGTGGCCCTGCTCGAGCTCTTTCTGGCCGGCTTTGAACGAGCGATCGGAGGTGGCGATGAGGACGAGAACGGGATCTTCGACCGGAGCCGGCGCGGGAGCCGGGGGCTCGACCGGCGCCTGACTGACAGCCGGGGCCGTCGGCTTGACGACGGGGCTTTGAGATTTCAGGCTCGAACTACATGCGGCGACGGTTGGGAGCAGCGCGACGAAAGCAAATCGCCGCCAATGAGTTCTGAGCATGTCTGGGCGCTCCGCGACAACGACCGGGGACCAAACGGCCTAGGCGATCGTGTCGTAAGTCGCCCCCACGGTGGGGGCTCCGTGTTCTCGCGCGGAGAGGACAATTGCCTCTCCGCTTCTATGGACGAGTCAGTCTAGCAAACGACCCTACGCTGGTCAACAATAAGTCCAACAGGCTCAGCAATTGCGTGCAACTGTCGGTTACAGCTTTCGTCGGTCGGGATCAAAAGCGACATTGGCGGACTGAGAGCGCTTATCCCCGCCAGGGAGCGACCGTGAAGACCCGGTTCGCGTCGCCAAGGTCCCTTGCGGCCGGCGTCACAATCGCGCGCTCGGACACAATCAGCTTCCGCCCCGCCTGAATGGCGAGCCGGACGTCCTCTTCACAGACGAAGTCGAGCGGCTTCTGGTCTGGCATCTTTGACAGAGCCGGGGTCAGATCTAGATCTGACCCTGATCTGACCCGGGTCTGACCTTGCGCTTCGGGCCGGAAGCCGCGGGACCCGAGGAAGTCGTCGATCCTCCGGGACAGGGCGTCGGCGCTGATACCGGCCGGCGCCGGCGTCCTGGCCGGCGCTGACGGCAAGCCGGGGCCGGCGGCGCGCTCGGGACTGACGCCCGCGGCGCGATCCCAGCGGCTGACCGTGGGAGCGATCTCGTAAGCCACCCGCTTGATGTTCAGCAAGTGCCGCGGCGAGATGTTGTCCGAGGTGATGTTCCCGCCGAAGCCGCCGCAGCCCAGGGTCATGGCCGGATCCAACCCGGTCGAGAGCCCCACCGACCCGTGCGTCGTCGGCGAGTTGACGACGATCCGGAACGCCGGCTTGTGCAGGCCGAACTCCAGAATGACCTGGTCGTTCTGCGAGTGGATCGACATCGTGTGCCCCATGCCGCCGTAGCGGAGGATCTGCTTGCAGCGCTCGCAGCCCTCCCGCCAGTCCTTGACGACGTAGTACGAGAGCACGGGACAGAGCTTTTCGATCGACAGGGGGAAGTCGCGGCCGACGCCGGCGAGGGGCGCCACGAGGATGCGCGTCTCCGCCGGCACGGTGATGCCGCATTTGCCGGCGATATACACGGCGGTCTTTCCGACCAGCGCAGGATTCGGCAACCGCTGAGGCGTGACGAGCACCCGGGCCACCGCGTCGATCTCGGCGGCGTTCATGAAATACGCGCCCTGGGCCTGGAACTCGCGTTTCACGTCTTCGGCGATCGGCTCGTCCACGACCGCCGAATTCTCGGTGGAGCAGAGCACGCCGTTGTCGAAGGTCTTGCCGGTGATGATGTCGTGGACGGCTTTCTTGACGTTGGCCGAGCGCTCGATGAACGCCGGAGCGTTGCCGGGGCCGACGCCATATGCGGGTTTTCCCGCGCTGTAGGCCGCCCGGACCAGACCCATGCCGCCCGTCGCCAGGATCACGGCAACGTCGCGGTGCTTCATCAACTCCTGCGTGCCTTCGAGCGTCACCGTCGTCATCCAGTTGATGCAGCCCGCCGGCGCGCCGGCGCGCCGGGCCGCCTCGTCCATCACTTCGGCAACCCGGGTAATGCACTTGACGGCGGCCGGATGCGGACTGAGCACGATCGTGCAGCGCGCCTTGATCGCGATCAGGATCTTGTAAATGGCCGTGGACGTCGGGTTGGTGGACGGCACAACCGCCGCGACGACGCCGAACGGCTCCGCGATTTCGATGACGCGGCGATCTTCGTGACGAGCGATCACGCCGACGGTCTTCATCGGCCGGATGAAGGTGTAGACCTTCTGCGACGCGAACAGGTTTTTCTGAATCTTGTCGTCGACCACGCCGTAGCCGGTCTCTTCGACGGCAAGCCGGGCGAACATCTCGGCGGCTGGGGTGGCCGCTGCGGCCATCGCGTCCACGATGGCGTCGATCTTTTCCTGGCTGAACTCCGCCAGCTCGAGCCAGGCCTGTTTCGCCCGGCGGGCGAGCGCCCGGGCCTCGGCGATGGACGCGAGATCGCGATCGGTTTGGGGGGCGCTTACGGGTTCGGCCATCGAGGATTAGGCAGCAAGGACACAAAGGACGGCCCTTTGTGTCGGATCATCCTAGGTCCCTTTGGGGAGGATCCGCTCGACGTCGGCGTGCGGCCTCGGGATGACGTGCACCGAGATCAGTTCGCCCACGCGCCGCGCCGAGGCGGCTCCCGCGTCGACGGCGGCCTTCACCGCGCCGACATCGCCCCGGCACATCACGGTGACATAGCCGGCGCCGATGTATTCCTTACCGATCAGGACCACGTTGGCGGCCTTGACCATGGCGTCCGCGGCTTCGACCGACCCGATGAGGCCTTTTGTTTCGACGAGACCGAGGGCGTCTTGACTCATGATTTTGCTGCGGCGCGGGTGCCCACCGCGGCGCGGGACGCGCGAAGGTGGGAAGGCGGGAACTCTAACAGATTGCGGGGGATGCGGCAACTGCGCTAACATCGACGGACACGTCTTTCACCATTGTTTCGATCGCTTCGACTCCGACCGCTGATGATGATTAACGGTACTCTGCCTCGTTCTGTCGCCGTCGGGCTTGCTGCGCTCGTGCTCGCGTCGGGCACGCTCACCGCCTGCCGCCGGAAGGACGCCCCGACGCCGCCGCTGGCGACGCCCAGCGTCACGCTGAACCACGAGAAGACCCCGCTCGGCAGCCCGATCGACATCACTTACAAGTTCGTCGTCGCCAACGACGCCAAGTTCACCGAGGACCTGCGCGTCATGGTCCACGTCGTGGACGCGGACGAAGAGCTGATTTTCGCGTTCGATCACAATCCGCCGATTCCGACGACGCAGTGGAAGCCGGGCCAGACGGTCGAGTACACGAAGACGGTGTTCGTCCCGATTTACCCGTACGTCGGCGAAGCGACGATCCAGGTCGGCCTGCACTCGACCACGACGCAGAAGCGCGCGGCGCTCGCCGGCGACGATGCGGGGCAGCACGCCTACAAGGTGGCGAAGCTCCAGCTCCAGCCGCAGACCGAAAACGTCTTTACGGTGTTCAAAGAGGGCTGGCATCCCGGCGAGATCGCGGAGCACAACGCCACCGTCGAGTGGCAGTGGACCAAGAAAGACGCGACGCTCTCGTTCAAGAACCCGAAGAAGGATTGCGTCTTCTACCTGGACCTCGACAACCCCGGCAGCGTGTTCAACGAGCCTCAGCAGGTCAAGGTTTCGCTCGGTAACGACGTCGTCGAGGAATTCACGCTCCAGCCCAAGCAGCCCGAGCTCCGAAAGATCCACCTCAAGGCCGCCCAGCTCGGGAGCGGCGACGTGACGGAGCTGGTCATTTCGGTCGATAAGACGTACGTGCCGGCTGTGCTTGTCGCAGGCAACAAGGATCCACGAGAATTGGGTGTGCGCGTCTTCCACGCGTACATCGATCCCCGCTAAGAAAACATGAGCCACCGACAGCACGGTTCCGACGGACCTCGAGTGAGCGCTCGCCGCGCCGTTCGTCCCGTGGTGTCCGTCGTGGCCTTTGCCACGCTGCTCGCGATGGCGGCGCCCGCTCACGCGGAGCTCGTCTTCTTCAACACGGGCCGCAGCATGTCGGTCAAGGGCCATCGCGTGGACGGCGAGTCGCTCGTGCTGGAACTGCGGGGCGGCGGTGAGATCGTCTGCGAAGCGTCGATTGTCGCCCGATTTGCGCCCGACGAGGTACCGTATCCCGAGCCGGTGGTCGAAGCGCCGGGTGTGCCGGTGCCGTCGCTGGCCGTCGCCGGGCCGTACAGCGAGATCATCGATCGCGTCGCGGCCGAGCAGGACGTGCCGGTCAAGCTGGTGCGCGCCGTGATCCAGGTCGAGTCAGCCTATAACGTGAGGGCCCGGTCGCCGAAGGGGGCGATGGGACTCATGCAGCTGATGCCGGCCACCGCGAGGCAATATGCCGTCGCCGACCCTTACGACCCGGCGTCGAACATCGAGGCGGGCATCAAGCACCTCAAGTCTCTGCTGCAGCGGCTGCCGGTCTCGTTGGCGCTGGCCGCCTATAACGCAGGAGAAGCGGCGGTGCAGCGGTTCAACGGCATTCCGCCGTACCCGGAGACACGAAACTACGTCTCGCGGATTCTCGCGCTCGCAAACCGGTAGCCAAACCGCGCAACCCCACCCAGCCTTTCGCGGCGCTGCACGGTCTAAGCATTCAAGGAGATCGTGCCGAAGTTGATACAATCACGGTCAGATCTCACGCCACGGAGGCATTGAGCGTACTGTGGAATTCCGCTGCCGGCTTGCGTCGCCCAACGGGGAAATCGTCGAAGGCGTGTATATCGCCGACAGCGAAGCCCGTCTGCGGCACGAGCTCGAGGAGAAGGGGCTGTTCGTGCTGTCCCTTCAGCCCAAGAACGCGGTCGGCGGCATCTCGCTGCAGCTGCCGCAGCGCAAGGGGATCGCCACCCGCGAATTCCTGGTCTTCAACCAGGAGCTCGCCACGCTGCTGAAAGCCGGCATGCCGCTGGTGCAGTCGCTCGACCTGCTGAAACGCCGCGTGACATCGCCGGCGTTCCGGCGGGTGCTCGACGACGTGCACGAGAAGGTGCGGTCGGGCACCGCGCTGTCGGACGCCTTCGACGCGCACCGGGATCTGTTTCCCAGCGTCTACACCGCGTCGCTGCTCGCCGGCGAGCGCAGCGGCAACCTCGACGCGATGCTGCGGCGTTACGTCGAGTACACGAAGATCGTACAGACTGTGAAACGCAAGACGGTCTCCGCGCTGGTCTATCCGGCGATCCTGATCTCGCTCGCCGTCATCATGGTGACCTTCATCGTGCTGAAGGTCGTGCCGGCGTTCCAGGACTTCTACGGCACGTTCGGCGCGGAGCTGCCGTTCAGCACGCGGGTCATCGTGGCGTTCTCGGAGTTTCTCCGCGCGCAGTTCCTGCTGGTGATCGGCACGCTGATCGCCGCGGTGATCGCCTTCATCGCCTGGGTGCGCCGCCCCGGGCAGCAGGCGCGCTTCGACCACCTGCTGCTCGGCCTGCCGGTGCTCGGCAACGTCGCGAAGAAGTTCGCGACCTCGCAGATGGCGCGGACGCTGGCGACACTGCTCGGCGGCGGCCTGCCGCTGGTCAACGCGCTGGACATCGCGGCGAAGTCGGTCGGCAACCAGTACATGGCCAACCAGCTCGTCATCGTCGGCGCTCGCGTGCGGGAAGGCGAGTCGTTCGCCGCGGCGCTGGAAGCGCGCGGTGTCTTTCCGGAGGTCGCCGTGAAGATGGCGGAGGTCGGCGAGTCGACCGGCGCGCTGCAGGAGATGCTGAACACGGTTGCCGATTTCTACGACGAGGAGATCGCGACGGCGATGGACCGTTTCGTCACGCTGGTCGAGCCGGTTCTGCTGATCGTGATGGGGCTGGTCATCGCCGGGCTGGTGCTCGCCCTTTACATGCCGTTGTTCCAGCTCAGTTCGGTGCTGGCGGGATAGAAGATGGCCACCATACCCGACACCAATCTCCCTCCTGTCCCGATCGACCTCGGTCCGGTCACCGATGTCGATCACCGCGAGGAGATGGAGCGGGCGCAGCGGCTCGCCGAGCGCTACCGGCTCGAGTTCATCGACATGGACACGTTCAAGATCGATCAGGACCTGTTCCGATCGATCCCGGCCGACCTCATGCTGCGCTACGGCTTCGTGCCGTACCGCCGCGTCGGCAAGGCGCTCGAGATCGTGGTGTCGGATCCGACCGACCTGCCGATGATCGACGAGCTCGGCGTCCTGCTCGGCACGCCGATCAAGGTGGTGGTCGGGCCGCGCACCGCCATCGACTCGATCCTGAAGAAGAGCGAAAGCTCGCAGCGCGTGCTGGAAGACGCGACCGAGAGCTTCCAGCTGCAGCTGCTGAAGGAAGAGGAGAACGGCGAGGACAGCCTCACCGTCGAGCGGCTGACCAGCGACATCAGCCCGGTGATCCGCCTGGTGGACTCCACCATCTACACCGCGATCCAGCGGCGCGCGAGCGACATCCACATCGAAACCGCCGACGACGCGGTCTACGTGAAGTACCGCATCGACGGCGTGCTGCAATCGGCGATGCGGCCGATCGCCAAGCAGTTCCACAGCTCGATCATCTCGCGCATCAAGGTCATGGCGGAGCTCGACATCGCCGAGAAGCGGGTGCCGCAGGACGGCCGCTTCAAGCTGCGCATGCCGGGCAAGACGATCGACTTCCGCGTTTCGATCATGCCGAGCGTCCACGGCGAGGACGCGGTCATCCGCATCCTGGACAAGGAATCGATCAGCGAGCAGTTCACCGAGCTGCGGCTCGACATCCTCGGGTTTCCCGAGGCCGAACTGAAGCGCTTCCGCAAGTACATCGCCGAGCCGTACGGCATGGTGCTGGTCACCGGACCAACCGGCAGCGGCAAGACGACAACCCTCTATGCGGCGCTCTCCGAGATCAAGTCGATCGAAGACAAGATCATCACCATCGAGGATCCGGTCGAGTACCAGCTCAAGGGCATCACCCAGATCCCGATCAACGAGAAGAAGGGGCTGACGTTCGCGCGCGGGCTGCGGTCGATTCTGCGCCACGACCCCGACAAGATCATGGTCGGCGAGATCCGCGACAACGAGACGGCGCAGATCGCGATCAACTCCGCGCTCACCGGACACCTCGTGTTCACGACGGTTCACGCCAACAACGTCCTGGACGTGCTCGGCCGCTTCCTGAACATGGGGGTCGAGGCGTACCAGTTCGTCTCGGCGCTCAACTGCGTGCTGGCGCAGCGGCTGGTCCGCAACATCTGCCACCACTGCAAGCGGCCGACGAAAGTCTCGCGCCTGCTGCTCGAAGAATCGGGCCTGGAAGCGGCGCTCGAGCACACCCACACCTTCTACGAAGGCATCGGCTGCATCGAGTGCGGCGGCACCGGCTACAAGGGCCGCACCGCGATCTGCGAACTGCTCGACCTCACCGACCACATTCGCGAGCTGATCCTCGAGAAGCGCCCGACGTCCGAGATCAAGAAGGCCGCGCGCGAGGACGGCATGCGCTTCCTGCGCGAGTCGGCGGTCGAACAGGTGATGATCGGCAAGACGACGCTGCGTGAAATCAACAAGGTGACCTTCGTCGAATGAGCATCCTGACCTCCTTGCGCGAGAGCGCCGCGCCCGCCGTCGCCGTCGAGATCGCGGCCGGACGCGTTTCCGCGGCCAGCCTCGACTGGCGCGGCGGTCAGCCGGTCGTCGCGGCCCACGCGTCGGAATCGCTGCCCGACGGCGCGCTGGTGCCGTCGTTGACCGCCGCCAATGCGGTCGATCGCCGCGCCGTGACCGAGGCCTTGTCCCGGCTGCTGGAGAAAGTCGGGCGGCCCCGCCGCATCGGCTTGATCCTCCCCGACGTCGTCGGCCGCGTGTCGATCGTACGGTTCGAGCAGGTGCCGGCCAGAGTGCAGGACCTCGACCAGCTGGTGCGGTGGCAGGTGCGCAAGAGCGCGCCGTTCGCGATCGAGGAGGCGCAGGTCAGCTACGTGCCCGGCCTCAGCGCGGCAGACGGACACGAGTTCGTCGTCACGCTGGCCAAGCGTGACGTCATTGAAGAATACGAGCAGCTGTGCGCGGCGGCCGGCGCCCACGCCGGGATCGTCGATCTGACGACCTTGAACGTGATCAACGCGGTGCTCGCGGGCAGTGGGGCGCCGACGGGCGACTGGCTGCTGGTCAACATCGCCGACGACTACACGTCGATTGCGCTGCTCCGCGGCCCGGCGCTGATTTTCTTCCGCAATCGCGCGGCCGACACCGACGGCACGCTCGCGGACCTGGTCCACCAGTCGGCGATGTACTACGAGGATCGCCTGCACGGCGGCGGCTTCTCGCGGGTGATCGTGGCCGGCGCGTCGGCCGCCGGCGCGCAGCAGGCGAGCGCGATCGACGAGCTGCGGCGGAGCCTCGAAGAGCGCCTCCGGACGCCGGTGGAGACGGTCGATCCGCGGACGGCGGCCGCGCTGACCGATCGCATCGTCGCCGCGCCGGCGCTGCTCGATACCCTGACCCCGCTGGTCGGCCTGCTGCTCCGCGATCATGCCGAGGTGCCGGCGTGATCCGCACGAACCTGTCGACGCGGCCGTTCTACAACGAGCGCATCGTCCATCTCTGGCTGATCGCGCTCGCGGTGGTCGTGGCGGCGGCTACCGCGTTCAACGTCTCGCGCGTGCTCCGGTACTCGCGCAGCGACACGCGGCTGGCGACGCAGGCCTCGCAGGATGAATCGCGCGTCCGGGAGCTCCACCAGGAAGCGGTGCGCCTGCGCGCCAGCGTCGATCCGAAGCAGGTGGACTTCGCCGCCGCCGACGCCCGGCAGGCCAACGATCTGATCGATCGCCGCACCTTCTCGTGGACCGAGCTCTTCAACCGCTTCGAGACCACGCTGCCCGATGATGTCCGCATCGCCTCGGTGAAGCCGCGTGTGGACCGCGATCGCGGGATCATCCTCACGGTCAACGTCTCGGCGAAAACCGTGGACGATGTGGGCGCGTTCATCAAGAACCTCGAGGACACGGGCGCGTTCGTCAACGTCCGGCCGGTGGAGGAGCGCAACGACGAAACCGGCCTGCTCATCTCCACCCTCGAGACGGTGTACCTGCCGTCGGCGGGGAAGCCGGCCGGCCGCGGCGGAGGGCGACGCTGATGCCGCTCTGGAAACGGATCGTCGTCGAGAAGCGCGCGCTGATCGTGCCGCTGGTGCTCGGCGTGATCGGCAACATCGCGGCGTACGGGCTGTGGGTGTATCCGCTCGGCGTCAAGTCGGCCGGCGCGGCCGATCGTGCGGCGGCCGCCGCGCAGTCGCTGCGGGCGGCCGAGGGTGAGCTGGCCTCCGCGCGGGCGCTGGTCACCGGTAAGTCACGCGCCGACCAGGAGCTCTCCACCTTCTTCGACAAAGTGCTGCCGGCCGATCTGCCGTCGGCCCGCGGCCTGACGTATTCGACGCTGCCGGCGCTGGCGCGCAAGAGCAACGTCAAGCTGCTGGATCGACGGTTCGAGGTGGGGAAGATCGAGAAGAACGCACGCCTCGGTCTGCTGATGGTTCACACCACCTGGCAGTGCGACTACGAGAGCTTCCGCCAGTTCATCTACGCGCTCGAAAGCGCGTCGCCGTTCGTCATCATCGACGACGTGTCATTAGCGCAGCCCGATCCGGCCAAGCCGCTGACCCTGATGATGGAACTGTCCACCTACTTCCGGCTGGGAGCCAATGGCAACTGAGCGCAGCCGCCAGATCGTGCTCGCCGGCCTGGTGATTGTCCTGGTGGCCGTGATCGTGAAGATGTGGCCGGGCACGTCCGCCGCGCCGGCGCCGACGTCTAACCGGGCAGAGAGATCGAGCACCGCACGGCCGCCGAAGGCAGAGACGCCGACGGCGCCCGCGGTGCATCTCGACACGCTGAACGCGGAGCGGCCCCAGCCTGAGCCGGTCCAACGGAATCTCTTCCGGTTCAAGCCGAAGGCGCCGCCTCCGCCGCCCCCGGCACCGGTCAGGCCGGCGCAACCGGT
>Ga0068865_100001322_pt1 | contig 14451 bp, 11 predicted proteins | sample KBSMisM12_FD_75293 | JGI IMG/M metagenome (GOLD analysis project Ga0068865, IMG submission 75293) | Miscanthus rhizosphere microbial communities from Kellogg Biological Station, Michigan, USA - KBS Miscanthus M1-2 | ecosystem: Host-associated > Plants > Roots > Rhizosphere > Soil ...
GGAGGAGGAGGAGGAGGAGGGCGAAGAACGCCAGACAGGCACTCAGGAGCTGGCGTCGATGACGTTTCCGCAGAAGCTCAAGGCGGCGATGAAGGGCACGCGCGAGCACCGCGCGATCCTGATCCGCGACCCGAACAAGCTGATCTGCGCGACGGTGCTGGCCAGCCCGAAGGTGAGCGTCCCCGAGGTCGAGAGCTTCGCCCGGATGCAGAACGTCTCGGAGGACGTGCTGCGGATCATCGGCGGCAACCGGGCGTGGTTGAAGAGCTACGGTGTGGTGTTGGCGCTCACCAAGAACCCGAAGACGCCGCTGGCGATGTCGATGCACCTCATGACGCGGTTGACCGCGAAGGACCTCGCGAAGCTGTCGGTCGATCGCAACGTCCCGGAAGCGCTGAGGATCTCGTCGCGCAAGAAGGTCGTCGCCAATCAGTCGGGGAAGGACTAAGGACTACGGACTAGGGACTGAGGACTAGGGTTTTTTGCCCTTGCCTTTCTTCCTCTGTCCCGCGCTCCAGTCCCGCCGCATCTGCGCCAGCCCTTCCATGTAGACGGTGGCCCGTTCGCGCTCTTCTTCGGACGCCATCGACTTCAGCAGATCGAGCGCCTTCTCGATGTCGGGCTGGATCGTCTGCTTGGTAGTCCTGAAATACAGCCGACGGATTTCAGCCAGCTTGTCGTCGGCGCTGAGCATCGGCAGCTTCATGAGCGCGGTCTCCGGTTGCGTCTCAGGGACGCGCGAAATTCGTCGAACGATCGGGTGTTGAGGACGTCGGCGGGCTGAAGCCAGGCGCGGCGGGCGACCGCGGCGCCCCAGCGGAGATAGCCGAAACCGCGGCGCGAGTGCGAATCGCTCGAAATCACGATCGGCGCGCCGCGCTCGCGCGCCAGCCTGGCGTGCGCGTCGTTGAGATCCAGCCGGTGCGGCTGGCTGTTGATCTCGATGGCCGCGCCGGCGCGCGTCACCGCGTCGATCACGGCATCGACGTCGATCGGATAGGCCTGGCGTTTCAGCAGCATGCGGCCGGTCGGGTGGCCGAGGATGTCGACGTGCGGGTTCGCGATCGCGCGCAGGACGCGGTCGGTCATCTCCTGGCGTTCCTGGGTGAATGCCGAGTGCACCGACGCGACGACGATGTCGAGCGCGGCGAGGCAGTCGTCGGCGAGATCGAGGGAGCCGTCCGGCTTGATGTCGCATTCGACGCCGGCCAGCAGTCGGATGCCGATCCGCTCCGCGTCCACCGCGCGGATCCGCTCGGCGTGGGCGATGGCGCGACGCTCGTCGAGGCCGTTGGCCATCGCCAGCGACTGGCTGTGGTCGGTGATCGCGATGTACTCCAGCCCCGCTTCCTTTGCCGCCAGCGCCATCGTCCGGATGTCGTCCTTGCCGTCCGTCTCGGTGGTGTGCATGTGGAGGTCGCCGCGCAGGTCGGCGCGCTCGATCAGCCGCGGGATCGCGTGCGCGGCGGCGGCGTCGATCTCGCCGCGCATCTCGCGCAACTCCGGCGGCACGAAGTCGAGCCCGAGCGCGGCGTAGATGTCCTCCTCGCGCTCGCCGGCGACGCGGCCCTCGTCGGCGACCCGAAACAGGCCGTACTCGTTCAGCTTGAACCCGAGGCCGATGGCGCGGTCGCGGAGCGCGATGTTATGCGCCTTGGAACCGGTGAAGTACTGCATCGCGGCGCCGCGGCTCTCGGCGGCGACCAGCCGCAGGTCGGCCTGGAACCCGCCCTGTACCAGGATGCTGGACTTGGTATCGCCGTGGCCGAGGACGCGCTCGACCAGCGGGTAGGCGATGAAGTCGTCCATCAGCGAGGGCGGCGCGGCCGTGGCGAGGAGATCGAGATCGCCGCAGGTGTCGCAGCCACGCCGAAGGCTGCCGACCGCCTCGATCACGGCGTCCGGCGCGCGCTCCCGCAGGTACTCCTGCAGAGCGGTCGATGCCTCGTGTGCCTTCGACAGCAGATGACGGCCGGCGAACCGCTTGCGCTCGTCGAGCGCCTTGAGGATCAGCGCCGCCTTCTTCTCGCCCATGCCCTTGAGCGCGCGAATCCGGCCGTCGCGGCACGCCTGTTCGAGATCCTCGAGCGTCCGGATGTCGAGGTCGCGATAGAGGGTCGCGACGGTCTTCGGCCCGACGCCCTGCAGGCCCAGCAGGTCGAGGATCGTCGGCGGAAACTCCGCGATCAGCTCGCGATGGAACGCGGCGTCGCCGGTCTGGCCGATCTCGCGGATGCGCGCTGCGAGGTCCTTGCCGATGCCGGGGATCTCGCGCAGGCCGGCCTCGTCGAGCCGCGACAGCTCGTGCGGATGGTTGCCGGCGATATCGGCGCAGTTGCGGTAGGCGCGGATCTTGAACGGGTTCTCGCCCTTGATCTCGAGAAGGTCCGCTACTTCTTTCAGGATGCGCGCGATCGCCGCGTTATCCACACTGCAGCCCGCCGGCTTCGATCCGGTAGTCGAGGAGTCGTGCGCCGCCGGTGGCGAGCGCCTCGGCGATCGCGGTCCGCGCACCCGGCGGGCCGAAGCAGAAGAGACAGCCGCCGCCGCCCGCTCCGCAGACTTTGGCCGCGGTCGCACCGGCGGCCTTCGCGCGCGCGATCAGGTCGTCGATGGCCGGCGTCGTGACGCCGGGCGCCAGGCGCATGCGGTTGTCCCATTCGATGGCGATCTGCCGGCCGACTTCGTCCCAGTCGCCGCGTTCGAGCGCCGCGCGCATCGCCACGGCCGTATCGCGGATCCGCTCGAAGCAGTCGAACACATGTCGATCGCCGTCGATATGGCGCTTGGTGATTTCCCAGTTGTTCGTGCCCGAGTTGCGCGGGGCGCCGGTATAGGCCAGCACGATCCGCTGCTCGAGCTCACGCGGGTCGACGTCGATCGCCACCCGCGACACGCCGGTGACGCCGAGCTCGATGGCCGCGATACCGCCGTAGAGCGCCGGCCGGTAATCCTGAACGCCGGTCGGCACCCGGATCGTCTGGCACTCGACGTTCATCGCGACCTGCAGCAGGTGTTCAGGGTTGGACGAGGAGTTCGTCCAGCGGGAGAGCGCGCCGCAACAGGCGATGGTCAGGGCTGAGGAGCCGGCGATGCCGGCGCCCGCCGGCGATTCGCCGCGCGTCGTCAACGTCGCGTTGTCCAGGCGGTAGTGCCGGGCCAGCAGCGCCAGCAGCGAAAGCTCGCCGGTGCCGTCGAGCGCCGACCAATGCGCCGCATGGACGGTCCGATCCGTGTCGATCGATCGAAGCTCGATCGCGCCGTCACTGCGGCTGCTGATCTCCACGTGGGCCCGCAGGCTGATCGCCGCGTTCAGCGTGGTCGCGCCATCGTGAAAGAGATAGAGCGGCCAGATATCGATGGTGCCGCCGGCCAGGTCGATGCGGGTCGGTGCCGAAGCAGTGAGGCGCACGCGCAATTATAGCCAGCGGTGAGCCCCGCGTCTGAATCTGAAATCTGAACTCTGAAATCTGAACTCTCAGTCCTCCCGTAAAGCCCGCATCGGATCGACCGCCGCGGCGCGGCGCGCCGGGATGAGCGCGGCGGCCAGCGCCACCGCGGCCAGCAAGGCCGACACCGCCAGGAAGGTCAAGGGATCGGCGGGCGGGATGTCGAAGAGAACACTCGTCATGAATCGAGCGAGTACGAGCGCGCCGGCGAGCCCGACGCCAATACCCACGCCGGTGACGGTGGCGGCTTGCGCCACCACCGACGCCAGAATCTGGCCGGCCCGCGCGCCAAGTGCCATCCGGACGCCGATCTCGCGGCGGCGTACCGCGACCAGCTGCGACATCACGCCGTACAACCCCATGGCGGCCAGCGCCAGCGCCGTTGCGGCGAACAGCGACAGCAGCAGCGTGTTGAGCCGCTGTTGCGTCGTCGATTCCGAGAGCGTCTCAGAGAGCGTTCGCACGGCGTAGACCGCGCGCTTCGGCTCGATTTCGCGCAGCGCGGCGCGGATCTCCGCCAACGAGGCCTGCCGGCCCGGCGCCAGCCGCACCAGAAAAAACGGATCGGGCCAATAGCCCGAATAGCCGCACCAGTAGATCAGTGGATCGGCTGGCCTCATGACCCCGTTCTCGTGCACGTCGCCGACGATGCCGACGATGCGCGCCGATGAACCTGGAGCAGCGTTGGGCGTGGAGAGCGAATGGCCGATCGGATCCGCGCCAGGGAAGAACGCGTCCGCGAAGGCACGCGTCACCAGCACCTCCGACTGCATGGCCGCGGTCTGCTGCGGGTTGCAGGTCTGACCCTGAAGCATCGGGATGTGCAGCGTCCGGAAGTATCCGGAGCTGACGCCACGAGCGCGTGCGAACGTCTTCTCGTCTGCGCTGCGGCCGACGACGTGGAACTCCGCCGGCGGAATGTTGTCGCCGGCCGGCAGCAGCTGGCTCGTGGCGGCGGCTTCGACACCGGGGATGGCCTCGAGTCGGGCGACGGTCCGCTGGTGCCGCGCGACGACCGTGTCCAGGCGCTCGGACCACGAGGCGCTCATTCTGAACATCTGGACGCCGTCGGGGTCGAATCCAGGCGACATCGCCTGGAGGTGCGCGAAGCTGCGGATCAGCAGCCCGGCACCGACCAGCAGAATGATGGCGAGCGAGACCTGTGCGGCAACGAGAAGGCGCTGAACGAGGTGCCGCCCGCCGGCGTGTCCGCGTCCGCCGCGCCCGAGCGCGCCGGCCGGATCCGCCCGAGTGGCTTGCAGCGCCGGCGCGACCGCGAACAGCAGCGTCGTGAGGATCCCCAGCGTGATCGTGAACGCCACAAGCCGCAGGTCGACGCGAACGTCGTCGACCCGCGGCAAGGTCGTCGCCGCCTGGCGGAACAGCGCCGTACCCCAATGCGCGACAATGAGACCGAAGGCCGAACCGATCAGCGCGAGGACGAGCCCTTCCGTCAACAGTTGACGGACGACCGTTCCCCGTGACGCCCCAAGCGCGAACCGCACCGCCATTTCATGTTCTCGCCGGGCGGCTTCCGCGAGGAGCAGACAGGCGACGTTGCCGCACGCCGCGAGCAGCACGAGGGCGACGGCGCCGGCCAGTAACCAGAGCGAGCGGCGCACGCCGCCAACCTGTTGCTCCCTGACCGGGACCAGGGAGGCACCCCAACCCTTGTCGGTCTCCGGAAACTGTTCGCCGAGCCGCGCCTGAATGGCCGTCAGGTCGGCTTGCCCCTGTTCGAGGGTGACACCCGGCTTGAGCCGTCCGATCGCGAACAGGAATCGCGCCTGGCGCGCCTGGAGCAGCATCGATGGCATCTGCGCCGGCACCCAGGCTTCGGTCGTCGCTGCCGGATAGGCAAATGACGGCGGCATCACGCCGATGACGGTGCGGCTGGCGCCCGACAGGACGAGCGGCTTGCCGATCACCGACGGGTCGCCGTTGAACCGCGCTCGCCAGAAGCTGTCGCTGATGATGACGACGGCCGGTCCGCCGAATGTTTCCTCCGCGGCGGACGGTGCGCGTCCCAGCTTGGGCGCGACGCCCATGACCGTGAAGAACCGCGGCGAGGTTCGCATCGCCGCGACCCGCTCGGGCAGCGCGCCGGTCGTATCGGTCATGTTCTCGAAGTAGCTGCCTGCCAGCCCGGCGAACGCCCGGCTCGCCCGGTTCCATTCCTCGATGCGCACCGGCGCCACGAGCTGCGTGGCCTGCTTCTGACCCAGGTTGAGCTCGTAAACGACGACCAGTCGATCCGCCTCGGGATAGGGCAGCGGTTTGAGCAGGACCGCGTCGACGGCCGAGAAGATCGCGCTGTTGGCCCCGATGCCGAGGGCCAGCGTCAGGACGACGGTGGCGGCGACACCGCGGCGGTGACGAAGCGCCCGGACGGCGGCGATGAGCTGGTCGCGCATGCCGCGTTAGACGGATCCGACTTTCGATCGGTTGACGACTGATAGAATCAGCGCCATGTCGCCGAGCGCTCTCCGCCGCCAGATTGGCCAGCTGCTGATTGCGGGATTCGACGGTCACCAGATTCCCCCTGAGCTCCGCTCGCTGGCGCGTGAGTTCGGGCTCGGCGGCGTGATCCTGTTCGCGCGCAACATCGACGAGCCCGAGCAGGTCGCGGAAGTGGCCTTCGACGCCGCGCGGATGCAGCCGGACCTGCCGGCGTGGGTGTCGGTCGACCAGGAAGGGGGCCGCGTCGCCCGGCTCAAGGCGCCGTTCACCAAGTGGCCGCCGATGGCGACGCTGGGGCGCAGCGGCGACGTGACGCTGGCGGAGCGATTCGCGCGCGCGCTTGCCGCTGAGCTGAAGGCGGTCGGCATCACGCTGGACTACGCGCCGGTTCTGGACATCCACACCAACCCGAAGAACCCGGTCATCGGCGACCGCGCGCTGGCGGAGAAAGCCGAGGACGTGGCGCGGCTCGGCAGCGCCATCGTTCGTGCGCTGCAGGGGGCCGGCATCGCCGCCTGCGGCAAACACTTTCCGGGCCACGGCGACACCAGCACCGACTCCCATTTCGAGCTGCCGCTGGTGGAGCATCCGCCCGATCGCCTTCGCCGCGTCGAGTTCGTGCCGTTCAGGGCGGCGATCGAGGCCGGCGTCGCGACCATCATGACCGCCCACGTGCTCGTGCCTTCTCTCGACGAGCAGCGGCCGGCGTCGCTCTCGCGCCACATCGTGTTCGATCTGCTGCGCGACGAACTGCGCTACGAAGGGGTGATCCTGAGCGACGACCTCGAGATGAAGGCGATCGCGGCGGGTTACGCCGTCCCGGAAGCTGCCGTGCTGGCGATCGAGGCGGGGTGCGACGGCGTGCTGATCTGCAGCGGCGATCACGCGACGCAGGCCGCCGCGCTCGAGGCGCTGGTCCACGCGGTGGAGCAGGAGCGTCTGCCGTTCGGCCGCGTCGAGGACGCGCTGAAGCGGCAGCGGCGCGCGAAGGAGCGCTTTCTCGCATCGCCGGTCGCGGTCAAGCCGGTCGCGGCCAGGGCGCTGCGCAGCATGCTCGGCCGGGACGAACACCTCGCGATCGCCGACGAGATGGCGCGCTTCCTGTGATGCGGAAGCCGCGCGCGCTGGCTCCCGGGGATCGCCTGGCGATCGTCGCCCCAGCCAGTCCGTTCACCCGCGAGGAGTTCGACAGCGGCCTTCAGGAGATCCGCCGCCTCGGGTTCGTGCCGGTCTACGACGACTCGGTCTTTGCGAGGCAGCGCTACGTTGCCGGATCCCCCGCGCTGCGCGCCGCGGCGATTGACGCCGCATGGCGCGATCCGTCGATTGCCGGTCTGATCGGCGTCCGCGGCGGCTACGGCAGCGCGCAACTGCTCCCGCTCCTCGATCGCGAGCAGGCCCGCCGCGCCGCGAAGCCGTTTGTCGGCTACAGCGATCTCACGGCGATGCTGACCTACCTCACCATCGGCTGCGACACCGTGGCTTTTCACGGGCCGATGCTGGCCGGCCGGCTGGGGCGCGGCCAGGCCGGGTACGACGAAGACTCGTTCGTCAGGACACTGTGCCGCCGCGAGCCGCCGGGAGAACTGGCGCCGCCCGGCCTGGAATCGATTCGGCCCGGGGAAGCCACCGGGATGCTGCTCGGCGGGACACTCACGCAACTGCTTGCGTCGATCGGCACGCCGTACGCGTTCGACCCGCCGGCGGGCCACGTGCTGTTTCTCGACGAAGTGGGCGAGCGCCCGTACCGGCTGGATCGCATGGTCACCCAGCTTGCGCAGACCGGGCTGCTGGCGCGAGCGTCCGCCGTGGTCATCGGCGAGCTGCCGAGATGCGATGAGCCGTCGGGTGATCCCACGGCGCGCGCCGTCATGGCCGACCTGTTCGCCGAGTTTCCTGGACCGGTGCTGATCGGATTTCCCTCGGGCCATACCTCCGGCCCCGCGATGACGCTGCCGTTCGGCGTCACCGCACGCGTCGTCGGCGGCGTCACGCCGCGCCTTGTCATCGAAGAGTCCGCGGTCCAATGAGCAGAATCCACTTGATCGGTGTGTGCGGCACGGCGATGGCCACGCTGGCGGCGATGCTGAAACGAAAAGGGCACGACGTCCAGGGATCGGATCAGGACGTCTACCCGCCGATGAGCGACTTCCTCACGCTGGAGGGGATCCGCACGCTGGTCGGCTACACGCCCGAACACATCACCGGCGATCTCGATCTGGTGGTCGTCGGCAACGCCATCTCGCGCGGCAATCCGGAACTGGAGGAAGCGCTCGATCGCAAGATTCGGTACTGCTCGCTGCCGGAGGCGATCCGTGAGCATTTCCTGTGGGGCGCCCGATCGATCGTGCTCGCGGGGACGCACGGCAAGACGACGACGACCTCGCTGACCGGCTGGCTCCTGACCCATGGCGGCGCCGACCCGAGCGTGCTGGTCGGCGGCATCGCGCGCAACTTCGGTGAGCAGGGATCCAGCTACCGCATCGGGCGGGGGCGCGACTTCGTGATCGAGGGCGACGAGTACGACAGCGCGTTCTTCGACAAGACCGCGAAGTTCCTGAAGTACCTGCCCGACATCGCCGTCATCAACAACGTGGAGTTCGATCACGCCGACATCTACGCCGACTTCGACGCGGTGACGCTGGCGTTCCGCCGGCTCGTCAACCTGGTGCCGCGGCGCGGCCTGCTGCTCGTCGGCGCCGACAGTCCGGGGGCACGCGCCCTGCTCGGCAAGGCGGTGTCGCGCGTCCAGACCTTCGGCACTGGAGACGATGTCGAGTGGCAGGCCCACGACCTCGAGCCGGTGGGTGCGTCGACACGGTTCAAGGTACGGCGGGCCGGCGCGCCGTTCGGTGTGTTCGAGCTGCCGCTGGTCGGCGCCTACAACGTCCGCAATGCGACGGCTGCCATCGCGGTTGCCACGGAAGTGGGCATCAGCCCCGAGCGGATCGCTGAGGGACTGCGCACGTTTGCCGGCGTCAAGCGCCGCCTCGAGATTGTCGGCGTGGTTGACGGCGTCACGGTCTACGACGATTTCGCCCACCATCCCACCGCCGTGGCGGAGACGCTGGCCGGGCTGCGGGCCTCGAACCCGGATGCGCGAATCTGGGCGGTCTTCGAACCGCGCTCGGCTTCGTCCTGCCGCCGCGTGTTCCAGGACGCCTTCGCGGCGGCCTTTGCGGGCGCCAACGAAGTGCTGATCGCGCCGATCTTCCGCTCGACGCTGCCCCAGGCCGAGCGGTTGTCGATTCCCGAGCTCGTGCGCGACCTGCACGCGCAGGGTCTATCCGCCCGCGAGGCGGAGTCGATCGACGACATAGTGGCCGGCATCGCGAAGGAGCATCGGCCAGGCGACCTGGTCGTGCTGATGTCGAACGGCGGGTTCGGCGGGATCCATCAGAAGCTGTTGCGAGCGCTCGGCGGAGCCGGGCGCCCGGCCTGAGCCTGTCGAAGGACGGGCGATGTCTATGGCGTACCGAGTCGTGCCGGCGGGGGAGTCGGCCGTGATCGTTGAGTTCGATGAGCGTATCGATCCCGACGTCAACGCGCGGACGATTGCGTGCGCTGATGCGATTGAGGCGGCGGGGGTGGCGGGGGTCCGCGACGTGGTGCCGACGTACCGCTCGGTCGCCGTCTATTTCGATCCGCTTCGAACCGACAGCAGCGCGCTGACGGCCTGTCTCGAGCGTGCGGCGGCGAACCCGGTGACGGCCGCAGAAGCGGCGGGAACACCGGTGCGCGTTCCCGTTTGCTACGGTGGGGAACTCGGCCCCGATCTGGCGGACGTTGCGTCGTTCGCCGGCCTGCCCGAGGGCGACGTCGTCGGCCTTCACACCGCCGCGAGTTATCGGGTCTTCATGCTCGGCTTCGTGCCGGGCTTCGCGTACCTCGGGATCGTGGAGCCGCGGATTGCGATGCCGCGCCGGGCCACTCCTCGCGTCCGCGTGCCGGCCGGCTCGGTCGGCATCGCCGGCGCGCAGACCGGTGTGTACTCGGCCGAAACGCCGGGCGGCTGGCAGCTGATTGGACGCACGCCGGTCAAGCCGTTCGATCCCGCGCGCGGCGAACCGTTCCTGATGAAGGCCGGCGACACGGTGCAGTTCTATCCGATCGAGCGGGCGGAGTTCGACCGGTGGAAGTAAGTCGCGCGGCGGCGATCGTCGTCATCAAGGCCGGGATGCTGACGACCGTGCAGGATTCAGGCCGCTGGGGCTACCAATCGCGCGGCGTGCCGGTCGCCGGCCCGATGGATCCGGTGTCGCATCGCCTGGCGAACGCGCTGGTCGGCAACGGGCGCGACGCGGCGCTGCTCGAGATCACGCTGCTCGGCCCGGAACTGGAGTTCGAAGACGAGCGGCTGATCGCGGTCGCCGGCGCCGACTTCGAGCTGTCGCTCGACGGGCGTCAAGTGCCGTCGCACGCGCCGTTCACGGTCGCCGCAGGATCTCACCTCCGATTCGGCGCGCGCCGGCTCGGCGCGCGGGCGTACCTGGCCGTCTCCGGCGGCATCACGGTCGTTCCAGTGCTTGGAAGCCGATCGACGCACCTGGTCAGCGCCATGGGCGGCGTCGGTGGACGCGCCGTGCTCGCCGGCGATCGTCTGCCGCTCGGCGATCCGTCGCTGCCGCAGGGCACGGCGCTGGCGCCGCAGGATGCGATCATCGCGCTGCCGGATCGCCACGCGACCGTCCGCGTGCTGCCGGGACCGCAGGAGGATTATTTCGCCGCGGGCGCGCTCGATGTGCTGCAATCGGCGCCGTACGTCGTTGCCCAGAACTCGGATCGGATGGGCTTTCGTCTCGACGGGCCGCGCCTGACGCACGCGCGCGGCGCCGACATCATCTCCGACGCCACGCCGCTCGGTGTGCTGCAGGTGCCGGCATCGGGCCAGCCGATTCTCCTCATGGCCGACCGTCAGACGACCGGCGGCTACCCGAAGATTGCCACGGTGATTGCGGCCGACCTGACCATCGCCGGCCAACTGGCGCCGGCCGACACAATCAGATTCGTGGTGTGCACGCCCGCCGACGCGTTGAGGGCGCTCATCGCGCAGGAGCGGGCGCTGATGGCGCTGGAGGATCGATCGTCGTGAGCGATTTCGCGGCCGCGATGCGATCGGCTTTCGGCGAGGATCGCCTGCGCTCCGCTGCGCCGCTGGCGCCGCTGACGACGTTCCGCGTGGGCGGCCCGGCCGAGTGGCTGATCGAGACGCGCAACAGCGCCGAGATCGAGACGGCCTTGTCGATCGCGCATGCCGCCGCGCTGCCGGTGACGATCCTCGGCGGCGGATCGAATGTGCTGATCGCGGACGCCGGCGTGCGAGGCCTCGTCATCCGCACCCGCGGCGGTGAAGTGCAGGCGATCGACGATGGGCACATTCGCGCCGACGCGGCGGTCACGATCAACGGCCTCGTGCGGTGGACGATCAACCACGGCCGCGCCGGGCTCGAAGCGTGGGCCGGTACGCCCGGCACCGTCGGCGGCGCCGTGTTCGGCAACGCGCACTTCGGCGGCCGCCTGATCGGCGACCTGGTGACCGAGGTGCGGCTGGTCGCGGCCAATGGCGCCCGCGCCGACGTGCCGGCAGCGCGGATGGCGTTCGGATACGATCGCAGCCGCTTGCAGACCTCCGGCGAAGTGCTGTTGTCGGCGGTGTTTCGCGTGTCGGCCGGGGAGCCGGCGGCGCTGCGGCGGATTGCCCGCGAGTCGCTGGCGTTCCGCAAGCGGACGCAGCCGCTCGACACGCCGAGCGCGGGCTGCGTGTTCCAGAATCCGGAACGGGGGCGCGACGCGGTCCCGGACGGCATCCCCTGGTCGGCGGGTGCGCTGGTAGACCGCGCAGGGTTGAAGGGCACCGCGGTCGGCGGCGCGCGGGTCTCTCCGACGCACGGCAACTTCATCGTCAACGAGGGCGGGGCGACCGCGGCCGAGATCAAACGGCTGATCGATCGCTGCAAGACGGCCGTTCGCGATCGCTTCGGCGTCGAGCTGCGCGAGGAGATCGTGTATCTGGGTGAGTTCGATGAACCCTGAACGATGAACCATGAACCACGAACGACTGTGTTCTTATGTCCACACTACTGATTGAAGGCGGACGGCGCCTGTCCGGCGCCGTCGAGGTCGAAGGCAACAAGAACGCCGCGCTTCCGCTGCTCGCTGCCTGTCTGCTGACGGCCGACGAGTGCGTGCTGACCAACGTGCCGCGGATCAGCGACGTCGAGGTGATGGCGCGGCTGATCCTCGATCTCGGCGGCGAGGTGGAAGGCATCGGCAGCACTACGCTGCGCGTGCGCTGTCCCCAGATCACCAAGGACGAGCCGGACGGCGCGCTGGTCGGCCGCCTTCGCGGTTCGGTGCTGCTGCTCGGTCCACTGCTCGCGCGGCGCGGGCGTGCGCATCTCGCGCCGCCCGGGGGTGACTTTCCCGCGCGCCGCACCATCAACACCCATCTCGAAGCGCTCGAATCGATGGGGGTGCGGAAGGTCGAAGGCCCGGGGCACGTGCTCGAGGCGCCGGACGGGCTGAAGCCGACGTCGATCTATCTCTATGAGGCGTCGGTGACCGGCACCGAGACCGCGCTCCTCGCTGCGGCCGCCGCCAACGGGATCAGCGAGATCCGCCACGCCGCCTGCGAGCCGCACGTCGTCGAGTTGTGCGCCTTTCTCGAGCAGCTGGGCGTCGGCATCACCGGCGCCGGCACCACGACGATACGCATCGAAGGCGGCGGCAAGCTTCGCGGCGCGGAACACCAGTTGTGGGGCGACTACATCGAGGCCGGCAGCTGGGCGGTGGTCGCCGCGATCACCGGCGGCGAGATCGACGTCCAGGGCGCCCGGGCCGAGGACATGGAAGTCGTCGCGGCCGTGTTGAAGCGCATGAACATCGAGTGCTCGATGAAGGGCGACCTGTTTCGGGTCGAGCAGTCCACGCCCCGCGCGGCCGGGCGTATCACCACGAGCCTCTGGCCGGGGTTTCCAAGCGACCTCGTCAGCCTGGTGACCGTCCTCGCGACGCAGGCGGAAGGGCAGACGCTGGTCCACGACTGGCTCTACGAACTGCGTCTGTTCGCGCTGGAACAAATGAGCGGCATGAGCGCCGATCTCTTCCTCTGCGATCCGCACCGGATCATCGTGACCGGTCCGCGCAAGCTGCGCGGCCGCCCGCTGGACAGCCGCGACCTGCGATCGGGAATGGCGCTGATCGCCGCGGGACTTGCCGCGGACGGGCAGAGCCGGCTCTCGCCGCTCGAGACGGTCGAGCGCGGCTACGGCCGGCTGGTCGAACGGTTGCAGGGGCTGGGTGCGAAGGTCGCGAGGATGACGTAAGTCGGGAGTTCTGAGTCGTTAGTACGGAGTCTCGAGTCGATAGTCAGGTCTCTAGTCGATAGTCGCGCCTGGACCCCAGACTCATGACTCCGTACTAACGACCATCGACTAACGACTCTTATCGCCGCCGCCTGGCTTCTTGATCGGGACCGCCGGGTTCACGGTGTCTTCCGGCTTGGGGAGCTCCGGCGGCCTTGGCGGTTCAGCCGGGAGCGCGACCGGCAGTTCCGCGATCGGCACCAGGGAGTCGCGGCCGACGCGGAACGGCCGCAGGTCGGCCTCGGTCAGGTCCAGCACGCGGACGATGTGCGGCGTCAGGGTCAGGATGATGTCGGTCTGCGTGGTCGACTTCGTAGTGTGACCGAAGAGGCGCCCGACCAGCGGCAGGTCGCTGAGGCCGGGCACGCCGTCGAGCGAATGGCGCTCCTCGTCCCGAATCAACCCCGCCAGCATGTTCGTTTCGCCGTCGCGCAGCCGGATGATCGTCGTGATCTCGCGGTTGCCGAACGTCGGCAGGCCGCCGAAGCCGGTTCCCGAGATGTTGGTCACCGCCACCTTCAGCTGCAGCGACACGTCGTCGTCATGGTGCGTGCGCGGCGTGATGTCGATGTTGACGCCGATGTTCTGGTAGTTGAACGATGTGATCGGCTGCTGCGCCGTTCCGCCGGTCGCGATCGGGGCGAACGTAGTGACCGGCACCGGGACCTGATCGCCGAAGCGCGCCTGGGCCGGCACACCGTCGGTGGTGCGCAGCTGCGGGTTCGCCAGCGTTCGCGTGTTCGAGTCGCTCTTGAGCAGGCGGTAGTAGAGCGACGGCAGGCTCGCGAGCAGGATGTCTGATTGCGACAGGTTGCGCAGCGCCTGGAGCGTGATGCCGGTCGTGCCGTTGGCAATCGATACGCTGCCGTTGATGCCCGGCGATCCCGACGAGGCGATCTGGAGGCCGTACTCGGAGAGCTTGGTCCGGTCGACTTCGATCAGCTCGACGTCGATGATGACCTCGGGACGCGCCTTGTCGATCGCCGAGATCACGCGCGAGGCTGCGGCGATTCGCTCGGGAGAGTCCTTGATCGTCAACGCGTTGGTGGCGGTCGTCGGCGAGATGCGCCGCGCGTCGAGCACCATGCGCAGGAGATCCATCGTCTCCTTGAGATCGGCGTTGCTCAGATAGAACGTCCGGACGATCTCTTCCTCGTACTCCCGCCGCTTCGCCGGCG